>Ga0256914_1000361_pt1 | contig 44569 bp, 39 predicted proteins | sample HulkmetaG_FD_191571 | JGI IMG/M metagenome (GOLD analysis project Ga0256914, IMG submission 191571) | Hydrothermal chimney microbial communities from Main Endeavour vent field at the Juan de Fuca Ridge, Pacific Ocean - Hulk | ecosystem: Environmental > Aquatic > Marine > Hydrothermal vents ...
CAGGTGGCTGCGTGCGCAGCCGGTCAGCGGGCCAGAGGTCAGTGGGTCAGTGAGCAGTGGTAAACCGCCAGCTCCTCCCACCGTGAGGCCCCAGCCGAAACGGGGGGGGAAGGCGGTGGGCAAGGCGCCCGAAACAGCATCAGTTACAAAATCGTGATGGTGTTACCGGCAACAACGCGACCAACGGGCCAAAGTGGCATGTTTTGCGCCCGAGCCGCAAGCATTGCCCGCTCCGCATCCTCAGGAGCAAAGGCCATAAGCAACCCGCCCGAGGTTTCAGGCCCGAAACACAAAGTCTGCTCCCACTCCTCCATGCTCACGGCAAATTCGACGTGCGAGCCATAAAACAATTTGTTATCGAATGCCCCACCAGGAAAGGTCCAATCCTGAGCCAGGCGTCGGGCGCCCGCATACCAGGGCAAAGCGGTGTAATCAATCTCAAAGCCCACCCCCGATTGCTCTGCCATCTCCCAGCCATGCCCCAACAAGCTAAATCCGGTAACATCGGTCATCGCGTGCACATGATGGGCGCGGGCGAGATGACTGGCATCCCGGTTGAGCTGCAACATGCCCGCGGTGACTTCCTGAATCTCTGACTGCGATGATTTATCGCGCATCAAACCGGTGGTAACAACGCTGGTTCCCAGACGTTTGCTCAGCAATAGCACATCTCCTGGCTGTGCGCCCGATTTGCGGATAATTTTCTGCGGATGCACCACGCCCAACGCCACCAGTCCGAATTTAGGCTCATCATCCTGGATGGTGTGACCGCCAGCTACCGGAATGCCTGCTTCTCGGGCCTTGGACGCGCCACCGCGAATAATCTCGGCACTAACCGAAACAGGGAGTTTTTTAGGCAATGCCGCCACATTCAGAGCCAATAGCGGACGCGCGCCCATGGCATAGATGTCGCTGAGACTGTTGGCTGCGGCAATGGCGCCATAGTCAAAAGGATCATCTACAACAGGCGTGAAAAAGTCCAGGGTGACCACAACAGCAACATCATCCGAAACCTGGTAAATGGCGGCATCGTCGGCGATGTCCAGCCCTACCAGCAAGTTGTCGTAATGCTCACCCGCATATATTTCCTGAATTGGACGCAGAACCTGCGCCAGGGCCTCGGCGGCCAGTTTGCTGGCTCACCCGGCGCAGGAAGCCAAGCTGGTCAGTCGAATTTTCTCTTTGTCAGTCATCGATGAAGTGAGTGGTTGAAGGATGGATGGATGCGTGCAAATGATAGCAGAATTTGATGTACGGGCCAAAATCTGAAATGCTTGGGATGGCGCTATTTTGGAGCAGCCACAATGGCGGGAATGACACCATCGGCGACGCGGATGCGCAGAGCTCCACCAGGTGCGGCCTGCGCGGTAGACTGGATGACGTGGCCCGCATCATCCTGCACAATGGCATAGCCGCGCGCCAGCACCGCCGAGGGATTGAGCGCATCCAGGCGTTGGGCCAGGGTTTGCACGGCCAGCCGCCGGCTCTGCAAATGTTGCTGGATGCTGGCTGTGAGGCGCCGCGCCAAATCATCCATAAGCAAACGCTGCTGGTCGATGCGGTATTGCGGAGCGTGCTGCTGCAAAATAGCACGCAAACGCTGGAGCGCCATGCGCCGTTGTGTCAAATCCTGGCGCATGCGCCGGACAAGATGCTGGCCCGTGCCCGCCAGCAATCGCCGATATTCTGCCTGATCGGGCGTGACAGCCGCGGCTGCCGCCGAGGGGGTGGGAGCCCGCACATCAGCCACAAAATCAACGATGGTAAAATCGGTTTCATGCCCTACGCCCGAGACCACCGGCACAGGCGCTTCTGCTACCATGCGCGCCACCCCCTCATCATTGAAAGCCCACAAATCTTCGATAGAGCCGCCACCGCGGGCCAGGATGATAACCCCGATGTCGTCACGTTGGTAGAGTTGGTAGAGCGCTGTCAGGATGGCCGCGGGCGCATCCATCCCCTGCACCAGGCTGGGAACTATCAAAACCTGGGCCAATGGCCAACGACTACGCAAAACCTGCAAAATATCTCGCAGGGCCGCGCCTGTAGCCGAGGTGATGATGCCGATACGTCCGGGCGGCATGGGCAGTGCGCGCTTACGCTGAGCGTCGAATAAGCCTTCGGCCTGCAATTGCTGTTTGAGCGCCTCGAAACGGCGATACAGTTCGCCAATGCCACCCTCAGGCCGTAGACTGCTGACGATGATTTGCAGATTGCCCCGGGGCGCATAAAAATCGATGTGCCCGCTAATGATGACACGTTGTCCTTCGCGCGGCATTTGGGTCAAACTGGCGGCCCGGCCTCGCCACATCACGCAGGCGATGGTGGCCTTGGCATCTTTGAGCGAAAAATAAAGATGCCCCGACTTGGCGCGTACGAAGTTGCTTATCTCGCCGCGCACCGAAACATCCGAGAGAATATCATCGGTGCGCATCAGATGAGTGATGTGTTCGGCCAGTTGCGCTACGGTGAGTGCCGGCGCTGGTTGTATCAGGTTCATGGGGTGTGTGATGGGCGTGGGGGCCTCAGAGCAGGGCCTGGGCAATGGCGGCACGATTCAATCGCACAGGCAGACTGCGGGCCCGGGAGCGTATGGTGAGCGGCGTTTGCCCCAGAGGGTCGCCATCGAGATGGTAGGGTTGAGGTGGGTCTGCGGTGATGGTGAGTTCGGGCGTCTGGCGGCGGATGAGGCCCGGAATTTCATCGTTGGGCGAGATGGCAACACGGGCCAGGCGATAAAGGATGTCCAGCTTGGTGGTATCGGTGAAAATGAGTAAATCCAGCAAGCCGTCGTTGATTTTGGCCTCGGGCGACATTTGGAAATAACGGGCATATAGCCGAATGTTTGAAGCCAGTACCAACGGAAAATCACCTTCCAAAATCTCGCCATCTGCCAATTGTATGGTCATGTGCGCAGGGTGATAAGCCATGAGATAGCGCAGCGTTGTCGTGGCATAAGAAAACACAGGGGCCCGCCGTTTGAAGACCAACTGCGATTCGATTTCATCGGTGATAGCAGCATCCAGCCCCACACCGGCCCAACACAAAAAGATGTGTTCGCCAGCCTGACCAACATCCAGTCTGACCGGTTCGTTGGCAAGGATGATGCGGGCCGCGCGGGCGGGAGCATCCACATCTGTGGCCGTAGGAAAGGGCAAGCCCATCTCACGGGCAAAAACATTGCCTGTGCCCATGGGAATCACGCCAAGCTGAACATCGGGCACGCGGCTGCGCAACAAACCATCCACCACTTGGCCGATAGAGCCATCCCCTCCCGCCACGATGACGCATTCGCTGCCGGTGCGCGCCGCCTTTTCGGCCAGTTCTCGGGCATGACCTTTGCGCACAGTCTCCCACACATCAAGCTGCCACCGGGCCTGCACAAAAACTTGCACAGCCCGATTAAAGGCTTGCTGCCGTTGCAGATTGCCGGAGATGGGGTTTCGGATAATGGTGGCTTTCATGGTGTGCATGCGTTGCCAGTTGGCGAAAATTCGTGCTAAACTATACTTGGTGCGCCCCCGTAGCTCAGTGGACAGAGCGAGGGTTTCCTAAACCCTGCGTCGCAGGTTCGAGTCCTGCCGGGGGCATTTCAAGCTACGAGACGTTTATTTTGCTGCGCTTTGCCAATGTGCGGCCGCGCTCAGACCTGCAAGCACGGCAAAAAGGGTGGCACTGGTGTAAAGCAGGGGCAAAATGGCATCGGGCGAAGAACCGATGGGATTGGCCGGGTGTCGGATGAGTGATGTGCTTCGCACCAAAAAGAGCAAAATGAAGGCAAACAGGATAAGTGCCACCGCGGTAAAGCGGGGATTGGCAATCCACCAAATGAGAATCAAGAAGATGACTGCGGTGGCAATGACTCGCAGGGTCATTTGGGTGCGCGGTTCATTGAAATCGACCCACACGCCCCAGGCCATGCGTGCCGGAATGATGGAGATGACGAATCCCAACAGCCACCAGGCAAAGGCGATACCTGCCACCGGGCCCATCCATCGGGCCGCAGGTGCATTGCCCAGCAGATAACCTGCGGCCAGCAGGGCAGCCATCAAAAAGAGATAAACCGCGGCTTGGGTCAATGAAGCATGAACAAAAACCCAACGGATGACCGCGCCCAGTGTGCGCTCGGGTGGCGTAAGCAAAATCGCCAGCGCCCACAGCGCCAGGAAAAGCATTGTGAAGGTGCGGTAAGATGGTTTTCTGATGGGGTTCATGGTGTATCCGGGAGAAATGTTGGGAATCCTCTCGATTTTAGCACAGAGCGGGGTGTTTGCCTGAATCTTTCGTCAACGGCTCATTGCTGCATCTGAAGAGAGCAGCTATAATCTCATTATGCCAAAGCTTGCCATTGTCCACGACTGGTTGAATCAAATCGGCGGCGCCGAAGATGTGCTGACCGAGATGCACGCGCTTTACCGGGATGCGCCCATTTTTACCTCGATTTATGCGGCGGAGAAGATGCCTGACATCATGCGCACATGGGATATCCGCCCGAACTGGATGGATAAGTTGCCCGGTGTGTATGAGCACCATCAGCCCTATTTGCCCCTTTATCCCCTGGCATTTGCGCAAACCGATTTGCGAGCGTATGATGTGGTTCTGAGCAACAAATCAGGTTTTTGCCACGGCGTGCAGGTGCGTGAGGATGCGTATCACATCGATTATTGCCTGAGTCCCACCCGCTATGTGTGGATGCCCGAAGCTTATTTGCAGCGCGAGGGCTTTGGCAAGGTGGTGGAGGTGGGCCTGAAGCCACTGGTGGCCTGGCTCAAACATTGGGATTACCGGGCGGCGCAGCGTGTGACGCATTTTGTGGCCATCTCCACCGAAGTCAAGGCCCGCATTGCCCGCTACTACCACCGGGATAGCACCATCATTTTTCCGCCGGTGGATGTGCATCGTTTTCGCCCCAACGGACGCGCACCGGAGCCCTTCTTCTTTGTCCTCAGCCGCCTCATTCCCTACAAACGTATCGATTTGGCGATTCGGGCGTGCAATTTGGTGGGCTGCAAGCTGATTGTGGCAGGTAGCGGACGAGATCGAGAGGCGTTGGAGGCCATTGCCGGGCCAACTATCGAGTTCCGGGGACGTGTTTCTAATGCCGAGGCCGAAGCGTTGATGGCTCGTTGTCAGGCATTTTTATTCCCGGGCCTGGAAGATTTTGGCATTACGCCGCTGCAAGCGCAGGCTGCCGGACGCCCGGTGATTGCTTTTGGCGCAGGGGGAGCGCTGGATACGGTGCTTCCGGGGCAGACGGGCGAGCTTTTTGCGCAGCAGACTGTGGAATCGCTGGCCGCGGTACTGGCTGATTTCGATGCCGAGCGCTATGAGCCCACGGTGTGCCGGGCCCAGGCCATGCGTTTTAGCAATGAGCGTTTTCATCGCGAGCTGGGAGATTATGTTAAACGCGTAGCCGCGGGCGCAGTGCCGCCCTCGGCCCGGCTGCGATAGCGCATAACGAAAGGCTCATCCAGGCCCTGCCTTGTGCATCATGTGCCCGCACGCAAGCCTATCGCGAGGTTGCCAGCCGCTGGCTGAGCTGCGGTGCATATCGGGCCAGATGGTTTCGTAGCTGCAATAGAGCTAAATCCCGCGCTTTGGCTTCCAGCATGATGTCGAAGTCGCGCATGGGGGGCAACCTCTGCAAAAAGGAAATAAACTCGAAGGGATGAATGTAGTGGCTGTGGCGATTGAGCCGGGGCGGATGAGGTTTGCCGCGTCGGTCTCGCACCATTTCGGTGGCTGGGCTGCTGAAATGAATTTTAGGGAGCTGGCCCGGCGGCCAACTTGCCAGACAGATGGCCAGCGCCTCGTTGGTGGCAAGCTGGCCCGGATTGTAAAGCTGATGATGCAGATAATCGAAAATCAGGCGTATGCCGGTGCGTTGATGAATCCATAAGATGTCCTGTACGCCGAAACGACGATCATCATGCTCCAGAGCCAGACGTTGCTGCACGGCCGCGGGCAGGCGCAAGAATGCGCGGGCGAACGCATCGCGCGCCCTCGAGGCATTGTGATAATGCCCACCCACATGCAGCACGATGACAGCTTCCGACCCCAGTGCCATGGCATCCAAAATGGCAGTTAATCCTGTTAGCAGCGCTACCGATTGCTGTAGGCGTCTGGTGTCGGGGGTGTTGAGTAATACATGAGCGGGCGCATGGAAGCTCAAGCGCAAGTGCTGTTCGCGGGCCAGGGCCCCCACTGCGGCCAGTTCTGCCTGCGATTCTTCGATTTGATGATGAAAGTGTGGTTTATCGGGCGCGGTGAGGTATGGGGCCAGATCCGCGGCCATGCGATACATTTTAATCTGCCGACTTTGCAGATAAAGAAAAAGATCGCGCAGATAAGCCAGACTCACCGAGAGATGTGGCTTGTTTTGCCAACGGCGGCTATCGTGGCTGCGCAGGCCGCTGCGGCCCAGCACATTGCCAGAAAATCCAAGCTTCATGGGAGTGCAGCATCATCCTCAGCTCCCACCAGCGCAATCTCGCGGGAGGGATGCAAGTAAAAGTCCAGTGCGCAGAGCAGATGCCCGAATCTCATGGGCTGTGTGACCAAAAGATGACGCACAAAGGGGAAGATGCTGGCGGCCCGCTGCGCCAGCTTTGGTTCATCCAGCAACTGGGCCAGTTGCAGCGCGGTCATGGCATACGCACTGTTGCCGCTGGGTTCGGCGTTATCGTAAAAGGCTTTGCGCCGCACAATGAGCTGCGGATGCAATGTTCCCACCTGAAAAGCTGCGCCTTTGGCATCATCCCAAAAATGGTCGTGGATGCGTTGCAGCAGGTGTCGGGCCTGAAAAAGCCACTGCGACGTGAACGTGGCCCGATACAATGCCACCAGGCCCGCGGCCACATTGGCGTAATCTTCGAGATAAGCATCTGTTTGCGCCCGGCCCTCCATCCACACCCGCACCAGATTGCCGCGCTCATCCAGCATGTGGGTAAGGATGAACTGGGCATTTTTGCGGGCTGCGTCCAGATAATCGGGGCGATGCAGCGCCGCACCCGCCTGGGCCAGCGTTTCCATCATCAAGCCGTTCCAAGCGGCGATGATTTTTTCATCGCGGGTCGGGGCCACACGCTGCGCCCGGGCTGCCAAAAGTTGTTGTCGGGCCCGAACCAGCACATCTTGCAGCGATTGGATGTAGGAAGGGCGGGCGTCGGGCCGTTGGGCCAAAGCCTCCAGATCTTCGGTGATGTGCAGAATGTTCTTGCCCCGGAAGTTTCCGGCATCGGTGACATTGTAGTAATGATTGAAGATGCTGGCCTCGGCCTCCCCCAGAATACTGCTGATTTCTGTGGGCGTCCACACGAAAAATTGTCCCTCTTCTCCCTGGCTGTCAGCATCCTGGCTGCTAAAAAAGCCTCCTTGCGGATGTGTCATCTCACGCAGCACGTAATCCAGAGTTTCTTCTACGATGTGGCGATAACGGGCGTTGCCAGTGAGCTGCCACGCTTGCAGATAAACTCTGGGTAGCAAGGCGTTGTCATAAAGCATTTTCTCGAAGTGCGGTATTTGCCATTGAGCATCGGTGCTATAGCGATGAAAACCGCCGCCGAGATGGTCGTAAATGCCGCCGTTGGCCATGCTGCGCAGGGTGCGCTCCACTAAGATCAGCGGGCCCGGGTCTTGTGTGCGTGTGTGTTGGCGCAGCAAAAAGCTCAGCAGCAGCGCTTGCGGAAACTTGGGCGGCTGGCCAAAACCGCCATTTTGGGCGTCAAAATGCCCCAGAATGCCATCGTAGGCGGCATCCAGCAGTTCGGGCGTAAGGTCACCGGGCTGTGGTTCCAGCGTGGCGCTGGCAGCAAGATGCTCACGCATGGCCTGGGCGCTGCGTTGCACCTGCTGCGGTTGCTCTTGCCAGCTTCGGATGATGCTTTCCAGCACCCGGCGAAAGGAGGGAATGCCGTAGCGCTCTTCTGGTGGAAAGTAGGTTCCGCCGTAAAACGGGTCGCCCTGGGGCGTGAGGAAGAGAGACATGGGCCAGCCGCCGCTGCCAGTCATGGCGATGAGTGCATCCATGTAAAGCGCGTCTACATCGGGACGCTCTTCGCGATCAACCTTGATGGCGATAAAATGCCGGTTGAGCAGTTGCGAAATACCGGCATCCTCAAAAGCTTCGTGAGCCATGACATGACACCAATGGCAGGCGGCGTAGCCAATGCTGAGGAAGATTGGTTTATTTTCGGCCTGGGCCCGGGCCAAAGCTTGCGGGCTCCATTCCCACCAGTTTACAGGATTTTGGGCATGTTGTAGCAGGTGGGGTGAGCTGGCGGCAGCGAGTCGATTAGGCATGAGGAGAATGTGAGGCGTGAGAATGGGGTGATGCAGGCTCATCTTCAGGGGCCTGGCGCATCAAGGGCGTGACAGGCGTTGTTTGATGGTTAGCCTGCACAGTTTAGCACGGGGATGTTAAAACAAAAAAGCCGCCCCAGAGGACGGCTTCAGCTCCACCGCCTGGACTCGAACCAGGAACATGCCGGTTAACAGCCGGCTGCTCTGCCAATTGAGCTACGGTGGATTATCGAATTGCAAGGGCTATTGTATTCAGAAGCGGTGCGATTGTCAAGTTTGTAGAGGGTTTTAGCGCTGGCGGTGACGAACAATGGTGATTCGCCAGGTGAGGAACAGCAGCACCACCAAAAGGCCGCCCAAAAGCCAGGTTACGCTAACTTGATGCGTGTTGTTCTGTGCTGTGGAAGGTGCAGGTGCGAAGAGGTCCTTTTCCAGTTCATCGGGCAGACACATGCCGTCGTTGGTGGCGTCATCTTGTGAGGCTTTGTTGCTATCGCAATCATCGGGCTCGGCGCTTAGCGCCACCGCCTGGTTGGTTTCGGCGGGAGCAGCAGGAGGCGCAGCGGTGGCGTGCAGCACACTGCGCGGATTTGCTTCGGCATCGTTGCTGGCCGCGGCCATTGATTCAGCCTGCGGCATAGCTTTTTCGACCTCTTTTTCGACGATTTTGGTGACTTCGATCACTTTGGCTGCGGGAGCTTCTACAACCATGGATTGAGGTGGTGGCGCATCTACCATCTCTTTGCTGGTCATGGGAGGCATGATAGAAAGAATGAAGAGGACTGCGACCACTGCGGTGGCTACGGGCATGAGTCGGGGCAGCCATCGGGCCCAGAAGGATGGAGCCCGCCCGCTGGCGGCCAAAACATCTGCTTCCGAAAGGGTGAAGGCCCGCGGGGGCACGGCTGCGGGCGCCTGGTGCAGCAATCGAACGACCGTTTGCAGGTCATCCAGGCGTTGCCGGGCCTCTGGTTCGTTGAGCAGTGCTTTTTCGACGCGCAAAGTCTCGCCGTCATCGAGTTGCTCATCGATGTAGGCGGAAAGAAGTTCGTCGGAGAGGGTGAATCGTTGTGTCATGGGTGTGCTGAGGGTGTGTGCCCTCTATGGGATAAACGATAGCGTTCAGGTAAAAGTTCCTGATAATCTTGCAAAATGGTGCGCAAATGGGCCCGGGCCCGGCTGATGCGTGATTTGACTGTGCCCAGCGAGATGTCCAAAACCTGGGCGGCATCTTCATACGAAAGCCCCTGAATATCCACCAGCACAATAACCGCCCGATGATCATCGCTTAGGCGATAGATGGATTGCTGAATGACGTGATTGAGTTCCTGGCGTTCCAGACGCTTCTCGGGCCCCTCGCCCGGGTCGTGCAAGCGCAATGTGTGTTCTTTGTTGAACTGATCATCATCCAGGCTGCTGGCAGGTTTGCGTTTGGCTGCCCGCAAATAGTCGTAACAAGTATTGGTAACAATGCGCAGTAGCCAAGGTTTGAAATGTTTGCCCCGAAAGCGAGACAAAGCCTTATACGCCTTGATAAAAGCATCTTGCGTGGCATCCGCAGCCCGATCTGGATCCCCCATGATGCGGTAAGCCACATTGTACGCCACCCCCTGATGCTGAAGCACCAAGCGATTGAATGCGGAAAGGTCGCCATTTTGAGCGGAGGCAATGAGTTGAGACTCATCCATGATGAAGGGCAGGGCGATGCTTTTGCAGGGAGCGTGCTAACTGAGTGGAAAGTTTGACGAATGGCGATGAAATCATTATACTTGTTATTTGCAAAGCCGAAGTGGCGGAATAGGCAGACGCGACGGTCTCAAACACCGTTGAGCATAGGCTCATGTGGGTTCAAGTCCCACCTTCGGCACTCTTTTGTCATCTGTTCATCATTATAGCACAACCCTGCACAGGAGCCAGAGACACGCCCACCTCTGAAGATACCTTCGGACTGCCGCGCGTGACTTGGCTCTTTTTGTTTCTTGGTAACGATGTTTGTTGCCTCATGCAAAGCCGCAACTGACACAAAGGATGTAGAAGAAGCAAGCAAGGCAATTTTCAGTGTCTTGGCGGCAAAAAATCACACCTCATGTTTTTAGACCTGTTATGAAAAACCAAAAACTACTTTTGCTGCTGGTAACCTTGATTGCGTTACTGGCAGGCTTTTTAGCAGGACTGTGGACCGGTTCGCGGTTTGCAGCCAGCCCACAACCAGCACAATTGAGTGATCTGGGCAGCGAGCAAAAGGATGCGTATGTGGCCTTGGTGGCAATGACTTACGCTGCCAGCCATGATAAAAGTCGTGCGCTGGCGCAATTGCAGCCGCTAAAATCGCCAAATTTTGAGCTGTTGGTTTCGGGGGTGTTGGAGCGGGCAGCCCGGCAGCAACAAGCGCCCGAGAAATTGGCCGCTTTGGCGCAACTGGCGCTGGATTTGGGTGCGCCACGAGCAGCGCTGGCCCGTTATTTGCCCGCATCTGCGCCCGACCCAGCCACAGCCACCGTCATTCCCTCCCCTGTGCCAGCAGCCACGCCCACGCCCACGCCCACACCCGCGCCTGCGCGCCCATCGGCTACGCCCACGCCCACGCCCACGCCCGTGCCCACGCGCACAGCCACAGCCACAGCCACACCTGCAGCGCGGGCCCGGGCTGCTCAGACCATCAATGTGCGCAGCGGGCCTGGAACCAACTATCCTGTTGTGGGCGCACTGCCCGCAGATGAAGATGCGTTGATTGTAGCCCGCAACCCCGCGGGCGACTGGTGGCAAATCCAGCAGCAAGATGGTGTGCTGGGCTGGGTTTATGGCGCGGTCATCAGCATCACCGAAGACACCTCAGCCATTCCTGAGGCGACAGAAATTCCCACACCGCCAGCTACAGCCACCCCTGCGCTCGCGCCCACCGCCACAGCAGCACCGCAGCCAGCGGGCCCCACCTTTCGCGTTGTCTCACGGCGGCTGTGGGGCGTGGCCGAAAATGGCGGCGAAATCGCAGGTGAAGGCATCAACTGCGGGGGCAAGCATGAGCTGCACATCAAAGTGATCGATGCCGCGGGCAGTCCGCTCAATGGCGTCACCTTGCAAAGCCTTTACGACGACGAAGAACATGTCACCGGCGACAGAGGCCCCGGAGGGACAGAATGGGTGCTCTTTGCCCCCGGAAATGGCGTCAAAGTCATCCGCGATGTAGATGGCAGCCCCGTGAGCAGCGACAGCGTAGACGCCCCCACCGACCCGCGCAGCATTGCCAACAGCGATTTGATGGCAGGCGGATTTTGTACATCGGAAGCCCAGTGTGAAATTTTCAAACAGGGGCTCGGCTGCTTCGGACATTACTCCTGGGATGTTGTTTTCCAGCGCGCTTATTGACCCCCATAGCACTTTGCCCTCTGCAAAGCTTGGTTTTTTGCCGATTTTGGGGTAAGCTTAGCCTCGAAGCTGGGGAATCAGGCCAGTTTTCAGGCCAGATTTTTCCAGCATTGCCCAGGTTATTCCGGGCGATGACACCGCCATCTTGTCCCGAACTCAGACTTCGGGATATCCAGGACGGGCGTAAAATTCCTCACGCCTGTTCAAAATAAGGAGGTAAACATAGCACGTGATATCGACACTCATCAAAAATGTGACACTCTTCGCCGATCTGTCAGAGACCGAGCAGAAGGAGATCATCCGGCACATGCGCATGCAGCACTTTGCTGCGGGCGAGATTATCTATGCAGAGGATGATGCTTGTTCTGATCTTTATCTGATAGAACATGGCGGCGTGCATCTGAGCGTGGGGCCTGTTACATTGGCCACGCTGGGTGCAGGAGCCACCTTTGGCGAATCGGGCGTCTTTTCAGGAAATCGGCGCTCAATTTCAGCCGAAACCATCAAAGCCACCGATGTGTGGGCACTGGCGGCTTCGGATTTGGCCGAAATTGTGCAGGCGAATCCTGCTATCGGCCTGAAACTCTCGCTTAATTTCGGCTCCCGCATCGTGCAGATGGACAGCTATCTGATCGAAAAGCGCTTGCGCCCGCAGACAGCCTTTCGCTCTCTGACCGATGCCGATTTGAAAGCGCTGGCCGCTGAACTCGATTTAGCTAAATTCAGCGCCGGAGAAACGCTTTTTCGGGCGGATGGCGCTAACAACGGCTTCTTCCTGCTGGAATCGGGCACGCTGACCCTGCAACAGGGCACGCAAACCCAAAAAGCGGGGCCGGGCGATTTGCTGGGGCTGGCAGCAATGCTCACCAGCGGCAGTTACGACGCCACCGCAGTTGCCGATTCTGACATTGTGGCCTGGCAACTGAGCCCTGAGGCCCTGGAATCTCTGCTTCAAACTTACCCGGATCTTCTTTCTCGGTTGAACGCTGGTGTGCAGGCCAATTTGCCCGATAGCGAGGAAGCATTGGCTATCGAGCGATTGCGCGCACTGCCACTTTTTGCCGGGTTGGATGACGCCGACTTGCAGGCTATCACTCGCCATTTGGTGGTGCAGCCAGTGGCCCGCGGCGAAATCATCTACAAAGAGGGTGATGCCGGCGATGCGCTTTACATGATTGACAAAGGTGGCGTCGAGTTGGTGAGCAGTTTGCAACGCAAGGGCCAGGTGCTTACTCGCCTGGGCTCCGGCGGTTTCTTTGGTGAAACAGCGCTGCTCACCGGAAAATCCCGCGCCATGGGGGCCCGAGCCTCCCGCAACAGTACTTTGTGGGTGCTTTATCGCGCCGACTTTGAAAATTTAGCAACGGCACATCCGGCCATTGGGCAGGCATTGAACAGCGTTCTGCAAAGCCGCCTGGGCAAAGCCAGCCACGCCTTCATCGAAAAACATTTGCGGCAGGTTGGCCTTTTTACGGGCCTGACCGTTGAGCAACTGGAGGATGTGGCTGAGCGTATGCTGCCCGCTCGCTACCGTGGCGGCGATATCATCTATCAAGCAGGTTCCACAGCGCAACGCGTTCACATCATCGAGCAAGGTCAGGTGCAACTACGCGGGCCCGAGGGCACGTTGGATTTGAAAGCGGGCGATTTCTTTGGCGAAGAGGCCATTCTCACCAGTAACCCGCATCAGAACACCGCCTTTGCCAAAACCGATGGCGAATTTTGGGAATTGACCCGCGAAGATTTGGAAGCGATCATTCTCAAATATCCCCTGGTGGGCCTGAACATGAGCCGGGAGCTCAGCCATAAGTTGCTGAGTTACTCGCAGCGGCAGCCTGCTGGCGTGGCCGTGGCGCCGGCGCCCACCCGAGCGGTCAGCCCTGTTGCCCCCACCGTGCGAACGCCCGCCGTGACTCCGGTGCAGCCAGCCCGCCAACAGGGAGGCTTTGATTCGCTGGCAATGTGGTTTGGTAACCTTTCGCGCGGGGCCAAGTGGCGCCTTGTCCTGACAATTTTGCTGTTGGCTTTTCTGATTGGTGTCAGTGGCACTTACACCATTGCCCATGCGCTTAGTGGTTCCCAAGTGCCTATGGGCAAAAATGGCGCCCCCCGCATTGCGCTGGCTGCCAGCGATAACTTGGCTCCGGTAGCCATGGCGCTGGCCAAGCGGGAGGCGACCCACGAGCCCAAGGCAACCAGCACCTACACACCCTATCCCACGAATACACCGTTGCCCACCAGCACGCCCACAACCACACCTACGCCCACCAGCACGCCCACGGCCACACCTACCGAGATCCCCACAGCTACGCCTACGAATACACCGTTGCCCACCCCCACGCCCCGCCCGAAGGTGCGAGCAGCTTCAGCCGCTGCGGTATCGATGGCACCCACAGCTACTCCCAAGCCCGCTACGCAATACACACTCATCGAGGTGCGGCGGCTTAGCCCTTGCGAGAATCGCGGCAAGCACAACATTTACGTGCGTGTGGTGGATGCCAATGGCAATGGTGTGAATGGTGTGTGGGTTGTGCAATCAAAAGCTGGCGACCCGGGCGCAGTTATCGAAAAGAAGCAAACGGAAAGGAAGGATTACTGGCTAATGACTCAGGAAGATGGCCGTCTGACGTTTGACATGTACAAACATGCCAACTACATGGTTTTCATTTCAGAAGATGGCACGAATCCTGCCAGCACCGATTTTACCCAGGCGCTGCATACCGATTTCCCGGATGAGCTTTGCTCGGATGGCGGAGGTGGCAACACCAAGTTCCACAATTCCTTCTCGGTTATCTTCCGCAAAAATTGGTAACTGTTGATACGTTATCAGATGACCCACTGCATAAACGAAAGGTCCGCTTCGGCGGGCCTTTTTTGTGTCAGAGAGCGGGTCGCGCAGGCTGGGTGTTGGACGAGTCTTAACTGTCGCAGTGAACACGAATTCAAATGCCAGACCATTCCTCATGCGCGACTATTTACGGTGAAGCCAGGGCCTGTGCTACAATTCCTGCACCCCTACTTTTCTTCCAGGAGTCACCTCCCCCGTGCATCTTGCAATTATCGGACATCTAACACGAGACGTAACAGTCAATGGCTACGCCATCGGGGGCGCTGTCAGCTACTCAGGAGTCGCAGCTCGTCGCTTGGGGGCCGAGGTCACAGTTCTTACCCGAGCGCATCCCCATGATGTTAGCATTTTGGAAAGAGAAGGGATTCAGGTCATCAACCTGCCTACCGATGTTTACACAACCTTTGTGAATGTGTATCATAAGGAAGTCCGTACACAGCAGCTTTTATCGGTGGCCGGGCCCATTTTGGCCAAGCATGTGCCCCCCGAAATTTATGATGCCGATCTATTGCTGCTGGCGCCCGTTGCGCAAGAGGTTGATCCCGCCATTGCTGCTCTGGCCCGCAACTATCTGGCTGCCACACCCCAGGGCTGGATGCGGGAATGGGATGACAAGGGGGTGGTATCGGCTGTGCCCTGGCATTGCTCGGGCCGGGTGCTGCCCTATCTCGACAGCATCATCTTTTCTCATCTCGATTTGATTGGCGATCTCAGCATCTTGCCCACCATCATCGACACTGTGCCTTTGGTTGCCATCACCAAAGCGGCCCGAGGTTGTGTGTTGTATCATCAAAAACGACGCTGTCAGGTTCATACTCGCCCCGCCCGAGAAGTCGATGCCACTGGCGCGGGCGATACGTTTACCGCAGCATTTCTCATGGAAATCATGCGTGGCAAATCTCCATTAGAAGCTGCCTACTTTGCCAATGTTACTGCCAGTCTCAGCATTGAAAGTGTTGGGCTCAAGGCTATTCCCACTCGTTCCCAGGTCGAATCCTACATCCAGGCTCATCCCGCACCATGACACGAATCTACGCAATCTCCAATCAAAAAGGGGGTGTTGGCAAAACCACCACCGCCGTCAATCTGGGCGCTTATCTGGCCGCAGCGGGCCAACGAGTGCTGATTATCGACATCGATCCCCAGGCCAACGCCACCAGCTCGTTGGGGCTGGGCGCCAGTCAATTACCCCGTTCACTTTACGATGTTTTCTCAGGGGAGGCAGATTTAGCTGATGTCATCACCCTGACCAATCGCATGAGGCTGGACATTGCCCCCAGCTCGCACGCACTGGCCGCGCTGGAAACTGAAGCGGTGGAGGCCATCAAAGATACCTATCAGCGCAGTTTCTTGTTGCGTAATGCCCTGACACCTACTTTGCATCGCTACGATTACATTTTTATCGATAGTCCTCCCAGTTTGGGATTGATTACCGTTAATGCCATGGCTGCGGCTCAGGGCGTGCTGATTCCGGTGCAAAGTGAGTATTTGGCCATGGAGGGATTAGGGCAATTGCTGACCACGGTGGAGCGGGTCAAACAGGCCATGAATCCTGATTTGCGCATTGTGGGCCTGCTGCTAACCATGTATGATGCCCGCAACAAGCTCAGCCGTCAGGTCGAAGAGGAGTTACGTTCTTATTTCAAGGATTTAGTTTTCAAAAATCCCATCCCCCGCAATGTTCGCCTGGGCGAAGCTCCCAGCTATGGCGAGCCTGTGAGCACCTATGCGCCCAATTCCTCTGGCGCCCGGGCCTACAAGCTTGTAGCCGAGGAGCTGATGATCAGGGATGGCATTCTTTCGCCCGAGCCAGAAGGAGAATCTGCATGAGCACCCGTCGAGGATTGGGACGTGGCCTGAGTAGCCTGATTCCCACCACTCCCCCCCCCACTGCTGGCGCCGAAAACAAAACGGTGATGGCAACAGGCATCACAACCTTGGCGCTGGACGCCATCCGCCCCAACCCTAATCAGCCACGCCAGACTTTTGACCCGGAGGCCCTGGCCGAATTGGCCGCATCCATCAAAGAACATGGCCTGATTCAGCCTATTATTGTGACCCATGCCGATTCAAACGCATCTGTGCCCTACACCATCATTGCTGGTGAGCGGCGCTGGCGGGCCTCGAAGCTGGCGGGCCTGAAAGAAGTGCCCATCGTCATCAAAGAAGTGACGCCGCAATCGATGCTGGAGTTGGCCATTGTGGAAAATGTGCAGCGGGCTGACTTGAATCCACTGGAAGAGGCATTGGCTTATGAGACGCTTATCAACGATTTTGGCTTGACCCAGGCCCAGGTGGCGGAAAAGGTGGGCAAAAGCCGCACCGCCGTAACCAACACTGTGCGCTTGCTGCAATTACCGGGCCCGGTCAAACAAGCGGTGCTGGAAGGACAAATTCGAGAGGGGCATGCCCGGGCGCTGCTGGGCCTGGCCGATGAGCAATCTCGCATCGAAGCTGCAAAAATGGTCATCGACCGCGGGCTTTCGGTGCGCCAGACCGAAGAGTTGGTGCGGCGTTTGAATAGCCCGGCGCCCGCGCCCACAGCATCGGATGACCTGGCTGCCAGCCCCGAAACCAAAGCGCTGGAAAACCGTTTTCGGGAACGTTTGGGAGCCAAGGTGAATTTGTATCGTACTCGCAGGGGGGGGCGCATTGTCATTCACTATTTCTCGGAAGAGGAATTAGCTGATTTGTATGACAAAATCATCGGCGATGAGGCATTGTAGGAGGTTTGAAGGTTCGCCCCAACTTCTTCCTCCATGCGCATTCTGGCTATTGCTCCCACAGCCTTTTACAATGATTACGGCTGTCATATCCGTATTCGCGGGCAATTGTGCAGTTTGCAAGCACGCGGGCACACTATTCGACTGATTACGTATCCGGCAGGGCGGGACGTGGCTGAGCTGGATGTGGTGCGGGGCCCGGGGCTGCGGCAAATGCCGGTGGGCTCTTCGCGACGTAAATTGTTGCTGGATGCGTTGCTCGGGCCAGCGGTGCTGCAACAAGCTCTGCGCTTTCGGCCTCATGTGGTTTATACCTATTTGCACGAGGGGATGTTGATGGGGGCGATGCTGGCTTCCTGGCTGCGCAAACCGTGGGCAGCAGATTATCAGGGCTCGCTGACCGCAGAGATGTTGACACATCATTTTTTGCGGCCTCATAGCATCTGGCTGCGCCCATTGCAGTGGCTGGAGCATTGGTTAGAGCGTCGCCCGCAAGCTGTTTTGGCCTCGACCGAGCAGGGGGTGCAAACGTTGCGCACCCACGGCATCGAGGCGCAACGTTTGCATCACTTGCCCGATGCCGTAGACCCTGAGCTGTTTCATCCTCAGGAGCGGGACGCGGGCCTGGCCGGGCGCTTGGGCCTGCATCCCGGACGCCCGACACTGGTTTATTTGGGCCTGTTGGCGTCGTACCAAGGCATCGACCTGCTGCTACACGCGGTGGCCCGGCTGGCCCAGCCGGTGAATCTGCTGCTGATGGGTTTTCCGCATGAACGACGCTATAAAAAACTGGCGCAAACCCTGGGTATTGCCGAGCAGGTCATCCTCACCGGCGCCATTCCCTATGTCCAGGCTCCTCGCTATTTGGCCTTGGGACAATTGGCGCTTTCGCCCAAATTGCCGGGCAGCGAAGGCAGTGGCAAATTGTTGCCCTACATGAGCATGGCGCTGCCCGTTTTGGCCACCGAGTCGCCCGCACATCGTGCCTATTTGGCAGAGGATGGTCTTTTTGCCGCGCCCCAGCCTGACGCGTGGGCCCGCGCGCTGCATGATGCCCTGGCGCGTCTGCCCACGTTGCGCCTGCGAGGCCAGGGTTTGCGAGAACGTGTTTTGCAGCGCTATACCTGGCAGCACACCGCGGCTCAGATGGAGCGTGTTTTTAGGGCGTTGGGATAACATGTGACCGCCCTTTTTGATGATTTTCTGCATCTTCAGTGAAAATCTGTGCTCTTGGTGGTGCGCTCTGGATAGCGATGAACCGTTACATTTCAACTTTCATGTTACGCCTAAGGTAGCCCGGCTAGAAACCACTAAGACACGAAGCCACCAAGGCACAAAGAAAGAAAAAGGTTTGAAATGCTTGGTGTTCTTAGTGTCTTTGTGCCTTGGTGGTGATTGAAGTCGGGTACGTTAGTCGTTACACGTTCATCGCATCACCTACTTAAGTAGCTGCACATTTGAAATTTGAGAAAAGCGCTGTGCATTCAGACGAACATGGACAAAGATTGACGACTATAGACGATGGTTCGCTTCCTCTATCTTCGTCTGATGAGTTGTAATCCTCTACAAGGCTCATTTTAAGTTCCTACCATTAACGACTTAACGGGCGCGACTTTTCACATCGATAGTCTGGAACCTTGCACGAGGGCGATTTGTAGGGCAGAATGTAGCAAAGCTCGATAAACATAGTCGATTCCTTTTTCCTCCCTATCCCGATTTTGCCACCGACCTATCTTGTGAACAGTCATCCTTCCCGAAATATTTGGCAGCGTAGCCAGCTCAGTGTGCGGCAATGGCTGGGGCTTATCCTGCTGGGGCATTTGCTGTTGACGGTGGTTTATAGCCTGGTGATTCCACCATGGGAGGCGCATGATGAATGGGCGCATTATCGCTATGCTGCGTTCATTGCCGAAAATCGGGCGCTGCCAGACCCGGGGCAACGCCTGACCACCGAGTTCGAGTTCGATGAAGCCAGTCAGCCGCCACTTTATTACATGCTGGCCGCGCTGCCGATGCTGTTGGTGGATACTCAGGATGGCTATCAGCCGCAAATCAATCCGCATATTCGTGGCGATAACGCCCAGGCCGGGGTCAATGTAGTGCTCCATGATCCCGAAAGTGAGGCGTTTCCCTGGCAGGGAACGCTGCTGGCGCTGCATTTGGGACGTTGGGTTTCGGTGGTGGTCAGTTTGTTGGCGCTGGTGGTTACGTTCAAGATTATTCGCACACTCAGCCCTGAGCATCCGCAGGTTGCCCTGGCGGGAACAGCGATGCAGGCTTTTGCGCCGCAATTCGTTTTTATTAGCGCGGTCATCACCAATGATGTTTTGGTCATTTTGCTGGAATCGCTGTTGCTTTTGCTGGCGTTGCGATTGCTGGTCTTGGGCCCGCGACCACGACTTGTTTTGCAATTGTCCTTGGTTACGGGACTGGCGCTGCTTACCAAATATCTGGCGTTGGCAGTAATGCCTTTGGCTTTGGTGGCCTTTTTGTGGGCAGTGTGGCGGCATCGACAGGAGTCGCAGGTTCGGGCTCAAACGCTGCGCAGTTTGGTGGTTTTTGCTGCGGGACTGCTGTTTACTGCGGGGGGGCTCATCTGGCGCAATTTCCAGCTCACGGGCACTTATATTCCCCGCGATCCTGTTTCGCAGCGTTCGGTGCTTACCGGTTTGCAGGATGGTGGCCTGGAGATTCATTGGGCGTTGTTGCCGCAGGCGTTGCAGCGTGGTTTTCTAACTTATTGGGCCTCTTTTGGTTGGGGTAATCTTTCGCCGGATCAATGGGTTTATGGTGTTTGGCTGGTTATCATTGCGGTGGCGTTGTGGGGGCTAGGGCAATGGCTGAGAACCAGCTCAGGCGCGCGGGCCCGCGAGTTGTTCATTCTCCCCCTGCTTTTTGTGCTGGCGGTGGTGAGTTTGCCGCTGTTGCGAGAAATTTTGCACGATAGCCCGCATCTGCGAGGCCGTTACATGCTGGCTACTCTGCCTGTGGCTGTGTGGATGTTGGCGCAGGGGTGGGCGCATCTGGCGTGGCGGTTCAAGTGGTGGCTGCGCTTTGTGCCTGTGGCGTGGACTGCAGGTTTGGGGGTGGGGTTGCTTTTCTTTTTGCTAATGCCCGCGTATGCTGCGCCCCGACGCCTGAAAGCTCCCCAGCCGCTGGCGATTCCGGTGAATGCCCGTTTTGGTGATGCCGCTGAGTTGCTTTCGGTGGCGCTGTGGCCCGATGATGAGGTGCAGGTGGGACAGGGAGTGGCGCTCACTTTGCAATGGCGGGTGCTGGCGCGCACAGCCACACCTTATGCGCTGGATGTGCAGTTGTTGGGCGCGGGCGGGCAGCAATATGGCAGCCTGTTGGCGTATCCGGGGCATGGCAATGCGGCCACCAATGTTTGGCAGCCTGGTGTTTTCGAGGAATCGTATTGGTTAGAGGTGCAGCCGCAAATGCCTTTGCCTATCTCGGGGCGTGTGCAAATTGCTCTGTTCGATGCGCATGCTCAGCCGCAATTGTTGCCAGTTTATGATGCTCAGGGACAGCGAGCAGGAGAGCGGGTGCAAGTGGGCGCGTTGCGCATTGCACCGCGCCAGGCCATAATTTTGCCTGAAAGGCCTGCTGTGGCTCAGGTGGGGCAGGTGCTGTTGTTGCATGAGGTGGCCATGTTGCCCCGTCAAAGGTATCGTGCCGGTGAGAGTTTTCCGGTGGCGATGGATTGGCAGGCATTGGGCCCGGGTCCTGCTGATCTCACCCTTTCGCTGCAATTGCTGGATGCCGATAATGGGTGGGTAGCGGGCGATGATGGTGATTTTAGTCAAAGACTGTTGCCGCAGCATTGGCGGGCGCACGATTTTTTGACAACCACCCGCTGGTTCACTTTGCCGCCGGAGCTTCCGGCTGGAACTTATCGGCTGGTGCTGGTGGCCTATCGTTCCGGCGATTTGAGCCGTTTGCCGGTGCAGAATCTTCAGCATCCATCTTCGGCGGGCGATATGTGGCCTCTGGGCGACATTGTTGTGCAGTAGCCGCCATCCGTTTAGTTTGTTTTGGAGTAAAGGTTTACCATGAAGACATCCATCGACCTGTTGGTTCATATTACCCATGAAGCGGGTGTAAAGGTTGGCGGCATTGGTGCGGTACTCGATGGTTTGCTGGGCGCCCGGGCATACCGGCAGGCTGTGGCTCGCACGCTGGTGGTGGGCCCGTACAATGTCGAAAATCAGGGTGAGATGGCCCGCTTATTTGCACCCGCCAATGGCTTGCGTTTACTTTATGAACGTCGGCGAGGTGTTGATTTGCTGCCTCGGGCGCAGAGTCACGCCTTGCAGCAGGTCGAAGCTGCCTTCGGAGTGACTATTTTGTACGGGCGCAGGCCCTTTGGCGGGGTGGAGCATGAAGTTTTGTTGCTGAATGTTGCAAACATCCGCCCGGAGCGAGCCAGCGCCTTCAAATTCAGTTTGTGGCAGGATTTTGGTCTGGACACAGCTCGTTATGAGCAGGATGCTGAATTTCGGCTGTTTGTAGAGCTGGCCGAGCCTGCGTATGCAGCGCTGTGGCATCTGGCCCAAGGCGCGGGCGCGCGACAGGTTTTGTTGGCGCACGAGTGGATGGGCATTCCTCTGGCGCTGACCGCGTTGCAGCGGGATGCGGGCCAGTGGCGCACCTATTTTTATGCGCACGAGGTGGCCACGGCCCGACGTCTGGTAGAGGGGCATCCGGGGCATGATACCCGTTTTTATAATGTCATGCGGCTGGCGCTGCCCCGGCATGATGCCATGGAATCGCTGTTCGGGCCTCAGGATGATTTTTTCAAACATGCGCTGCTGGCGCAAATTCCCCGGTTTCACGGAATTTTGGCGGTGGGCGATTTGGTGGTGGATGAGCTACGTTTTTTGGCCCCGGATATCGATGCTGCTTCGATTCATTTGGTTTACAATGGTGCGCCCGCTCATGTTGTTGGCCTGGATGAGAAGAAGAGGAGCCGCAAGTTATTGCAGCGCTATGCTCAAAATCTGTTGGGTTTTACGCCTGATTTTATTTTTAGTCATGTTACCCGTTTTGTGCTGAGCAAGGCGCTATGGCGGGATGTGCGGGTGTTGCAGCATCTTGAACGCATCTTCCGGCGGGCGGGCAAGACAGGTATTCTCTACATCCTTTCCAGTGCTGAGCCCACCGGGCGTGACCCTGGACAAGTGCAGCAATGGGAGGCAGCGTATGGCTGGCCCGTGCATCATCGGGCCGATAACGGCGATTTGCTGGGACTGGAGACCGATTTCTTCTTCCATGTGTTGGAGCCCTTCAATCAACAGAGCCGGGCCATTAAAGCGGTGTTGGTGAATCAATTTGGCTGGAGCCGGGCCCGATGTGGCCAGCGTATGCCGGAGGCGATGCAGTTCATGGATTTGCGCCGTGGTGCGGATGTGGAGTTTGGACAAAGTATTTACGAGCCCTTTGGCATTGCTCAAATCGAGCCGCTGAGCTTTGGGGCGTTGTGCGTGCCCAGTACGGTATGCGGTGCGGTGGGTTTTGTGCAGCGGGCTGTGGCCGATTTGCCTGAGTTTCCCAATCTCATTGCTGCCGATTTTATCACCCCGCCCGATGATTGGCTTTATCATTCCCCGGACGAGGCTCTGAGCATCGATCAGTTCGCCCGAGATAGCATCGAGCAGCAGCGCAGCAAGCGGGTGGCGGAAGCCATTGCCACCCATCTGCCCCTGACCGATGCCGAGACCGAGCAGCTTTTGCGTCGGGGTCAGCAGGTTGCCGCGCGTATGAGCTGGGAGGTGGTGGTAAAAACGTATCTGCTACCCGCATTGAGCCCGGTCACCTGATTTTAACGGCCATATCTTTTTGCTACTGCGATGTTTGGGCGTGGTGTTTTTGACTGATGACAACTGTTCCTCGCTATCCAAATGGCTTCAGTTTCTGCGAGAATCGGTGGTTAAGCCCAATCACAGATTACACGTTACTACTAAGGTAGCCCGGCTAGAAACCACGAAGACACGAAGGCACGAAGAAAAGAAAAAGCTTTGAAATGCTTGGTGTTCTTAGTGTCTTTGCGCCTTTGTGGTGATTGAAGTCGGGTACGTTAGTCGTTACGATTACACAGCTTTTTCTTGATGGCGTCATCACGGAGATAATGAACGAAGGTCGGGTGATTTTTCAGCGATACCTTAGCTTCGATAGCGTCGATTTGGCAACACCGCGCTTTTTAAGCCTGTCCCCACCTCTCATTCATCCAAAACTCATTTTCTTCTGTTATACTGGCAGTAGGAAACAGGACTATAAAAAGCCCTAAGGAACGCGGTGGTTCCTCCATTCCTCCTCTTCGACCCCGGCCAACCCCTCCTCTGGCCGGGGTTTTTCATTGGCGCAACATGATCTATATCAGAGCGCGGGCCCAAGACAGATGCTAGAATGAAGTGTTAGTGCTGAAAATAGTATAAAAAACGCAATGATGCGTTCTTGTGCGTACAAAAATGTTGGACAAGACCCAATCTTGCGTTCTATTTTTTACAGTGCTCATTGTGTCGATGTTATAATCGCAAGAAATTGACGACGATTGATTATTATTTATTGCAATCCAGTCCCATTCCACTTTATTCCATGTTGTTTCCAAAAAGAGAGGCACTATGCAAAACTCTAAGGTAATTACCCACGATGTTATTGTTGTTGGGGCCGGTTTGGCAGGCACTTGGGCAGCCATGACTGCTGCGGAAAATGGTGTAAAGGATGTTGCTGTCTTATCCAAGATTCATCCTTTGCGCTCGCACAGCGGTGCAGCCCAGGGCGGCATTGCCGCGGTTCTCAACAATGTCAGGCCCGTTGCCGGCACTGGCCCTCGTGGCCCGCTGGAACAAATTCCTCCGGGCGACGACCCCGTAGATAGTTTCGATCTGCATATGTTCGACACCATCAAGGGCTCCGACTGGCTAGGCGATCAGGACGCCATTGAAATCATGGTCAAAGATGCCCCCGGCATTGTCATCCAGTACGAGCACATGGGGTGTGTGTTCAGCCGAACCCCCGATGGCCGCATTGGGCAACGTCGCTTTGGTGGCCACAGCGCCCCCCGCGCCAACTTCTCCGCTGACCGCACAGGTCACGTGCTCCTGCACACCATCCACGAGCAGGCGTTGCTGCGCAATGTCAAATTCTACTCTGAATGGTATGTCATGGATTTGATTATCGAAGAGAACATTGCCCGCGGCGTGGTGGCCATTAACGTGCTCACCGGCGATATTCATGTGTTGCGGGCCAAAGCGGTGATGTTCGGCACTGGTGGCTACGGCCAGGCCTTCAAAGTCACCTCCAATGCTTACGCCAACACCGGCGACGGTGTGGCGCTGGCCTACAACGCCGGAGCCCCCCTGATGGATATGGAATTCGTGCAATTCCATCCCACCGGCCTGTATCGCCACGGATTCCTGATGACAGAAGCCTGCCGCGGCGAGGGTGGCTACCTTATCAACAAAGATGGCGATCGTTTCATGTCGAAATATGCGCCCGATAAAATGGAGCTGGCGCCTCGTGACCTGGTTAGCCGCTCTGAGCAAACCGAAATCAACGAAGGGCGCGGCGTTATGGAAGATGGCCAGGGCATTTTCCTCGATATGCGACATCTGGGACGGGCCAAGATTCTGGAACGTCTGCCCGAAGTCCGCGACCTGGCCATTGCCTTTGCACATACCGATCCCATCGATGAGCCTGTGCCCATTCAGCCCACGGCCCACTACAGCATGGGCGGCGTGCCCACCACTGTGAATGGCGAAGTGCTGGCCAATGCCAATGGCGATCTCATTACCGGATTCTACGCAGCGGGCGAAGTTTCATGTGTCAGTGTGCATGGGGCCAATCGTTTGGGAACCAACAGCTTGCTCGAAGCCTCGGTCTTCGGGCGGCGCGCCGGCTACGCCATTGCCGAATTCATCAAGGGTGGCGCAAAACTTTATCCCATCTCGGGCGACCCGGCCAAAAAGAACGCCGATTATGTAACGTCACTCTTCAACAATGATGGCGATGAGCTGGTCGAAGATATTGTTCAGGATCTGAAGAATACCATGACCGACAAAGTGGGCATTTTCAGAAATGACGAAGACCTCAAATCGGCCATGGCAGATATTCACAGACTCCAGCAGCGTTTCAAAAATATCCGCATCATGGATAAAAGCAGCCGCTTCAACACCAATCTGTCGATGACGCTCGAGGCCAAGAATCTCCTCACCTTTAGCGAAGTCATTGTTGCGGGCGCGCTGAATCGTAAAGAGAGTCGTGGTGCTCACTCTCGCACCGATTATCCCAAACGGGATGACGAAAACTGGATGAAGCACACCATGGCCCATAAAGATGAAGATGGCCGGCCCCAGCTCAGCTACAAAGATGTGACCCTTTACTGGGATCGCTTCCCGCCGCAAGAACGCAAGTACTAATATGAAATGTCCGTCGTAGCACGTTCTACGACTTCATTATCGAGGAGTAATGAAAACATGTCCAACAAAGATATTCAGCGCACTGTAACCGTCAGCATTCAGCGCTTTAATCCTGATGTCGACAAAAAGCCGTACATGCAGGATTACAAAATTAAAATGCGGCCTGGTATGACGATTCTGGATGCACTGCATGAAATAAAAACACATCAGGACGGCACGGTAACCTATCGCCGTTCTTGTCGCCACGGCATTTGCGGCAGTTGTGCCATGCACATCAATGGTCGTAACACACTTGCTTGCAAGACTCCCATCATCAACGAAGTTGAGAAAGATGACCGGGTGACCATTGGCCCGCTGCCTTATCTGCCGGTCATCAAAGATATGGTCGTTGATCGCACCAGCTTCTGGGAACAATATCTGCGAGTGAAACCGTGGTTGATTCCCCCGGACAACATCCCCGAGCTGGAATTCCGCATGAGCCAGGAAGAAGTGAAAGCCCTGCACGATGCCGAAGCCTGCATCATGTGCGGCGCCTGCTACTCATCCTGCGCAGTCATTGGCATGAACAAGAAATATCTCGGGCCCCATGCACTGCTCAAAGCCTTTTTGCGAGTCTTGGATCCCCGTGATACGGCTCCCAGCGAACGCCTGGAGATTGTCAGCCAGGCCGACGGTGTCGCCCGCTGCCATACCATTTTCAACTGCATCGATGCTTGCCCCAAGGGACTGAACCCCACCCAGGCCATTGAGACCTTGCGTAAACTGGCCCAAAAACGCCAGAAATACGAAGAGGCCAAGCGCGAACGGCAAAAGCATCTCAACGAACCCATTCCGTCATAAGATGACCTGCTAATCAGGAATCTGCCGGACATCGCCACAGTTTCTCCGGGCAGAAACACCTGATTCACCATAAGGAGCGAATTCTATAATGTATAAATCTACAGGTTTCATCAGTTGGCTCTTGCGTCGCATCTCCGGCGTGGCGCTGGTGCTGTACCTCTTCATGCACCTCTGGGTGATTGGAGCAGCCAATAGTGGTGTCGACACCTTTAATAGCCGTCTTGATGCTGTGCAAACACCTCTTTTCAAGGTTCTCGAGGTCGCGTTGCTGGCAGCAGTCGTTTATCATGGCTTGGATGGCATCCGCTTACTGCTCATCCACTATTTTGACTTGACAGAATATCGCAAGAGCATGTTCTGGGCTGTCTTTATCTTGTCTGCCATCCTGACCCTTATTGGTGGCGGCGCCATTTTACTCATCATGGCAAATGGCGGCTGATAGTGGCAATATGCCCCTCTTGCAGGCCTCAACCCATTTCTTTCATTTAACCGGATTCCATCTGGAGGCTACTTATGCAAACATTTAAAATACAGCGTTACAGCGCCATTGCGCTTTTGTTCTTCCTGACATTGCACATGATTTATACCCACTATGTGCCGCCCTACCATGTTAGCTTCAATATGGTTCTCACACGATTAAACAGCCCAGTATGGAAAGTCATTGACTTTTTCTTCCTGGTCTCTGTGATAACCCACGCTTTGGCAGGGTCGTTTCAGGTTGTTACCGACTTTGAGAACATCTACAGCTACCGCAAGGCTTTGGCGTGGGCAGCTATCATCATTGGTATCCTAACCATTCTTTACGGAACCAAGACCCTCATCGCCTTTCAAATGCCTGTTTAATTTTTCGGCAACGCTTAAATCATCAAAGCCAGCCTCATTCCGGGGCTGGCTTTTTGTTTAGTCAGGATTGACAAAGCGGGCAATCTCAGGTAATATCAGTCCTGTCGTGCTAGACGGGGAGCTAGCGGTGCCCTGCACCCGCAATCCGCTACAGCGGGGTCGAATTCCCCTCTGAGGATCGACTTGCTCATCGTGTAGCATCATCAGTGTCACGGCGTGGATCTCGTGCGGCGTGAGCCTGTGAACCGGGTCAGGACCGGAAGGTAGCAGCCCTAAGCAGTTACTCACGGGTGTCACGAGGCTGTCTGCGTCGGACTGATGGAAAGCTGCGAAGGGTAAGTTCGTTTCGACGAGGGGTGCACGACATTTTTGCATACGCAAGCCCGGAGGCTTTTTGCTCCCGGGCTTTTTGTTTGCGTGGGTGGTTGCGTATCATTTGTTGGGAAAAATGATACAGGTAAGTGTCATTGAACCTGTTGCTGCTACAGTTCCTATTTGGGAATGCAAAGGCGCTGGCCAGCGTAAATTCTATTGCGGTTTTTGATGTGATTGCATTTTTGCAGCCATTTTGCATTAATGCTGTACTTGTGCGCAATGCCGCTGAGCGTATCGCCCCACTTGATGGTGTATTTACCTTTGCACTTGCACTTGCCATTGCTAATATCCTTCCCCTGATGCTTGGCAGGGATGCAAATGCGCTGCCCGGCACGGATGTGATTCCGATTTTTGATGTGGTTGCACTTTTGGATAGCCCTGGTGCTGACACCATACTTGCGTGCAATTTTGCGTAGGGTATCACCCCGCTTGATGGTGTACTTGGCCTTGCAGTTACAGTTGCCTTTGCTGATGTCTTTGGTGGGTGTTTTTTGGCCGGGGATACACAGTTTTTGGCCTGAACGGATGTGATTCCGGTTTTTGAGATGATTGCACTTTTGCAGCGCTTTGGTGCTGATGCCATATTTGCGAGCGATGCCGCTCAGTGTATCACCTTTGTGGATTTTGTAAATGACTTTGCAACTGCATTGCCCGCTATCATTGCCTGCGGCATGGGCCGTAGGCACCGGAACGAGGCTGACAACAATGGTCAGCATGACAACAAACAAGATGAAACGTTTCATAATCAGGTCTCCTGAAAACATGTGTTTGATTGCGTTGTGGTAAGAAATATCGAAATTCGACCCTCACCTTCTAAGCCCAACTATACTCCCAAAATGTTACACAATTATGACAAATTTACGTCACGATGATGACCCTTTCCCCGGTTTCATCACGTTCCCGTGGTTAGCATCCGGGCCAGGGTTTGCCCGGCATCTTTCAACAACTCAAGGGCGTTGATGCGCACGGTTTCGCTGTCGGACCACACCGGGCCCGATTCGGCAAAGACCCAGTCTTCCATCTCGTCGATGTAGACATTGATGCGTCCGTTGGGCCCGAGCAGTGCCATATCGGCCTCTGGGCGGTCACTTAATGCCACCGGATACCAACATTCTACGGCCAGGCCCCGTTCACGCACTGCTGCATATAATTTTTGCCGGGCCGCGGCCCGCAGCCACAAATCACTGATGTCGCGGGCGCTAAGCAGCCGCGACAGCGTGGTGGTGATGAAGGTGAGGCGGGGCTGGCGGGCATTGGTGATGGGTTGGGGCAGGGTGATGAAATCGCCCAGCTCTAGCTTGAAGTATTGTTCCTGGGCCCGCGGATGGTTCGGTTGCCCGGGAATGAGTTGGGCCCGGGTGGCCACATGATAGCGCAAAATAGGAGCATACACATTGATGCGTTGTCCTTGTTCGCCAAATTTTCCTGTTTGATAAAGCGCCAGATATTCTGCGGCAATTTGGCGCGGAGCCCGCTTGACGGGAATACGATACCAATGCTCCTCGCGGGCCCGCTCGAAATCTTGCCGATTGTTCACCACCGCCACCAGCACCGGCGTCCACGCATCAGCCGGGGAACCGGAACTGTAGCTGGGGCGTTGCGGATGCAGTCGATTCATCAGAGCACCTTTAGCTGCCCATGTTGGTTGAACTGTTGCCACGCTTGCACAGCTTGCAGCACTTCGGGATGGCAGTTAGCTGGCAGCGCTGCCAGGGGGATGAATTGGTGCTGCCATTCAGAAGGATGCGCGGGCGCAGATTCCTGCCAATCTGCCACCCAAAACAGGGTGCTGTACATCTGAAAGAAATCGCCAAAACTGGCATCTGCCCGGAATTCGCTCTCATCTACCCGGGCAATGGGCTGCAGGGTGCTGGGGCGCAGTCCGGTCAGTTGGTGGATGCTGCGGGTTGCTGCCTCGAACGCCGATTCATCATCCCGCACAAAGCCGCCAGGCAAGCGCCACACCCCCTCTTGCGGATGACGGATGAGCAGGATGGCGTTTTCGCGTAGCAGCAATCCCTTGGCCTTGGGTTGCACCCGATGCTGGCGTTTAGGGGTGATGTGCAGGCGATTCAGCAGGGCGAGGAGTGGGTTCACAGGTGATGCTCCTCTTTCCACGCCTCCAGCGCGTCCAGCGCCCGGATGGCGTAGTGGCGATAGCGCTCCTTTTTGCGGCGCACGTGCGGTTGCAGCGGAGGGATGATGCCAAAATTGGCTTTCATGGGCTGAAAGTGTTTGGCTTCGGCGTGGGTAATGTAATGAAACAGCGCGCCCATCATGGTGGTGCGCGGCAGAATAAGTGGTTTTTGGCCCCAGACAAGCCGTGCCAGGTTCAATCCTGCCAGCAGGCCGCTGGCCGCAGAGCCCACATAGCCTTCGGTGCCGATGAGCTGTCCGGCAAAGAGAAGCGTATCTTGTGAATGCCATTGCAGGGTAGGGCGCAGCAGTGCAGGGCTGTTGATGAAGGTGTTGCGGTGCATCTGGCCCAGACGTACAAATTCTGCGTTTTCCAGACCAGGAATCATGCGGAAGATACGTTTTTGCTCGGGCCAGCGGATGTTGGTTTGAAAGCCTACCAGATTGTAGAGTGTTCCTGCCAGGTTATCTTGCCGCAGTTGGATGACGGCAAAGGGTCGCGTGCCTGTGCGCGGGTCGCGCAGGCCCACCGGGCGCATAGGCCCGAACGCCAGCGCATCATCCCCGCGCGCGGCCAACACCTCTACCGGCAGACACGCCTCGAAAAAGGATTCATCCTCCGCTTCAAATGTGCGCAACGGGATGCGTTCGGCCTGGCGCAGCGCCTGCACAAAGGCCCGATACTCTGCCTCGCTCAGGGGACAATTGATGTAATCGCCACCGCTGTGGCCGCTATCACGATCGTAGCGCGATTGCCGCCAGCAGGGCGGTTGAATCGATTCCTTGGTGATGATGGGGGCCAGTGCATCATAAAAGGAGAGATAACGCTGTCCGGCCAGTGACTGAATTGCTGCGGCCAGCGCGGGCGACGTTAGCGGGCCCGTGGCCACCACCGTGGGCCCGGATGGCAGCCTGGTAAGTTCCTGGCGGTGAATGCTGATGTTGGGGTGCTGCAAAAGCGTTTGCGTAACATAGGCGCTAAATGCCTCACGTCCCACGGCCAGCGCTCCTCCTGCGGGCAACGCGGTCGCATCGGCCGCGGCAATGATGAGCGAGTCCAATCGCCGCATTTCCTCTTTGAGCAGCCCCATGGCCCGGTCTTGCAGCCGCGAGCCCAACGAATTGGAACAGACCAGCTCGGCAAACTGGTCTGTTTGATGCGCCTCGGTGCTGCGAGTAGGGCGCATTTCGTAAAGCTGTACAGCAACGCCGCGGCGGGCCAATTGCCAAGCCGCTTCAGACCCGGCCAGTCCAGCGCCAATGACTGTAACAGACTTCATGGCAGCACCTCCGGACAACGCTTGCGCCCGGGCCTGGGCACGAGCATGGGCACATGTTGACGATAGCGATCATACTGCACGCCAAACTCCTCTCTTAACCCCAGCTCCTCATGCTTGCCGCCATAGTAAAAATAAAGAGTGAACAGGGTTGCAATCACCATGCGATTGACGGTGACCGGTGCGGCAAACCACACGATGAACAGACTAAAAAAATAAATGGGATGCCGCACCAGGCAGTAAAGCCCGGAAAGGCGCATGGGCTCGGGGGGCGCATCGGGATTGTAGCTGGGGCGAAGTTGCGCCAAACCGGTGTAAACGCCCACATCGGTGGCAAAGACCGCAACGGTCAGGCCCACAAGTCCCACAGCCTGGATGCCCAGCATCAGCCAGGTGGCCAGCGGGCCCGGCTGCCACAGCACTTTGTCGGGCAGCAAGCTATAAGCCAGATAAACGGGCACAAAGCTCAACGCGGCAAAAAAGTTGTAACCCAGCCGATACCAGCGAAATAGCGCGTCGCCCCAGCGCTGGCGAAAGCGAGCCTTGAGCCTGAAATCGGCCAGCCAACTATGGATAACCGCCCAGAGAACAAACGAGAGTGTGATGATGAAAAAGCTTTGTATCATGCCGCCATTTTAGTGTAAAAGCAGCAGGATAGCAAAGCGCAAGGCCATGGCTCAATAACAGCGCTCAAAGGCCAAACCGCACACAGGACGCTCATCTTCATCCCCCGGGCACTGCTCTTCAGAAGCGTTACTACTTAGGTAGGTGATGCCATGAAAGTTGGAATGTAACGATTCATTGCTATCCGGCGCGCACCACCAAGGGCACAAAGGCACCAAGGCACGAAGAAAAAAGAAAAGAAATGCTTGGTGTTCTTAGTGTCTTGGTGCCTTTGTGGTGATTGAAGTCGGGTACGTTAGTCGTTACAAAATAGGCGCATTTTGGGCCACCGACCATTGTGATGTGAATACTTCGTTATGGCGCTACCAGGATGCCATGGGCGGACAGCACCTTGAAAACATCGGCCGTGACCGCGGCTACCGGCTGCACTGCATTGATCTCCTCCAGCAATCCCTTGGCAAAATAATAGCCGATGAGTGGCGATGTCTGCTTGTAATAAACATAAAGTCGCGATTTCACTGTTTCCGGCTTATCGTCATCGCGCTGATAAAGCTCGTTGCCGCAAACGTCGCAAACATTGGGCTGTTTGGGCGGGTTAAAGCTATCATGGTACACCGCACCGCAGTTCCGGCAGCTACGCCGCCCCGAAATGCGCTCCACCACCACATCATCATCCACCGTAAACATCACCACCACATCGAGTCCACCAAAATCAGCTAATAAATCTTCCAACGCCACTGCCTGCTGAAGATTACGGGGAAAACCATCAAAAATAGCACCTCGGGCGCAATCCTCCCGCGTCAGCCGATCTGCAACCATCTTGATGGTCACATCATCGGGAACCAAAGCGCCGCTATCCATGTAGCTTTTTGCCAACAGCCCCAGCTCAGTTTTGTTGGATAAATTATAGCGGAACAAATCACCGGTAGCGATATGGGGCAAGCCTAATTTTTCTTGCAGAATTTGCGCTTGTGTGCCCTTGCCAGCTCCAGGTGCGCCTAACAACAGGATAAAGTTACGGTCTTGTGCAGCCATAGTAAACCTCATAAAGTCGCGGACTGAAATCAATCCACATTGATTGAAATCGATTACAAATAGCAACTATACCAGTCTCTGCCCCTTTTTGCTACAAAGTCACCAAGTATAGGAATGCACAAGGTTTTCCTTAATGTCTTCGTGTCTTGGTGCCTTAGTGGTTTTCTTGGGATGGACGTGAACAGTTACTGCAAATAAATGGCGTCTATGTGTGCTTTATTAGACTACCACGAAGTTACAAAATTTCAGAAATACCAGGGGGCGTTTGTTCCCAATAGCGCATGATTCATGCTAAGATTATATGACTTGAGTTCACAGTTGAAGGTTCTGAGTTTGATTCACGTTTCATGTCCCCACGTTTTACCTTTCCAAGGAATCATCCAATCCTATGTTCAAAAATTTGAAAGACAAGCTTTTACCCACCGACGATACAGAGAATGCCACACCCCCTCCCATGGATGAGAGCGCCATCACTGAAGATGTTGAGATGATGGAAGAAGAGGTGGAAGCTGTGGCTGCCTTGCCCTTGCTGCCGCTGCGCGGTGTGGTGATTTATCCCACCATGTGGCTGCCCATTACTGTGGGACAACCGCGCTCGCTGCGTATTCTCGAACATGTGATGAATCTGGATGAAAAGCTGATTGTGCTGGCAGCCAGCAAAGATGCCGAACTGGAGGAACCGGGCCCGAACGATATTTACGAAATCGGAACGCTGGCCCGCATTCATCGCATGGTGCGCTCCCCCGATGGCACGGTGCGCCTGGTTCTCAACGGCCTTGAACGCATCAAGATTATTGACTACGTGGCCGAAACGCCCTTTTTAACGGTCACCTTCACCCCCATCCCCGATTACGAATCTCACGATTTGGAGGAGCAGGCCCTGGCTGCCTCGGCCAAAGACCGTTTTGCGCAGTTGGTTTCGCTCTCACCCCAAATGCCCGAGGAGTTGGAATCAGCCGCCCGCAACGTGGAGGGCGAGCTGCAATTGGCCTATTTGCTGGCTTCCAGCGCCGGTTTCAAATTGATAGACGCTCAGGCCATCCTCGAAGCATCGCCCCTAAAAACCAAGTTGCAGTTGCTAAACAATCTGCTGCGCACCGAAGTCGAAATCCGTAGCCTGGCACAAAAGATTCAAAAAGAGGCGCAGGGCGAGATGGAAAAGGCGCAACGCGATTTTTATCTGCACAAGCAACTGGAGGCCATTCAGCGGGAATTGGGTGAAGATAATCCGCAACAGGGCGAGATTAAGGATTTGGAAGAGCGCATTGCTGCCACAGCCATGCCCGAAGAGGCTGAAAAAGAGGCCCGCCGCGAACTGGAACGTATGCGCCGCATCCCCATCCAGGCTCCCGAGTACTCCGTTATCAAAACTTATCTCGATTGGATGGTGAGCCTGCCCTGGAATCAGCGCACCGAAGATAATCTTGATATCGACCACGCCCGCACGGTGCTGAATGAAGATCACTACGGCTTGGAGGACATCAAAGATCGCATTTTGGAGTTTTTGGCCGTGCGCAAATTGCGACAAGAACGCAAAGATGACGCGCCTGCCGAGGGCTTGCCGGTGGACTACATCCGCAAAGATCGCGAGGGGGTCATCTTGTGCTTTGTGGGCCCGCCCGGCGTGGGCAAAACCAGCCTGGGCCTGAGCATCGCCCGGGCCATGAATCGCAAATTTGTGCGCCTGGCCCTGGGGGGCGTGCGGGACGAAGCAGAAATCCGCGGTTTCCGCCGTACCTACATCGGTTCCATGCCAGGGCGCATCATTCAATCGCTGCGCCGCATCGAAAGCAGAAATCCGGTGTTTATGTTGGATGAGGTCGATAAACTGGGCCGCGATTTTCGTGGCGACCCGGCCAGCGCCCTGCTGGAGGTTTTGGACCCGGAACAAAACAGCGATTTCCGGGATCATTACCTGGATGTGCCCTTTGACCTTTCCGAAGTCTTTTTCATCACCACCGCCAACTGGCTGGATCCCATTCCGGGCCCGCTGCGGGACCGCATGGAAATCATCGAACTTTCCAGCTACACCGATCGCGACAAAGTGGCCATTGCCAATGGCTATCTCATCCCCCGCCAGATTCGCGAAAACAGTCTGCGCCCGCACGAAATCAGTTTTGACGAAGCCTCCATTTACAAAATTATCCGCGAATATACCCGCGAAGCGGGAGTGCGTACCCTGGAACGTCGCATTGGCGGCGTGGCCCGCAAAGTTGCCACCCGCGTTGCTGCGGGCAACACCGAACCGGTACACATCACCGATGCTAATTTGCAAGAATGGCTGGGGCGTCCCAAATTCTTCGATGAAGCGCACGAGTGGATTAAAGCGCCGGGCGTGGCCACGGGTCTGGCCTGGACACCCTACGGCGGCCAAGTGCTCTACATCGAAGCCACAGCCATGCCTGGCAAAGGGCGTCTGACCCTGACCGGTCATCTGGGCGATGTGATGAAGGAATCGGCCATGACTGCGCTGAGCTTTGTTCGCAGCGCGGCAGATCGTTACGACATTCCGGGCCAGTGGTTTTATCAGCACGATATCCATGTCCATGTGCCCGCGGGCGCTCAGCCCAAAGATGGCCCCTCCGCGGGCATTGCCATTGCTACGGCCCTGCTTTCGTTGGTTACCGGGCGTTGCGTGCGCGAAGGGTTTGCCATGACCGGCGAAATCACGCTGCGAGGCAAGGTGACCCGCATTGGCGGCGTGCGCGAAAAGGTTTTGGCGGCACACCGCCTGGGTCTGACCCAAGTCATCTTGCCGGAACACAACCAATTAGATCTGGAGGATGTACCGGAAGAGGTACAATCGCAACTTCAGTTCCATTTCGTGCGTCATGTGCAAGATGTGTGGGAGCTGGCCTTGTGCGATGAAATTGTGCAAGCCCCCCCGCCCGGCCTGCAAGAAAATGGCGACACCCCCACCACGCCCGAAGATGTAGCAACTATCGAACAATAGGCCTGCCCTCAGGCCCTTTCACGCATCACAAAACCGGAGTTTTTCATGTCGCACCCTGTTTTACTCTTTCCTGGTCAAGGCTCGCAAGAGGTGGGTATGGGCGCAGAGATTGCTGCCCACTCGCCCGCGGCCGCGGCTATTTTCCGACAAGCTGACGCTATTCTCGATTTTCCACTCTCCGAGCTTTGCTTCCAGGGCCCGGAAGAGACCCTCACCGACACCATCAACGTGCAGCCCGCATTACTAACCTCGGCCATTGCGGCGTTGCGCGCGGTGGAAGAAAAATTGGGGCGCCCCATCCAGGCAGCCGCAGCCGCAGGACACAGCCTGGGCGAATACACCGCACTGGTAGCCGCGGGGGCGCTCAGTTTTGAAGACGCGCTGCGTTTGGTGCGGGAGCGTGGTCGTCTGATGAAACTGGCAGGCGAGCGAGCCCCCGGCGGCATGGCAGCTATCATTGCTCTGGATACCGAAAAAATTGCCGCCATCTGTCAGCAGGCCAGCGATGAAATGAACGGGCCCGTGGTTATTGCCAACGACAATTGTCCCGGCCAGGTGGTCATCTCGGGAGATGAGGCCGCGTTGGGGCGGGCCATGGCCCTGGCTACCGAGGCCCGAGCACGCAAAGTCGTGCGTCTGGCTGTCTCGATTGCCGCACATAGCCCGCTGATGGGCACAGTGCAGGAGGCGTTTAGTGCGGCAGTGGCCCAAGCCACCATCAAGCCTCCCAACTTTCCGATTATTGCCAACATTTCGGCACAGCCCATGCAAGATGTGACTGCAATTCGACAAGAGCTGAACGCACAATTACAAAGTGCGGTGCAATGGACACAATCCATGCAATACCTTATCGCTCAGGGCCACCAACAATTCATCGAATTCGGGCCCGGCAAAGTGCTGGCGGGCCTGATGAAACGAGTCGATCGCCGATTCAGAAAAATGCCCGCGGTGGTCACGTGGGAGAACGTCCTCACCGTCGCCGACCTGCTGGCAGATGAGCATCACCAACCAGCGTAACATCAGTTACTGAGACTCAAATTCCCGCACTCCAGGAGACCTTGCACATGTTTGATCTGAATTCTAAAATTGCCCTTGTCACTGGCGCATCCCGCGGCATTGGCGCTGAAATTGCCCGCCAACTGGCTGCTGCCGGAGCCACTGTCATCGTCAATTACAACCATAGCCAAGAAGCAGCCGGGCAGGTCGTGGCAGAAATCGAGGCTGCGGGCGGTAAAGCCGTAGCCATGCAGGCTGATGTCAGCGATTTCGGGCAGGCCAACGCCATGGTCAAGGCCATCAAAAAAGAATTCGGACGGCTGGATATTCTGGTGAACAACGCCGGAACCACCCGCGACAACGTGATTATGTTGATGAAAGAGGAGGATTGGGATGTCGTGCTTCGCACCAATCTCAAAAGCGCCTGGAATTGCTCCAAGGCTGCCGCCCGGCTGATGATGCGACAGCGGGCGGGACGCATCATCAACATTGCCAGCGTTGCCGGGGTCTATGGCAATGCCGGACAAAGCAATTATGCTGCATCCAAAGCGGGCATGATTGGGCTTGCCAAAAGCCTGTCCAAAGAAATCGGGCCCCGTAACGTTACAGTCAACGTGGTGGCTCCCGGCTTTGTCCCCACCGATCTTACCAACTATCTGCTGGAAGATGAAAGCATGAAGCAGACCATTTTGGAGCATACATCGGTACGACGCCTGGGTAAACCGGAGGATGTGGCGGCATTGGTGCATTATTTGGCTTCGGATGAAGCAAGTTTTGTTACCGGGCAGGTCATTTCGGTGGATGGTGGTTTGTCGCTTTAGGTGCTGGTGAGTATACTTGAACTGCTCACATCGACAAATTGAAAAGGGGCGTTACCTCCCCCTTTTCTGCACCGAAACCACTCAGACATAACGAAAAGGGTATCCCTCCACATTCCCATGCAATTACAGCGTCACCGGGCCCGACAGGCCGCACTTCAGGTACTTTACGAAATCGATATTGCCGGACACCAGCCGGGCCAAGCCTTGCAAAACCTTTTGCATCGCCTGGAGCCCGCTTTGCCCACCGATCCTGCTCACTTTGTGCAGACCATCATCGAAGGGGTCACAGCATTCAAGCAACGCCTGGATGCTGTTATCGGGCATTTTGCCCCGGAATGGCCCGTCAACCAAATCGCCGCGCTTGACCGCAACATTTTGCGCATGGCCATTTGGGAGATGAATTTTCACAATACGCCCACCAAAGTCATCATCAACGAAGCTGTAGAGCTGGCAAAAGAATTCAGCGCCGAAACCAGTCCCCGTTTCATCAATGGCGTGCTGGGGGCGGCCACTCGCCATCAGGATGTCATGCACGCGTTACTGACGCCGCCATCCCCCTCACCCGAGAGTTAAACAAACTATGTTCAACATTGGCATGGGCGAACTTTTTCTCATCGTTCTCCTGGCGCTGGTTGTGGTCGGGCCTGAGCGCCTGCCCGGCATTATGCGACAAATTGGCAAATATGCCTACCAGTTGCGGGCCATTGTCAATGAATTGACTGACCAGTTTGCAGATGAATTGCGCCCGCTGCAAGAAATTCAGCAACTGGCCGAAGAGCTGAATCCGGTGACACAAGTGAAAAAGGTGGCCATGAGCGTTGCTGAACCGCTGCAGGATGTCTCTGGAGATGCAAAGCCTGAGTTGGTTAAGCCGCCCGCAACTGCCGATACACCTGAAAACACGCCCGAAGATACCTCTGCCAGCGATAACACGCCATGACCGAACAACCGGAATTGACGCCCCCGGCAGCAACGCCTGCCACCTCCTCCCAAGAAGAACCCACCCTGCCCTTGATGGCGCATCTGCTGGAACTGCGCGACCGTTTAGTTCGGGCCGCGCTGGCCCTGGCTATTGGTGTGGGCATCGGCCTGATTTTTGCCCGCCATTTTCTGGAACTACTCATCAACTTTTTGCAGGGCGAAAGCCAGCTTCAGTTGCTTAGCCCGGCAGAGCCCATCTTTCTTTATCTCAAAGCTGCTTTGATTATGGGCGCGGTGCTGGCAAGTCCGGTGATTATTTATCAACTGGTGGCATTCATCGTGCCGGGACTCACCAAAAATGAACGCCGTGGGCTTTTTGTATCGTTACCCATGGCCGCGGGCCTGTTTGCCCTGGGGGTGGCGTTTGGGATTTTTGTTGTGCTGCCCTTTACCTTGCGCTACTTGCAATCCTTTTTGCAAGACCTCATCAAAGCGGAGTACGGGGCCAGTTTTTATATGAATTTTGTGTTGAGTTTTTTGCTATGGTTGGGTATTGGCTTTGAGCTGCCCCTTTTCATTGCTATCTTGGCCAGGCTGGGCATTGTCTCGCCGCAACAATTAAAGAAATTCTGGCGCTACGCCATTGTCATCATTGCCGTGCTTTCTGCGGTCATCACCCCCACGCCCGATCCTTTCAACATGGCAATCGTGATGGTTCCGCTGCTAATTTTGTACGGATTCGGCATCATCCTGGCGTACATGGTTTACAAAAAACGGGAATAAACCGCAGCGGTGCGCGGCGAAGAGCTTTTGGGCGCAGTCTGGCTCGCGGGCAGCCGCGCATGATGCACAAGGTCGCAGCGGCGCACCTTTACCAACCCAGCATCTGTGTCAACAAGTACACCGCGGGGGCCACAAAAATAAATGAATCGACACGATCCAAAACGCCACCATGCCCGGGGATAAGTTGCGACGAATCCTTGACACCTGACTGTCGTTTGAACAGGGATTCACTTAAATCGCCCAACGGACCCACACAGCCCACAAGCACACCCAGCAGCGCCCCCTGCCAGGCCGAAACACCGGGCAGCCAAAAATGTGCCATCAGCGCCGCGGCCAGGGTGGCTGAGCCCAAGCCGCCCCAAAATCCTTCCCACGACTTCTTAGGACTGATGCGGGGCCAAAGTTTGTGGTGACCGAACCGCACGCCGATAAAATAAGCGCCAGTGTCCATAATCCACACAGTCAGCGCCGTCACCGTCAACCACATCAGCCCATGCTCACGGATACGCAGCAAGGATAAATAGCGCAGCGTCAGGCCCAGGTAGAGCGCCGCGCCCAGGGTGATGAGCAAATCGGTGGGTGCGCTCTGACGGGGCAAGAAAAGCACACCGGTGAGGCCCGCCAAAATCGCCAAAACCAATAAGCTTTGCACAGCTTCCCCCTGCGGCAGCAAAACCAGCAACGCCGCCAGCAATATGCCTGGCAGCATCAATGGCTGAAAATGCCCATCCAGCGAAAGCATTTTCAGCAGCTCCCAGGCAGAAAGCCCCGCGGCCACAGCCATCAGACCCGTAAACCACCAGCCTCCCAGCCAGGCCAAAACACCCACGACAGGAATCAGTACCAGGGCTGAAAGCAGACGCTGCTTGAGCATGGATTAGCGCTCGGTATCCTTGATTTTGCCAAAGCGGCGGTCGCGCTGCTGATAAACAGCCACAGCTTTGCGCAGCTCCGCCTCGTCGAAATCGGGCCAATAGGTGGGCGTGGAGTAAATTTCGGCATAGGCGGCCTGCCAGATGAGAAAGTTGGAAAGCCGTAGCTCGCCGCCAGTGCGTACAATCAAGTCAGGGTCAGAAAGATCGGGCGTGTATAAATTTTTGCTGATGAGGGCTTCGGTGACATCTTCGGCAGCCACGCCCGTGCGTATGAGTTGTTTTACAGCGTCCACAATCTCGGCCCGACCACCATAATTAAAGGCCACATTCAAGGTGATGATAGCATTGTTTCGGGTGCGATGCACCGCATCAAGAATCTGCTCCTGCAGGCCTGCTTCAACCCCTGCCAGCCGTCCGCTGTGCAAAATGCGTACCCCGCGGGCATCCAACTCATCCAGCTCATCCTGGATCCCCTGGCTGATGAGCCGCATGAGGTGTGAAACCTCCTCCTTGGGACGGGCCCAGTTCTCAGTGCTAAAAGCGTAAACGGTCAGCGCCTTGATGCCAATCTCGACCGCCTCGATGAGAACCCGGCGAATGTTTTTAGTGCCGGCACGATGTCCCGCGACCCGGGGCATCCCTCGGGCCCGGGCCCAACGGCCATTGCCATCCATGATGATGCCCACGTGTGCGGGAATCATGCCTTGCGGATTGTAGCGGGCCTCTGATTCCGATGCTTTGGCGGTGCGATTAAAAAGTCCTGGCATAACGGGCTCTTAAACCTCCAAAATCTCGGCAATTTTTTCTTCGCCGATTTTGTTAATGCGCTCAGTAAACTTGTCGGTCAATTTCTGTATCTCATCCATGCCCAGTCGCAAGTCATCCTCGGTAATCATGCCTTCTTTTTCGAAATCGCGTAAATCGGAAATCGCATCCCGGCGGATATTGCGCACAGCCACGCGAGCCTCCTCGTCGCGGCGCTTGACCTGTCGGGCCAGATTCTTGCGACGTTCCTCGGTCAGGCGGGGAATGTTCAGGCGGATGATTTTGCCATCGTTGGAGGGATTGATACCCAAATCGGAATTGAGAATCGCTTTTTCGATGGTTTTAATGTCGCTGGGACTGAACGGGCGAATAGCAATAGTGCGGGGCTCGGGCACGGTGACAACGGCCAACTGGTTGATTGCGGTAGGCGTGCCATAATAATCCACCTTGACATGATCCAACAAGGCGGGTGAGGCTCGTCCAGTGCGAATAGCAGCAAGATCGTAAATCAGCACTTTTACTGCGCCTTCCATGCGCGATCGTGATTCTTCTTTGATTTCGTTAATCATTGTAAAACTCCTTAGGGGGCAAACAGGCGCATGACTGCACCGGGCAGCAGAATAAAAGAGATGATGACATGCCGAACGCTGTCACAACCATCATTTTACGTTACGACTAAGGTAGCCCGGCCAGAAACCACTAAGACACGCAGCCACAAAGGCACAAAGAAAGAAAAAGGTTTGAAATGCTTGGTGTTCTTAGTGTCATTATGCCTTTGTGGTGATTGCAGTCGGGTACGTTAGTCGTTACCATTTTACTAGAAATGGGATAAAAACAAAAGTGGGACAAGAAGCACGCGCTGCTTTCGGGGCAACTTTATCGCAGGCCCGATGAAACAGATTCACCGGGCCTGCGGTACGACTTCATCCAGCTACCGATACGGTTACCGGTAGATTAAAGTTCCAGCATTATTCCCCAAGACCGTTCGTTGCAGCGCCCCTTCCTGCCACAAATTCAAGACGATGATGGGCAAATCATTGTCCATGCACAAGGTCAGTGCAGTGCTGTCCATCACTTTCAGGCGTTTGTTTACTGCATCGATGTATGAAATATGCTCATAACGTTTGGCATCGGGGTTCTTTTGAGGATCACCATCATAAACGCCATCGACCTTGGTGGCCTTGATGAGCACCTCGGCGTCAATTTCCATGGCCCGCAAAGCCCCGGCGGTGTCAGTGGTAAAATAAGGATTTCCTGTGCCCGCGCCCAAAATAACCACGCGTCCCTTTTCGAGATGGCGTACTGCCCGTCCGCGGATGTAGGGCTCGGCAATAGCTTTCATCTCGATGGCGGTTTGCACACGCGTATCTACACCCGCGCGCTCCAGCGCATCATGCAAGGCCAGAGCATTCATCACAGTGGCCAACATCCCCATGTGATCCGCAGTGGTACGCTCCATGCCCAGAGCCAACCCCTGCGTCCCGCGCCACAAATTGCCAGCGCCAATAACGATGGCCACTTGCACGCCCAAATCATGCACATCTTTGATCTTCTGCGCCAAAATCTCAGCCTGAACAGGGTCGATACCAAAACCGCCCGGTTTGGCCAACGCTTCGCCTCCCAGCTTAAGCAAAATGCGATGATATTTCAATTCAGACATAATCAATCCTCCGCACTAGAAAAAAGGCCCGGAAATTTGATTTTCCGAGCCTTTGAGGTCTTCTGTTTAGTCTTCTGCGCCTACTTCAAAGCGGGCGAAACGCCGAACACGGATATTTTCCCCCAGCCGGGCGATGGCGTTGGTTACCATGTCCTTAATTTTGAGGCTGTTATCCTTAATGAAAGTTTGCTCCATGAGGCAGGTTTCCTCGTAGAACTTGTTCAGCTTGCCTTCGATAATGCGATCGATGATGTGGGCAGGTTTGCCTTCCTTCTCCAATTGTTTTCGGAAGATGGCCTTTTCCTGCTCCAAAACCTCAGCGGGTACATCTTCCGGTTTGAGAAAACGAGGCCGGGCAGCCACAACCTGCATGGCCAAATCTTTGACCAGGGTCTGGAACTCGGGCGTGCGGGCCACGAAGTCGGTTTCGCAGTTCACTTCGATAATCGAAGCCATGCGTGCTCCGGGATGAACATAGTGTCCCACCAGCCCCTCTTTGGCGTCGCGGCTGGCTTTTTTGGCGGCAGCAGCCAACCCCTTCTCGCGCAGGGCCTTGACCGCTTTATCGAAATCGCCATTCGAGGCTTCCAGCGCCTTGCGGCAATCCAGCACGCCCGCGCTGGTGGCCTGGCGTAGCTCTTTAACCATTTGTGTTGTAATTTTCATGATATTTTTATCTCCTGAATTTCAGATTTGAATGCTAGTCGTCGGTTAGGCTGCTTTTTCTGCTTCGGTACCTTCTTTGGCCTCAGCTTCGGGAGCGGCAGCAGCTTTCTTGGCTTCCTCTTCGTCATCAGCGCCAATCCCGGCTTCTACTTTGGCCAGGGTTGAGGGCCCAAGCAGCTCATCTTCCGGGCGATCCGCCGGGGGCGTCCACACCGGCGCTGTCGCTTTTTCGCCGCCATCAGCATCCAGCTCATCATCATGCTGCAACGCATCGGCCAAATGGCGCCCTTCGATTACGGCGTCAGCCATTTTGCTCACCATCAATTTGATGGCCCGAATCGCGTCATCGTTGGAGGGGATAACCAAATCGATGTAGTCGGGGTCGCAGTTGGTGTCCACCAGCGCCACAATGGGAATACCCAGTTTGTTGGCCTCTTTCACTGCCAAATCCTCGCGGCGGGTATCGATGACGAACAGGGCGTCGGGCAACCTTTTCATGCTGCGCAGCCCACCCACGCGGCGTTCCAGCCGTTCAATTTCTTCATTTAGCTTCAAAACTTCCTTTTTGGGCAGACGCTTGAATTCACCACGGTCGCGGCGGCCTTCCAGCTCGATGAGATAATCGACACGAGAACGAATCGTTTTGAAGTTGGTCAGCGTGCCACCCAGCCAGCGTTTGTTGACAAAGGGCATGCCGCAGCGGGCCGCCTCTTGGGCGATAATGGGAGAAGCTTGTCGTTTGGTTCCCACAAACAGGATAACCGCGTCATTCTTCGATAAATTCAGAATGTAATCGTATGCTTTTTGCAGTTGCGAAACAGTTTGCTGGAGGTCAATGATATGCACGCCGTTGCGTTCGGTAAAGATATACCGGCGCATTTTCGGATTCCAGCGTTTTGTGCGGTGACCAAAATGGACACCTGATTCCAATAGTGTTTTGAGTGAAACAATAGCCATGCTAAAAACTCCTGTGTTTGTTTTTCCTCCGCCCGATACATCCGAAGCACCCGCCGGGCGGGCACAAGCTTCGTTTTTTGGTTCAGGCGTGCGGGATTGGGTGATGATGTTACAGTTAATCGGGGCGCTATCGCCCAACAAATAAGTATACCTGAAGCAAGCTGATTGGACAAATTTTGCGGGCGCTGATGGTCATCCTAAATTAGCGCCACGAGTGCGTGCTGCGCCAACGTATCTCGACGAACGACGCCGGTGATGGCGTTACGCCAGGTCGCAGACCTGGCTCAGGAGCAGGAGAAGTAAAGGTGTGCTGAGGCGGGTCTGCGGCCCGCCGGTGATGGAGCTACGCCAGGTCGCAGACCAGGCTCAAGAGCAAGAGAAGTA
>Ga0256914_1000362_pt1 | contig 44552 bp, 40 predicted proteins | sample HulkmetaG_FD_191571 | JGI IMG/M metagenome (GOLD analysis project Ga0256914, IMG submission 191571) | Hydrothermal chimney microbial communities from Main Endeavour vent field at the Juan de Fuca Ridge, Pacific Ocean - Hulk | ecosystem: Environmental > Aquatic > Marine > Hydrothermal vents ...
CTTCATTATACGATGCTCCCCCCAGAAAGCCAAAGGCCCACAGGGATTTGGTGAACTCATATCCATTTAGTGCGCAAAGGATGCGCCTCTCCCATTGCTCCAATTCAGATATTGACCACTTTTCCCTTCGAGGGAGAATTCTCTCATGGAGCAAAGGAACGTTGCCTAGCATAGTTTTTTCGTCCCAGAACAACCTGCTAAACAGTTCCCGCGGCACACAAAAGAAGTTTGTCTTTTTCTCGGTTCAGTGTATACTGTTGCATTAAGAATAAGCGCGTATCTTCAACGCTCAATCTACTGTACACAAACCCTAGCCTGGGAGGTGCCCCCGTGCGTCTTGTCTGCTTGCAGGAAAATTTGGCCAAAGGTCTCTCCGTTGTGGGACGGGCTATCTCCTCACGGACCACGTTGCCAATTCTGCAAAACGTCCTTTTGAAGGCGGAGGATCCTGGCAGCCTCAAACTCTCCGCCACCAATTTAGACATGGCCATTAACTGTTGGGTTGCTGCCCAAGTGGAAGAAGAGGGGGCTACGACCGTACCCGCGCGTTTGCTCACGGATTTTGTTAACACACTACCTGCCGGTCCGGTAACTTTAGAACTAAATGTCCGAACGCAAAGTTTAGCCTTGATCGCCGGACGAACAGAGGCCAACTTCCGTATTAGTGACGCTTCTAATTTCCCGGTCATTCCCTCTACAGATGGCCAAAACACGTTAAAGTTGGCGCCTCTAACACTGCGCCAGATGATTCAACAAGTAAGTTTTGCGGCAAGCACGGATGAAAGCCGTCCCACCTTGACCGGCGTGTACATCACCACTGAAGAAAATCGCCTTGTCTTTGTTGCAACTGATGGTTATCGACTGGCACTCCGTTCCACACCGGTAGAGGGCCCAACACCGGAAATCGCCGTTATTGTGCCCGCCCGGGCACTTAACGAATTGGCCCGAATTGCTGCCGATGCTGCAGAAGAGGGGGAAGCCACCCTCACTGTGACCATGGATCGCAATCAAGTAGTCTTCCAAGTACCGGGGAAAGGTACCCACGACAGCAAAGGAGCCTTTCAACGGGCAGAGCTGATATCCCAAATCATTGACGCCACCTATCCGAAGTACAAAGGGATCATCCCCACTTCCTGGAAAACCCGCACGGTAGTGAACACCCAAGAATTTGCGCAAGCGATTCGGCGAGCCTACTTGTTCGCGCGGGAATCGTCAAACATCATCCGTTTTAACATCACACCGGGCGATCCAGGCACATTGCGCATCCACGCCAGTTCACCGGACCTGGGTGAACACCACGCGGAAATGGATGCCATTGTTGAGGGAAATGGTATTGAAATCGCCTTCAACGGTCGTTATTTAATGGACGTACTACAAGTTATGGACACACCGCAGATGGTCCTGGAAACCACAGAGCCCATGCGCCCAGGCCTTATCCGTCCTGTGGGAACAGGTCCGGATGAATTCCTATACGTCCTAATGCCCATGAAACCGCACTGATTTAGTTACCTTTCCCCCAGGCTTACAAAAATAAGCCTCGCATGAGCCATAAGACTTTCTCATGCGAGGCTCATATATTTCTAAGGAACTTGGAGGTACCATCTATTTAACGAACAGCGGGCTCGGCGACCACCTCGGGAACTTCACCCTTTAGACCTGCCGCCTCGCGCAGAAGGGCAGCTTTATCCGTACGCTCCCACGGCAAATCGAGGTCAGGGCGTCCAAAGTGACCATACGCGGCCACCTGACGGTAAATGGGCCGTCGCAGGTCCAGGTCACGAATAATGGCCGCAGGCCGCAAGTCAAAGTAACGGCGTACCAAGTCGAGAATCACCTCATCCGGCACGCGTCCAGTACCAAAGGTCTCGATGCTCAGACTGACCGGTTGGGCCACACCGATGGCGTAGGAAATTTGCAGTTCCACCCGGTCGGCCAGTCCAGCAGCCACAATGTTCTTTGCCACATAGCGGGCCGCATAAGCCCCCGAACGATCCACTTTCGTGGGATCCTTACCGGAGAAAGCCCCACCACCATGGCGGGCCACACCACCGTACGTGTCCACAATGATTTTACGGCCCGTTAGACCAGCATCCCCCACCGGGCCGCCGATGATGAAACGGCCGGTCGGGTTGACGAAAATGCGGGTCTTCTCATCCAACCAAGAGCCTACCACTGGCTTAATCACGTGTTCAATCACGGCCTCACGAATATCTGCTTGGGAAACATCTGGAGCGTGCTGTGTGCTTATAACAACCGTATCCACACGCACAGGACGACCGTAACTGTACTCCACGGTCACCTGGGATTTTCCATCTGGGCGCAACCACGGCAAGATCCCTTGCTTGCGCACATAAGCCAAACGACGGGTCAAACCGTGAGCCAGACTAATGGAAAGGGGCATCAGTTCCGGCGTCTCATTGCACGCAAACCCAACCATCATCCCTTGATCACCCGCGCCAATGGCCTCTATCTCCTCATCCGACATTTCTCCCATCTTTGCTTCCAAAGCCTTATCAACACCCAAGGCAATATCCGGAGACTGTTTGGCAATGGCAACTTGAACGGCACAGGTATCCGCGTCAAAGCCGTATTCACTGCTCGTGTATCCAATATCACGAATAACCTCACGCACTATCTCGTCGTAATTTAACTGTGCATTAGTGGTAATTTCCCCAAACAACATTACAAAACCGGTTTTTGTCGCAGCCTCACACGCAACACGACCGTAGGGGTCCTGAGCCAAGACCGCGTCCAGAACAGCATCCGAAATCTGGTCGCACATCTTGTCCGGATGCCCCTCGGTCACCGACTCACTGGTAAAAAGTAATTTAGGTGAACGCATAAAAGTCGTGCTCATGGTCAATACTCCTTTGCTACTCATTGGTTGACTATGTACAAGAGTGCCCCACCACCTTTTTAATTCTGCACAAGGAAAAAAGTTACGTTCCCTCTTCCCACGATTCAAGATACCGCTTTTGCTCCTCAGTTAGGGAGTCAATCTCAATGCCCATACTCTTCAATTTCAAACTAGCAATGCGCTTGTCAATGTGCTCGGGTACCGCGTACACCTTTCGTTCCAATTCCTGGTGATGTTCCTTAATGTAACGTACGCTTAATGCTTGGTTAGCAAAGGACATATCCATGACCGCGCTAGGATGTCCTTCGGCTGCGGCCAAATTCACCAAGCGGCCTTCCCCAATCAGGTACAATCGACGGCCATCGCGTAAATGGTACTCATCCAAGAAGGGCCGCACCCGACGTTTATCCACAGAGAGTTCCTCCAGGGCGGGGATATTAATCTCCACATTGAAATGTCCCGAATTGGCCAAAATCGCCCCATCCTTCATCACTTCCAGGTGCGGCTTATCAATAACATGCTTATCGCCAGTAGCCGTCACAAAAATATCGCCAATCTTCGCGGCCTCTATCATCTTCATTACCCGGTAACCATCCATGCGCGCTTCTAAAGCCCTCAGAGGGTCAACCTCGGTAATAATCACCTCTGCCCCCATTCCTTTAGCCCGCATAGCAATGCCTCGACTACACCACCCATAACCGGCCACAACCACCACCTTGCCCGCCAGAAGGATGTTTGTAGCGCGAATGATACCATCAATGGTGCTTTGACCGGTTCCATACCGATTGTCAAACAGGTGCTTTGTCATCGCATCGTTGACCGCGATAATGGGATAACGCAGGGCTCCATCCTTGGCCATGGCCCGCAGTCGGATAACACCTGTAGTGGTCTCCTCCGTACCTCCGATAACGTTGGCCAGCAAATCCGGACGTTCCCGATGCAAAGTGCTTACTAGATCCGCGCCATCATCCATGGTAATGTTGGGATTGAAATCAAGAACAGCGTAAATGTGCTTGTAATACGTCTCATTATCTTCGCCTTTAATAGCAAATACCGGGATCTCAAAATGCCGGACAATAGCGGCTGCCACATCATCCTGGGTGCTCAAGGGATTGGAAGCTGTTAGTGCGACTTCAGCCCCGCCCGCTTTCAGAACTCGCATAAGGTTGGCAGTCTCCGTGGTCACATGAAGGCATGCCGCGATGCGGGCACCTTCCAGGGGCCGTTCCCGGCGGAATTCCTCCTCAATCAATTGCAATACAGGCATCTCTTTCCACGCCCATTCAATTCGCAGTAAGCCCTTATCGGCCAAACTCAAGTCCTTGACATCATGTGGTATTGTTGTGTTCACAGGATATCCTCCTTCAGAGTGTTGGATTTCGTTATTGTCTTCACCAAACGGGAAATTCTCCCCGGATAAGCCGTTCTGTAAACGCGTAAACCCCCGCGAGTTCGCGGTGCATAATTTCCACAATGCGCGGCTTCACATCGTTCAAAGAGACACCATCTGCCAGGACCACCTGGGCCGAGGCAATGTAGGGGTCATCAATAGGACGCCCAATCTGGCTACATAACCAGACATAGACTTCCTCTATGCCATCCACTTCACGATAAATTTCGCCCGCAATATAGTGGGTAAGCAGGTTATAAATCTTGCCCACGTGCGAAACCGGATTCTTCCCGGCAGCGGCCTCTGTTCCCATAGGACGATTTAAAGCGATAACCCCGTTTACCCGGTTGCCACGCCCCACTTCTCCACAATCCGCCCCCTCAGCCGACGTGCCCAGCACCGTCAAGTACATTCCCCCTAATCCTCGGCTGGGATCATCCAGCGTGTTGATATCAACATGAACCTGGGCGAATGCATTCTTTGAGATCTCATGGACAAAAGCCGTAACATCTGCCAGGACCTCTTCTTTTCGCTGAAAGTACGTGTGTTCCCGCTCAAAGAAGCGGTCGACAAAGGCCGCGGCAATGGTCAACGTCACCTCATCTCCATGCCGCACCCCCATGACTTTAATATCTTCTCCCACCTCTGGAAAACGTTCCTTAAAAGCACTGCTGTTCATGTACCGTTCCGTTCGATATACCACCTGCTCCAGAGGAGACATGGGAGCATATCCCACCGCGGCCGAGGTATCATTGGCCCCAATGCGCTCGCGGTGAAAAATATCCACGAGTTCCGGTGAACCTGGCTTAATCTCATTGTGAATAATGATGTGACGGCGGGGATCCACAAACCGCAAATGTTGGGAAACCCAGCGCTCTACGGTTTCGACCACAATATCATCCACTGGAATGGTTTGTCCTTGGTATTCCAAAACAGCCCGATCGCCAACCACCAATTGCATAGGTTCTACAACGCGGCCCCCGCCTAAGCGAGGTTCTGTAACGCCCGCCACGAGCAATCCCTTATCGATGTTGTGATGCAGCACGCCGCCGAACATCTCCGTGTACACTTGGCACAGGGCCAGAGAAATCTCCTCTGCAATTGCATCGGAAATAGTATCAGGATGCCCGGTGCCCTTGCGTTCCACAATTTCTACATGTTGCCGCGAGACCGGCAAAGCATTCAACTGTTCGACGCATGTCTGCCCCATCGGGCGCCTCCTTCCTCTGCAATCCCTCACGAACGACGGAAGGTAAGACGATGACGTAATGTGTCCAACTCGGGCGCATACCCAAATGTACGGCGATATCGCTCGATAAATTCCTCCAGAGTGTAATAATGCTCTTGAGGACCGCGATGTTCCAGCGCGTATGTAGCGGCCAAACTCCCCAAGCGGCCTGCCACATCCCAAGAAAAACCGGACAAAAGCCCGACAATGAGCCCCGCTCGATACGCATCCCCTACCCCTGTAGGGTCACCAATTCGGTCGGGAGGAGCGGGCGGAATTTTGTACTTCCGCTCTAAGGTGTAAATGCTTGATCCTTGCTCGCCTTCGGTGACCACAATAGTACCGGCCTTGCTGAGCAAGTCCACATCACTTAACCCTGTTTTGTGTTTGATAAGTTCGTATTCGTAATCGTTACAAATGAGAATGTCTGCCGCCTCAATACCCTCCAACAGCGATGTGGCATCCAACCGCACAATTTGCTGGCTTGGATCGTAAATAAAAGGCAGGTTTAAGGCCGCACATTCGCGCACATATCGCTTCATGGCTTCTGGGTCATTAGGGCTAATAACAACCAAATCCACATCAGAAACATCGAAATCATAGAAGGATAAATCGCGAGCACGCGCCATTGCGCCCGTGTAAAAACTAGCGATTTGGTTATTTTCAACATCCGTGCTTACAAAGAAAGATGCCGTGTACTCGTCCTCATAAACTCGTACCCAGGACAAATCCACGCCGTACTTCTGTAACCATCGAGCATAATCCTCAAAATCCTGTCCTGCAGTGGCCATAATGCGCGGTCGTTCCCCCAACAGGGCCAGACTGTAAGCAATGTTCGGGGCGCACCCTCCTCGCTGGCGTGTCATAGAATCCACCAGGAAGGAGAGACTCAGGTTGGAGATATTGTCCGGTAGGATATGGTCCCGAAACCTACCGGGAAAGGACATAATGTAATCGTATGCTACAGAACCGGTTACCACGACTGTCATTGTTCAGAATCCTCACTTTGGGTTGTGCAAATGCGTCCGGTAAAGGACAAAAAAACGCGCTCCCTGGGGAGCGCGCTGGTGATCACGAGAGTGATCTCTCATCTTCCAGGCGGGCGCACCCCACCTGCCGGAATTGGCACCTTAGTGAAACAACTCCCATCATGTACATCATGGGATGTTTCACCAGGTTGCCAGGGGTTCACAGGGCCGGTCCCTCCCCCCTTCTGGATGAGAGCCGAGGCTCTCTATTCAATTGTCAACCGGGTCAGCGTACGGCTTCATCACACAACACAGGACGAACATCACCGTAAGCGAGAACAGTATAGCACGTCCGGGGAATTTTGTCAAAGTTCTTGAGCAAAATTGTTCTTTTACGAGGCAAGCCGAATCAATGCCAGGCGCAAACGTTCGCCTACATCCCGCACATCAGGAGGCAATCCCTGGACAGCCCGTTGGGCCTCGACCAGACTATACCCGAGGTGAAGCAGCGCTTCGACCACATCCGCGTCCACATCGTGCAGGGCAGAAACAGGGGTGGGCATACCTGCGGGGACTTCTACTTTATCCTTTAACTCCAACACGATTTTCTCAGCCGTTTTCTTGCCAATGCCCGGCACGCGGCTAAGCAAAGCGGGTTCTTCATCTAAAATAGCTCGCTGTATAGCCACCGTACTCATGGCTGAAAGCAAGTTCAACGCAACACGTGGTCCCACGCCAGAAACGTTGAGCAACATACGAAACAGCGTACGCTCTTGCTCATCCCGAAACCCAAACAGCGTCAGTTCGTTTTCCCGGACGTGAAGGTGAGTATACACCGTTACCTCTTCGCCCAAAGATATTTCAGCGGACAAAGGCGTTGGCACGTATAAAATAAGCCCAATGCCCCCAACTTCTAGAACAACACTGCCTTCCTGCTTGTCAACAACCAACCCACGAATTCGGTCTATCATTGGGATTCCTCAGGACAGAATTTGTAACCGAACCCTCTTACCGTCACAATCCGCGTGGGATGGGCTGGATCATTCTCGATTTTAGAACGGAGGCGTCGTACAGCCACTTCAACCAAATTACTCCCCTCCGCGAAATCGTACCCCCACACTTCCCTGAAAATTTCGTTCTTGCTTACAGCTTCGCCCTTGTGGCTCATCAAATAGTATAACAAGTTGAACTCGGTAGGAGTCAAGTGAACTGGGCGATCATCCACGTATACCTCTCGTGATGCCGCGTCCAGACGCACGCCACATCCCATCAACAACCCGGGGGCACGACGTTCACGAGCCCACCGAAACCGGCGCAAAGCGGCTGAAACGCGCGCCTCCACCTCCTTAAAGGTAAAAGGCTTGGGGATGTAATCATCAGCGCCCATCTCCAACCCGCGCACCACATCATCAGGGCGCCCCAAAGCGGTAAGCATAATTACCGGCACATCGGAACGGGCACGGATTTCTTGCAACACCTCCAACCCATTACGCCGGGGCATCATAATATCCAAGATAACCAAGTCCACTGGGGAAGAGAGGAAAATCTCCAAAGCCGCCTGGCCATCTTCTGCTGCCAGGACCTCGTATCCCCGGGTACGGAGAGACATAATGAGCAAATTCCGTAGAGCCACATCGTCTTCGGCGACCAAAATGCGTGCCGGGGACTGTGCCCGGTGGGCTGTAACAGACGACGAACCAGTCATGGTACACACCTTAGGAGATCTGATAGACTATTTTGACTTATTCCACTTCTCCAATCATTTGGTGAAGACGGGCAGAAAACAGATAACACAAGGCAACTGCCAAAGCATCGGCTACATCATCAGGGCGAGGTGGTTCATCCAAGTGCAGTATAGACTGAACCATGAACTGCACCTGCGTCTTAGTGGCGCGTCCATATCCCACCAATGCCTGCTTAATCTCTACCGGCTTATACTCCACCACCGGCAACTTATGTTGGGCCGCACACAGGAGGACTACTCCACGCGCCTGGCCAACGGTCAGTGCAGTAGTAACGTTACGTCCAAAAAACAACCGCTCGACAGCCACCACATCCGGCTGATACCGTTCCACAATAGCGCAGAGATCCCGATAAAGGAGTGCCAACCGTTCGGGCAGGGGCATACGGGCCCCTGTAGTAATGGCCCCAAAGGTCAAAGCCTGCCACTCATCAGCGTGTACTTCTTCTACAACGCCATAGCCCGTAATGGCCAGCCCAGGATCAATGCCCAGTGCTCGCATATTATGCAGCCTCGAGGGCTTGCAACGCTTCTTCGGGTACCTCGAGATTGGAGTACACCTTATTCACATCGTCCAAATCTTCCAGCATCTCTATGACCTTCATCACTTTGACCGCCTCTTCGGGCCCCAAAGTCACCCGGTTTTTGGGGACCCAGGCCAATTCTGCGTCTTCTGGTTGGAGCCCCATATCCTTCAGAGCTTGCTGGACCTGCGCAAAATCCTCACGCGTCGTGTACACCTCCATCACATCATCTGTAATCTCCACATCATCGGCCCCCGCCTCCAGCGCGGCCATGAACAACTCATCCTCATCACGGCCCTGTGTGGGGACAACGATGTACCCCTTTTGCTCAAACTGCCATGCGACAGAGCCGCTCTCTCCCATGCTCCCCCCGTGCTTTGTCAGCACGTGGCGGATCTCTGCCACGGCACGCTTGCGATTATCCGTCATCACCTGAATCATCAAAGCGATACCGTGGGGGGCATACGCCTCGTAAGTAATCTCCTCAAGGGCAGCCCCTCCGGCCTCCAAGCCGGCCCCACGTCGTATGGCCCGCTCGATATTTTCTTTAGGCATATTGGCCGCCCGTGCCTTTTCCAACACCAAGCGTAAGCGCAGGTTGGAATCGGGATCCGGCCCTCCCTCGCGGGCTGCCACTTGAATCTCCCGAGCTAACTTGGTGAAAAGTTTGCCCCGCTTGGCATCCATTGCCTGCTTTTTACGTTTAATATTCGCCCATTTGCTATGTCCTGCCATTCTTGCCTCCTCTTTTCTAAATCCTTACATTTTCCGTTACGTGAGCATCTGCATACCCAGCAAGCACACCCACACCTTTTTTCTGAATTATATCACCTACCGTTCGTTGGACCAAGCCATTAAAGTCCTTCCTTAATATTTCTGGTGTCCAATACACGAAGCCTTCCCTGTTCACGGCCTTGATAAACTTTAGCCACGTACCGAGAGCGCTCACTGCTCGGAGAACAGGGGTTCCTCCTGCGCTCGCCGATGAGCCTTTGCTGCTTCCAGAAACGCAACAAACAGAGGGTGGGGCCGATTAGGACGTGATTTGAACTCAGGGTGAAATTGCGTGCCCAACATAAAGGGATGATCGGCTAATTCTGCAATTTCCACTAACCGCTCATCAGGCGAGAGACCACTGAATACCATGCCTGCATTACCCAGAATATCCCGGTACGCATTGTTGAACTCCCACCGGTGTCGGTGGCGTTCGTACACCAATTCCACCTTGTACGCTTCATAAGCGCGTGTATTAGGAACCAACTTACACGGATATGCTCCCAAACGCATGGTTCCCCCTAATTCCACAATACCTCGCTGATCTGGCATCAGGTCAATGACTGGATGAGGAGTTTGCGGGTCAAATTCTGTACTATTAGGTTCCTCACTGTTCAACACATACCGGGCGAATTCAATGCACATGACCTGCATTCCCAAGCATAATCCCAAATAAGGCACCCGGTTTTCGCGGGCGTAGCGGGCTGCTAAAATTTTGCCCTCCACACCTCGGTACCCAAAACCCCCAGGAACCACAATGCCATCCAGGTCATCTAACACACTTATATCACGATGCCGTTCTAACTCCTCTGAGTTAATCCATTTGATTTCCAGATCGCGGTCCACAGCCACAGCAGCGTGAATCAGAGCCTCGCGCACACTCATGTACGCGTCTTCCAAAGTGACATACTTGCCCACTATCCCGATACGGATCTTGGGTTTAGGCTGTTTATAAGTCTCCACCCACTGGGCCCACTCATGTAAGTCCCCTTCTTCCTGACCAACCCCCAAACGGCGGTGAACAAGACGGCCAACACCGTATTCCTCCAGGGTCAGAGGGACCTCATAAATGGTCTCGGCTGTGACCAGGGGGACAACAGCCTCTGGCTCCACATCACAAAAGAGGGCTATTTTATCGCGGATGCTTTGATCTACAGGGTAGTCAGACCGTGTAATAATAATGTCTGGTTGAATGCCGATACCTCGAAGTTCGCGTACACTGTGTTGTGTGGGTTTAGTCTTCAGTTCGCCGGTTGCGCCAATATATGGCAGGAGAGTGACATGAATGTACATAGTGTTCTCGGGCCCAATATCCTTGCGCATTTGCCGTATTGCCTCTAAAAAGGGCAAACTCTCAATGTCGCCCACAGTCCCCCCCACTTCAACGATGACTACTTCGGCCTGGGTAATGGAGGCCACGGCCATGATGCGGCGTTTAATTTCGTTGGTTACATGGGGAATAACCTGAATAGTCCGACCAAGATAATCCCCCCGCCGCTCCTTGGCTATAACTTCGTTGTATATCTGGCCGGTGGTCACATTGTTGGCCCGCGTCATGTTCTCGTCCGTGAACCGTTCATAATGGCCCAAATCTAAATCCGTTTCCGCACCATCTTCTGTTACAAACACCTCCCCATGTTGGTAAGGGGACATAGTGCCGGGATCAACGTTCAGGTAGGGATCCAGTTTTTGGATGGAAACGTGGACCCCGCGACTTTTCAACACCCGTCCTAAGGCAGCAGCAGTAACACCTTTACCCAAAGAACTGACCACACCACCCGTGACGAAAATGTACTTAGTCATGGCTACTCCTTGTTCATTGTGTTGAGGGTACTTCGGGGGGCCAGTGCTGCCTTGTTCCATTTTATTCAACCCTACACAGTGGGGCAAAAGACCGAGGCAGCATCTGGGCTCATCCAAGTGGTAACATGCCCCCATCCAGGGCTCAAACGTCCAGCCTGTGTTCCAAACCTGAGAACAGCGACTTCCCAACCAATTGACAGGTTGCGATCCTGCGTGTATGATGAAACACAGGGAGGAGATGAGGATGCTTCCGGTGCGCAGGTCACATTTGCACATCTATCGGTGAAGTATCTGCGTACTACCTTCTCGGACACTGTGACATGCAATCCGGAAGATGGGGGAAAGGAGGCATAGGCATGGTAAAGGCCTGGCAACGGGCGTTGTTGGCCGTTTTACTTGTTGCAATGGGGCTTATAACGGCCTGTTCAGACATCCAAGTTATGGAGCAACCAGAGGAGAGGTACCCTACTACTTCTGCGAAAGAACTGCAGGAAACACACACATTTCAACTGACCATTGTCGGGGTTGATTTTGATCCCCCGTTGCATTATGCCGAAAACATCCGCCAGCAGGGACTCACTTTGCTGGTTGCGGTAGAAAATCAGGGTAAGGAGCGGGCGAATGACGTGCGCATTATTGCCCACCTCTTCCTGGACCCACAAAAGAAGCAGGTCATAAAACGGACAGGCGTATTGCCGCGGGTTGAACCAGGGCATATGGAGGTGTATCGGTTTCCGCGCTTGCGGAATATTCCCATTCGCCACACGTATATCCTAGACATTCAACTAACCACCCCTGACGGGCAACGCGTCATCAGCCAGCGCACGTACAAGATTAACCTATCTCGATAGGACAACCTCGTGAAACAGCAATTTTGGGGCTTATGGCTCATCATTGTCCTTTTAGGAAGTGCGTGGGGTGCCCCAATTATTGAAGGAGGAGACCCAGAGCAACCTTGGCTGCTCTCCCGTGAAGAGGCCCGTTTACTTGTAGCCCAACGTCATCCTCCTGTATTTCCCGCGCGCGCGGCGCTTATTTTCGACATGGAAGATAGCCGTGTGCTCCTGGATCAAAACGGGCGGGAACCTTTGCCACCGGCTTCGTTAACCAAACTGATGACCGCGTTAGTCGCCCGAGAGCATCTACATTTAAAACAAACAGTAACTGTGCCCCAAGCAGCATCCGTTGGAGAATCGAGCATGGGGCTCCAACCGGGCCAGCACGTTCACGTTGAGACTTTACTGTACGGGCTCCTCTTAAATTCGGGAAATGATGCTGCCATCACCTTAGCCATTGCCGCGGCTGGAGATGAAAAAGTATTTGTGCACTGGATGAACAAGAAAGCGCAAGAACTCGGGTTGCAACACACGCACTTTTTGAACCCCCATGGATTGGATGCGGCAGGACATGTGAGTACAGCCCGAGACCTGGCGCGTATCGCTCAGGCCGTACTCCAAGATCCCGTGCTTGCCCAAATTGTCCGCACCAAGGAAATTCACTTAGACGGATGGCACCTTGTGAATCGAAACGCTCTACTCCGCGAGCGTGACAACGTTATCGGCGTGAAAACAGGTACGACACTTTTAGCGGGTCAATGTCTTATTGCAGCCTTTCAGGATCAAGGCCATACTATCATCACGGTAGTACTAGGTGCTCGTGACAGATACGCTACAACACTAGCCTTGTGGAATTATTACAAGGACGTGTACACATGGCAGCGGTTGGACATCCCAAACGGACACATTCGGGAATTACAGGCCGGCACCATGATGAAACGATTTCAACTAAAGCACACGCCGCAGGTACTTTTGCCGCGATGGCAGGCTCGGCATTTAATATATCGGTGGCAGATCAACGAGCCCGTGAAAATGGGTGATGGATGGCATTGGCCATCCACTCCCGGACAAGTGCACTTCTACGTAGATGGGGATCTCTTGAAACAAATCCCTTTAGTGTGGGATACCGCTTCTTCGCCATAGGTCAGACGCAAGGAGAAAAAAGCAGTGGGTGAAAAAGTTCGATTACAAAAGGTAATTGCAGCCGCGGGAATTGCATCTCGGCGCAAGGCAGAGGAATTGATCCGGGCTGGACGAGTCCGCGTCAACGGCCGTGTAATCCGCGAAATGGGCTTTAAAGTGGATCCTGAGGAAGATATCATCGAAGTCGATGGGCAACGCATTCGCCCACCTAAAGCACATCAATACATCATTCTTCACAAACCCCGAGGCGTTCTATCAACCACATCCGACCCTTATCGTCGTCAAACAGTGGTGGACTTAGTTCCAGCAGCCCAACGGCTCTTCCCTGTTGGGCGCCTGGACGCCGACTCAGAAGGGCTCATTCTGCTCACAGATGATGGGAAATTAACCGAACGGTTAACCCACCCACGATATGGGCACAAAAAAGAATACATCGCGCTCATTATTGGAGTCCCGACCAGCAAGGAGATCCGGGCCCTGGAAAGGGGCATCATGCTGGAAGAAGGTCGGACCAGCCCGGCCGAAGCTGTGGTGCTCGGGCGAAAAACTCCTCAAGAACTCTTGGATGCGGGCGTGCCAGGCCTGCGCAAAGAATCCCCACGGGGGTTTTCCTGGATCCGCATCACTTTAACAGAAGGGAAAAAGCACCAAGTAAGGCGAATGTTAAAAGCCCTGGGCCATCCGGTCATCCGACTTGTGCGAGTTGCTATTGGGCCCATTCGATTAGGTCGTTTACAACCCGGGGAGTGGCGCCCGTTAACCCCCAAGGAACAACGGCGGTTACTTGAGAGTGTGGGCCTGGCTCGAGAAGCCCAAGAGCAATCACGCGCTTTGCGAGAAGTCCAAAAAACAGGGAAGAGGAGAGGACAAAAGTGACGGCCTATTATGCCATTGCCATCGATGGTCCAGCCGGAGGGGGGAAGGGAACAATTGCGCTTCGGTTGGCACAAGCCCTGGGATTTCTTTATGTAGATACAGGTGCCATGTACCGTGCAGTGGCCTGGTTGGCTTTACAGCAAGGAATACCGTTGGAAGATGAGGAAGCAGTCAGCAAACTAGTTCAGAACGCGGTCATCGACTTTCAACCTCAAAGTGATGGAAAGAAGGTACACTACCGCATTATTATCAACAACCAGGACATTACGGAAGATATACGGCAACCCGAAGTGGATAGAGGGTCCTCAATTGTTGCCCAGTACCCGGAAGTGCGTAATGTGCTCGTGAGAGCGCAGAGGAACCTGGCCCAACACGCACATGTAGTCATGGAAGGCCGGGACATTACCACGGTGGTGCTCCCAGACGCGGATATTAAACTGTTCATTACCGCGTCCCTGGAAGAACGGGCGCGCCGAAGGTATGAACAGCGGTTAAGCAACGGAATTCATGCAGATCTTGCTCAAATCCAGGAAGAATTGGTCGAACGGGACAAACGGGATTCAGAGCGTTCCACAGCCCCCATGCGTATTCCGCCAGACGCCATAGTTATCGACACGACCGGACAACAAGTGGAGGAATCTGTGCGGGTTGTGTTGCGCCTGGTGAAGAACACATTGGAGTTATAACCTCATCGTTAAATCAACATTGCCCCTCCACGGATTGTGAGCCAAGGTGGACAGCGATACCGCCCAATTCAACGTGTTAAAACCCGTGGAGGGGCAAGTGCAAGTCGGCCAACAACGCTTTCCGCGGCTTAAACCACCTTCTCCTCCATCAGTTCGTTATACCGATGGACGAGACCTTTTCGGTCCTTAGGAACGAAGCGATACCCCACACCGTATTCCGTGCGGATATACGTGGGGCGTTTGGGGTTCGGCTCAATCTTACGCCGCAGGTGCCAAATGTAAATGCGCGGGTAGTCCAGATCATTTCGGTGCTCCCAGCCCCACACCCGCTTTAGAAGTTCCTTATTGCTCACAACCTGGTCAGCCTGCTCCAACAGGGCGGCCAATAAGCGAAACTCCGTTGGGGTCAAATGCACTTCCTCGCCCTCTTTAACCACCCGACGGGCCTGTAGGTCTATTTGAATGTAATCATCCCGATAGACAATGGGGGGTTCCTGCCGGTATGCCTTATAACGCCGCAACAGCGCGCGCAACCGGGCCAACAATTCGCGCAGACGATAAGGCTTTAAAACATAATCGTCTGCTCCTGCTTCCAGGCCCCGCACGATGTCATCTTCCTCACCGTAGGCGCTGAGCACCATAATAGGAACATCAGACACCTCACGGATACGCTCGATGAGTGTATATCCGTCCATTTCAGGCATGCGAGTGTCTAAGATAACAAGGTCGGGTTTATACTCAAAAAAGACACGCAACGCCTCGCGACCACTTTCTGCCACCAAAACTTCATAACCGGCTTCCTCTAACTGGTCACGAAGCATCTTCAAAAGTGACCGATCATCATCGACGATCAAAACACGGTAAACTTTCAAGGGCGTTTTCTCTGCCATACGCCTTTCCCTCCTTAACATTATGCACAATGTATGGATGACGGTATCGCTGTCACTTCGACTACATAATAAAGGGTCAACATCTTGCAGACTTTTGAATTTTATCATAACAAACTGAGATTGTCAAATGTTGGTTGAACGTGGAAAGTCCTAAGAAGAGAGAAAGGGGGTGTCCGATAACATTAAGAGAAATAAGCACGCCAAAGCGCATCCACTATCTTCTCCGATTGCAAATACGCCCGCCACGCGATAAACCCCTGTCGCTGCAATCGCTCTAAATATGACTGATGCTCCCAAACCATGGCCACCCGCTCAGCAATCGCCTTCCCCTCTGGGGAAACCAAATTAAGAATCTCCCCTGAAGAGGATTCCCCCTGGAAAAGGTATCGCGGTTCGCCCACGTCAACAGCGATTGTGGGAACACCGCGCAGAATCATATCCAATAAGCGCTGAGGACATTTGGCCCGAGCCGCTGCCGTGTTTTCCACCAAATACAACCCCAACCGCGAAGAACTTAAAAAGCGGTAATAACTCTCCATGGGCTGCTCACTAATAACCGTCACACCGGCAACGCCCAACGAACGTAAAACACCCACCAAACGCGACGCCTGTTGCGGAGTCGGACCGAGAACTACAAGGGAGGCATCGGGCACACGTTGCTGCACAGATTGAAGCCATTGAGCAAGAACCGTCGGGCGAATATCCAACAAACGTGTGGGAATTACTATGCGTCTAGACGTCATCTGTACAGGCTGGGGAGAAGCAGAAGGAGTATAATTACACACATGATATACACGTTCATCGCGTCGGGCTTGTTTCACTTGAGCGAGAAGAGCGTGGCTAGCAACAGTCACCCGGTCGGCTTTTTGCCAGGCCCAGCGTTCAACGTGTCGACCCAACAAACGCCATCCTCGCGCCAAGGGGACCCCCGTTCGCCACTCGGATTCTAAGTCATCACAATCCAGCACCACGGGCCAGGGGCAGGAGGCCAGCCGTCCACGAGCAAACGCCAGAAACAGCAAAGGAACCCCCACGGGTTTACTCAGGTGGACCACAGAGGGGCGCCACTGCCACGCCACATGCCAAGCGTGTCTCGCCATGTACAGCCACACAAGCACCTGACCAATCGCTCCCCACTGCAGAAAAAACCGGGGGAATGGTAAGTAATAGAGTTCCACATTCTGAGTCGGAGAAAAAATCCCCTGTTGCTCTGGAGTATCCCAACCAGCAACCAGCACACGCACATGAGCGTTCTTGAGGTGGGCTAGCATCATCGCCCAGGGTAAAATACGGTAACGAACAGTTCCCCGGCGATACAGGCCAAAAGGGGCTACAAATAAGATGCGCTTTGTCGTCGCCACGTCGACCAACCCCGTACCCGCCAAAAGGATTCCACGGCCTCTTCTAAAGCCTTGGGATAAGTCCACCCCCGGGCCTCCCCAAGTGCTCGTCCAGCCTCAGACATCAAGTGAGCTATGACCACTGCCAAATCCCTAAAAGCCAAGTGACGCACCGCCTCATCAACGTGCGCTAAAGTTGCCAGTTTGCCCTGCCACGCGAGATTGACAGCCTCATCGCCATAACACGCGGACACAAAAGCCAAATAAGCCTGTAGCGCGCCGGCAAGAGCGTGGAGTTCACCGGCTACATCCCGCTCCCCTAGCACCGCCATGCGCCATAACTCGTACCACACCCGTTCGGCCCAGTAATCTAATTCGCGAAAATCCACCCTTTCTGGTGAGGTCCACGGGTGCAAACGCTCCTGTAGACGTCCTGTTTTATCAAGCAACACCCGGGGAGATGGGGTTGGATGTTCGGGAACACTTCCCCAAGGGAGCAGTGCAAGCCACACACCAATGCCCGAGCGGGTTAAACCGAGGCACACCGGGTAGGGGCCAGGAGCATCCTGTTGTAAAACAAATGAGGTAAGGGAAGAAAGCCACGACCACCGTTCCGCATAAAAGGACGCAAACCCCTCCTCGTGAACAGTCACGTAGGCGCGCACCACAACATCCACGGACGCAGAAACATCTTCCCAGAGACCTAACACCCGTGTATCATCTCGTGCACTTTGGATTAAACGTCCTCGGAACGCCTCGACCGTCTCCACACCTTCCCTCCACGCGCTTTTCAGGAGATATGGCATTCTAGACTATCTCGGGTGCGAAAAGCAAACAGCGGAATTATCCTGCCAGGCGAGCAGGTAACTTAACGCCAGATCTCTTTTGACATGCTCCCCATCAAGGGTCTATACTCTGTTGGTTGTGCGGCGCCTCATCAGGCCTCCCGCGAAACATCAGCAAGGGGGAGATTTTGGCATGGATCGAAACACGCGTACGCTTATCATCGTTCTTATCCTGTACGCTATTGCACTTTGGATTGCCTTACCCATTGACCATCCCACTATCGCCGGTCGTGACCTCACCCTCAAGTTGGGCCTGGACCTGAAAGGTGGCATCCGGGTCCTCTTGCAAGCCGACGTGCCCCCAGGCGAGAAAATCGACCCTCAGGCAATGGACGCGGTGCGCACTATTGTGGAAAATCGCGTCAACGGCCTGGGTGTGGCAGAGGCAGTGGTCCAGATTCAAGGGGGAGACCGCATTCTGGTGGAAATCCCTGGCATTGATAACCCCGAAGAGGCTGTAGCCACCATTAAAAGCACAGGCCTCTTAGAATTCATCGAGGTACCAGACGACCACCCCGTGCGACCGGGTATGTACGTACGCACCACAGAAGGAGATCCCGAGCCGCGACCGGACATCCCGCCCGACGCGCTCCCGGGAAAGGATGCGTATGTCTACAAGACAATAATGACGGGCAAGTACCTGCGCAAGGCTGAAGTGACCTTTGATCCCACCACAGGGGAACCTCAGGTCGCATTTGAGTTGAACGACGAAGGCGCAAAAATCTTTAAGGAATACACTTCCCAGCATGTGGGGGATGTCCTGGCCATTGTTCTGGACAAGCAAGTCATCTCTGCCCCTGTTATTCGCAGCGTGATTCCTAACGGTCGCGGTGTGATCACGGGGAACTTTACCGTGGAAGAGGCTCGCTCTCTGGCCGTACAATTGCGTTACGGTGCTTTGCCTATTCCTCTGAAGGTAATCGCAACGGACCAGGTTGGACCGACGCTTGGACAGGATTCCGTACGACGTAGTGTGATCGCTGGTGTGGTTGGCGTGCTCGCGGTGCTCCTCTTCATGCTGGTCTACTACCGCCTCCCTGGTCTCCTGGCAGACTTGGCACTGGTCCTCTTTGGACTCTTGAACCTCTCCCTGTTCAAACTTATTCCGGTGACGCTTACCCTACCGGGTATCGCGGGCTTCCTGCTCTCCACAGGTATGGCTGTGGATGCGAACATCCTCATCTTCGAGCGCATGAAAGAGGAAATTCGCTGGGGAAAGCCCTTGCGCCCGGCCGTGGACGCGGGGTTTAGCCGCGCTTGGACGTCTATTTTGGATTCCAACCTGTCCACAATCATCACCAGTTTAATCCTCTACCAGTTCGGCCGAACGTTCGGCGCCACCGCGGTGAAAGGCTTTGCCCTGAACCTGGCCCTGGGTGTGGCCATCAGCATGTTCACCGCGGTATGGGTCACTCGCACCTTTGTGCGCTTTGTGTTCTACCGTCTCTCCAATGACGCGGTGAACAACCCGCTTATTCTGGATGTCAAGGTCCCGCAGGGAGAGCCGCGGTGGAAGGGGCTCTTCACCCTGGTTCAAAAGCGGAAGTATTACTACATGCTCTCCAGCGCGGTCATCATTCCTGGGCTCATCGCCATGATTTACCTGACCGCGACAACGGGGTATCCCATTAAGTTGGGCATTGACTTTACAGGCGGTGCCTATTGGGAGATGCGCTTTGACAAGCCCGTCATGCCAGGTGAAGTCCATGACGTGCTGGCCCAATACGGTTTTGACCCCGTAGTGCAAACGTTGAATGATGGCCGCACAGTGGCCATCCGCATGAAACACATTGACGATGAGACCAAAGCCCAGTTGATTCAGGCGCTGAAGGAGAAGATAGGGCCCTTCGAGGAATTACAGTTCCGTTCCATTGGGCCCGCCATTGGACACGAGGTGACCCGGGCGGCAGGTGTGGCCGTCCTGGCCGCATCCCTGGCCATCCTCCTGTTCATCACCTGGGCCTTCCGCAACGTTGGAAGCGTCTCTCACCCGGTGCGTTTTGGCGTCTCCGCAATCATCGCCATGATCCACGATGTGCTGGTGACCACGGGTATTTTCGCCATCCTGGGCATCTTCCGGGGGTGGGAAGCGGACTCCCTTTTCTTGACCGCGATCCTAACGGTCATCGGCTTCTCCGTGCAGGATACCATCGTCGTGTTCGACCGCATTCGCGAGAACGCGCCCAAGTACCGGGGTGAGGACTTTGAAACACTGGCCAACCGCAGCCTATTGGAGACCATCCACCGATCCCTGGCCACCCAGTTGAACGCGATCTTTGTTATGATCGCCATTGTCCTGTTTGGTGGTGTGACTATCCAGCGCTTCATTGCCACCATGCTTATCGGTCTGGTCTCGGGCACGTATTCCTCCATCTTCAACGCGGTGCCCATCCTGGTCAGTTGGGAGATGGGCGAACTGGGCAAAATTCTGCCCTTCTTGAAGAAATAACCAACCCTTCATCGGCCAAGTCACGGTCGGGGCGGTGTATGACGCCCCGACCGTTGCCCTTCTCTTCTTATGACGCAAAAACGACGCTCATCCCGATCGCACAGGTACATCCTCGTGTACAAACCTCCAGGGGTGTTGGGGGATTTCCCCGACCTGCAGGGACGTCCCACAGTGCGCGATCTGGTTCCCCTCCCCGGGAAACTTTTCCCTGCCGGACGGCTGGACGCGCGCACAGAGGGGCTTATGCTCCTGACGGATGACGGCAAACTTGCCCACCGTCTCACCCACCCTCGCTACGGGTTCGAGCGAGAGTACCTGGCCCTGGTGGAGGGGAAACCGACGCTGGACACATTGCTTCAACTGGAAAAGGGCGTTTCCCTAGGGAATTGGGTAGCCCGGGCAAAGAGCGCGATGGTAGTAGGACCCGGAGAAACACCCAACACGACCTGGGTGCGCCTGATTTTGACCGAGGGGAAAAAGCGTGAAGTGCGCCGCATGTTGGCCGCGGTGGGCCACCCGGTGCGGCGACTTATCCGAGTGCGCTTCGGGCCCCTTCACCTGGGAGATCTGGAGCCCGGCCAGTGGCGCTTCCTCCAGGAGGACGAAGTGAAAGCGCTCATTCGCCAGGCCGCGGCCCGGGCCCGGAGACGACGCAGAACATCGTAATCCCCTTGCCCTTGGCGTCCAGTCCCTGCCCTTGCCAGGGACGGCGCATCCCCAGACACCGTCCCCCTTCTTGCGTCGAGAAGCCCTTCAGGTGCCCTTCAGGTGATCAGAATGGCGATGATCCGTCGCGGACCGTGAACGCCGGTAATTAAGGTCTGTTCGATGTCCGCGGTCTTGCTGGGCCCTGTAACAAAGGTGAGAGCCGCGGGCATGGGCTGAGGACGTTGCGAGACCCAGGTAAACATGTCCACAGTGATGATGGACGCGGGCACAATGGCAATGTGCACGGGGGGCAAGAGGGTGGCCAGGCGGCTACGCCCTGGCCCGGAGCCCAACACGACCGTCCCTGTTTCCGCCAACGCGGCCAGCGCAGCGCTGATGCCCACATCCGCGGACGCGGCAAAGGTTCGCACGTCCCCATCACTCTGCCCCACCACGAACCAGTGATACTCCGGCCAGCGCTGGGGAAGGTTCCACTGGTTAAGAGGTGGCTCATTGTTCATCACGACCCGGTGCGCGGCCAGATCACCCAACAAATCGTGCAGGCGCTCCCGGGCCGCGTCCTCCCCCTGGACCACCAGAGCCTCACCGCCAACCTCCTCCAGAGCCTGACAAAAGCGCTCTACCAGGTGGGGGAAGTGGCGGCGGCTTTGCCAGGGAGCAGGCAACGAAGCCGTCCGCAGGTGAGCACGCAAACGTCGCAGGATATCCTCACGTGCGGCCATGAGCATCACCTCCGTCCGCGTCCACATCACCCGCGTCCCACATCTCCCGGAAACTCCGGGAGGCAAGGGAAGGTAGATCCCGCTCTCCCGTAATCTGGAAGGGAGGTGGCAATCGAACCTGGCCATCCCGTTTGAAGGGGGCCTGTACCCAACGCAGGATGCGAGTCAGCGCGCGCCACAGTCGTGGGTGGGCCAAAAGCCACGCGGCCCAACGTTCGGACCAGAGGTCAGAGCGAGGGAGTAAGCCACGCCGCGATTCCTCGTGGCGCCACTCCAGGATCATGCGGGGAAGGTCAATGCGCGCGGGACACACCTCCTTGCACGCGCCGCATAAGGTACACGCGTGGGGCAGGGCTGGATACGCTTCCAACCCAAAGATAAGCGGAGTCACCACAATACCAATAGGACCGCTGTAAGGACTTCCATATGCGTTGCCGCCCACCTCCCGGTACACGGGACAAACGTTGAGGCAGGACCCGCATCGGATACACTGGAGAACTTCCTCAAAAGGGGTGCCCAGGGCCTGGGTGCGGTTGTGATCCAGGATGATGATGTGAAGTTCTTGGGGGCCGTCCGCGTCCTCACGGCGCGCAGGGCCGGTGATGACGGTGGTGTACACGGAAAGGGGTTGGCCGGTGGCGCTGCGCGCGAGGAGTTGAAGCCATACTGCGGCTTCGTTCCAGGTGGGAACGATTTTCTCCACTCCCATGATGGCCACGTGCACGGGCGGAGCGCTGGTTACCATGCGGCCATTGCCCTCATTGGTGACAAGAACGATACTGCCCGTTTCCGCGACCGCGACATTGACCCCGGTCAATCCCATATCCGCGCGGAGGAATTTATCCCGCAAGAACTCCCGAGCCACCGCGGTGAGGGCCGGGATATCATCCACGGGCAGGGAACGTCCTGTGGCGCGACTCAGAAGTTCTGCGACTTGCTGGCGAGTTTTGTGAATGGCCGGTGCGATGATGTGAGAGGGGCTTTCGCCAGCCAGTTGAACGATCCACTCCCCCAGGTCGGTTTCCACAGGGATGATGCCCGCGGCTTCCAACGCGGGATTCACCCGAATTTCCTCCCCTGTCATGGATTTGCTCTTGACGAGCAGGCGCACTTGATGGCGTTGGGCGATGTCCACAATGATGCGGTTGGCCTCTTCTCCGTCCCGGGCCCAGTGCACGTGGGCGCCGGCCGCGGTGGCATTGCGTTCAAAGGTCTCCAGGTGCTCGGCCAGGCGGGCAATGGTGGCCGCGCGAATTTCTTTAAGTTGATCGCGCAGCGCGTCCACGTCAGGGAGTTCAGCCCACGCGCGCTCGCGCCCTTCGCGAAAGTGGCGAGTTGCGCCGGCCAGGGCCTGTTGCAACCGGGGATCGTTGAGAGCCTGTTCGGCCCGCCGTTTAAATTCGGCCAGTGTCAGCCGCGATTCGAGCATGTTATGCCTCACGCCTCATGTCCTCACCTTGCCCCTCGTGGAGGGCCTGGGCCAGCATAACGGCCACGTGTTCCACACGCAAGTCCGTATCCTTCAACATCCCCCGCATCTGCATAATGCATCCTGGATCCGCGGAAACCAGAAGAGGGGCACTGGTTTCCAGGGCCTGACGCAATTTGTCCCTGGTAATGGCGTTGGAAATGTTAGCCATGCGCACGGAGAACAGTCCCCCAAAGCCACAACAAAAGTGGGATTCCTCCATCTCCACAATGGTGTATCCGGCAGCCCGCAACAAGCGACGGGGTTCATCGTGAAGTCCCAACATGCGATACATGTGACAGGAATCGTGGTAAGTAATGGAAGGAGCGCCATTCCAGCGCGGCGGAGTCCAATGAGCCTGATGGACCAGGAATTCAGTTAACTCGAAGGTCTTAGCCGCCAGGGCCCGGGCCCTGGCCAGCCAGTCGGGAGTATCAGCAAAAAGGTGGGGGTACTCAACACGTAACATGGCCGTGCACGAGCCACTGGGCAGCACAACCGCGTCGTAGGGCTCAAAAATCTCTACGGTACGTTGAGCCAGGGGGAGCGATTGTTCCCGCAGGCCACTGTTGTAAAAGGGCTGACCACAGCAGGTTTGCCCCGAGGGAAAAACCACTTCATATCCCGCCGCGCGCAACAGGCGTACGGCTGCAACACCTATCTCCGGCATAATGTTGTCCACAATACAGGTGGCAAAGAAGGCAACCGTCGGCATGAACGTCTATCCCCCGCGGCGGGATGTTTTAGTATAACCCGAAACTCAAAAGGTGCAAGACTGTGCTGCCTCTCGTGGCAGGCCCTCCTGAAAATCAACAAAAAAGGCCGGCATCCCCTGCCGGCCAGGAAACTTCACGTATAAAGAAGCGCTCGCGCAGGCTCAGTCCAGTTTCTTATGGCAGAACCACCAGTCGAAGCAATCGTACTGCTTGGGACGCTCCTCAGCGGTCTTCACGTCAGTAGCCGGAGGGATGATGACCTCATCACCGATGAGTTCGTTCTCCGGCCAATTCGCGGGAACGGCCACTCCGTTTTCATCCGATACCTGGAGGATCTTCACAAGCCGCACAATCTCATCAATGTTGCGGCCCACTTCCTGAGGGTAGTAAACAATAGCCCGAATTATCCCTTGAGGGTCAACAACGTAAACCGCCCGCACGGTAGTTGTCCCCTTGCCCGGATGAATTAAGTTAAGGGCCTCAGAGACCTCACCGGTGTGGTCCGCTATAATGGGGAATTCAATGTTCACATTCAGGGTATCCCGAATCCACTCCACCCACTTGATGTGGGAAAACACCTGGTCCACACTCAGGCCGATTAACTCGCAGTTCAATTCCCGAAACTGGTCGTATCGCTTCTGAAACGCGACAAACTCCGTGGTGCACACCGGAGTGAAATCCGCAGGATGGCTAAAAAGCACAAACCACTTACCCTCATATGCATCCGGCAAAGTCATTGTGCCGTGAGTGGTAGCCACGGTTACCTGGGGGAACTTATCACCTATCAAAGCCATAGTACACCTCCTCTTCGCATGATTTTTGGTTTGGATCTAATTATGGAACCGGTCTAATTTTATCCCCATTCTAAATTAAGTCAAATTTGCGATGAGGCAAGGTGCACTATAGGCGTCCCCAAACGGCCAAAATGATCTCCGCCAAAATGAGGATAACAATGCTAACCTCCAAAACCACCATCCGGGCATCCGCGGCCTCTTCTGCCAACATCAAGTAAATGCTGCGAAGCGTCTCCACCTTCTGCTGAACACTCTTCACCCACGTGTTAAGGCCCAACACTTCAGTAGCGCCGGTGTACACCATCGCGTAATACACATCCTCCGTCACCTTCAGCGCGTTCATAACTCGACCGGAGAGTTCGGTCACCTCCACAACTGTCATCATCATGCGGGACAAAATGCGTTGAAGATGGCGATAGCGCAACAAACCAATCCCCTGTCGCCGGATCAACTCCACATCATCGTAGGCATCTTCCAGTTCGTCATCAAGTAACTCGTCAAAATACACCAACTCCAACAACTGCGCGTTGGCAAACTCCAACAAATCCGGAATATCCATCACCCCTTCAACATCGTACACAAAAGCCGTTTCCCACGAGATAACAGCGACATCCTCCGCAGAATAAGTGTAAGTGTACTGCAGAATAGCCTCCTGTACCTGACGACTCAGTTCAAACTCTTCCCCCATCAACAAACGGGGAATGTCGTACCGAGCCAGCACTTCAGTGGCTCGAGGGGGCGGACTTTCGGCAAAGTGGCGAATGTAGAGGATGGCATAATCCTCAACCTCCCACATCTCCTGGTCCCATTGGGGTTTGTACAGGGCCGGGGCGATTTCCTTCAACACTTGGGCGACAATCTGGCGACAGACAGGATCCGGATTCAACCCCATGACTTGGCGGAATAACGATTCGACATCTTCCATCGCGGATTGGGCCGAAAGGGGAACTTCAAGGCGCACTGACACCACGCCAAAATCATACAACCGGACAGTTGCCCGCTGCAGAGGGAAAGGCCAATCGGGTGAACGTATGGGCTCGACCTCCACGGTCACAGTGAGAGGAGGGTTTACAAAGTAAACAGCCCGTGGCCGTACCCGCCGCAAGCGAAGGCGCGAGGAAAGATATCCAGCGCGAGTACGTACAATACGGTCGGCTTTTGCTAAGTCGATTTCATTGGCCACATCGTACAGCCGGTACACAAGTATATAGCCATCGGCTACACGCAAAAACGTTCCCATGTTCCCTCACTTTCGTGGCCTTCGCTTTCGCGGCTGAGACCGCCGCCTGGTCTGACGCCGCCTTTGCCACCGTATCCCACCCGGCGGTATGTGAAGGGCCTGGAAAAGGGCCTGGCGTTCCTGTTCAGTTAAAAAACGCCATTCTCCAGGTTGAAGCGTTCCCAGGTTCAGGGGCCCAATGGAGATGCGAATGAGCCGCAAGGTCGGATGTCCGACAGCCGCGGTCATGCGCCGAACCTGACGTTTTTTGCCCTCCCGTAAGGTGATGAGTAACCAACTTGTCGGGCCATAGGCCCGTACAGGGCGCTCTGGGATAGGAAGCGGGAGAGATGAAAGGAGTTCAACCTCAGCAGGGGCAGTCCGATATCCTTTAATGATCACGCCACCGCGCAACCGCTGGAGAGCCTCCTCATCAGGTGTGCCCTCTACCTGCACCAGGTACGTTTTAGGCAATTTCCATCGGGGGTCAGTGACGCGGTGCAGGACGACTTTGTCGTCAGTGAGCAGTAACAACCCCTCACTTTTCATGTCCAGCCGTCCGGCCGGATACACGCGCGGAATCGAAATATAGGCGGACAGCGTAGGGCGTCCCTCCCTATCGGTAAACTTGGAGAGCACACCGTATGGCTTGTAAAAGAGAAGGTACTGAGGCATCAAGGCACCCGGTAGATCCGCATGGTTCCCTGTTCAAAAACTACGTCGAGCACGTGGTCAAACACCCGCTCCCGCGCTTGGGAGAGGCCGTACTTCTGTCGTTCCTGGGAGCCAAGCACTACATATTGCACATTATACGCGTGCAATAATTCCAACAAAGCCGCCCCCCGCTCCTGTTTATAGATACGTTCGATGTCCTGAGATCGAGAGCCTGCCTGGCGAGAAAGAGCCGCTCCCCGCCACTGCAATTCGTGGAAATCCCAACCGAGTAACGTGGGGCGACCGCTAAAAGCAGAAATACGACCAAAGAAACTGTACGACCCACCAGTTGCCTCTACAAGAGTGGCGTCTCCCGGCACGTGTGCGCGTACCCACCGGATACCCGCCTCATCATCAGGGAAGTGTCGAGCTACCCACGCCTCACCATCCAATGTAACGCCTGCCTGTTGCAACTGGGAACGAGCAGGGATGGCCAAAGCCGTGTACACACCCCCCAAGGCCAGGAAAAGCACAGCCATGCCCACAATTCCTACACGCCTATGCCCTCGCAAATAGCCAAAGGCCCACGCCAAACCGTACACCCCCACTAAGGCCCACAGCACCCAGGCTTGAAAGTAAAACTTGAACACCGTGTTCATCCGGGTACCGAATAAATCCTTAAGATAAACGAATTCCACCGCGTAGGTAAGGCCTAACCCCAAAGTCAAAAGCAGCACGCCGAATTGAGAATCCGCAGGAGGGGATTCGTGTTCCCCGTCTGCCGGCGAACGGCTCAACTGGTAAAGAGCCCACCCTAAAAAGGCCCCCAGAATAAGAAACGTGCCCGGGTGTCGCAAACGTATTTCCCCAATAAGAAGGGCCAATTGTCCTAAACTGCGACCGCCCATATTGGACTGCACTTCCGGACGGGCAAGGATTTGGTCTAGAAATGCCCTACCAGCAGGTGTAACCAGGTAGAGGCCAATAAGTGTGGCCAGCAAGAGCCACGGCAAGACCCAAACAGCCAGGATCCAGCGTAACAGATCCCCGTATCGAACTCCTTCGCGCCGCCCGATCATGTATCCAAAAACCACCAGCAGCACAAGCAGAGGGCCAAACATCACAAAGAACTGCGGGAAACGCGTTGGATTGAAGAGATTGGGCAGAATCCCTCCTGCCTGGGACTGAAAGCCCAGATAAAACGGGAAGTAAAGGAGTATCCCTAAAAGAGCAATACCTCCCCCCAGGGTGAGAGCCGGAGGTACACTTGCCCAGGTAAGACGGTTCTTCCCCATCCGTACGGCCACAACACCCATGAATAAAAGCAAGTAAATGGGAAAATCCCACGTGTTCAAGAACGCGAGCGCTCCCAACATAAGGGCATAAAGCACAAAACGCGGCCAAGTTAAGGAATGAGCCTGGGCAAGGGCTTGAAATTGTCGAAAATATCCGTAAACGCGCTCCCACCGTGCGCCGTTCATCTCTTGCTCCGAAGATTCATGCCCTTCGCCTGGGATACCCACGCGCCACCAGAACAGGCTGAGGGCACCGGCAATGGACAAAAGGACAAAGGGTAAAGCAAGAACATGAGGGTGCATATCCCCTAAAATGAAGGAAAAAGCGGGGAACTCATCAATCACTTCCATAGTGTTCCCCAACAAATCCTTATCGTGAATAACTCGCGAAGCCTGCCACCACCATATAAAACGTGAAGGTATCCAGGAAGGGGCCTGGGCAGGATTATACGGACCGTTAATGTTCCGAATATCCAACCACTGCCAAAACGATACGGGTAACACCTGTCGAGCGTATAGAACTTCCAGAAAGCCTTCCAAATTTCCGATTAACGCCAGTACCACTCCCCCTATCAATCCCCAGCCGGGCACAAAGGAGGATGACCGTGGGCCCTTCACCAGACGCGCCACCCAATTACCTACCAGTCCGTAGGCCCCTGTAAAACTTAGGGCGAACCATGTAGCCCCGGCTAAATTAAACCCCACTGAAGAGGCAACACCACTCAAGTGCACTAAACCGGCAATCAACACGTAGCCGAAGTAGTAATAACTAATCGCGTACCCGGCCAACCAAGGGTCATGGGGAGGAAAGCGTGAAGAGGTGAGAATGCCGTTAATGAAGGCGATTTCCATAAACTTCTCGCCCCCGGCCGTAGCGATATCAGGGCTATGCGCACGCACATAGGCCCACCCTAGATATGCAACCAGGAAAACCCCTTCTGTTAAAAGCAGACTTCGGAAGTGCTGACGCACCCAGCGAACAAAAGGACGTTCTCCTTCCTCATTTTCACGCCAATCCGAACGAGTGCTCGCGTATGACAGGACCGCCAACACAACCAGCGCGGACAACGCCCCGCCGAAGGTGTTGTGAAGGAAGCCAAACGTATTGCCAAGCCAGAAGAGATACCCCCAGATCAACAAGCCTAGGGGTTTAGAGAGGGAAAAACCGCGATCGCCCAGTGGACGGAAAAACCACCAGGCCAGAGGAAAAGCGGCCCAACCAATCACAGTCAGCCAGAACCACCAACGCATTAAAGCCCACAGTGCATCCATGACTGCCTCACCTTAGGGGTTGTGGACCTTATAGTAGCATACGGACCTGAACAGGTCAAAGCCGCCCTCCAATTCTATCTACAATCTTACAACTCCCCCAACGGTTTGTTCGCCGTTGACATCCATCGCAGGGTAGACTACAATAACAGTGTTCAGCAGAGATTATCACCCACAGAAAAGAGGACGAGCCACATGGCTAAGTTTTATTACGGCGGCCAAGCCGTCATTGAAGGCGTGCTTATGCGCGGCCAAAACCGTGTCGCCGTTGCAGTACGAACCCCGAAAGGTGAAATCAAAGTTCTCGAAGAACCGCTAACCGCTGCCGTGTACCGAGCCAAGTGGGCACGATGGCCTTTTCTCCGAGGATTGAGTGCCCTTTGGGACGCGCTTGTGTTGGGGACCAAGGCCCTCCTTTGGTCAGCCGACGTGGCAGTAGCCGAAGAAGAGGATGCCACTCAAGGGTTTACCGGTCCTATTGCCTGGGGCACTATCGCCCTCTCTTTGGCTGTGGGAATTGGACTTTTCATCTTACTCCCCTCGTTTGTAGCCCAACAATTGGAACGATGGATTCACTCTTCGCTGGTGAGCAGTCTCGTTGAGGGAGGAATCCGTCTGGGGCTGTTTATCCTGTACCTGTGGGGCATCGGGTTCTCAGAAGAGATACGGCGGGTTTTTGCTTATCACGGTGCCGAACATAAGACAATTAACGCGTATGAGGCCGGAGCCCCCCTTACGCCGGAAAGTGTTGCCAAATACAGCAGGGAACATGTTCGGTGTGGAACCAGTTTCCTCCTGTTCGTGTTATTGATCTCCATTCTCTTATTTGCACCCTTTAACTTCCAGAACGTGCTGTTGCGTCTCCTTTCGCGTTTGATTTTAGTCCCTGTTCTGGCGATGATTTCTTATGAAATCCTTCGTTTAAGCGCTGCGCGGCCTCATCACCCGCTTCTACGGTGGTTCATTGTACCCGGCCTTATGTTACAACGCCTGACAACGCGGGAGCCGGATCTGGACATGCTGGAGGTGGCCATCGCCGCCCTGGTGCCGGTCCTTATAGCCGATGGCCAACAGATTCCTGGAATCCAGGTGCTCCTTCCCGCGCAGGAGGCGATAACCTCAACCACATAATCGTGTGAGAATCCTCAACCGGTGTACGCGTGGCATCCTTCATGTAGAGGATGTGTGGCACGCGTCACCCACACAGGAATGCTCAAATCTTAAGGAGGCTTACCATGAAGACAAAGATCAGCATCATCGGTGCAGGTATGGTTGGTTCCACTACGGCCCATTGGATGGCCGAGCGTGAACTGGGCGACATTGTGTTGGTGGATATCCCCGAAGTTGGGGATATGCCCAAGGGGAAGGCTTTAGACTTGACTGAAGCTGGTCCTATTTTTGGCTTTGACGCTCGTATTACCGGTACTCACGACTATGCAGATATTGCCGATTCCGACATTGTGGTCGTGACGGCTGGCATGCCCCGCAAGCCCGGCATGTCCCGTGAGGACCTGGTAGGGGTGAACACTAAAATTGTCGCCAGTGTGGCGGAAAAAATCGCTCAGTACGCGCCGAACGCTATTGTCATTGTGGTAACCAACCCGCTGGACACCATGGCCTACCTGACCAAGAAGGTCACCGGCTTCCCCAAGGAACGGGTGATGGGCCAGGCAGGGGTTTTGGACAGTGCCCGCATGCGCACGTTTATTGCCATGGAGTTGGGCGTGAGTGTGGAAAATACCCACGCGTTCGTCCTGGGAGGGCACGGCGATGAGATGGTGCCGCTGCCCCGCTATTCCACAGTCGCGGGCATTCCCATTACCCACTTGCTGCCCAAAGAACGCATTGACGCGATAGTGGAACGCACCCGCAAGGGCGGTGGGGAAATCGTCAAACTGCTGGGTAAGGGCAGCGCGTATTACGCTCCGGGCGCAGCCGTTACCAAGATGGTGGAGGCCATTCTCAAGGATAAGAAGCTCATCCTGCCGGTCTCTGCTTACCTGGAAGGCGAATACGGCATGAACGATATCTACTTTGGCGTGCCGGCCATTCTGGGCAGCAAGGGTGTCGAGAAGATTATCGAAATTGAACTCACCGAGGAAGAAAAAGAGGCCATGAAGCGCTCCGAGGCGCTTATCCGCAACACCATGCGGACGGCCGGCCTCATCGAGTAAAGTCGGGCCAAGCCTGCAAAGGGGGAGCCATCACACAGGGAAAGGCTCCCCCTTTTTTATTCAAACCAATACCCTACCCCCGGCTCAGTCCAGATGTGACGATGTTCCTTAGTTTCCCCCAATTTCTTGCGCAAACGGCCAATGTACACCCGCAAGTACTCAACTGCGTCGCTGTATTCCTCCCCCCACACCTGTTGTAGAAGCCAGCGATGGGGAAGAACACGTCCTTTGTGCTGCATGAGAATTTTCAGCAAATTAAATTCCGTTGGCGTAAGATCCAATAATTGCCCCTTGTGATAAGCCCGGTGCCCTTCAATGTCCAGTTCCACATCACCAACTCGCAACATTGTGCCCTCAGAAGGAGAGGCTTCTGCCCAACGCGCTCGACGCAACACCGCATGTACTCGAGCCAGGAGTTCGCCTACACTGAACGGTTTCGTCAAGTAGTCATCAGCGCCCTGCTCCAAAGCAGTGATCTTATCGCCTTCATCATCCAATGCTGTCAAAACGATAATCGGTGTCGTATCCTTGCGGCGAATGCGCCGCAAAACCTCCATGCCATCTAAGCGCGGCATCAACAAATCCAGCACAATGAGATCCGGACGGTGCTGTTCAAACTGATGCAACGCCTCCATTCCGTCCGCCGCGGTCAACACCCGAAAACCACGAGCCTCTAGATTACGCCGCATAAAATTACGCAGCGCCTCCTCATCATCCACGATAAGCACTGTGCTCCGTCGCATTGATATCCTCTCCTCGTCGAGGGTGAATCGGTAGAGTGAACGCGAAAACCGCGCCTCCTTCAGGATTATCCTCCACCCAAATTCGACCACCATGAGCTTGCACAAACCCCTTACAAATAGCCAAACCTAACCCCGCGCCTCCCGCCCGGACACCAGGAACCCGATAAAACCGGTCAAAGATGTGTTCCCGATGCTCAGGAGGAATGCCCGGTCCGCGGTCTTCAACCCGCACAACCACTTCACCATCCGACAAAGCCGCTCGTACCCGAATAATCCCACCAGGAGGAGTGTACTTCTGAGCGTTCTCAATGAGATTTCGTAGAACAACCTCTATGCGCGCGGCATCCACATACACCGGGGGCAACGTATCAGGCACTTCAATTTGTAGCACATGGTCTGTCTGAGGAACGCCCCGCAAAGCGCGAGAGATGATATCCTGTAATTGATAGGCGTCGCGACGGATAATCAAGGTCCCCGCCTCCAGCCGGGACATGTCCAACAAGTTACTTACCAAGCGTTGCAGACGGTCGGCTTCCTCGCTGATGATTGTCAAGAACTCCCGGCGGGTCTCCTCGTCCCATTCCACATCATCGGCCAACAGCGAACTCACATACCCTTTAATGCTAGCCAATGGGGTGCGCAATTCGTGGGAAACAGCGGAAAGTAACGCGGATTTCGCTCTATCCAACTCCCGATCCCGTGTAATATCTCGCAACACCTTCACCCTGCCGACAATTGTCCCATCCTCCTCCCTTACTGGCACAACCAGGAGACGTAAATCCCGGGTCTGACCATCCACTGTGACGGTTGTTTCAACAGGACCTTCCTCCTCGCCCCGCAGAAAGGCCCGCATAATGCCCTCTGTGCACTCAGCCAGGACGCCCACCGGCTGTCCCACTACCTGATCACCGCGACATTGCAAGAACTGCTCTGCCGCGCGGTTGATGTACACCACACGGCCGCTCAAACTCTCTACAATGAGGCCATCCTGCACACTTTGGATGACCGCTTCCAGGCGTAAGGTTTGCAGATAACGCAAGCGGTTGCTCTGAGCGTACAAGACCGCGTGCTCTAACGCCATGGCCGCGTGGTTGGCAAAATGCAAGGCCAACTCTATTTCCTCATCCGTAAAGTAATGAGGTTCTCGGTGGTAGAGAACTAAAGCAGCAGGAGGAGCCTCCCGAGTAAGAAGGGGCACCGCCAGAAGAGCCCGATATCCTTCGCGACGGGCGCGGTGTACGAGCGCGTAACTGGGCGGCAACTTCTCCACATCGGCCACTTGTACCGGACGTCGGTTCCGTATGGCCTGCATAGTCGGAGAATGAGGGTCATCAGGGTGTAAGCGAATATCACGGACATAGGCCTCACTGAGTCCCCGACACGCTTGAACTTTGTACACCCCCTCATCAGGGTCGTAAGCCATAATGGAACATATTTTCACGTTCAGCAACTGCTGGACTAATTCCAAAATGCGGTCGATAACCTCTTCCGCGTCTAGCGTGGAGACGAGTGCCTGACTGGTTTCCAATAACGTGGAGAGTTCCTGAAAACGCCGCTCCAAAGCACTCTCCATCTCGGCGAACGCGTTGGCCAGATCACCCAACTGGTCCGTGCGACCTGCCACTTGTGGCAAAGCCGCGGGGGCGGTCATCCGTCCCCCATGTCGCCGCCCCAGAGCCCGGCTATATGCGGCCATATGCGCCAATGGGGCTAGCAAGGAATGATGTAACATGGCCCAAAAGAACGCACCACTGAGGAGGAAGAGAAGGACAGCCAACAACCACCCCTGCCGGAACGAGGTTAACGTTGCCAACGCCTCACCCGCGGGCCGCCGTACCATCACAACCCAACCGGTCTGGGGCATCTGAACATACGTGTAAAGCCACATATGGCCATCCGGAGCCCGATGTAATGTGGAGAGTGAAGCAGCGTGACGGGCTTGCAGTCCCTGAGGCCATGTTTTCAACGCGAATTCCGGCCGCAACAAACGGGCCACATCCGCATCCGCGATTAATTGTCCCGTGTGATCGAAGATGGAAATCCCCACAGTATGTCCCTCACGGGACTGCTCGTCCACAATTGTCCTTAAAGCCTCGCTAAGCCGCTCTAACGAAATGTTCGTTCCCACCACTCCAAGGAACTCTCCGCCACGCCCCAGGACTGGAGCGGCCGCAGTAACAACAGGTTTCTGCGTTGTGGGCGAAATACGTCCCTTGGAGAGAACCGGATGCCCCGTACGACGCGCTGCTTGGAAGTAATCGCGAAACGAAAAATTCCACCCCAGCGTAGACCCCGGCCCCAAGGGATAATGAAACAACATGGTGCCATCCTCACCCAGGAGGTACACAAGAATGAGGTCCCGCCGAGCAGTCATTGTAGTACCGAACAGACGTTCGAGGGCCACCTTGTCACGCTGAATGACCGCGGGGTCACGGGCGAGGGCATCAACCGCTTCTAGGGCAAAACGCAAAGAAGTTCCGGTTTCCAGAGCAATAGATTGAGCCAGAGCGCGATCAGCAGCCTCCACATCAGCCACCAATCGCTGTTCCGCAAATCGCGCGAAAAACCACAGGCCTGCTAAAACAGTAACCACCACAAGCCCATACAGCACGACCAACTGAACACGGACATCACGCCGCCACAAACTTAACACCAGCCCTACCCCTCTTTACGCAATCATCATTGAGAGTCGCCGGATAAATAACCGCGAGCCCAAACCGATTTCATTCTCCGTGAACTTGCCTTCCGTATTATACTGGAACACCAAAGCCTCGCGGAAACTCCTTGCGGAAAACCGAGAAAGCAGCGATCCGACACCTTGCCAGAGGGGCCACTCAATGCGTTTCTCCTCCAAACCTGTGTTATACTCCCCCCAGATTCACAAGCACGAAGATAGAGGAGAGGACATATGAAATTGTTGGGACAACTATCTGTCTTTCCCGCTCTCCCCCAGCGCATCCACCGATTAGAGGAACTCGCATATAACCTGTGGTGGGCGTGGCATCCAGAGGCCCAAGAACTCTTTAAACGACTTGACGAGGATCTCTGGGAGGGGACACACCATAACCCGGTAAAACTCTTACAGCAAATTGCCCAAGCCCGTCTGGACGCGATGGTGAAAGATCCATCTTACCTGACCTTATACGATGAAGTGATGAGCGCTTTTGATGCTTACATGAACGCTGAGGATACATGGTTTGCCCGGACTTATCCAGAACACAAAGACCATATAATCGCTTATTTCTCCGCAGAATTTGGCCTCCATGAAGTGTTACCCATTTACTCCGGTGGCTTGGGCATCCTCTCAGGGGACCACTGTAAAGAAGCCAGCGACCTGGGAGTGCCGTTGGTTGGCGTAGGATTTTTATATCCCCAGGGATATTTCACCCAACGCATCGCTGAGGACGGTTCCCAGGAGGCTATTTATGAGAAAATCAACTTTAACGAGGTGCCAGCCCGGCCAGCCCTTACTCCCGACGGTCAAGAAGTGAAGATTTACGTGGATTTACCCGGACGTCGGGTGTACGCCAAGGTGTGGAACATCCAGGTAGGACGGGTGCACCTGTATTTGATGGACACAGACGTGGAGGAAAACGCGCCAGCAGACAGGGAACTGGCCGCTCGGTTGTACAGCGCGGATCCAGAACAGCGTATCTCACAGGAGATTATCCTGGGAATCGGGGGAGTACGCACCCTACGAGCCCTTGGAATCCGGCCCACGGTATATCACTTGAACGAAGGCCACTCAGCTTTCCTGGGCTTGGAACGCATTCGCTGGCTTATTCAGGAGGAAGGCCTCTCCTTCCGCGAGGCATTGGAGTTCGTCCGCGCGACCTCCCTGTTCACGACCCACACACCGGTCCCGGCGGGCCATGACGCTTTTCCGTTTCCCATGATGGATAAGTATTTCAGTTTTTACTGGGGTGAACTCGGCCTGACTCGGGAAGAATTCCTTGCCCTGGGTCGATACGATTACCCATGGGGAAGTCACTTTAGCATGACAGTGCTTGCTATTAACCAGGCCGCTTACATTAACGGTGTAAGCAAACTTCACGGTCAGGTCTCACGTCGAATGTGGCGTTCCTTGTGGCCTAACGTACCGGAAGAGGAAATTCCCATCGGTCACATCACGAACGGCGTCCACTTGCCTTCATGGTTGGCCCCTGAGTTAATGCACTTGTTGGATCGGTACTTGCCCGAAGGGTGGAGAGAACGGGTAGACGATCCCCGTGTTTGGGATGCAGTGCTCAATATTCCTGACGGTGAATTGTGGGAGACGCGCTTGAAGTTAAAGGCCGCGCTGGTGGATTTTGTCCGTCAACGGGTTCGAGAACAATTGCGACGACACGGTGCCGCGCCTTCACGGATTCGGCGAATCGAGTCCTTCTTTGATTCGGAAGTGTTGACGATTGGGTTTGCCCGCCGCTTTGCTACCTACAAACGCGCGACGCTGATCTTTCGCGACCTCGACCGCATCCGACGCATCCTTACAAACCCGGAACGTCCAGTGCAGATTATTTTCGCGGGGAAAGCCCATCCTGCAGATGAACCCGGCAAATCCTTAATCCAATACATCCACCAACTCTCACACAAAGAAGGGTTTGACGGGCACATTATCTTCCTGGAAGACTACGATATCGACATGGCCCGACGCTTGGTCCAGGGGGTGGACGTGTGGCTCAATAACCCACGGCGCCCTAACGAAGCCAGTGGGACCAGCGGGCAAAAAGCAGGGATGAACGGTGTCCCTAATTTGAGTGTTCTCGACGGATGGTGGCCAGAAGGGTACAACGGACGAAATGGGTGGGCCATCGGGGAAGATAAAGAATACCCCAACGAGGATGCTCAAGATGAAGCCGACGCGCTTTCCCTGTATAACCTTCTTGAAGAGGAAATTATCCCCTCGTACTACGAAGTGTGGCGGGAAGGGCACGCTCATACATGGCTGGCCACCGTACGAGAGTCCATTCGCTCGATTGCCCCCCGCTTTTCCACAAGGCGAATGCTTAAAGAGTACCTTGCACATTATTATGTGCCGGCAATGAAGAATCGAGATCTGTACAGTGCTGACGGATTTCAAGTGGCCCGGACCCTCGCTGCGTGGCGACAACATATCGAGGCACACTGGAATGAAGTAAATGTGCAGGCAAGGGTTGAGGCACCAGAGCGAATGCACATAGGGGATAACTTACGCATCCATGTAAAAGTTTCACTTGGAAAACTCTCTCCGGAAGATTTGCAGGTCGAATTCGTACTTGGACGCCTGGATGAAACAGGAGAACTGCGCAATATCACCCGATACACTTTAACGCCAAGTGGGGCCCCCGCGGGGGGAATTGTCCAATACGAAAGCGCCATTACACTTCAACAAAGTGGACAACTGGCTTATGGCGTACGGGTATACCCTTACCGTAAAGAACTTCCCTCCCGTTTTGAATTGCGCCTGGTGAAGTGGGCAGACTAACTATGGCCGTGTTATCCCACTACGAGGTAGAACCCGTTCTACAGGCTTGGCGCCAAGGACAAACAGAAGTGTTCATGTCACTGGACCTGGGGAAAACCCAGGTCCACGTTTCCCTGACGCGTGAGGGAATTAATCTCCCCGGAGAGGGCTGTCTCCCATGGGAGGAAGCGGAGAAAATTATTAGTCACCCGAACGTGTGCTTTCGTTGGAACGCGAAAACCGGACTTCATCCCTTACAGGTATTCTCCCCGTTGACCCAGCGCTTGGTCACGCTTTATCCCACAGGAACGGCCCCTACAATTACGCTCTCGGGGATACCCATGCACCGAATTCAAGGGACAGATCCGTGGCGTGATACTCTAACAAAAATCCGGGCTGCCCGCGCTCGAGGTCGAGTTCTCGACACGTGTATGGGGCTAGGATACACCGCTATTGCTGCAGCCCGGACTGCATCCTTCGTCCTAACCGTGGAATTGGACCCAGCCGTCATCGCTATAGCACGGGAAAACCCCTGGTCAAGCGACCTTTTCGTTCACCCGCGTATCCACATTGTGCAAGCGGATGTGGCTGAGTTGATTGCAGGATTGCCAACGGGCGAGTTCACTGTGGTGATTCACGATCCCCCTATGTTCTCCTTAGCAGGAGAATTGTACAGCCTGGATTTCTACCACGAAGTCCTACGCGTCTTAAGTCCCCGAGGCCGCCTGTTCCACTACATTGGCAACCCCGAAGGGAAAATGGCCCGGAATTTAACCCGTAGCGTTACCCGCCGCTTGCAACAGGCTGGATTTCGTAAAATTGTTCCCGCCCGTGCCGCCTTCGGTGTTATCGCCCTGAAATAGCCCCCACACGCCAAAAATCACCCAAACAAACACTGACGTTCCCTGGTCCACCACCACACCAACACACTGCCGATCACTATCGCCCCTAATCCCACAAGCCCCCCTTCCGGACCAAATGGGCCCCCGGTCCACAGCGGAGGGCCGTGCATTCTCACGAGAATAACGGTTGTGTTACGCACAGCATCTAACCCACTCACCGGAAAACCATATACATTGCCTTGAAAGAAATTCCAGGAAAAATGCAATCCTATAGGTAAAGCCAACTCACTGGTGCGTATATATGCAAATCCTAAAAACAGTCCTGCCACACACAAATTGACGATACTCAAAAACGTTACGTTGGGATTAAACATGTGCATCAAGCCAAAAAAGAGGGACGATAGCAACCAGGCCAAATACACGGCACCCCGAGGTCCTAAAATCGGTAGGCGTAACCCTTCGGCTAAATTCAGTAATAGATACCCTCGAGCAATCCCTTCTTCATTTATCGCCACTGCGATGAACAACCAAACCGCCGCTAAGAGTGCCACAATAAAGGGACGCCCCGGAGGAGCGACAAAAAGCCGTTCAACAGTAAGCCATCCGGCAGCCCACTCCAAGAGGAAAATTCCCGTCATTAAAAGCGCGCCCAGAACAAATCCCATACCGAAATCGCGCCACCAGGCAGGACCCAGGTGAAAACCAAAATCCACAAACGGACGTCTGTCCAACACGCGGGCAGCAACAAGCATGGAAAAAAGGGTGGCTAAGACCGAAATCGTCTGCATTACCACCAGTGTCTCCCGCAGGAGTACAGACCAGGCCAGAAGTCCCAAAAGGGTGTTGAAGAAGAGCAATAACAAACCGAATGCGATTATACGCCAAAGGGTGCGAATTCGACGCTGTTCTTCATTCCAAAAGGGCCATAGTAATTTATCAAGCGTGCTCATCTATCACCTCACCTGCTCTGTTATACGTGAAGGGGATAGGCAATTCCTTCCTCAGCCAAGAATCGCCGCACAGATTCTTCCAAAGTAAGTTCACCCTCTAAAACAGCTTGTTGATACTGCACGGTCCATTGATATAGTTGGGAACGGGCTTCCCTGAGTTCCACAAGCACCAGGTGGGCCATTGGTCCAGCCTCGTCCAAGAAACCAGTTGTGGCAAAGGCTCGTTCAGTGGCTTTGCGATCGTACGGCACACGTACAATGGATGCATTCCAATGGCCTCGATGACACACACACCGAGCATAACTTGCTCGGGAATCCCCGTCAAATGGAAGGCCGACCGCTCCGGCATTCACCACAACACGCCCCTCCAACCAGCGAACAAAAGCTCGATGGGTGTGGGCTACACACATGGCCGCTACCGACGTGGGCATTCGGGCTAAGATGTCCTCATTCGACATATCAGGGTAAAGGCCATCGCGAGTGTGGCGTGGGGAGGCGTGGGTAATGTACAGGACATCCCCTTGCTGCCCACTGTCTAAAGGGATCTGCACATCGAAAGGCAACGCCCGGATATCCTCAATCACGTCTTTAACGCGCAGATATGTCCAGTATGCCAGGTAATAAATTTGGAAACGCGGTGTCTGCTTGGGAATGCGAGCATCAGCATGTTCCAAGACGTATTGCTCGTGGTTGCCAATGGTGAGGTGCCACCCCGCTCGCTGAGCCCGCTCCCATATCAACGCCCAACATTCGCGTGGCTGGGGCCCCCGGTTAATCACATCACCGTTCACGACCACAACATCAGGCTGCCAACGGTCTACATCCTCTAACACAGCTTCTAAAGCAGCCAAGTTAGCGTGAATATCTGAAATAACGGCAACTTTCATCCCCTCATTCCGTCCCATAATAAAAATTCCACAGGAGAAAGATATTCGATTTGCGCTGAATAGAGAAATTTTCACACGCAAGGCGCCTATCTGTTATAGGTTGCCAACTAAGATGTTTCAGCGTTTGACAAAGCGCCATTTCCGATATATCTTTCTTCGGTTATCCTCGTTCAAAATCCAGGGGAAGGAATGCAAGGGGAAGGGTGAGCCGTGGCCAGAAAACGAAAGCGAAAGCCAATTGTAGCGTTAGTTGGACGTCCCAACGTGGGAAAGTCCACGTTGTTCAATCGTTTAATCGGTCAAAAGTGGGCTATCGTGGAAGATAAGCCCGGCACCACACGAGACAGACTGTATGGGGAAGCGGTGTGGGGCGATCGAGAGTTCGTGGTCGTTGATACGGGCGGTTTGGAGGTTATTCCACGCACCCGGGACGGGCGCTTCAAGGCGCGACCACTGGCTGAGGATTCGCGAGATTTTATCCAGGAAATGCAGCAACAAGCCAACGTTGCTATCCGTGAGGCCGATGTGATCGTTCTCCTCACAGATGTATCCGATGGCGTCACACCAGCAGACCGCCAAGTGGCAGAATTGTTGCGCGCACAGAAGAAGCCCGTTATCCTGGCCGTAAACAAGGTGGATAACAAACAACGAGAAACAGATGCACTCGCGTTCTATGAATTAGGGTTGGGGGACCCAATTCCTATCTCCGCCTTGCACGGTACGGGTACAGGTGACCTTCTGGATGCTATTGTCGCTGCCTTGCCTTTGCCAACAGAGATGGAGGAAGAGGAGGAAGAAGAACAGATACGAATTGCCATTGTGGGACGCCCCAATGTAGGCAAATCCACATTGTTTAACGCACTGGCCCGTTCTGAAAGGGCTATTGTGAGCCCAGTGGCGGGAACAACGCGTGATGTTGTGGACACAGAAGTGAAATGGGAGGGAAAACGATTCCTCTTCCTGGATACGGCCGGAATCCGCCGACGAGGACGTATAGAGCGTGGGGTGGAGTATTACAGCGTACTGCGCTCTATGCGCGCTATCGAACGCAGTGATGTGGTGCTTCTCTTGATTGACGCAACAGAGGGGGTAACGGCTCAAGATACGCACATTGCCGGATACGCGCTGGACCGATTCCGGAGCATTATCATTGTAGTAAATAAGTGGGATCTGGTAGAGAAAGATGCCCACACGATGGTCGAATACACACGACGCATTCGACACGAGTTGAATTTCATTGACTTCGCTCCTATCTTGTTTATCTCGGCTAAAACGGGACAACGTGTATCCCGTATATTCCCTTTGGTAGAACACGTTTACAATGAACGTTTTGTCCGCCTCCCGACGAGTAAACTAAATCGTATTGTCCAGGCTGCTTTAATGGCTCACACACCGCCGGTAAAGGGGACTCGACAGTTACGACTTTATTACGTCACCCAGCCCGCGGTAGATCCACCCACCTTTGTGTTTTTTGTGAATGACGCGGAATTGGTTCACTTCTCTTATCAGCGTTATCTGGAAAATAAGATACGAGAACAACACCCTTATGATGGCACGCCTTTGCGCCTTATCTTTAAGAGCCACGAGGGTCGTAAGAAGAAGAAAAAATAATTCACACTACGCTTGTCAGGAGAACGTATGAACGCACAAATTCCAATGATTGAAACTGTCCACCTTACACGAACCGTCAACGGAAAGACCATAGTGGATGATGTGAGTTTTACCGTACAAAGGGGCGAAGTGGCTACCATATTCGGCCCCAGCGGTTCTGGAAAAACATCTCTCCTGCGGCTTATTAACCGCCTCGATGAGCCCACAAAAGGAACCGTTTTGTTGGAGGGAGAGGATTACCGGAACATCCCTCCTCGGGAACTTCGCCGTCGGGTGGGGATGGTGATGCAGCAGGCCTTTCTTTTCCCCGGGACCGTAGCGGATAATATTCGCTTTGGGCCGCGACAATGGGGGCGTGAGTTGCCCATGGAGGAAGTAGAACGCTTGCTTGCGCAAGTGGGGTTAACGGGGTACGCGGATAGGGATGTGGCCCAACTTTCTGGAGGAGAGGCCCAACGAGTAGCATTGGCCCGTACGTTGGCGAACGAGCCCGACGTGTTGTTGCTGGATGAACCCACGTCGGCCCTGGACGAGGGCAGTAAGGCGGAAGTGGAGTCCTTAATTCAACACATTATTCGTGAACGTGGGTTGACATGCCTGTGGGTAACGCACGACGTGGATCAAGTCGTACGCATGGCTGATAAGGTAATTGTGCTGGAAAAAGGACGCGTCGTCCAAGTAGGCACTGCAGAGGAGGTGCTTCGTGCTTAGTGTGTGGATGCACGATCCGTTGTATCTGGGGTTAGCGCAAGCGGGGGTGGTTATTGTGCTCGCACTAATCGCCACCTGGATTGCTCGTCACTATCACATCCACATGGAACGAGAGGTGGCTATAGCCCTCGCGCGAGCGTTTGTACAGGTGATAGCGGTTGGTTCAGTGCTCCTGATTATCCTTAAAGGCCCTCTTGCCACCGGATTTCTAATTCTAGCAGGGATGATGGTGCTGGCTGCACAAACAGCAGCACGTCGAGCCAAAGAGATACCGGATGTGTTTCGCGTTTCCCTATATGCCATTGCTATAGGTTCAGGCACAATCATTATATTAATGACATGGGTGGGCGTTATCCACCCACGCCTTACATCGTTAATCCCTGTAGGAAGCATGCTTTTGGCCAACGCAATGAACACGAGCGCGTTGGCTTTGGAACGTTTTCGCTCGGAGGTAAAGTCCCACGCCGGACTTATTGAAACAGCATTGGCTTTAGGAGCCGAGCCTGCAGTCGCTGTGGCACCTTATGTGGAAGCGGCCGTGCACGCAAGTTTGATCCCGCGCATCAATTCCCTGCGCTCACTGGGAATTGTGTGGATTCCTGGGGTGATGACAGGTATGCTTCTCGGTGGCAGTGATCCGGTATATGCGGCAGTGTACCAGTTCGTGGTCATGGGGATGATTTTCTCAGTATCCGCGCTGACCTCGCTCATCAGTGTGCTCCTGGTGAGATCGCGCGTTTTTACTCCAGCCGGGCAATTGCTCCTACGCCCCGGGCCAGCGAGAAAATAATAAAGGTTGGAAGTCAGGTTGCACAAGGGCGAAAGTTTTCGTATACTTCAAGTGTAAACCGATGCGCCCCCGTAGCTCAACAGGATAGAGCGGCGGACTTCTAATCCGCGGGTTGCAGGTTCGAGTCCTGCCGGGGGCGCCTATATTAATCTCCCTAACAGAGCGTTCCCGCGAGGGCGTTCTACCCTTTGTAATGTCTTCACTGCATATCCGGGAGACCCACTATGTCCCCAACATTTGAAGTCGCCCAACTGGCACAACAAGCCGCGGACGTTCTCAAGCCCTATCTCCCCACACTGGCCACCAGCGCGGCTACCGCGGTGGGCGAGGCAGGTAGGGAAGCCCTGGAGGATGTGGCCGCGGCGCCTGTGAATACCACCTACATCACCGTGCTCCAGGTGCAAGTACAGAAGGCCCTGGAGCGAAATACGGCCCTCCTGACTGAGTATTACTAGGCAATTTTCCCGCAAAGCCCAATCCGCCCTCATCACACAGGGACACAGCGAACACGGAGGAAAGGACGATGACCTCAAAAACGGCGGTTACAGTGGTATCCACGCTGCACTATTGGCACGAGCACACGCCATACTACACTTTTGACGATCTCACCCAGATTATTCGGAAGATATCTCCGGACTTATTAGGAGTGGAACTGACGCCAATGGACCTGGAGACCAGGAGAGAGCAACGCGTTAAGCAGGAATACCAGCGCAGTGTATTTCCCCTTCTGGATGAGGGTCTCTGCGAGGCGTTCCCCTTGGAACCTTCTGAGCCCACGTTCTCTCAACTGGTGCAAATGGGACGACGGGCCAGAGAGGCGCTGAGAGAACGCTCACCCGAGGTGGATGAGATGTTCGGAAAGTATGTAGAGAGTTTATACGAAATCCTTTTCGGGTGGTGGAATTCCCTCTGGGACGTGAATTCCGAGGAGACAGATCGGCATTTCGAGATTAAACACCAATTCCAGGCTGCGGTCTATGGGCCGGATGAGCGAGAAGGCTGGGAGGCATGGAACCAGCACTTTTTGGACCAGATCCGCGAGGCAGCGGCCCGTCGTAAAGGCGCGAGAATCCTGGTCCTGGTGGGGGTAGAGCACGCGTACTGGTTGCGAAAACGGTTGCGCTCGGAAAAGGAATTCCATCTGGTAAGCGTGAAGGAGGCGTTGAAATAAGAAATTGAGGGGGAGTCCCCGACTATATGACTCCCCCCCAACGTTCTCGAAGCGCTCTTATTCAGAGGGTCCTT
>Ga0256914_1000363_pt1 | contig 44488 bp, 33 predicted proteins | sample HulkmetaG_FD_191571 | JGI IMG/M metagenome (GOLD analysis project Ga0256914, IMG submission 191571) | Hydrothermal chimney microbial communities from Main Endeavour vent field at the Juan de Fuca Ridge, Pacific Ocean - Hulk | ecosystem: Environmental > Aquatic > Marine > Hydrothermal vents ...
GAATCCTCGGCCAGATTAACCGCTTTTTGAAAGTTCTCTTCTGCGGTTATTATCTCTTTCCGATTGTAGTATATCTCACCCAGGCGGTTGTAAGAATCTATTTTCATCTTTAAAACTTCAGTAGTAGTTGGCTGCTTATCTTTTAAAAGATACAGAACATACTTCAGGGCTTTCATTTCTTCACCGGGTTTTTCAACCTCCTCATAGTACCGAGCCCACTGATAATGAATCTCTGGCATTTTCATGGCCTCTTTCATAGCCCTATCGAGTATATCGGGGACAAGCTCCAATTTTTTGGGATTACGCTTCCCCTTGTCAATAAGATAACCCGCCAACTCGGCGTAAACCCCGGGATCTACCTTCGCCTTCTTATCGGCATCCAGTATCCTAAACAGTCTCTCCGCCTCTGCCCCCTGATCGGTTCTTATAAAATATCTAAGCATTCTAAAGAGAACCACCCGTATATCACCGTAAGTTTGAAGTATCAAAGCATAGTTAAATCTTGCCTTCTCATATTTGGAGGGATCCTCTTTAGCCCACTCCATGTAATTATCACCCTTGGCAAGGAGAGCGTCATAATCATTATTCCGCTCGTTTAGTATTTCATCCAACAGTTTATCGGCCTTCTCATAGTTAGCTAAATACTTAGATTCGAGACGAGCGTAATCAAGAAGCCCCTTTTTATCACCGGGGAAACTATCCAACAACTGCTGATACTTTTCCTCGGCGAGTATATACTGTCTCTTACCTATGTAGGCTTCCGCGTATCTGTAGTACCATGATTTTAAATTCCATATCTTTCTCGCAGTATTGAAATCCCTATTCGCGGTTTTATACTGATTATTTTCTATATAGGCATATCCCCTCTTATACAGAGAAATGGCATGAATAGGTCTGTACACAAACCAGTAACCAAGAAAAGAAAAAACACTCAAAACCGCTAGGGTTAAAAAAACACTTATCGCAACTGGCAGTATATTTTCCCTAAAAGCATAGGCAAAGGTCTTTTTCTCCTCCTCAAATTGTATACCTGCCCGTCTCTCATAAACCTTCGGTATCTTTATCCGCTTTCCCGTTATGTCTGCAACAAGGCTCGCTATCTCCCTAGGAGAGGCTCCCGCCACAAGGATGTTGATAAGCCTCTTTAATTTCTCACCCTTGGCCTTACCGGAGGTAATTAACTCTTCAACAGCTAACTTTAAATTTATTGGCAAACTGTTAAGGGTCTTTTTGAATCTATCAAATTGCTCCCTGGTTAGCTGAATACCTGCCTCAACCTCTTCGGCCTCTTCTCCAACCTCCGGTACCTCAATCCCCACCTCACCAGGCGTCAATTCCTCTCCCAACTCGGCACCGAGCCCTTTAAGGGTTTCCTCCACCCCGGGGATTTCTTCTTTCTTTTCTTCCTCTTCAAAGCCACCAAACTCAGGGAGAGTAAACTCATCTAGAACAAAATCTTCTTCACCCCCCTCCCCAACTTCCTCAAATTGGTCCTCCAGAGAAAACCCCATCTCCTCCTCTTCAGCCCCCTCACCCTTTTCCTCTTTGGCTTCCTCCTCCGTAGGTTGTGCAGATTCCTGTGGTGAGAACTCCGCCTCTTTTTCCTCTTCCCCTTCTCCCTCCTCCTCTTCCTTCTCGGCAGGTGTTTCAATCTCTCCCAATCCCTCTATGTCTCCCAGGGTACTCTCAAAATCCACACCCTCAAACTCGTCCATATCAAAATCGAAACCTTCTTCCTCCTCTTCTTTCCCCTCCTCCTTCTTTCTCTCCTCACCAAACAGAGACTCAAAATCCAAATCTGGAAGCTTTTCCCCTTCCTCCTCTGTTCTTTCCTCCGTTTCTCCTCCGGTGTATTCCTCCTCCTCGGTGGGTTCTTTCTCCGAGGATTCCTCTAGCGAGGGTTCCTCTCCAAAAAGCCCCTCAAGAGACAACTCCTCGGGAAGGCCCTCCTCAATTTGTTCCTCTTCAAAACTTTGTCCCGTTGAGTCAGTCTCCTCAGCAGTCTCTTCTTCCGGGGGGGGAGTTTCCGAGGGAGTCTCAAATAGGTCACTCAGTTCAGAAAGCATGGATTCCTCAGGAAGACCCGGATCCTCTATCTCTTCCCCTTTCTCCCTAAGGATATCAGGTTCCCCACCGAGTGAATTAAGTGTTACTTTAAACCGCTCAATATCTTCTAATTTTGGCATATTACTTTCCTATCACAAGTGTCGGTACAGAGCAAGCATAAAATAAGAATCCTTTAAGTTAGCAATTCTTAATACCGAATAAAAATATATACAACTATGCTTACAAATAAGAGAGTACCATTAGCACTAATTATAGCAACATCTCTCTTCCTTTTCATCCCGAGAGGGACGATGTGGGCTCTTAGCAACCTACAACTCGACCTTACCGTTCAGGGGATAGAAAAGGCCGGCCCTCCCCAAATAGTTGACAACCTGGTAATTTTTACGTATCAATCAAAGAACCCGATTCGCTTCGTCGGTGCACGATTTGAGAATGAAAACTATAAAACCCTCCACATCTATGAGATAAACAAGAATCACATCTTTGTTCTCATATACCCTATTCCCCAGGGGGTAACAAGATTAAGGTATAGAATAACCGTAGACGGATTGTGGATAAGCGACCCATTTAATCCTGATAAGGAATACGATGAAACCGGAACCGTTTTTTCCATAGTAAAGCTCCCGCCATCGAAAGAGATAACACCTCAATCAGAACCTTATGTACTAGGTGAGGGAAAAGTCAGATTTACCCTCAAAACCCACCCCGGTAAAAATATCTACCTTATGGGGGATTTTAATAACTGGGATCCCTTTATGACCAGAATGCAAGAAACGGAAGAGGGAATATACACGGTAACAATCCATGTTCTTCCCGGAAGGCATTACTACTATTTTATTGTGGATGGTAAAAAATTACTCGATCCGAATAATACAGATATAAGAACAGATTATGAGGGGTTCGCCGTATCTTCCTTTTACATGCCCGATTACACCTCGAGAAAATAAACATTACTTCTCCTCAGGTTCTTTAGGAGAAACCGCGTTATCATCTTGGCCGGTTAACGATTCAACAGCCTCCCTCAGGGTTTTCCAGGGAAGTACAGCACACTTAACTCTGGCAGGGAAAGCGGAAACACCCCGAAGAGCAACCAATTCTCCCAGCCTCTTTACATCCACACTCTCAAGTTTTCCGTGAAGCAACTCTTCAAAATCATCCATAAGAGAAATAATTTCCTCGACGGTCTTACCCCTAGCAATCTCTGTCATCATAGAAGCGGAGGCTTTAGAAATAGAACAACCTGCCCCCCTGAATTTTATCTCCACTATCCTTCCGTCCTGTAACTTCACATCTACATCGTATATATCACCACAGAGAGGATTTGCCCCATGCGCACTGGCATCGGGATTATCAATAGAACCGAAATTATGAGGATGATTAGCATGGGTCAATATTAACTCTTTGTATAATTCTTCAAGTTCCAAGGTTAAACACCTCCTTAACTTTAACAAGCGCTCTGCAAAGAGCATCTATATCATCCTCTGTATTGTAGAGATAAAAACTAGCCCTCACAGTTGCAGAAACCCCAAGTACTTTCATAAGGGGTTGTGCACAGTGATGTCCCGTTCTTACAGCCACTCCCTCCATATCGAGAATTGTTCCAACATCATGGGGATGGACCCCTTCGACATTGAAAGAAACAACCGCTCCCGGAGAGGCCTCCGATGGCCCATAAAGGGTAATCCCTCCAAGTTTTGTCAGTTCCTCCCTAGCCTCTCTCGCAAGCCCCCATCCATGCTCCGCAATAAATTCCATTCCTACACCGGAGAGATAATCGACAGCAGCCCCAAACCCGACAACCCCCGCCATATTTTGGGTTCCCGCTTCAAATTTATACGGAACCTCATTCCAGGTGGCACCCTCAAGACATACCTCGAGTATCATATCCCCTCCGGCCTGATACGGATCCATCTCCTCAAAGGTTTCCCTCTTAGCATATAAAAAACCAATCCCGGTAGGGGCTAACATTTTATGACCAGAGACAGCGTAAAAATCTGCTCCGATCTTTTCAATATCAACCCTAATGTGAGGAGCACTCTGAGCTCCGTCTATCAAAACTACGGCCCCACGTTCATGAGCCATCTCTACTATTCTCCCAACAGGATTAAGGGTACCCAGAACGTTCGAGACATGGTTTACAGCGACAATTTTAACATTGTTATCCAATAAATTTCCATAATATTCGAGGTTCAATCTCCCATCCTCGGTCACCGGGATATACTTAATCTCGGCCCCTGTTTCTTTAGCAACTATCTGCCACGGAACCATATTAGAGTGATGCTCCATCTCCGAAAGTACTATCACATCGCCCCTCCCCAATCTCTTTCTCGCCCAGGATGAAGCTACGAGATTTATCGATTCCGTTGTGCCCTTCGTAAAAACGATCTCCCCATCCTCTGGAACAGAAAAAAACTTCTTTATTCGATTCCTTGCCCTCTCATAGAGTTCGGTTGCCTCCTGAGAGAGCAGATATACCCCCCTGTGAATATTGGCATTGTGGTTCGCATAGAAATCGGTAATGGCCTCTATAACAGGGTAAGGTTTTAAAGAGGTAGCGGTGGAATCGAGATATACAAGGGGTTTACCATGTACTTTACGCTTTAAGGTAGGAAAATCATCCCTAATATTATCCCTAATCAAAGCTTCACAAGCTCCTTTAAATCTCGCTGAATTGCATTCTCTATCTTCCCCTTAAGTGGGATATCGGGAAGTCTATCAACAAAATCACCAAAAAAACCCTCCAGAGCCATTGCCTTTGCTCTTTTCTTATCTATCCCCCTACTCATCAGATAGAAGAGTGTATCCTCGTCTATCTCACCAACACTTGCTCCATGTGAACACTTAACATCATCCGCAAGTATCTCCAATTTTGGTACCGAGCCTGCATGGGCTGTCTCGGAGAGAAGCATCATCCTAGATCTCTGATACGCATCGGTCCTTTGAGCATTCCTATTGACACGTATAGTACCTGTAAAATCTCCCCTGGAATTATCACCTATCGCCCCGGAAACGAGGAGATTACTCCTTGAAAAACCAAGCTGATGGTACTGAAGAGTAACTATGTCTCTTCTGGAACCAGGAGGCGAAATAAAAGCCTCTCGCATTAGAGCCTCCGAATTCCGACCATCTATCAATATCTCCGTCTCTCCCCTAAAATAAGCTTTTCCACCGGCAAAGGAGCTTAAATTTAACCGAGAGTTATCCTCCATTATAACAACCTTCCTGTGTCTGGAAAAACCAACCTCTCTCCCCTTATAACCCTTATAATTTATATAACTGTAGTTTATATAATCTAGAGATGTACCCTCATGTAGAAAAATATCGGTTTCACTAAAAAGATTTCCCTCTCGACCTTCCCACTCAACACTCTCACCGAGTATCACTCTACTACCGGACTCAACCTCACAGACCAACCATACAAAACTCTCCCTATCACCACCCCTAAACTTATTGGTTACATCAACCTTTAATACACCCTCACCGGCCGGGTTACTCTTGATTTTCACATAGATCCCCACCCCATAAAAGCTTCTAAGAAGGGCATCTGGACTGTATCTCACAATCCTCTCCCCCAAAGCCCAATTTATTTCCTCTATATCAACGCTATCCAGAGATTTAACATCTACCCTCTGCCTCTCTCCGACAACCTCAACATCCCCATTCTCCCTAATCAAAATCTTAACAAACTTTTCCCCGAGAGAATCCGTATCGGCTTTTTCTCTATCCCTCTCTTCATCGCTCCCTCGATATAGCACCTCTGTCGCATATCCAGAAATTACGGACCCTTTTCCCCCCAGGTACCCCTCGGTATTAAGATACCTGCACAGATCGGTATGTTTCCAATTCTCATCATCCCCAGAGGGAAAGGGAAGTTTATCCACAAGAGTTATGCACCTCTCTCTAACGGCACTATGAGATGTTTCTATTCCACCTTCGTAACTCATTAACCCACACTCCCTTCAAGCTCAAGCTCAACAAGTCTATTCATCTCTATAGCAAATTCCATTGGAAGACGTTTAACAACCGGTTCTATAAAACCATTAACTATCATTTTGGAGGCATCTACCTCGGATACCCCCCGAGACATAAGGTAGAAAAGTTTTTCCTCTCCAATCTTGGTAACGGTAGCCTCGTGTCCAATTTCCACGTTGGGACTATTTATATCAAGATAGGGGTAGGTATCGGACCTCGAGATCTCATCCATAATAAGGGCATCACATCGCACACTCGCCTTAACATCATAAAGCCCTGATACAACCTTTACAAGTCCCCTGAAGGAGGATTGCCCTCCATCCTTGCTTATCGATTTCGAGACAATGGTCGAGGAGGTATGCGGGGCCATGTGGATTACTTTGGTCCCCACATCCTGAATCTGCCCCTTCGTGGCCATTGCAACCGACAAAACCTCCATTCTTGCCCCTTTACCCTTTAGTATTCCAGCGGGATACTTCATGGACACACCGGAGCCGAGATTTCCATCAACCCACTCCATAACCCCATCCTCAAATACCACTGCACGTTTTGTGACAAGATTGTACACATTCTTAGACCAGTTCTGGACAGTGGAATATGTAACTCTTGCTCCCCTCTTAACTATTACCTCCACAACAGCAGCGTGTAGGGAATCCGTAGAATAAATGGGAGCGGTACATCCCTCTATATAGTGAACTCTGCTTCCCTCATCCGCAATAATGAGGGTGCGCTCAAATTGCCCTACATTTTTGGCATTTATTCTAAAATAGGCTTGAAGAGGTATCTCCACTTCAACCCCTTTAGGGATGTACACAAAGGAACCTCCACTCCATACCGCAGTATTGAGGGCGGCAAACTTATTGTCGGTATAGGGAACAACAGATCCAAAGTATTTTCTTACAAGATCCGGGTATTCCCTAAGCCCCCCATCCATATCAAGAAACACAACACCCAATTTCGACCATTCCTCTTTGAGGGAATGGTAGACTACCTCAGATTCGTACTGAGCACCAACTCCGGCAAGATACTTCTTTTCTGCTTCCGGTATGCCAAGCTTATCGAATGTATCCCGTATCTCTTTCGGAACGTCTTCCCATCGTCTCTCCTGCTTCTCGCTAGGCTTTATATAGTAGTATATTTCATCAAAGTTAAGATTTCCAAGGTAGGGTCCCCACTCAGGTACGGGGGTCTTAAGAAAATACTCAAGAGCTTTAAGCCTTACCTCTCTCATCCAGGGGGGTTCTTCCTTCCTCGCCGATATTTCCGACACTATCTCCCTGGAGAGACCAGGCCTAGCCTTGTAGATATAATTCTCAGGCTCATGGAAACCATACCTATACTCCGAATCACTCATCTCTAACCCTCTTTATTTACTGGAGAAACACCTGGAACACCGGCTCCCGCATAACCCTCATGTTCCAGTTTTTCCGCAAGTTCCGGTCCCCCGGATTCCACAATTTTTCCCTCAACAAGGATATGAACATAATCCGGTTTGATGTAATTAAGAAGTCGCTGATAGTGAGTTATAAGGAGCATACCCACTTTGTCACTACGCAGAGAATTTATTCCATTTGCTACAATCCGTACTGCATCTATATCCAACCCCGAATCAGGCTCATCGAGAATGGCAATCTCCGGCTCAAAAAGAGCCATCTGGAGTATCTCCATGCGTTTTTTCTCTCCCCCCGAGAATCCCTCGTTTAAATATCTGGAGATAAAATCCTCTTTCATTCTCAACAACTCAAGTTTCTCTTTGAGTTTATCAAAAAACTCCATAGGAGAGAAATCATCAACCGGTATCCCTTTCACCGCAATATAGGCATTTTGAAGAAAATGAAACACCTTAAGACCCGTTATCTCCTGAGGATACTGAAAACCGAGGAATATTCCCTCTTTTGCCCTCTTATCAGTAGAAAGCTCCAGAATGTTTTTTCCATGGAAAAGCACCTCTCCGGAGAGAATCCTATACTTAGGATGTCCCATAAGAGCATAGGCAAGGGTACTCTTTCCGGCACCATTCGGTCCCATCAAAACATGAACCTCTCCCTTAGGTATCTCAAGATCTACCCCTCTAAGTATCTCAGTTCCTTCAACACTCACATGGAGATTCCTTATCGTAAGGGAACTATTTCCATTTCGGGAAGCCATTATCAACTCCTAAAAAGAATAAATTACCTTCAATATTCAAAGTTAATATAACTAAAAAAGTAATAAAATACAACTCATATCCGGGTTACATGTTGATAATTAATTGCAATTAAATTATCTTTTGATCGAGAACATCGTTACAGAGTTTGAGGAGGAAACATGTCTTTAAAGGACAAAATAATGGCCGAGGTGGGAAAGGTAATGGACCCTGAACTAATGCTCAGTCTAAAAGACCTTGGTCTGATATACGGTATAGAAGAAAAAGAAGGCAAAGTAACGATAAAAATGACCCTGACAACCCCCGCCTGTCCCCTTGGCCCTATGTTAAAACACCAGGTAAAGCAAACGGCTCTAAAGGTGGAGGGGGTTAAGGAGGTAGATGTCCAATTTGTATTTTCTCCCCCGTGGAACCCAAGAACCATGGCCTCTCCAAAGGCAAAACTCGCCCTGGGAATATTTTGAGATTTCCAATTTTACTCCACATCCTCAAAACCCGATAAGGGAGTATAAGAAGAGTTAAATCGATGATATCAAGGAATCTAAGGCTTACAGTACTAATAGCAATAGCCCTGTCAATTTTGATCCTGTCTCTAATCCCCCGTGCACCCCAAATAATAGAAGCAAAAAACATAGATAAACTGGAACATTACCTAGCCTACTTGATTCTTGGCTTTCTATTGTTTATAAATATAAATGAAGAGAGTAGAAATCGCTACATTTCCGGAATTATAACAGTTATTCTGTGTGTCCTCTACGGGGGAATTATTGAGTTTTTGCAGAAATACACGGGAAGAACTCCGGATCTTTTAGATCTTTTAGCAGATTTTGCGGGTTCCCTTAGCGGAACGGCAACAGCCCTATTTACAATAACGATTTTTGTAAAAAATGAGCGAAATCAATAACTATTGCAACAGTATAGCCTCTAACAAATTATTTTCCGGACTCTCACCATCTGATATAGGGAACATATGTAAACACCTGGAACATGAGAGTTTCAAAAGGGGAGAATACATAATAAAGGAGGATGAGTTTCAAAACAAGGTATACGTATTGATATCTGGGAGCGCACAGGTCGAAATAAGGGGAAGCAAGGACGAACCCATTCCAATAAGCATTCTAACGGAGGGTGACTTTTTCGGGGAACTCTCCTCTTTCACGGGGGACTCAAAACGCACTGCCTCCGTAGTAGCGGTAAGTAACGTGGAGGTACTAAGTTTATCCTCAAAGACCTTTGACAAGCTTATAATCGATTACCCTGACATAATGAAAAATGTATTGGTCAATACGGCAAGGCAACTCCAGGAGTCAAACAAAAAAATCATGTACAGGGCAAAAATGGAGAGGGAAATTCTTGAGCAACGGGTAAAGGAACGCACACTGAAGCTTCAGGAAAAGAATGCTCTTCTTCAGAAGCAGAACGCCCAAATTCATAAGGAGCTCCTATTGGCCCAGAATATACAGAGGAAATTTCTACCCAAGGAGTTCGTCAAGCTAAAAGGACTCTCCATAGAAACCTACTATCTACCCTGTGAAGAGCTTGGGGGGGATATCTGTGGCATAAAAAAAATTGATGAAGAGAGAACAGCAATCTACGGGGGTGATGTCTCTGGCCACGGTGTATCTACCTCTCTCATAACAATATATCTAAAACATCTGATAGAAAACCTAGCGATGACAAAAAACAACGGCGACATAGTGATCACAGAGCCCGGACAAGTCCTAACCGAGCTAAACAAAAGTTTTGTAAGAGACCTAAACGATGGAGATCCATCCCTCTACTTCACCGTATTCTACGCGGTGTACAATTCTTCCAGCCATAGCCTTTCTTACTCCTCGGCAGGGATCCACATTCCACCAATAATATTTAGGGAGAATAGTGGAAACCTCTTATTCAAACAATCCGATTTTCCCATAGGGCATACCTCAGACAATGTTTATCAGACCTACAACGAGAAACTGCAGGCCGGGGACTATCTCCTCTTTGTAAGCGATGGGGTCACAGAGGCCTGGAACGGGAAGGAAATATTTGGAATGGAAAGGCTTATAAACATTAGTCTTGAAATATTAAAAAGAGAAAAAACGCTAAAGGTAAAAGAAATTCATAAACATGTAGAGGAATTTATCAGAGGGAAGAAGCCCGAGGATGATATGTGTTATTTTTCTGTTCATTTTGAGTAAGCCGATCCTTCAAGCGAGTTATTGTATCGTACCATTTTACCACACTCTCCCTCTTAAATGGAATCCTATAGAGAATACCCTTATAAACAAAGTGTAACCTATCTCCTGGATCCACGGAGAGTGCCTCTACAAGTTTCAAATCCGCCTCAAGGGGGATTCCGATTCGTGTTCTAAAGATTAAATGCCTATTTGTCAGAAACGCCCGTCCAAAGGCTAACACCCGAACATTGGGGAATCTCTCCTCTATCAGCAAAAATCTAGGTCTACTCCTCAGATACACCACCTCTCCCTCCTCCAAGGGGAGATTTATCTCTGTTCTAATAGGAACGAGAGGCATGTTCCTAACCCGCTCAGCGTATTGATAGAGAGGTATCCTTATCTCTTCCGGTTTGCCTGTTTCATCAAGGGGTTCCAACCTTGCATCTACAGTAACCCGCCACGCAGAAAAACAGCTTGAACATTCTACCATATTTTTACCGTAGGGATGCACAACTTTAAGTCCCTCCATAGTCCCGCACACGGGACATCGGTATAACACCTTGGTGATATCAACTGCAAGATGCTTATAATTATGCCTGCCGGTATCTATATCCAACTCGTAGTCTCTGTTTTTTATAGCCCTCCTAATATCGGCAAGTATGGTGTCATCATCTTCAGGTATGGTCTCCTTCGTGTACAACTGACTGAAGATTCCTCTAACAGGAATTCTTCTCCACCATTTAGCCCACCTCGGATAGGCGAGGTATCCCCCCTCCAGATTACATACATAGACAGGAACTTTCAGCTTTCGTATCAACTTGGCTATGGTAGGAACTATCTCTCCGTTAAGGCCATCCCAGGTTCTGCTTCCCTCGGGGAAAATGCCCACAAGCCCACCCCTTTTTACCGTGTTAAAAATATTGTGCATAGCCCTAAAATCATTGGCTGACTTCCGCTTCGGGAATCCTCCAAACCATCTCACCAGGATTCCTATAAAGCGTCGCCTAAATAAATCCTCGGTAGCAACAAAGTAGACAGGCCTATTTGCCATAATGTAAACCCAGATAGGATCAAAAAGATTCACATGATTACTAATAACTATAGCAGGCCCGTAGCGTGGGATAATAGAGGCATTCACAGCCTTTACCCTAAAGTAACCCATAAATAGTGGTTTGAAAATTGTAACGGCTATCCTGTAAAACCAACGACTAACAATTCTAAACGACTCTTTACGCCTCTGTTTTCTACCCATCAACTAGAAAATAGCAAAAAAACGATATACAAACAACTCCTATTTTTTAACAACTTACACCTACTACGAACACCCGGTAGTAGAACCGCAGGTTTCACACTTAAGACACGTCCCATTCCTAACAAGGGTAAAGTTCCCACAAACGGGACACGGATCCCCCTCGTAACCCTTCATTCTAGCAAGAGCTACAGGGTCATCCACAACTACTCCGGTCTCTCCCGATTCGGGGGTATCTTTACCCTCTTCCCTAGCCCTACCTCCATTACTCATGGTATTCGTAGCAATAAGATCATCTGGTTTAACCTCAACAAGATCTGTTCTTCCAAGGTAGGAAAAGGCAAGATCCCGAAAGATAAAATCAAGAACGGAGGTAGTCATTTTAATGTTCTTATGGCCCAGCACAATACCGTTGGGCTCAAACTTGGTGAATATAAAGGCATCTACATACTCTTCCAGAGGAACACCATACTGAAGTCCCAGAGAAACAGCAATGGCGAAGCTATTTAAAAGAGATCTGAAAGCCGCTCCCTCCTTGTGCATATCGAGAAATATCTCCCCGAGACTACCATCGGGATACTCACCGGTTCTGAGGAAGAGACTATGCATCCCTATTTTGGCTTTCTGTGTATATCCGGTTCTCCTCGTAGGAAGTACGTGTCGCTTTTTTCGTGCCCAGCTCTCCTGGCGCTCCTCCCGTGCCACATCCCTCTGCTCAACCTGGACCCGCTTGGGTAAAGCACCATCCCTAGCCATGGAGACCAGGGTCTTAACTGCAGGATCACTCTCCGCAGAGAGGGTTGTTAAGGGTTGACTCAACTTAGAACCATCCCTGTAGATTGCTATCGCCTTAAGCATGCTCTGCCAGGAACGCATGTAGGCCCCCTTTATATCCTCTATAGTAGAGGTACTGGGCATGTTTACCGTTTTGGATATGGCACCAGAGACAAATGGTTGCACGGCAGCCATTATATCTATATGAGCCTTCCAATCTATGTAACGCTTTCCCCTTCTACCCGACTTGTTAGCCGTATCAAACACCGGGTAATGTTCCTCTTTAAGGTAGGGTGCCCCCTCTACCGTCATGGTACCACAGGCATATTCATCTGCCTTTTCTATATCTGTTCTGGAAAAACCCAGATATTCGAGCAAATTAAACCCTGGTTGTCCCAATTTCTTCTCAGGGATCTTGAGGGTATCAACAAGGAAACTTCTATCAATCACGCCGGGAATAAAAATATGTCGAATAGAAAAAGCGCTCTTTAGCGAATTCTCTACCCTATCAAGCACCTCCTTGGTAAAACCCTTCTCAACAAGCTTTTCATACGAAACCCCGGGAGCTCCTTTAAGAGTCCCATGTCCAACACAATATTTAATAATCTCATCTATCTCCCTCTCCGAGTAACCAAGAGCCCTAAGCGCAGGTGGAATGGAGGAGTTAATAATCTTAAAAGACCCCCCTCCAGCAAGCTTCTTAAACTTAACAAGCGCAAAATCAGGTTCTATACCCGTAGTATCGCAGTCCATAACCAGTCCGATTGTTCCAGTAGGTGCAATAGCGGACACCTGAGCGTTTCTGTAACCGTAACGAGTTCCAAGTTCGAGAGCCCTATCCCACACCTCCCTCGCCGCTTCAAGAAGTTCGGGGGGACATTCATCTGGATTTATGCCCCTTGGAATCACAGAGAGTCCCTCATACTCATCAGGCTTAACATTGTAGGCAGCCCTTCGATGGTTTCTGATAACCCTGAGCATGTGTTCTTTATTTGCCTCGTAACGTTTAAACGGACCCAGCTCCTTTGCAAGTAACGCCGAGGTAGCATATGCCTCACCGGTAAGAATAGCGGTAAGTGCCGCTGCTATATTTCGCCCCTTTTCACTATCGTAGGGTATTCCCATAACCATCAGGAGAGAACCAAGATTTGCAAACCCAAGTCCAAGAGTCCTGTAATCGTAACTCTTTTGAGCGATTGACTTACTCGGAAACTGAGCCATCAGAACACTTATCTCAAGAATTATTGTCCATAGATAAATAGCATGTTTTAATTCCTCCACCTTAAAGCTACGCCTCTCCGGATCGTAGAATTTTCTGAAATTGATAGAGGCAAGATTACACGCTGTATCATCTAAGAACATGTACTCAGAGCACGGATTAGAGGCATTGATCTCTCCATCGGCAGGACAGGTATGCCACTCGTTTATCGTAGAATGAAACTGTAAGCCAGGATCCGCACAACTCCACGCCGCATAGGCAATCTTGTCCCACAACTCTCTTGCCTTTATCTTTACTCGCTTACTCCTATCAGTCCTATATACCAACTCCCAATCTCCATCATCAACTACTGCCTTCATAAACTCTGTAGTAACCCGAATGGAATTATTAGAGGATTGTCCACTAACAGTATTGTACGCCTCCTTATCCCACTCTGTATTCAGCTCGGGGAAATCTATCTCCTTTACACCCTGTTTAGCAAGCTGAATAATTTGATATATATACGTAGGAGGAACCTCGTCCTCCAGGGCATTCCTTACAGCATTGTAGAGAACAGCATTATCGTCCGGGTTAAACCTGTTTCCGTTCAACTTGTCCGAATCTGTCCAACAGGCATCAAGAATTGCACTTATATGTTTCTTCAAAATCTTACTTCCCGTTGCCATAGCGGCAACCTTTTGTTCCTCAAGTACCTTCCAGTTTACAAACTCAATCACATCGGGATGATCCGCATCAAGGGTAACCATCCTTGCCGCTCTTCTCGTGGTACCTCCACTCTTTATAGCAGCAGCAGACCTGTCTCCCACCTTTAGAAAAGAGAGAAGTCCCGAAGAAACTCCACCCCCACTTAGGGGCTCATTTGCACCGCGAAGCTTGGAGTAGTTAGTTCCCGCACCAGAACCATACTTAAAGAGACGTGCCTCCTTTGTTATAAGATCCATTATCCCGCCCTCGTTTACAAGATCATCCTTAACATCCAGAATAAAACAGGCATGCGGTTGCGGCCGTTCGTAGGCACTCTTTGACTGCATCAATTTTTCAGTATCTGGATCCACATAGTAATGCCCCTGGGCAGGTCCCTTTATTCCATAAACGGCGTAGAGTCCCGTATTAAACCACTGAGGGGAGTTAGGCGCACCCATCTGATGGGCAAGCATGTAACAAACCTCATCGTAAAAGGCCTCTGCATCCTCTTTGGTATCAAAATAGTTATACCTCTCACCCCAGGTTTTCCAGGTATAGGCTAACCTGTGGAAAACCTGACGGGCATCGTTCTCACCCCCAAGCCTTTTCTTTCCGTTTTTATCTTTGATAGGAACCCCGGTTTTTCTAAAATACTTCTGGGCCAGAATGTCCGTGGCAATCTGGGACCAGAAGGAAGGAACGATCACGTTATCCTGATGAAATATTACATTACCATTCGGATCACGGATTTCAGAGGTTCGTTTCTCAAATTTAATACCATAGTAAGGCCCACCCTCTTTAGTGGTAAAGCGCCTATCTATCTTCATTATTCCCCTCCCGGAAGCGATTGTTAAAATATTATTATTTTATTGTAAGCTACAATATAACTTTATGAATCGTATGAGAACAATTCAAAAGAGAAGTATATCCCAAAAACTCAAACCGCTCAATATTATGGGAAAGATTCCGGGGAATTATTTCAATCCAAAGAGTGTCTTGCTATCCTTAAAGAAGGGATCCTCTTTTATTTCATCTATAAACTTAGTCTCATAGTAAGTGATGTCGCTCTCCTTTAAACAGGTATAGGGAAGTATCTTCTCATAAAGTGCCATTTCATCCTGGGTAAAATCACCGAAACCCAACCTCTCTGCCAGCAGGTCAGCAATCGTCACCGTGATTATCACACTCTTGTACTGAGATTTAATGTTTAGCGTATTGTGCTCCCTCGCAGTGTCAACATAAATATCGGGAAAATTCCACTTTTCAAGAATAGCTCCACCGACTTCCTTATGAGTAACACCAAAGTATCTATCCTCCAACTCCTCAAGAGAGGCCTCCCCGTTTCTGCGCCTCTCCAGAATCTCTAAGTAGGTTTTACTATCGTAATTAAAAAACACAGCCTGGCCTATATCATGAAGGAGACCACTCAAGAAGGCCTCTTCTGCCACACTACTCTTCCGACATCTCTGGGAAACACTCTTAGCTATAAAGGCCGTAATGAGACTGTGTCTCCAGAAGTACTCGTGAAAATTTGTCTTCTGCATCTTAGAAAACATACTCGAAGCGGTAACCAGCAGTACAAGGCTTTTAATATTTTTAAATCCGAGAAGTGTAATGGCCATTTGAAGATTCGTTATCTCTTTCTGCCTCGCGTAAAGAGCCGAATTGGCAATTCGCAGTATCTTGGCAGTTAAACCTGGATCAACCTTTATTATCCCCTCAAGCTCTTTGAAAGAAATGTCCAGATTGTCCTCTGCAAATCCCAAAATCTTAGCAGCAACCTCCGGTATAACCGGCAAATCCTTCAAGTATTCAATATATTTATCACTATCAGCCAACTCTATCCCCTATCATTTGTTTAGTTGGACTTTTTTCAATATAAAGACACTGCCTCCTTCCATTCCTGTAGAATCAAACAGTTTACGTTCAAGTCGTAGGTACAGTTTTTTAAAATAATCGGGATTTTTATCCATAAAATCAACAAATTTTTTTAACTCGGAGAGTTCTCTCTCGTTCCCGTTTCTGGTATAAGAGTTAAGCATCATTGGTATTATATGTTTTTTATAGTAGCCGGAGACATACTCTACCCTCTGTTGAAACATATAGGCCTGAAATTCGTTGACGAGCAGATACTTATCCTTCTTTACATTGTAACCCTTCCAGCTTAAAAACAACCTCCAAAAACTCTTATCCATAGGGGAGAGTGCTTTCCAAAAATCAAAACATGCCTCCCTATAGGATGGAAGCGAGAAAAAAACCCCATGGTAACTCTCATGGGTTAGCAAAAGTCTTCTCAGATAACTGCTAGATGATCGCGAAAAGGAAATTATCCCTCCCGCTACCGGAGAGACATTCCCCTCCAAAGAGCCCCTTAAAACCCCATTGAAGAGTAGTATCTTTTTTAACAACCTCTCATAGGGATTTAATCTTACTTTCTTCAGGTAGGCAGTATTATAAAACCTGGCAAGATCTGCCGCTCGATAATCGTGCGCATTGTATCCATGTTTATTCACCAGAGTCTCTTCATTTACAATTTTCCCAACATAGCCCTTCTTCTCTATGAAAAAGGCAAGTCTCTTAAAAAATTTGCTCTGAATTCGATAGTTAGCCGTATCCATTATTAACATTTTTGGAAACAAGTTCCAGGAAAATATTTCAAAGCTCTTGCGACGCCAAAAAACAGGAGGGTAATTGAGAATCGTACCCGGATCAGCCGGTATAGCAGCAAAACTATTCCCTTTCCAATACCTAAACTTAAGAGAGTAAACTCTAATTTTCCCACTGCCAGTTCCTTTAATTCCCCATTTTTCCCCTATCCCAACGGGGAAACCAAAAACATTCGGGTATAAAAAGAAATTTTCCTCCCTACTGGGCAACTCTAGGAAAAACCTCAAAACCTCCCTCTTCCTACCCCTGTTTAAACCCGTGTGAGGATCTCTATCAAAATCAACTGTGAACGGAACCAATCCTTTAGCAGAGTTACTTATCTTTAGAACCAACATAAGCCCGGGAGCACCCCACCCGTTCCTACTGTTTTCGGAAAACTCTTTACATTTCCCAACCCTTACATCAAAGGAATCGAAAAAAAGTTTGTCTACATTGGTAGGTTTCAAGCTTTCAACACAGGCACCTAAACTAAGTCCCCCATTGGTAAACTCAAACAATCTTCCACTCTCACCGTAGGATATCTCTACACCCTTCACATCCAGAGAAGGGGGAGACACCTTAAACCCCCAGATTGTTCCCCCACGGGGTATCGGTATGGAAACACTTATCCCAATGTTCCCCCTTATAGGCAACCGTCTGGACTCTAACACATCCCCGGGGGCGGATAGGAGAGAGAGCGTAAAGGGAGATACACTTCTGTAACTCAGAACAAATACAGAACTACCCCAATCTGATACCGATACCTTCCTACTAAGTTTGTACGTGGCAGTTGTCTCTGAAATCCTCTTGAAAACACCAATACTCTCTTCCCCAACTCTAAAATCGAAGGTTTCAACCCTGGAGTAACAACCACTTATCCCCAAAACAACTAAGAGGAGAAAAAAACCTCTTCTAATTAGACCCAATCTATGATACTCCTCACAAGAAGTTCCGCGATTTCTCTCTTTTTTTCTACATCAAGAGAACCGTCCGAACGAAGGAGATTTTCAAACCTACCCTTAAAACCCTCTGGTAACTTTTTAAGTTTGTACAATCTTGAAAAAATCATCCGTCCGCTTGGAAGAAATTCCCTATTTTGAGCAAAGAGGAAACAAACAAGTGACTTCACAAAATTAGAGCTCGCCATTAAAAAGAATAAATCATCCCTTCTATAGGCAGCAGCCCCAATATCGTTCAAATAGTTCGTCATCCCGCACTTGGCCACCTCTACTATCTGACTCCAGAAACTATCTGGCATCTTAGAGAGTCTCTCTCTTACTCTCTCCAACCACTCAGAAGCTTTAAAGAGCACCTCACTGTTCATTATTGTGTAAAATTCCGTGGTTCCGTTTTCCCTATAAATCCATTTCCCCCTCTCTATTCTATCAAGTATCAGCTCTGTACGTGCCGTTTCCTGGTAATGTATCCTAATAGGCAGTTCCCCAACAAGAAACCTATCGATAGGATAAACAGGAGAACACTCAAAACCCCCGGAATCTTCCACACTTAAAAAGTAATCTCTTCTATCATTTCTCGGAGGTATACTGCCCCTATAAAAAACCTCCAGATCAATGCTAAAGTAGGGATCATAAATCCCTATATCCGCTGCTTCCCCCAATAGAATTGCCTCGATTCCATCCCATTTGGATATAATATCTGCAATATCGGAGGCTAAATTTAAAACTTTGTTCCTCATAGGCTAAAACCAACCTGCCACTGTAAAACTGATTTTTGGTATATAATATCACAATATATTTGATTAAAAAAGCATTTTATAGCATCCTTAAGAATGATGAAGCAGAGGGAAAGAAAACTCAGTTTGCCACCAGAAACACTGAAGATTAAAGTATTAATAATACTTGTACCCCTTGCCCTTGTCTCTCTTACCGTATTCTCCGCTACCCTTCTCATACTTCATGTAGACCGGGTTGTACCCCTTATTGCAGGTCTCGTACTCGCCCTCTTAAGCCTCCTATCGGGCATATCGGCAAGCAAACTCCTGCCCGAAACGAGAAGATTAAAGACCCGAGCAAAACAATTGGAAGCCGTCCACAGAGTCATTCAGAAGGCTGGAAGCTCTTTGGACTTACAGGAGGTACTCGATAATATAACGGACCTCACCGTTGAGTTTACCGGGGTTAGAGGATGCTCTATAAAACTATTCGATCCATCCACAGGCACAATGAGGGTCCGTTCCATAGCAGGAATAAAACGAGATGTTCCAGACCTCTCAATCGATGTCGCAGAAAACATATACCATAGAGGATTAATAAACGGCAAACCGGTCGTTATAGAAGAGGCATTTAAAAAAGATTTTCCCGAACTGGATGAGGATACAGAATCCTTAATCTGCGTACCCCTGCGCCTTGAAAAAAAACCCATAGGAGCACTCTGTATCTACGGGGAAAAGGGGGAACACCTGTCAAAAGAGATGCTCTCCTTTCTCTCCAGTTTGGGTGAACTTGCAACCTTGGCAATAGCAAATGCTACGGTATATGAAAATCTCAAAAAATTAGACGAGGCAAAGACCTGGTTTCTACTAAAAGCCTCCCACGAGTTAAAATCTCCATTAAACGTTATCCAATCAATATCCAAGCTACTAACAGACGGATATGTAGGGCCGCTTACAGAGAAACAGAGGGAACTAATAAACAGAATATCCTCACGTGCCAGTGCTCTCTCCGAGACTGTAAAAGACCTGATAGCCCTGGCAAAGGGTAAGGCAGAGATAGAAAACACTGAGCGGGAAAAGATAAACCTCTGTGAGATTATGGAAGAGGCAATCAAGTTTTACAATTCAAAGGCAGAGGAAAAAAATATACAACTAGAGGTAATATGCACCACCGAAAAATCCATAATCTACGGGGTAAGAGAGGGACTGGAATCCATCATAACGAATCTCCTCTCAAATGCAATAAAGTATACCCCCCGGGGGGGAAAAGTCACATTAAAGATGCTTGGTGAAAAGGACAGGGTAACTATAGAGGTATCGGACACAGGTATAGGGATTCCAAAAGAGGAACAAAAAAAGCTATTCAGCGAATTTTTTAGGGCTTCCAATGCAAAGGCTCTAACCGATGCCGGTACAGGTCTCGGACTCTCCATTGTAAAGGCCAACGTTGAAAAACACGGTGGTAAAATAGAATTTCAAAGCGAGGAGGGGAAAGGTACAACTTTTCGAGTAACCCTAAAAAGAATCGGAAACAGGAACTAATTGGTATGCAAGGGGATATCTTACTTCTCGTGCTTATTCCGGAATCAAATGAAAAATTAAAACTGATGAATCTCCAACGGGAGATCTTAAAACATACAGGGGATCCCTCTGCTATGGAACTGGAACCATTTGTTCCAATCCTGTACTTGAAAGAAGGAAATAAAAATACCGACGATATACGGGAAAATATAAAGAAAACCCTCAAAGAGAAAAAATTAATTCATGTTTCCCAAGCACTCCAACTCAAGAATCTTACAAAAGTGGAAAAATCAATCTTCATAAATTTGAACCCTGTGGATTACTTAATCAATTTGCGAGAGACACTACTACGCGAAAATCCGACACTCTTCTCCTTAGAACCTCCTCAAGGTAGAGATATTCCACTGTTTAACGGTATCCTATTAATACGACGGATAGAGAGCAAAACAACTCCCCAGCTAAAACCGAAAATAAGTACAGTTAGAAAACTTAAACTCGGAATAGAGGAAATCACCTATACAACTTCGGAAACCCTATGGAAGTTTACAGAACTCTTTAGAGTACACCTCGGCTAACACCACAAAACAGACAAACCTACCACAAAAGGGAAATCCTATCGGACACTACGGCTCTAAGAGCCTCTATAATAGCCCTTACAGTAACATCGAACCCCTCAGAGCTTAGATTTGTGCAAAACTCCTCGTGGGAACGTCCCCCCCTATAGTCCGGCTCTCTCGGTGGATGTTTTAGATACCTCGAAAATAGTGAGATATCGTTACTAACAAGCAAACTACTCTGATAGAAGAGAATTCTTCTCTTCCTATGAAGAGAAGCACCCAAAATCTTCCTATCCCCTATTGCAAGATCAGATATTCCCCTGTGCACTACCCCATTAATTCCCAGTAGAGCCAATGCATCAATAATCCACTCATTAATACTTCGCATATACTCAAGATTGTTGAAGCGAGAACCCACAACCTTTGAAAGAGCCACTACAATCTGGCCTGGAGAGAGAACCACACTACCTCCTCCCCCCTTCCTGAGTCTAACAGGGACATTATCTGTACTAATATTGTCAAGGAGCAGATTGTCTCGTCTACAACCTGCCCCTAACACAACCTCTACAGCATCAGGTTCATACACCCTGAACAGGGGTTTTCCTGTCTCCTCAGTGTACAGAAGAAGATCCTCATTTACTGTCAAATATTTTTCCCTCACACGTCTCAACGTTCCGCACTATTTGTACTACATCTACATCTAGGCACCGAATTTCTTTAATTTTCCCGCGTAGGAAAGAGCAATTCTCATTAACATTCTTCCCTCAATGATTCCCCACAGTCCCTTTGCACATGCCCTTTCACCAAACTCCTTAACATCATCGGGTCTTATAACTTCGGCATAGATCATAAAGGGAACGGGATGCCCACTGTGAGATTTCATAAAAGAAGGAGTGGAATGATCCCCCGTAACAATCAAAACATCCGGTTTCAAATCCAGAACCTTGGGCAAAAAGGCATCTACCTTTTCTATCTCTGCAACCTTCGCATCAAAGTTTCCATCCTCCCCCTTAGAGTCAGTATACTTATGGTGAACATAGAAGAAATCATAATTGTTCCATTCCCTCCTCAAAACCTCAGCCTGCTCATCGAGGTGATTAAGTCCCTCTATTACACTCATGCCAACCAAACGACTTACACCCTTGTAATCCGGATATACGGCCAGAGCAAGAGGTTTTAAACCGTACAGTTCATTCATGGAAGGGATATGGGGAAGTTCCGCAAAACCTCTCATAAGCACCGTATTGGCGGGGTGTTGATCTTTCAAAATATCGTTGGCTTGTCTCACAAACTCAGCCGCTACCCTAGCCATCTTCTCACCCGCAGGTTCAGTAGCCTTCGGATCGAGAGCCTTAACACCCGTCTTCTGAGGATCTGTATCTGCCACCTTATCCGACAAACCATCTCCACGAAATACGGCAACAGCCCTATAATCCTTAACGGGTTTCACAGAAACCTCTATACCATCTATTTTTATCCCCTTAAGAAGCTCACATAACTCCGCACACTTCTCAGTAGGTATCCTCCCCGCCCTTCTATCCGTTATATTGTCACTTTCATCCTTGGTAGCAAAATTAATCCTTGCGGCAACATCACCCGGCTTCATAGGGAAATTTATCCCCATCGCTGCAACAACCCCCCTACCTATGGGATAATCAAAGGGATTATACCCAAACAAAGCAAGGTGCCCCGGAGCGGAACCAGGTGTGATGCCTATTCCAAGAGGGGTCTGTAACCCACACTCAGAAACAGCCGCGAGAGCATCAAAATTCGGGGTCCTAGCGGTCTCAAGCTCCGTTTTTCCTCCCTTTTCCATCGGAAGTCCACCAAGTCCATCCATAACGAGAAGAACTATCTTCTTCTCATTTGTAATTTTTAGCTCCTTCAAAACATCCATGACAAATCTCCTTTTAGCTAATTTTTTACTTAAACATCAAATCATCCAATATCAATCACAATCCAAAAATTGCAGAATGTGTAGTTGCAATACACATATTCATTACAACCTCCAGACCGTTCTCTCTTGCAAGTTCCGCTGCCTCCTCATTATAAACACCAAGCTGCATCCATACCACCTTTGCCTTCTTCTTTACAGCCTCTTCCACATGGGGATACACAAACTCAGAACGCCTAAAAATGTTAACAATATCAACATCAAAGGGTATAGAAAGAAGATCGGGGTACACTCTCTCTCCCAGAATTTTCTTTCCCGTTTCTCTGGGATTAACAGGAACAATCCTATAACCCCGCGACTGCATATAGGAGGCAACCCAATTGCTTGTTCTCGATCTATCCGGAGAGAGCCCAACTACGGCTATAGTACGTGCATTTTCAAGAATCTCTTTTAAATCCATCCTACCTGTATTTACATCCCTAAAACCAACTTTAGAAAAAGTTAACCGCTCTAATATAATTGGTCAAGAATAAACTTCATTGATTTATAAAACGAGGGGAATATAATGGAAACAAACAAACTCGAGAAGGAGGGAAAATATGAAGAAGATCTCTCTTATAATACTCCCACTGATAATTATAGGAGGAATTCTCCTCCTATCCGGATGTACCACACTAGCGGTAAAAGCACCGCCTGGAATGTTTGTTTCCACAGGGGACTATGTAAAAGGGGTAAAGACACTAGGAATAATTCAAGAAAAAACCACCGTCGTAGCCCCACTCTTCCTAGTTGATATAAATAATGTCCATCAACAACTCTACGAAAAACTGATAGATAAAGCTAGAGCAGCGGGAGCCAATGGAGTCACAAATATAAAGTTTGAGTGGGTGATATCACCATTCACCTATGCAACTATCTATTTACTTACAGCAGTGGTAGACTTCTATATCGAGGGTGTGGCAATAAAGGCCCGGTAACTCGCAACTTTACAAAAACGGAAAGCCCCCACATAAGGCCTCTTAAAACGCTCGAGGAGAGTAGTGATAGAAGTAGAGGTAGGATCTTCCATACCTCCTGATATCAAATATTAGAAGATCCCCAATAACAAGGGGAAGATCCTCTGTTTTGGGCACATGAATTATCACTATGCTCCCACTTTCCAGTATCCCACTCTCTATAACGGAGTGCAAAATATTTACCTTACCCTCCATCTTGAAGGGAGGATCGAGATATACATAGTCAAATTTCCTCGATACCCTCATGAGGAATCGTTCCACAGAGGAAATAACAACCTCTGTTTTCTCCTCTACAAAGGATATATTCTTTGATAAAACCCGTTTCTTTCTGTAATCCCCCTCAACGAAAACAATTTCACTCGCCCCTCTGGATGCAGCCTCTATTCCCACAATGCCCGAACCGCTAAATAAATCGAGGAAAGAGGAGGAGTTCAGAGGGCCAAGAACCGCAAACATAGATTCTCTCATTCGATCCATAGCCGGTCTCACATCACCGGGAGGGCAAAGAATTCGCCTCCGTAAATATTTGCCACCTGTTATTCTCATCTCGAGATTACCCCCTTAACAATTTTAGATCACCCTATCCCCCAGCAAGGAAGGCATCGTTAAATGGAGGGACACGTCTTAAAACCTCCCGAATAATCGTATTCTCGGAGCTTAAAAAGCCGGGATCAGAATCCACAATTTTTCTCACATCCTCCCTGGCGGCAATTAACAACTCGGTGTCAGCGCCCATATCAGCTACCCTAAATTTAAAAAACCCCGCCTGTTTTACACCAAGTATCTCACCCGGTCCTCTAATCTTAAGGTCTTCCTCTGCAATCTTAAAACCATCCGTTGTTTCCATCATTACCTTTAAGCGTTTAACCCCATTCTCCGTAAGAGTTTTGCTGTAGATAAGAAAGGCATACGCCTGATCCCTACCCCTTCCAACCCTGCCTCTCAGTTGATGGAGAGCAGAGAGTCCAAATCTCTCCGCATGCTCTATAACTATACACGTAGCATTCGGTACATCAACACCAACCTCCACAACACTTGTAGCAACAAGAATATCTATCTCACCCTTAACAAACGATTCCATTCTCTCACGTTTCTCATTTTCGGGCACCCGTGAATGTATAAGAGTTATCTTTTTATCCTTAAAGATCTCATTTTTAAGAATTTTATACATATCTTCCGCACTTTTCAAAGCTACAGCCTCGGACTCTTCTATCAGCGGATAAACAAAATACGCTTGATGCCCATTATCAAGTTCACGTCTGACACGTCTATACACCTTTTCTTCGTTCCCCTCCCTTGCCAGATGGGTTATAACCGGTTTCCTTCCATGAGGCATAGTTCTAATCGTGGAGATATCCAGATCCCCAAAGAAGGTAAGTGATAGGCTTCTGGGTATCGGAGTTGCCGTCATCAGGAGGAGATCGGGATTTTTCCCCTTCTCTGTTAAAGAGACCCTCTGCAAAACTCCAAACCGGTGCTGTTCGTCTATTACTACCAGACCCAGTTTTTTATACCTAACATCCTCTCCAAAAAGGGCATGTGTACCTATTATTATGTCAATACTACCATCTATAAGGGAATCCAACAGGTAGTTACGCTCCCTGGAGCCCACACTCCCGGTTAGAAGGGCCACATTTACCCCAATAGGTTCGAGGAGGCGCGCGGCATTATCGGCATGTTGCCTTGCTAGAAGCTCCGTAGGAGCCATAATGGCCACCTGTTCACCCGCCTCTACAACCGAGATAGAGGCTATAAAGGCAACAAGTGTTTTCCCACATCCTACATCACCCTGGAGGAGACGCATCATAGGTTTATCAGAAAACAAATCTCTCTCTATTTCCCCCAGAACCTTCAGTTGATCAGCGGTAAGCTCAAACGGGAGACGCATAAGGAGTTTCTCTTTAAGTTTGTATTCAATAGGCTTTCTTAACCTCCTGACACTTTTACACCTGTATCGTCTCCTCAAAAGAAAGAGTTGGAGATAAAAAAACTCCTCGTAGGCAAATAATCTTTTAGCATCCGCCAGAGTTTCCATAGATTCGGGAAAGTGTATCTCCTTTATCGCCCTCACCCTTGGCATAAAAGAGTATTTCTCTACCAACCAAGGGGGAAGTTCATCATTTATATCCTCCCCCACAAATTCAAGAGCCCTTCTAACCACTCTTCTTACCACCCTCTGAGTGAGCCCCTCCGTAAGGGGATAAATGGGCACTATTCCAGCAGGGACAGAAGCATCTGTAGATATAGGCTCTATTTCAAAATTGGTACTCTGAATCTCTCCATACCTGTAAGAAAAACTACCGGATACAAAGAATTGTCTCCCCGGCAGGAGCACCTTGGAGAGAAAATTTCTTCCAAAACAGACAAGTGCAGCTCTTCCGCTCTCATCCTCTACATAAACCTTGAGGGTTTTCTTTTTCCCCCATCCTATCACATCCTGCGCAATCACCTTAACAACAAGATTGACCCGCTCTTCCTGCAGAGAATCAACTATCCTATTGATCCTCCTTCTGTCACTGTAATCTCTGGGGAAATAGAGGAGAATATCACTTATAGTAACCACCCCAACTCTCTTAAACAGAGAGGCTACTGCGGGACCAACTCCTCTAAGGTATCTCAATTCCTGGGAGTACTCCCTTAAAAATTTCATTCCATCAAAAAGACCAATTCAAAAACTAAACGGGAAGAGCCCTTAACACCCCTACAAGCTGATTTATAAAAATCCGACCAAGAAGCCAAAAAACAAAGAGAAATCCAACCGTAAGGAGAAGATACTGAGTATAAGTAGCCCTTCTTCCCAGTTTTACCACACGCATCACAAAGGCTACAATAGGCTGAATCATAATATCAAAAACCTTCAGGAAGGGAGAATCTCCGCTTCGCCTCGTTACTATAACCAATACTCTGACAGTCCCAATAACAAAGAATAGCAATAGTATAAAGGAAACCCCTGACCACAGAGCAGTTAAAACAGAGGCAAGAAAGAACCCCAATGTGATCTTTCCATAGAAGAGAAGCCCGTTAATCATATCCAGAACAACAACCAACACAAGTATCGCCGCTATAGGGGTAAAATCAAAAATACCCTTTCGCAAAAACTTCAATCTATAAAAAAGTGCAAGATAAGGTTCTGTTATCATTGCAAGAAATTTAAAGGCCTTGCTATACGTTAACCCATGAAACCAGGTAAGTATAATTCTTATCGATAGGAGTAACATGTAAACCATTAAAACCCCATTCAATACCTTCAGAACAAGAATCCACACAGTAAACCTCCAACACTATATATTTTTAGAAATTAAATTAAGCAAAAAAAGAAGCCGGGACAAGTTTCTCGTACAGCGCGATCATGTTGGCATTTATTTTATCAAGTTCATCTGGGGTCAAACCCGCACCAAATGCCACTTTTTCTCTCCTCTCGGGGGTAAGCAAATCCTCCGGCCTATGAGCATTAGAGTCCAGAACGAGAGAGGCGTTGTACTTCCTTGCCAGATCCACTATCCTACCGTTGGACATTCCATGCATAGGATTGGCAGAAATTTCAAGGTACACCCCTGTCTCCGCCGCTAATTTTACATCCTCCTCAAGAATAAGACCTGGATGGGCAAGAATATCTATACCTGCCTCAATTCCGGCCCGATTTGTCCCAATCTCCACAGGCTCGGTAATCGTCTCCCCATGCACAACAACTATTCTAGCTCCCAACTGCCTCGCTCTCCTTACAAGACCCGCAATCTGACCGGGAGGAACATGGGTGATTTCAACCCCAGGGAGTATCCGTACCTTCAAAAAGGGTTGGGTCTCCCTGCAAAACCTCAACAGAGAGGAAATTACAAGCTCTATATTCGAGGCATCCACATGATCCGTAATCGCTATTGCCTTGTAGGCTCTCTCTTCAGCTACTCTCACAAGCTCCCCCGGGGAAAGTACACCATTACTCAGGAAGGTATGGGTATTAAAATCTATCATAATCTAATCCTCCAATATCCTAAAAAACTTCGAACTCTCGTATATTCCGTCCGAGGCTACAATCTCACCGTAAGCTTTGTTTATATTGCTCTCTCTAGCCTTATCCACCATTATATAGAGATCGGAGGGTTCACTGGGGTCTTCCCACTTCTGATGAACGGATTCAATATTGATATTATTAGAGGCAAGCAAACCCGTTACAGTGGCCCATATGCCAGGTCTATTCTCCGTAACAAAGTGAAGATAATATTTAAACTCTCTATCCTCCTGAGGAAAAAGTTTGAAGCGTGTAAATCCCTCAAGTCCAACGGGATCGGGCTTAGCCTTCATCCGTATTCGCTCTATTAAATCCCCAAGATCAGAGGCAACGGAGGAAGCAGTGGCTTTCCCACCGGCACCCCGTCCGAGGTACATTGATTTCCCCAAAAAATCCGACTCAATCATAACGGCATTGTACTCATTTCTCACAGAGGCTAAGGGATGACCTTTGGGAAGGAGGGCGGGAAACACAGAGACAGCAGGCACCCCATCCAACATTTTAGCGCTCGCAACTAATTTAAAAACAAACCCGGAGAGGGTGGCAAATTCTATATCCTTTTTGGTTATGCCAGTAATCCCCTCACAGTAAACATCCCTGTAATCCACCCATCCCCTAAATGCCAGACCTGCAAGGAGAGATATTTTCTGGGCGGCATCAATTCCCTCTATATCCAGGGTGGGATCACTTTCCGCAAAACCAGCCTCCTGAGCCTCCCTGAGAGCCTCTTTAAAATCAAGACCCTCCTCTGTCATTCTGGTCAAGATATAATTCGTTGTTCCGTTAAGTATTCCACTGATGTTGTATATCTCGTTTCCCTTAAGGCTCTCACGAATCACCTTTATTACGGGGATTCCCCCTCCAACGGAGGCCTCAAATTTTAACTCCACTCCCCTTTCCCTTGCCAATCTAAACAACTCCTCACCCCTATCAGCCAGAAGAGCTTTATTCGCAGTAATTACATGTTTCCCGTTAGAGATAGCTTTCTTTATCAAATCCAAGGGTTTATCTATTCCCCCAACAAGCTCCACAACAATCTCTATCCCGGGATCTCTGACAATATCCTCGTAACCCTCAACGAGCTCCGTATCTGGAAGTAAATCCCTTTTCTTTCCGGGATTTCCAACCCCTACCTTAGAAATGTACAACTCAACTCCCAACTGCTTTCTAAGACGCTCGGAGTGTTTCTTAACAAGCTCATAAAAGCTCCTACCTACGGTACCAAAACCGACCAGACCTATATTTATTCTTTCCATACTTCCTCTACCTGGGGATAAGATTTTATACTCTCCACCATTTCATCCGAATCAGAGACGGAGAGCTGACTCGATGCCCTTATTACCACATTACCCACATGGAGAAACAGGGGATACTTACCCTTCCTCTCTATAAGAAAATCTCTCAGATCCAAGATTCCCTCATCATCCTCGCTAATACTATCATAAAACTTGATATGAATCGAATGGGTTTCTCCATTTTTTAAATCGGTTGGGTCCACAATCTCCTCCGCTATTAATTTTGGTGTGCCACGTGACTTATCTATCCTTCCCTTAACAGCCACAATACCCTCATCAAAGAGAAGCTCACGCGATCTTTCAAATTGATCGGAAAATACCACAAGTTCCACACTTCCGGTGTAATCCTCAATCTTTGCAAATGCCATACGCCTACCCGTTTTAGTGATAATCTCCCTTACCTCTCCCAATATCCCGATAACGGTATAAATCCTATCCGAGTTAATCTCCTCCACCTTAGAGAGAGCCAAATTCGCATACCTCTCTATCTGACTCTTAAAATCATCAAGAGGATGCCCCGAGAAAAAAAATCCCAAATTTTCCTTCTCATACATAAGCTTCTCAACAGCTGGCCATTCATCCACCCTATCCATCTCTATGCTGTTAAAATTATCATCCTCAATACTATCAAATAGGGAGGCCTGCCCATACTTTGCACTCTCCTTTCGCGCAGAAACAATCTCCAACAATCTATCAAGATTGTGAAAGAGCGTTGCTCGATTTTCTCCAAGGCTGTCAAACACCCCGGAGAAAATTAGGGTCTCCAAAACTTTTCTATTTATTACCCTCAAATTGACACTCTCAAGAAAATGAACAAAATCTTTATATCCCCCTATCTCCTCACGCCTTGAAACTATCTCTTCCACAGCAGCCGTGCCTACATTCTTTATCCCGCTAAGGCCGTACACTATCTTCCCGTCATGCACAGAGAAATCTCTCTCCGAGAGATTTATATCCGGGGGAAGAACCTCTATACCCATCCCCCGTGCCTCTTTTATGTACTCGGAGAGCTTATCCGTGTCATGCACCGTATTAGTAAGGTTAGCAGCCATAAACTCAGCGGGGTAATTTGCCTTGAGATACGCCGTTTGATAGGCAAGCACGGAATACGCAGCGGCATGGGATTTGTTAAATCCGTAACCTGCGAAGGGAATAAGAAGATCAAATATCCTCTCAGCCGTTTCCCTGGAATAGCCATTCTTTAACGCCCCTTCTATAAATTTTCCCTTCTGTTCTTCCATCACCTCCTTTTTCTTTTTACCCATTGCCCTGCGAAGAATATCTGCCTGACCAAGGGAAAATCCGGCAACCTTACGGGCTATCTCCATTACCTGCTCTTGATAGACTATAACACCGTAGGTTTCTTTAAGAATAGGCTCTAGCTCCGGGAGGGGATACTCTATCTTACGCCTCCCGAGCTTACTCTCTATGAACTGATCTATATACTCCATAGGCCCGGGTCTGTAGAGGGCATTCAAAGCTATCAGTTCCTCTATTCTCTCCGGCTTCGCTCGTTTTAGAATACCCTGCATACCGGAACTTTCAAACTGAAACACACAGGCACTCTTTCCCTCGCTTAAAAGCTTAAATGTTTTTCTGTCGTTATCCGGTATCCTGTTTATATCGAGATTTACCCCCCGCTTCTTAAGGAGATTAATTGTATTCTGAATTATAGTGAGAGTTTTCAGACCCAAAAAGTCCATCTTTACGAGTCCACATTCCTCGAGATAATTCATAGTGTACTGGGTCGATATAGTTCCCGTCTTTGCCTCACGGTACAGCGGCACGTAATCCGTAAGTTCTTTCCTCCCTATAACGATCCCAGCGGCATGGGTGGATGCATGTCTGCTGAGCCCCTCCAATTTCATGCTTATCTCTATAAGCTCCCTGTACTTTTCTCCCCTCTCCATCATCTCTTTTAGTCTGGGTTCTATCTCAAGAGCATCTTTAAACTTAACCTTGGGCCCTGCAGGCACAAGTTTTGCAATACTATCCGCCTCGGCGTACGGAAAATCCAAAACCCGCGCCACATCCCTTATAACCGCCCGTGGCTTAAGGGTACCAAATGTTATTATCTGACTTACCTTTTCCTCACCATACTTCTTTGTTACATACTCAATAACCTCTCCCCGTCTCTCATAGCAAAAATCTATATCAAAATCCGGCATAGAGACCCTCTCGGGATTCAAGAAGCGCTCAAAGAGAAGTCCGTATTTAAGAGGATCTATATCGGTGATACGAAGGGCATAGGCAACAAGGGAACCCGCTCCAGAGCCCCTTCCCGGACCTACAGGAATTCCATGCTCCTTTGCAAAATGAATAAAATCCCAGACAATCAGAAAATACCCGGTGAAACCCATTGAAATGATTACAGAAAGCTCATACTCCAACCTCTTTCTCATCTCCGGTGTAACTTCCCGGTATCTACTCTCCAAACCCTCTCGCGCTAATTTCTTTAGATACTCCTCTCTCGTGAAACCCTCCGGAACTCTGTACTCGGGGAGCTCGGGCCCGGGAAGGGGAATCTCGAGGTTGCACTTCTCCATCACTTCCAGGGTATTGGAGAGAGCCTCGGGGATTTCCCCGAATATCTTCCTCATCTCCTCCTCTGTCTTAAAGTAAAACTCGGGATGCTCGAATTTCAGACGCTTTCCCTCAGTAACTTTTTTATTGGTTCCTATGCAGATAAGAATATCCTGAGCCCTCGCATCCTCTCTCTCCAGGTAGTGGATATCATTGGTAGCAACAATGGGAATTCCGGTCTTCCCGGATATCTCAATAAGGGCTCTATTGACCTTCTTTTGTTCCTCTATACCGTGATCTTGAAGCTCAAGATAAAAATTCCCCCTCCCGAAGAGTTCGTTATAGTATCCTGCCACCTTAAGCGCCCCTTCATAATTGTCACTTATAATAAGCTGGGGCACCTCTCCGGCAAGGCAGGCTGTCATCGCTATTAATCCCTCGTGGTACTTTTCGAGAAGTTCCTTATCGATTCTGGGTTTGTAGTAAAACCCTTCTATGTAGGAAGCGGATGAAAGTTTTATAAGATTCTTATAGCCAACCTCATCCTTTGCAAGGAGAATAAGGTGATGATTCTTTTGTGTCTTCTCTGTTCCCCCCTTAACAAGCCTAGACTGCGAAGCAACATAAAACTCGGAGCCAATTATTGGTTTTATACCATTTTTAAGGGCCTCTTTATAAAATTTAATTACCCCGAACATGTTCCCGTGGTCCGTCAAAGCCAGGGCAGGCATTCTCTCTTCCACAGCTTTCGTCACAAGCTTTTCCACGGAAACCGCTCCATCAAGCAATGAATAATCAGAATGAGTATGGAGATGGACAAAACCGGACAAAACAAACCCTCCCAGAGAACAGATAACCTTTTAGATATTAAAACCGGAGTAGTTTAAAAAAACAAGTCCCTCTACGAAACTCTTAAAAATTTTTATTCCGGTTTTTATCTGATAATTCAAATTGCGCCCTAACTCTCCAGTCTCCTTGGAAACGTTCCTCCCAATTCCCTCATTCAACAGCTCTTCCCACCTCTTTAAGATTACCTTCTTATCCCTCTCTCCTATTGGAATTTTCAAACCCGTGATAGAGAGTTCCAACTTTCTATCACGAATTATTCCCTCTGGAAGCCCACCAAGGGCAAACTTTACGTCTTCAATCGTATCTTTCTCAGTTCTTACCAGAGCACAAAAATTAAGAACAGGATAATCTGGATTCCCCCACTCACCTACCCGCCTAAAGTACTGGATATCCCAATCGCTATAGGGTATCCTTATCCTCGTTAGTATTTCATTAACAGAGAGTTGTGTAACACCCTCTTCCACAAGGAAATCACTTATAGAAAGCCACCTCGTCTTTGCCTTACTTCTAAGTTCCAATCTCGCTCCCAGAACATCAAGAACAGGGAGGGGTGAAAAAGCCACATTTGCAGCACAGAGCCCTCCCCCTAGGGTCGCCAGATTCCTCACCGATGGCGGGCCAACCACAGAGAGAGAACTAAAAAGAGCCCTCGGAATAACTCTACTCCCAATTGCAAGTATCTTCGAAAGAGGAACAGCCGCTCCAATTTCCAGATATCTCTCCTTTCTCACAATGCGATTTAACTCAGAGACCCTCTCAAGGGATACTATCGATTCCACAGAGGCCCCCCTCTGATTCCTGTAATCTTCGCTCTCCATCCCATATATTTCCCCAGCCATTAACGAGGTACCACCGGCAAATAACACAGCACCCGGGTTACTATTATAAATTGTGAGCAATTCTCTGACACTCTCCGGACGATAAATCTCTGCCTCTCTCTTCCCTCTCCTGGAACTCTTTCTCATAGCCATTTAACCTCGAATCCTCTTCCCCCGGAGAGACGAGAGCCTCTTTACCCCCTCAACAATCCCGGAAAAACCTATCTCGCTACAGATTACTTCACTCAAAGCCTCTTTTACAGCCTCAATATCATTATTCTTCTTCTCCATGAAGAGAGCTTTGACCAACATTACAATATTACCGGCGCAGTAGAGTCTATCATTTCCCTTCAAAACTTCCCTCACTATCCTCTCATAGTCCGGAAAATCTTTCCTCTGCTTAATCCCTTCAATTGTTAAAATCTCTCCCTTATCCACTCGAAAAGCGGGTATTAGTGAGGCATCTACAAGTTCACCGTTTAAAAAGACCAACTCACAACCATACTCCGCGGGGGAATTGCCCTTCTTCGTCCCTTTCATCGCGAGATCGTCTCTTAAAATATCTACCAGGGCCTTCAATGGCCCGACGTTTAGAGCAGTTTTTTTTCCGTTTATTAAAAATTCAACCTTCATTACGGGGTACCAACGTTTTCTGCCTCTGCATTTTCACTATCAATATAATCCTGAATAACAGAGGGTGCAACAGGCATTTTATTAATATAAACCCCCGTAGCCTGAGAAACAGCCGCAATAAATGCAGGAGCCACCCCCACAATTCCTACCTCTCCGGTACAGTTAAAGCAACCCGAATTTTTCTCACCCCCCAGAAAATCAATCTTTAGAGGAATCTCCCTCACTGTAAAACCTCCTCTAACCACATAAAAACTATTTTCCCCAGAGTGAAGTCCCTTAAAATTCCTCCGTCTTCCCAAAACAAAACCAAGACCATGCATTACCCCTGCCTCAACCTCTGAAATCAATGAGGGAACCTCAGACGTTCCAGAACTATCCAAATCTAACTTATCACCCTTACCACTGGTAACTACCCATATCCCTCTAAAAGCTACATTGAAGGTTATAGGATCTACCTCCACCTCCACAACAGTTCCTACCCAAACAAGCCCCGAGTACGGGAGCTTATTCGGTTGTCTCCTCCTCGAGGGATTTCTGTATGAAACCTTCACACTCAAGGGAGGAATCGAGTTCAATCGTTTCCTCTTAAGCATGTTCAATCCCCGCTCCAAGAGTGGCTTCATAATCATTCCCCGCCTAACAGGAAGAGAGGGTCCTGTATCCGGAGAAATTTGGGTATCCACCAGTTCCCAAATATACCTGCTTCCATCGAAACCATATTTCTCCAACAGACCAGAAACAATTAACCTTTCCAATCCCGAATAATCAAAAAAAGAACTAAAAACAGTGATATTTCGATTTCTGTCAAATTTTAGAATAACAGAGCTCTTTCTCTTCTTCTCATAGTAATCAGGTAACCCGGCAGGCTGAAAACAGAGAGAAAGTCCTATTCCTCTCAGAGGGAAAGTACCGGATTCCACATTACTTCTTCTCTTTTTTGCCATCTCGTACGCCGAATACTTACGCTGAAAATCAGAGATTGACACTACCCGCTCCAAGACCAATAGGGGAGTTTCATACTCCTCAATCGCATAGCCCGATGGGAGAATAAATCCCTTAGAGATAAGATTACGTTTTTTCCAGACAAAGGGATCAACCTGGGCTATTTCGGCAAGACGCGAGGAATGAATCTCTATACCGCTAAATCCCTGAGGACTTCCCATTCCCTCCATTACACCAAACGGTACCTTATTCGTACTTACAAGATACATCTCAAAGTGAATATCATTGCAGCGGTATACACCAAGAGAGGCAAGACGCATCCTTAATAAAGAATCGTATCCGAAAGTCTCATATGCCCCTGAATCCACGATTAACGTAACGCTAAGCCCCATAAGATCACCATTACTGTCTACCGCACTTCTATAACGGGCTATAACAGGATAACTCTTTGAAGTGTAATCAAGATCCTCTTCCCGCGTGTAGGCAAGTTTTGCAGGAAGAGACGTTACAAAAGAAACCAGAGACACGTACCCCGCAACCAGAATGGCATCTTCCAACTTACCATTTAGAGCTCCGCCGGTGGAGGGAAGAACTACTCTTATTCTTTTCTCGGGCAGATTTAAAAGTGCCGCCAGATACACTCGCAAAAGGAAAGGATCCTGACATTGGGTATAAACCGTTAATAATTTTCCATCCCAGGTAGCCACGGCAGCCTGAGGCTCATCGTAAAGGTGCTCCTGTCCTCGAATTTCATACTCCTCCTCAACAACTTGATAGGCCTCCCTATAGATGCTTTCATAGTTTCCCCTATCAAAACTCTCTCTCCTTATAATCCTCCCCTCTTTCAACGCCTCAATGGGATCCGTTATATATCCATCCTCTCTATACTTCACTGTAACCGAGGAGGCAAGTTCTCTTACAATATGCAAATCCGGTCCTGCTACCAATAGGATGGGTTCACCAGGATAATTCACCCTCCCTTCGGCAAACCACAACCTCCTGTACTTCCCACAACTCTCCTTACCCATCTCACCTTCACTTAACCCTTGCGAGCTTCCATCTTTACCGACAGTATCATCAATTAGCGAGGCGTTCGTAACAAAGAAATTCGTTCCGGGGACACTCTCCCGTCCGATAATCCAGTACCCGGCGGGAATCTTGGGTAACTTTATCTCCTCTATCTCACCACTAGGAATAGAAGAACGAACAATAGAGACCTTAAGCATACCTTTTAAGTCTATATCCGAGACAAAATTCCCGGGACTTACCTCTATCCCTTTCTCCCTAACAGCCATACAAAACCCCTTACAAAAAAAAACAAAAACTCAGAAAAATAGTAAAAACGCTATATAATATAATAAATTAAAAAAGAAAAAATTAAAGGAGGGAAAAAGTGAAAAGAGCTAAAATAGTGATTTCTTTCTTGATAACGCTTGCTCTGATAGCTATGTTCGGATGTTCAAATACCACACCCCAGAACAAACTAACCGAATCAGAGAAGGCCACCATGGTAAGTGAGGCCGTTACAGACAGTTATAGCACTCTAAGCACAGCTTCGAAGGATTATACCTACACCATTACAGCTTCGGAGACAGGTAGTACAACAATTTCTGACGGAGAAGGAGGTACGTTAACCGCAACCTTAGGTACAGATACCTCCGGACTCACAAATTCAGCCTACTACGATGATGTAAAAAGTGCCACATTCATCTATCAGTTCAGCTATACCAATTTTCACCTTACAGCCACAGATTCGGACGGCAATGAGATACCCGTTGTACTAAACGGAAGCGTAACCCTCGGGATGGTTGTGGACTCCGACACAACTACGGGGACTCAGACAATAATTATTGTCTTTTACGGAAATATAGACGGTACGGTAGATACGGAGACCTTCTCCGGCTATTCGGTTGATATAAAATATACCTATACGGTAACAAGCACCTCTACAAGTGGCAAGATTGAGGGAACAGTTAACGGAGAAACCATCAACCAAACCTACACCGTACAGGTAAGCGCCCCAACCCCATAAACATATCAGAAAACTTAAAAATAATTCCCTATAAACGAACCGGTAGGTTTAACAAGTCGTAACCTACCGGTTTTTGTTTTCCCATTCCCAACATCTAATCCCAGCATCACATCTTACTTTTTTATAATTTTTATACAAAAATCCTGTATATATATTGACATAAATGGGATTATGTGTAACTTTATGCACTAATTTTATACTTATAAACTGCACAATAAATAAAGAGGAGAAATCATGCTACCTAAAGAAGAGGGGCTTTACAACCCAACTTTACATCACGACTCATGCGGAGTGGGATTTTTAGCAAACATAAACGGAGAAAAAACTCATAGAGTAATAGAAAAGGGAATCCAGATACTCTGCAACCTGGAACACAGAGGGGCTATAGGGGGAGACATGAAAACAGGTGATGGAGCAGGGATGCTCACCCAGATCCCCCATGATTTTTTCAAGAAAATTTTACCATTTTCCATACCCCAACCCGGGAACTACGGGGTGGGTTTTTTCTTCCTTCCCCAGGAAAGAGAGAAAAGAGAGTACGCCACTCAAATGGTAGAGCACATACTTAAGGAGGAGGGTTTTTCCGTACTCGGATGGAGGGATGTACCCGTAAATCCAGATAGCCTGGGGGAACAAGCACGCGAAGAAATGCCCTTCTTCAAACAGGTATTTGTTACACTTGAAAAAACAGAGAGCCACAGAACGGATCCCCTCTACCTCGAGCGAAAGCTATACATAGCACGAAAAGTAATGGAGAGAGAAGCCCTAAAATCGGGGTGGAATCTCGATGAGTTTTATATACCCTCCCTCTCCTCAAGAAAAATTGTATACAAAGGAATGTTCGTATCAACCCAGTTTGTCTCTTTCTATCAGGATCTAGGAGACAGCGATTTCAAAAGTGCACTGGCGGTGGTTCATCAACGCTACAGTACCAATACATTCCCCTCCTGGTTTTTGGCCCATCCGTTCAGGTATATTGCACACAACGGAGAGATAAATACACTTAAGGGAAATATAAATAAAATAACAGCACGGGAACATACCCTTTCCTCTCCGCTATTTGGCGATGATATAAAAAAGCTATTCCCCATAGTGAATCCCTCCCTGAGTGATTCCGCCATATTTGACAATGTACTTGAACTTCTTACCATGGGAGGGAGATCCATAGAACACTCACTCATGATGATGGTACCGGAGGCGTTCGGATCACGCTATCATATATCGGAGGATAAGAGAGCCTTCTTTGAATATCACGCAGCAATAATGGAACCCTGGGATGGCCCCGCCGCTATCACCTTTACAGATGGTATAAAAGTGGGTGCAATGCTAGACAGAAACGGGCTAAGACCCGCAAGGTATATCATCACCAAAAGTGGTACAGCTCTCTTGGCATCAGAGGTAGGGGTATTGCCCTTTAAACCGGAAGAGGTATTAGAAAAGGGGAGACTTGCTCCGGGGAAAATGTTAATTGTAGATACAGAGAAGAGAAGGGTAATAAAGGATAACGAGATAAAATCTAGCATCTCGAGGCAAAAGCCCTACAGACACTGGCTCGAGAAAAACAGGATACTTCTCAAAGGTCTCTTCGGTCCCCCCAGGTCTGTGGGAACAAACGAAAAACTACTCCCAATTATCCAGAAATCCTTTGGTTATACAGTAGAAGACCTGCGCAAGATAATACTTCCAATGGTAGAAAATGCCCAGGAACCCATAGGCTCCATGGGAAACGATACATCCCTCGCTGTTCTCTCAGACAAACCCCAACTTCTATTTAACTATTTCAAACAGCTCTTTGCTCAGGTAACAAACCCCCCTATAGACCCGTACAGGGAGAATCTCGTAATGTCCCTGATGAGTTTTGTGGGGAAAGAGCAAAACCTACTGGAAGAAACACCGGAACACTGTCACCAGCTAAAACTATCACACCCGATACTCACAAATGACGACATTCACCTTCTAAAAAACTCCTCAATAAGGGATTTTAGGGTATCAACCGTCTCCATACTGTTTCCCACAACGGGACATATAGGATCCCTCCAGCGGGCAATAAACAGCGTCTGCAGAGAGGTAGAGACAAGAATAGATAGCGGAGATTCCCTTATAATCCTAAGTGATAGGGGAGTCACGGAGGAGAAAACAGCGATTCCCTCTCTCCTTGCCATATCTGCCATTCATCATTACCTAGTAAACAGGGGAAAACGCCACCTGGCAGGGCTTGTCCTTGAAACCGGCGAGGCCAGAGAGGTACACCATTTTGCAACTCTGATAGGCTACGGGGCAAGTGCCATCAATCCATATCTCGCCTTCGAGACAATTATAGACCTAAAAAGAAGGGGATACATAGATAGCAACCTATCCGACGAGGATGCAATAGAGAACTACATAACTGCAATAAAAAAGGGGCTACTCAAGATAATGTCAAAAATGGGGGTTTCCACAATAAGAAGTTATAGGGGGGCACAAATCTTTGAGGCCATAGGCCTCAGCAAAGAGTTCGTAGACAAGTACTTTACAGGTACCTCAACATCCATAGGCGGAATAGGAATAGAATGGGTGGAGAGAGAAAAACTAACCATGCACCGAGAAGCCTTTAGGGAGTACTCTGAGTTAAAAAAACATCTCGAAGGATCTTCTTTCAAAGGCTCCAAAGAGGATAACCAGATGTACTCTTTTACATCAACCATCCAGCTTGATTCCGGGGGACGTTACAGTTACAGACGCAACTCGGAAAAGCATCTCTTCTCACCCGAGGCAATTGTTGCCCTCCAGAGGGCGGTCAGAAACAACGACTACTCAAGCTTCAAGGAGTACTCGACGATAATAAATGACCCTAAAAAGAGCCTGTGTACAATCAGAAGTCTTCTGAAAATAAAAGAGACCACTCCCATACCTATCGATAGGGTAGAGCCAATAGAATCCATAATGAAGCGTTTTGTTACCTCTGCGATGTCATTCGGTTCCATAAGTAAGGAGGCCCACGAGGCTATTGCTCTTGCAATGAACAGCCTCGGATTAAGAAGCAACTGCGGAGAGGGTGGAGAAGACGAGTACAGGTTCTACAGTAAGGTAGGAGGGATAAGCCTTAACAGCAAGATTAAACAGGTCGCATCTGCCAGATTCGGGGTTACGAGTAACTACCTGGTAAATGCCGAAGAACTACAGATAAAGATAGCCCAGGGGGCAAAACCGGGAGAGGGAGGCCAACTCCCCGGTCACAAGGTAACGAGGGAAATTGCAAAGGTAAGACGTTCTACTCCGGGGGTTATGCTTATCTCGCCCCCTCCTCACCACGATATCTACTCTATAGAAGACCTCGCCCAGCTCATCTTTGATCTAAAACACGGGAACCCAAATGCGAGGGTCTCGGTAAAACTCGTATCGGAACTCGGAGTGGGAACCGTTGCCGCCGGCGTTGCCAAGGGAAGGGCAGATACCGTTTTAATAAGTGGGGGAGACGGTGGAACCGGGGCATCTCCTCTCTCCTCGATAATGCACACAGGAACTCCCTGGGAGATAGGGCTTTCCGAAACGAACCAGGTGCTGGTAAAGAGCAATCTAAGAGACAAAATTCGTGTTCAGGTAGACGGACAACTAAAAACCGGAAGAGACATCATAATAGCAGCCCTCCTTGGGGCTGAGGAGTTTGGATTTGCCACAACCCTCCTCGTAAGTCTTGGGTGCGTAATGATGCGAAAATGCCATATGAACACATGCCCGGTGGGTGTTGCCACCCAAGACCCCCAACTTAGAAAATTCTTTAGGGGTAAACCGGAACATGTAATAAATTTCCTTCGTTTCCTCGCTATGGAGGTAAGAGAGTACCTTGCAAACATGGGCTTTACAACTCTGGATGAGATTATTGGCAGGGTAGAACTACTGGAGCTAGACAGAACAAAGTTAAACGAAAAGACAAGGGATATTGATCTCTCGAAGGTACTCTACAAACCCGGAATCCAACATTCTAAAACCTCCAAGTCAAAACAACAGCATAACAAAAACATCCCGCACCAATGGCTTGTCTCCGACGAATTAGAGAACAAAATCCTTCAACAATCCAGAGACGCTCTGGAAAATAAGAGAAGGGTCTCCTTTACACTCCAGATAAAGAACTCCAACAGGGCAGTGGGAGCAACCCTAAGTGCAGAAATATCCAGACGATACAAAGATAAGGGACTTCCAGAGGATACCATACATATAAAATTTAACGGCTCTGCCGGTCAGAGTTTCGGGGCATTTCTCGCAAGAGGTGTTACTCTGGAATTAGAGGGTGATGCAAACGACTACCTGGGGAAAGGACTTTCCGGGGGAAGGATAATCATCTATCCACCTGCAGGTTCATCCTTTATACCCGAAAGAAATATCATAGCAGGAAATGTAAGCCTTTTCGGGGCTACCGGTGGAGAGGTATTTATCAACGGTATGGCGGGGGAACGATTTGCGGTAAGGAATTCCGGCGCTCTCGCCGTAGTGGAGGGTGTGGGTGACCACGGCTGCGAATATATGACAGGGGGAAGGGTAATTGTTCTGGGAGAAACGGGCGTCAACTTTGCAGCAGGTATGAGCGGGGGCATCGCATATGTCTTAGACAGAAATCAATTATTCGACACAAAGTGTAACCTGGAAATGGTTGATGTGGAACACATTACCGACCTTGAGGACGAGCAATTCCTTAAAGAGTATATTAAAAAACATGCCGAACTTACCAAGAGCAGGAATGCCATTCAGATACTCAACATGTGGGAAGAGATATTTCCTCTCTTCGTAAAGGTTATGCCAATTGATTACAGAGAGGCTTTAAAACGCATAAAGGAAACGGAACTGGAAGAATCGGATAATGCAAATGTAACAGAGGAGGTATACGCATAATGGGTAGTCCAAAAGGGTTTATCCAAAGAGAGAGAGCAGAAACCATATATCGACCGATAGAGGAACGGATAAAAGATTACAAGGAGGTAGAACTAACACTCCCAGAAGAGATTATAACAGGCGAGGCTTCCCGATGCATGGAGTGTGGAACACCCTTCTGTCACTCGTTGGGCTGCCCATTGGGAAACCTTATTCCAGAGTGGAATGATCTGGTCTATAAAAACAAATGGTACGAGGCATACCTCAGGTTAGAACTCACCAATAATTTTCCCGAGATTACGGGAAGGTTATGCCCCGCACTCTGCGAAACGGCATGTACCCTATCTATAAATAGAAGTCCGGTTTTCACCAGACAGATAGAACGTGCAATAGCAGAAAAAGCCTTTAAAGAGGGGTGGATTACCCCACATCCCCCTATCCACGAGAGCGGCAAACGCATTGCAATAGTAGGTTCCGGCCCATCCGGCCTTGCCGCAGCTCAACAGCTAAGACGAATGGGACACAGGGTTGTTGTATTCGAAAAATACCCCAAACCGGGTGGGATATTAAGGTACGGAATACCGGATTTCAAACTTGAAAAACACATCCTAGAGAGACGAATCAAACAATTAATAGATGAGGGAGTGGAGTTTGAAACAGATGTCGAGGCAGGATACGACGTTTCTGCAAGGTACCTACGCAAGAAATTTGACGCTCTTTTAATAGCCACCGGTTCAAGGGAACCGAGGGATCTCGATATACCTGGTAGAAACTTAAGAGGGATACACTTTGCTCTTGAGTTTTTAGCTGCTAACAATCTAAAAGTATCCGGCGAAGTACCCCAAGAAGAAGCGCCATACATATTCTCCCTTCCATCCGCAGAGAACAAAAAAGTATTGGTTATCGGTGGGGGAGATACAGGCTCTGACTGTGTTGGAACTTCCCTCCGTCAGGGCGCACTCCACATAACACAGGTAGAAATACTACCCAAACCTCAAGAGTGGAACAATCCTTACAATCCGCAGTGGCCAAACTGGCCTAAAATACTAAGAACCTCAAGCTCCCACAGAGAGGCAGAGGCTGTAGGCAAGCTTACCCGGCTGTGGGGGGTCATGGTGAAATCCTTCGAATCCCTTAAGACCGAAAGGGCAACCTCCGATAGGGTAGGAAGAGCCAATTTCGTAAGGGTAGAATGGAAGATAGACCAAAATGGAAGATTTTACCCCAAAGAGATAGAGGGAAGCACCTTTAGCATAGAGGCAGATATTGTTCTTTTAGCTATGGGATTTCTCCACGTAAGGCATACAACACTACTTAAAGACTTAAAACTCAACTACGATGCAAGGGGCAATATTGAAACGAACGCTTACTATATGACCTCTACCCCAGGAGTGTTCGCAACGGGAGATGCTAAAACAGGAGCATCTCTCGTGGTACGAGCCATAAATCACGGAAGAAGAGCGGCGGAGGCTATAAACAGATTTCTCTATTCACAATAGTATAGAGAGTATAGAGAGATTACCCAGAAATAGAAATAACAATGCCTACCGCCTGGAGGAAAACAGGGACAGGATTGTTATTTACCCATGGGTCTGTTATCCTCTCAATCTGGCAGTAGAGAGAAATATTTCCATATTTACCACGTATCCGAGAACCTACCTGGAGATGCCAATCGTAGGCAGGATCGATCACTCTCGAAATTTCTGTGCCACTTTTATTGCGCCTTATAATTGAAAACTCTCCCCCAACAAACAGAGAACCAAAATCCCTACACCCTATTGGAATGCACTTTAACACAAGGGAAAGACGAGACTTATCCGGCTCCGGCTTTATCTGTTGGAAGATATAGGGAAGATTAATCTCTCCAAGAATGCTCCCACTTACCTCAGAAAAAATTTCTCTAACCGGCCATTGGTAAGAGAATTTTTTGGAGGCTATTCTGAAGAACAGGGTATCATGAACCGCATTACGACCGGAAAACATATCTATGTCATGTTTACAATCATGTCTATATCCCCAGGAAAAGTAAAATGGGCTCGCTCGAACGGTCAGTATCAATCTTAAATCGGAAAGCAAGGCTCTCAAGTAGAATCCCAGAGAGGTAGAAACATCATAGTTTACTTGGTTTTGAATAATCTCTCTTGCTATAGCCTGAACAGAAATATTTTCATTACTAAACAGGGTAAACAGAACCCCAAGATCAGAATCTTGAGAAAAATTATCGTTACCTCCGTTGTCCACATAATGATGAAAATCAAACCAGCTTAACACACCAGAGAGAAACTCTCCATCCGAAGTAAAAACAGGATCAAGTATCACAGGGGGAAAGCGAAGAATCTCAGCCCCCAACGATCCGTGTAGAGAAATTACAAGAGGCAATAGGAGAAAAAAACATCTCATAAAACTCACCTTTTTAAGGCGTAAGCCTTGACAGTATTCTATATTTTCTGTACTAATACTGCAATTTAATGTGAGCCTAAAATTATCAAAATGAGAATGCGATAAATGGTAAATGGACAAAAGAAGAGTGACTAAGAGGAAAGTTAAAATCAAATATCCAGATGAAATTGAGGGTGGTAGCCCCAGCTTCCTCGTAAAGAGGAGGCTGGGGCTTTTTTTATATCGTCTCTTCCCATCTCCACCGATACCACTCTCAATCATAAGCTTGCAAATAGAATGGCAAGAGGGGCATCCCTTCCACAGAGGGATGCCCCTCTTTTTATATAAACCTTCATACACACACATAAGGTTCAGTCACTACACCAACAAAAGCCCACCCCGGATAAGTCTGTGACAAACTGTTCAATCTAAAAACCAAAAGTAAGGAGGTTATCAAAAAATGAGTTTTGAAAGGGAACTAAAGAGACATGTCCAAAAACTCGGTGGTTGGTTCAACGCTCACGCCCATTTAGACAGAGCATTTGTAATGGAACCGCGCTATGTGGAGCACGCGGATATGGACCCATGGG
>Ga0256914_1000364_pt1 | contig 44464 bp, 39 predicted proteins | sample HulkmetaG_FD_191571 | JGI IMG/M metagenome (GOLD analysis project Ga0256914, IMG submission 191571) | Hydrothermal chimney microbial communities from Main Endeavour vent field at the Juan de Fuca Ridge, Pacific Ocean - Hulk | ecosystem: Environmental > Aquatic > Marine > Hydrothermal vents ...
CTGATTAAAGAGCGGGTTTCGCATTTGGCACCGGTTTTTGTTTTTCCGGGTGAAGAAGAAATGAAGGCTCTGGCACTGGGCGGGTTGCGTGTTTTACGCGGCGAAGAACGGGCCAAGGTGTATTAAAGAGTGGTTCAAAAAACAAGTCAGAAAGTCAAATAAAAAAGCCGGGAAGTGCGACGGCTTCCCGGCTTGGAAGTTCGCCTATTTCAGCAAAATCATTTTTATTTTTTGTTCTCTTGCGTCTGCCTTTAACGTGCAAAAGTAAATTCCTGAAGCCAGATTATTCCCATCGAAAATCAGTTCGTGTTCCCCGCCATTCTGGTAGCCGGAAAATACATCGGCGACCTTTTGTCCCCGTGCATTGTAAATATTGATTTGCACATCCGCAGATTTGGACAAGTAGTAGCGAATACGCGTAGAAGCGTTAAACGGATTAGGATAATTTTGTTCCAGTGTGAATCCCTGAGGAGAAAGTGTTGTTGTTCCGGCTAACCCGGCCTGCGTGTCACTGGGATTGATCTTGCCAAAAGCTGTAGCCCAGCGTCCGTCTTCTTTGGAAAATGGATCGTAATCGCCACGTGTCCAGGCGTATTGATTGAACACCCAAAAATTATACGCATTCTCCGGGTCGAGGCTAAGCGAGCTGTAATCGCCCCAGCGGTTGCCCACATGAAAAGGATTAAAAGTGCGCAAATAGTAATCCATGCCTTCGTGTAGCAACTGAGAAGCCTGCACTGTACCGGGGGCATCGGTACTTTGATGAACGGTAAAATAGGCTCCGGCATAGATACTCGGTGCAGAAGCCGAAAATCCGATGCCAATATCTCCTTTGTAATTAATCGCGACGGCAGGGAATCCCGTAAAGGTCGTGTCAGCAATGTCTTCCGCACCTACAAGGCCTTGCTGATCCAATGCGATGGCAGGTAAATTATTTGTGAGAGCCGTAAACCAGAAGACTGTGGCCTGACCGGCGTCATCTCCGTCAAACGGATTAACCGTAAAGGCACCTACCAGGGTATCGCCTTTCCAGAAACAACTTTGAGCGCGCGTATCGCCAAAATCGATTTTGTAATCGCTGTCCTTTTGGGGGGCATCGGGAAGTCCGGCATCGTTGTCGTGAATTTGTCCCGGATTAAGAAACTGAACGCCGAACAGAGGGCCAGTGCCCTGCCCCAAAGGATCGGTTACCCAGAAAACGGCAATCAAATCGTCGTTTCCGTTTCCATCATCCCATTCGCTGCTAAAAAGAAAAGTGCCGACGGTGTCTCCTTCAATAATGTGCTGTGGGCCATACATGCGTGAGGGCATTAAAGTGAACGCCTGATCTTCCAACCCCGCTTCGGTGGAAATATCAAAAATAGCAACGGATGAAGTATCGCTGCCATTGTACAGCCCTTTGTCCAAGATCCACAGGCGGGAGGCCACGTAGACATTGTTAAAATCGAACATGTTTCCGGTAATGTAGATGGCTTCACCACTCACGGCCAGGCCGGGAAAATCGAGCCAGGTTTCTTTGCCATTAATGGTGGTTTTGGTTTGAATGCGTTGAAAATACCAGCCGTCGTTGGGATCATCCGTCATGGAAACTGCCAGATGAATGTAGTTAATATTTGAAGGCGAAGTGCTTTGTTCGTCGGCAATCACAATGTAGCGATGGTCGTACGGGTCGTACACCACGCGCGGATCAAACAAATCGCTGGGATTGGTGTCGGCAAAAAAGTCATTTAAGCTTTCACTGTGCTGTTGCACACGATCGGTTTTGGTGTACCATTCGATGGCAGTATTCACGGCAACAACCACATGGTTCGGGCCAACACAGGCTGCATTGTCGGGAGGCACCTGGGCGCCGTTGTTCAAATTGGAATCTTGCTCGTAATTGATGGCATCGGTAGCCGGTCCGTCCAGATAGGGGGCAGCCAGTGTGCCAAAGGCCTGTGCCGGCTTGGTGAGTGTTGAATGCTCTCCCGGCCAACGTTGGATTTGTCCGTTGTGTAGGGCAATATTAAAAGCAGCACCGGCAGAGATTTTTGGCTTGATGGATTGGTGATAATTCTGGTAGCGATGGCTTCGGGCAAAAACCGAAGAACCCACCATGAGAAGAATTACGCTGCCCCAAAGGGCCAAATGAACGGATTTTAGCAATGGCTTCATGATTATCTCCTTTGCGATTAAATCTATGCTTTTGTTTACTAATTCGATGCCTGTTTGAGCCCCAAGAAAAAAGATTGTTGCATTAAGCAAAATCGTTCGGCCAAGGCCGTTGCATCGTTTGTCTGGGTAACAATAAATAATTTACGGCAGATATTCTTATAATCATTAATCTGAAATCACAATTTATGACATGAAAAGTTACGCTAAAAACAAACAAAACAAAATGTGTAACAAATTTCAATAAAAATTGCGCCTTTCAGTTTGATTGATTCTGGCGGAAAAACTTCAGAAATCTGGAACATTCAATTGCCGTAAATGACTAATTTTCTTATTTTAAAAAAATCCAAAATAAAACATAAAGCATGAAAAAATCTTAAAATCGTTAGGAGGATGTTCCATGTATACATTGGTGTTGCTTCGTCACGGAGAAAGTGTCTGGAATAAAGAAAACCGTTTTACGGGTTGGACCGATGTGGATTTGACCGAGAAGGGGCGGCAAGAAGCACACGAAGCCGGAAAGGCTTTGCGCGAAAAAGGCTTTACCTTTGATATTGCTTACACTTCGGTACTAAAACGAGCCATTCGAACTTTGTGGATTGTGATGGATGAGATGGATTTGATGTGGATTCCGGTAGTGCGTTCCTGGCGTTTGAACGAGCGCCATTACGGAGCTTTGCAGGGCCTGAACAAGGCCGAAACAGCCAAAAAGTTCGGCGAAGAACAAGTTCACCTGTGGCGCCGCAGCTACGATGTACCCCCACCGGCATTGACCAAAGATGACCCCCGCTTTCCGGGGCATGATCCGCGCTACAAAGATGTGCCCGAAGATGAGCTTCCTTTAACCGAATGTCTGAAAGACACGGTAAATCGTTTTATGCCGCTCTGGAAAGAAACCATTGCACCGACTATTAAGGCGGGCAAAAAAGTAATCATTGCCGCTCATGGTAATAGTCTGCGTGCGCTGGTTAAATATCTGGATAATATGTCGGATGAGGAAATTACCAAATTGAATATTCCGACGGGCATTCCTTTAATTTACGAATTGGATGAAGAGCTGAAACCGATCAAACATTATTATCTGGCCGATCCCGAGAAGGTACAGCAGGCCATTAATTCGGTGGCCAATCAGGCTAAAGCCAAATAATCGAGCGGTTGTATTTTGAGTTTTTGGAAGGGCGATTTCCTGCTAAGGAGAAGTCGCCCTTTTGCCTGTTTCATGGGGGAATGATGGGTGTTGAACAAAGAAAAGGAATGGGACTTTGGGCGGCCATTTCCATTGGTGTGGGTGGGATGGTCGGTGCGGGGATTTTTTCTATTTTGGGTGCGGCCTCGGCCATTGCCGGAAATGCGCTGTATGTTTCGTTTTTCATTGCGGGATTGGTGGCCTTGCTTAATGCCTATTCTTATGCAAAGCTTGGAGTTAAATATCCCACAGCCGGTGGACCAGTGGAGTTTCTGATCCGCGGTTTCGGAAATACCATTTTGAGCGGTGGCCTGAACATCCTTTTGTGGGTGGGCTACATTTTTGCCCTGGCTTTGTACGCCCGTGCTTTCGGAGGCTATGCTGTAACCTTTTTACCGGCGAATAGCTCTTCGTCATGGATTGGCATACTCGGAACCGGCATCGTTTTGCTATTTGTCCTGCTCGAATTTATCGGGGCTCGCGCAGTTGCTGCTTTCGAATCGGTAAACGAGTTTATTAAGATAACTATTTTAACATTGTTTGCCGTAATCGGCTATTTTAGCATTAAACCCCAATTGCTTTCTCTTACCCGGTGGCCCGGTACCAGCCACATTTTGTTTGGAGCCGCTTTGATCTTTATTGCTTACGAGGGCTTTGGTCTAATTACCAATGCGGCCGAAGATATGCGTACTCCGCACAAAACTTTGCCCAAAGCGTTGTATTTGAGTATTGCAATTGTGATTTTGCTTTACGTTTCGGTTTCGATGAATGTCGTGGGGCATTTATCCGTTGCGCAAATCGTAAAAGCGCAAGATTATGCTCTGGCTCAGGCTGCCGTGCCGTTTTTGGGGCGTGTGGGGTTTGTCGTAATTGTGATTACCGCCTTGCTTTCTACGGCTTCGGCCATTAATGCCACCCTGTACGGAGGAAGCAATGTTAGCTACATGATTGCCCGTGATGGAGAATTGCCCAAAGTTTTTGAGCGAACGGTTTTCAGAGAAGCAAAAGAAGGAATGCTTATTACGGCCGCCTTGGTCATTGTCTTTTTAAACACTCTGCCTTTGGATCGCATTGCCCTGCTGGGCAGCGGAGCGTTTCTTTTGATTTATGGCTCGGTGAACGTCGCACATCTGAAATTGTACAAAGAAACCAAGGCCAAACCGTTGCTTATTTGGACGGCTATTCTCGGTGATTTGGCCTCGTTTGTGGTGCTGACAATTTATTCTTTGCAAAAGGCACCGGTTACTCTTTGGGTGCTTGTCGGGGTGGTTGCTTTTTCTTTTACTCTGGAATGGGGCTATCGCACGATTACCCGGCGTGATTTGAAAATTCGCTGGGTCAGGAGGAAGAATTAATGCCCAAGAGAACATTTTACATTGGCAGAATTTTTAACATTCCCATCGAAATCGACTTTTCGTGGTTTTACATTTTTGCTTTGCTCGTCTGGTTGCTGGCTAACGATTATTTCCCGGCGCATTATCATCAATGGCCCGTTTTGGCCTATTGGATCGTTAGCATTGTAACGGCGGTTTTGTTTTTCGGTAGTGTGCTTTTGCACGAGTTGGGACATTCACTGGTCGCGCGTGCCTTTCATCTTCCCGTGGAAGATATTGTCTTGCTGATTTTCGGCGGGGTGTCCAAAATCAAACGCGAACCTCAAAGCCCCGGACAGGAATTATTAATCGTTCTGGCCGGGCCATTGACCAATATTGCGCTTTGGGCCTTGTTCTATTTTGCCGCTCCGTTGTTTTATTCCTGGCAGTATGTGTATGCCTTGTTGGTTTATCTCTCTTACATTAATTTTTTGCTGGGTATTTTTAATTTGATTCCGGGGTATCCGCTGGATGGCGGAAAAGCGTTGCTGGCCATCGTTTGGGCGTTTACCCACGACGTACACAAGGCAACCTTAATTGCGGCCAATGTGGGACGTGTTTTTGCCTTCTTGTTTATTGTGTTGGGCGTCTTTTCGTTTCTTAACGGCGATACGGTCGATGGTATCTGGGCGCTTTTCGTCGGCTGGCTTTTAGGTTCGGCTGCCGCTTCACAGACGCGGCGCATGGCCCCGCCGTCTCCCCGGGAACCCTGAATCGTTTTTGTGAAGGAGTATTGACAATGCCAGAACTGCCCGAAGTTGAAACCGTTGTGCGGGAACTTCGCCCCCTGTTGCAAGGCAAGATGATTCGTACCATCGAAGCAGTCTGGCCGAAAACGTTCGAAAATCGCTGCACGCGGGAATTAGCGGGTCAGCGCATTCGGGAAGTTGCCCGCAAAGGGAAATACATTGTTCTTCGTCTGGAACAATCGGATCTGGTCATTCATCTGAGAATGACCGGGCAATTGGCGTTGAATACTTCTTTAACCCGGCCGCTAAACCATATTCGGCTTATTATTCATTTTGACGACGGCGAACAATTGCTGTTTAACGACACACGTAAGTTCGGACGAGTGTACCACGTGTGCCAGGCCCGGGAAATTTTACAACGTATCGGTAAAGACGGGCTCGATCCGCAATGGAGCGATGAAGAGTTTTACCAAATGTTACAAAACCATTCTGTGGGTATTAAAAGTTTTTTGATGTCGCAAAAGTACATTTCGGGTTTGGGCAATATTTACACGGACGAAAGCTTATTTCGCGCCGCAGTTCATCCGTTGCGTCTCTCCTCATCTCTGAGCCGCAAAGAAGCGCAGCGGTTATTTGAGTCCATTCGTTTTATTTTGACGCAGGGCGTTAAAAACATGGGGAGCACCATTTCGGATTACCGTGACGCGTACGGCAATCCCGGTAAAAATCAATATTATTTTAAGGTGTACGGTCGGGAAGGACAACCCTGCTTAATTTGCGGCACACCCATCGAAAAAATTAAAGCCGCAGGCCGGTCTACACGCTTTTGTCCGAAATGTCAACCTTTGAGGTGAAACATGATTATTACCTTTATGAGCGATTTTGGCACGGAAGACGGGTATGTGGGAAGTGTCAAAGGGGTGCTGCTCAGCAAGGCCCCCAAGGCAACTTTGATCGATATTACCCACGCCATCTCTCCTTTTGATGTGGCAGGGGGAGCTTACACCCTTTTGAACTATTACGATAGCTTTCCGCCGGGCACCATTCATCTGGCCGTGGTCGATCCGGGAGTGGGAAGCACGCGCAAGGCGTTGATCTTAAAGCTTCGCAATTATTATTTGATCGGCCCGGACAATGGCCTGTTTTCCTTTGTCTTGCAACACGAAACTTTTTCGGCTTACGAAATTAATGCCCGGGTGGTTAATCCCGAACTAAAACACGCTACCTTCCACGCACGCGATTTGTTTGCGCCGGCGGCGGCCATGCTGGCCAATGGGGCTTCGCCCGGTCGGATTGGCATTCCCCTAAAACAAGTTGAACTACGGCAACCCGACTTTTGGGAAAGACAAAACAATCTTTTAAAACTCAAAATCATCGCGGTAGATCATTTCGGGAACATCATCACGGCTTTGCATCGCGATGATCTGAAGCGGTTGAGAAAAACAATAAAAGCGGTAATGTTTAAAAATTTCAAGACGGACCACATACATTCGTATTATGCGGAAGTGGGGAAGGGTGAACCGCTGGTGCTGTGGAATAGTTTGAACTTTTTGGAAATTGCCGTTCGGGAAGGGAGTGCGGCCCGTTATTTTAAAACCGATGTTAAAAAGGATTACGTTCTCGTTGAGTGCAGCGATCTGTGAAAATACGGTCTCATTGCCCCAAAAACCTTGGGAAAAACCAATAAAATTAGTAAATTTTAGAAATGGCGTAAAAAACAAACGAGTCAAAGCCAAATTGAAACAAAAATTGGCAACGGGCTCCCAAAAGAAAACAGAGCATTTTAGCGGGAAAAAGCATGAATTGGTTTAAAAAGAAGCCCGATTTTAAAAATTACAAACCCCTGGTAGGTTCTTTTTTACTGGCGCTCCTTTTATGGAGTGCGGTTACCACCGATAAGGTGTACACCATCCGTATTCACGTGCCGCTGCACATTATCGGTGTGGCTCCCGGATACGTTCTGGTAAAGCAGCCTCCCAGATCGCTTACGCTAAAAGTGCGGGGGAAAGGTCGGGCGCTTATTACCCTTTATTTTTACAAGCCAAAGGTTACGCTTGAATTCCCGACCATCAAAAAATCTACTGTAATTAAGTTGAGTGACTACGCCAGCCAAATTTACATCGGGCAGGACCTGGGGATCCATCTGGAAGATATTATCGAGCCACGCACCATCGAACTAAAAGTAGATCGCTTCTTGCGCGTTCCGAAACCGATAAAAGTCCGGTACCGCATCCGGCCGTTGCCCGGATTTGTCCTTTCCCGTGTAGAACCCGCAATTAAGACGGCCGAAGTTTCCGGGCCGGCCAAACTGGTCAAAGCGACAAAATTTGTGGTAACCGATTCGCTGGTGCGCAACGATGTACGTTATCCGTTTGAGGCCAGGCTAATCCTGCACTCTCCCAAACCGGGTATCATTCACGTCGCCCCACGGCAGGTCTCTGTCAAATTTGTTATCGAACAAATCGTAGAGCGTACCATTTACAATATCCCCATCCAGCTCATCGGTTTTCCTCCCGATCTGGAAGCCAAAGCTGTCCCGCCGGTTCTTTCGGTGCGCGTTAAGGGAAGCGAGCAAAAAATCATGCATCTGAAGCGGGAACAGATTACCGCTGTGTTTGATTATCAAAAAGATTATCGTCTGGGACGCAATGTGTACGTTCCCCATTTTGACAAGCCGGAAGGCGTAAATATCATCAAAGTAAGTCCGAAAACGTTTCGTCTGTTACTAAAGAAAAAGGAAACCAGTGAATGATTGTTCTGGGAATAGAAACCTCTTGTGATGAAACCGCTGCTGCCGTTATCGAAGAGGATCGGGTACGTTCCAGCATTATTTCATCTCAGGAAATTCACACGAAATTCGGTGGAGTAGTGCCCGAATTGGCTTCGCGTGCCCATGTGCGGCTGATTGTTCCCATCGTGGAGCGCGCCTTGAAAGAGGCCGGGATAACCCTGCAGGAAGTTGACGGATTGGCTGTGACGCATGGGCCCGGTTTGGTCGGTGCTTTGCTGGTCGGGCTTAATTTTGTTAAGGGAATTGTCACCGCTACCGGCAAACCGTTTGTAGGCGTAAATCACATCGAAGGCCACATTTACGGGACTATTCTTTCTCAACCCGGGGTAGAATTTCCCATTATTTTTCTGATTGTTTCCGGCGGACATACCCAGCTTGTTTTGATGGAAGATCACCTTTCGTACCACATCATCGGTCAAACGCGGGACGATGCCGTGGGCGAGGCCTTTGACAAAGGAGCAAAGCTATTGGGGCTGGGCTATCCCGGCGGCCCTATGATCGACAAACTGGCCCAATCCGGTAATCCCGATTTTGTCAAATTTCCCCGGGCCATGTTAAAAAAAGCACCCTTCGATTTTAGCTACAGCGGGTTAAAAACGGCGCTTCTTGTTTACTTGAAAAGCATTTCCGAAGAAGAAAAGAAAGCACATCTGAACGATATTTGCGCTTCGTATCAGAAAGCAGCCGTGGAAGTTTTAGTGCGGAAAACGCTGCTGGCGGTTAAAGAATTTGGTGCAAAGCGTGTCGCGCTGGCCGGAGGCGTTGCGGCCAATAGCCTGTTGCGTTCGTGGCTAAAAGAGGCGTGCGAAAAAGAGGGGCTGGAACTGTACATCCCCGAATTGAAATATTGCACCGATAATGCAGCCATGATTGCACGGGCCGGTCTGGAATATTTGAAGCGCGGCCACCATTCGCCGTTAACTCTGAATGCCTATCCCGCACTTAAATTAAAACCGCTGAATACGTAAGCGGATCGATTGAAGACGCAAGGAAACGATTCATGCCTCAACTTATCCGGTTAAATGTTCCGTTTATTGTTCTCTTGGGAATAGCCGCCATTTCTTTGGGGTTGGTCTATTTTTTTTACCGCCGTACCAATCCTCCCGTTTCAAGATCGGTAAAATGGGTACTGATTGTCTTACGTGCGCTGGTCATTTTCCTTTTGATCCTTCTCTTTTTTACTCCTGCGCTTCATTTGTATTATTACCGTGAAGAATTTCCGAAAATCGGTGTTTTTGTGGACAATTCGGCCTCGATGGCCGTAAAAGAAAACGGAAGCAGCCGCTGGGATACGGTGGAAGATGTACTCCGGAAATTCAAAGAACATTTCCGCGGAGTGCCCGGTGTGCAGTGGTTTGCCTTTAATGCTACGGTGCAAAGTGTTCCCGATCCGGCGCACATTCGGCCCGGGCAGGGAAGTACAGATTTCTGGCCGGTTCTGCAAACTGTTCGCAATCGTTCTTTTGACAGGGTTTTCATTGTGAGCGATGGGGTGCCCACTGCGAGCCATATTAACAACACGCTGGAAGTGCCGGCAAAAGTGTACACGGTACCCGTAGGAGCGGTGCGAAAAGCAAGTGATGTTTTTGTGCAGGATGTGGCATTCCAGCCCCTGGTGTATCGGGGACAAAAACAAAAAATTACTGTTTTCGTTGGCACCCGGCGGTTAAAAAGGCCGCACAAAACGACCGTCCGGCTTTATTTGGGAAAACACCCCCTAACTTACAAACCTCTTTTGTTGCAAAAGGGGACGGGCCTTTATTCCGTAGAACTAACGTACGAGCTGCGAAAAGTCGGATTGCAGCGTTTGCACGTAACGGTACAGGGCCCGGATAACGAAGCGAATCCTTACAACAATGTCTTCCGGTTTGTGCAGGAAGTGGTTAAAGGGAAGATAAATGTTGGGCTGTTCAGTTCGGCTCCCAATTATGATGTAAAGTTTGTTCGTTTGCTCCTGCAATCCAATGCCAAATATGCCCTGAACTGGTACATTGAGGACAATCGCGGAAAGGTGCTGCAAAAATCGCAAGGCTTTGCTTCCGATAGCCTGGATGTGGGCATCTTAATCGATTTTCCGGGCGCACAAACCTCGGGAATTTTGATAAATCGGTTAGCAGAGCAATGGGCAAAACGGCATCCCTCGTTCGTCCTGTTTGTGGGCCCGCATGTGCAGTGGAACGCTTTGCGCCGGTTGGTGGGCACAATCCCCTTTTCTGCGGGACTCAAAGAAAGAAAAGGAAAAGAACTCTCCGTGCTTCCCAATTTTAATCAGAAGACCAACGCCTTTCTTGCGCTGTTTGCCGATGACGCTTTGAATCAGCGCTTTTGGAGCCGCGTTCCGCCGATTTTTACCTATTATCCGCGGCTGAAAACCAATGCTCAGGCCGGCACGCTGCTTACCGGAATGTTTTTGGGGCAGACCTTTCCTGCTTTATTTACGGCCGACCTTACATCGTACAAACTTGCGGTGCTTAATGGCCTGGGCTTCTGGAAGTGGCATTTTATGCTGCAGAACGACCCGGAAATTTTTCCGGGCTACCGCATTTTACTGGAGAAACTGCTGGGCTGGCTTGCCACGCACAAAACCTATCGGCCGGTTCTTTTGACGGCGGACAAGCACAGCGGAAACATCGGCGAACCGTTTGAAATTACCGTGCAATTGTTGGATCCGCGTTTTCAGCCGATTAAAAAAGGTTCGGTAATCATACAGGCCAAAACCGGTCAACAGGCTTTCGATTTACCGGTACGACAGAAACAAGAAGGCGTTTTTAACGCGCGCTTTGTGCCGCCGACTTCGGGACGCTTTACCATTGTGGCCACGGGTTTTCAACAAGAACGCTTTTTGGGAAAAGATTCGCTGAAGCTGGAAATTATTCCCGTGAATAAAGAATTAATTCGTCTTTCGCCGGACACGTTGTTTTTACAGCAATTGGCCTTGAACAACGGAGGTAAAATGATCCGTCCTGCCCGGCTGGATCAGGTGCTAAAAACACTGCCGATGAAGCCCCGGAAAATTTTGGTCGAAAAAAAGATCGACTTGTGGTACAGACCGGCCCTTCTGATTTTGATTTTAGTGCTCATTTCGGTGGAATGGACCTTGCGTAAACGCATGAATCTGGTTTAAGGGAAATTTGAAGGATGGAATGAATATGCGTTTTGTGGATCTTTCGCACCCCATTAACGAAGGCATGCCGCTTTATCCCGGCACGCCCGGGGTGCAGATAAAGACGCTCCACACATTGGGGAAAGACGGTTTTCGGGAGAAGCAGCTCACTTTTACCACGCACATCGGAACGCACGTGGATACTCCGGCGCACATGCTGGCCCGGGGCGCAACCATCGATCGTTTGCCATTGGCCTCATTTTTTGGCAGGGCTTGTGTGCTGGATGTGCGCTCGCTTGCGGGAAAAACGATTGATGTTACCTTTTTGCACGCTCAATCGTTGGAAACGGATGTGGATTTTGTTCTGTTTTACACCGGTTTTGCCGCGTATTGGGGAAAAGAACGTTATTTTGACGGTTATCCGGTTCTTAGTAAAGATGGGGCAAAATACCTGATCGAACTGGGACTAAAGGGCATTGGTCTCGATGCGGTTTCGCCCGATGTGATGGATTCTGAGGATTTTCCCATCCATCACATCCTGCTTTCGGCGGGGTTGATTATTGTGGAAAATCTTACTAATCTTAATCAGATTCTCAATCAAACCTTTACGCTGGCTGTTTTTCCGTTAAATGTGAATCAGGCCGACGGAATGCCGGTTAGGGCCGTGGCTTTGTTACAATAGAACAATTCCCGTAATTAAAAGGAAAATACATGGGTCGTGAAAACGATCAAAAACCGCGTTGCGAATGGGTCCCGCTTGAAGATGCGCTGTATGTTGCCTACCACGATTCGGAGTGGGGTGTGCCGGTATTTGATGACCGCAAGCTGTTTGAATTTTTGATTCTGGAAGGTTTTCAGGCCGGGTTAAGCTGGCGCACCGTTTTGCACAAGCGTGAACATTTCCGCAGGGCTTTTGATAATTTCGATCCTCAAAAGGTAGCCCGTTACGATGAAAAAAAAGTTGCCGAATTACTGCAGGACAAGGGGATCATTCGTAACCGCTTAAAGATAAAGGCCAGTATTAAAAACGCCCGGGCTTTTTTGCAAGTGCAGGAAAAATACGGCACATTTAGTGCCTACATCTGGCAGTTTACCGATGGCCGACCGATTATTAACCACTGGAAACACATCAACGAAATTCCCGCTTCTACGAAACTTTCCGACACCATTAGCAAAGAACTCAAAAGGCTCGGATTTGGCTTTGTGGGCACCACCATCGTTTACGCCCACATGCAGGCTACGGGCATGGTCAATGATCACGTGGTACATTGTTTCCGCCACGCCGAACTGGCCGCCGATTTCGTCTGATTTTTTACTTGCCGTGTTGCGCACCGGCAAGGACAATTTCGCACAATAGAAAATGCAGGCCGGAATACTGGCTTTCTTGCCGAGTCCCGGCGCGGATGGCAAATGGAAAAATAGAATCTCACAGCCTTTTGTGATGTCTCAGGAGCATCGTCGATTTTCGGATTAAGCCGCGGAGGAACCATGAAAATCATCATTTGCGGCGCCACGGGATTTATCGGGCGCCATCTGGTTCGTTTTTTCGCTGCACAAGGGAATGAACTTGTGGTTGTGTGCCGCAATCAGGAAAAGGCTCGCAAGCTTTTTGCACCATCCGCCCTCTGTTTGCCCTGGCGGATGCACGATCCTTCCCCTTGGCTGGAACAACTGAACGATGCCGATGCGCTGATTAATTTGATCGGCGAAAATATTTTTGCCCGCCTGTGGACCCCCTCTTACAAAGACAAATTGCTGCGCAGCCGTATCGAGGCGGTAGAAACGATTTATCAGGCCTTTCGGGCGGTAAAAACGAGGCAGTGTATTTACCTGCAGGCCTCGGCCGTGGGCTATTACGGACACACCCGGCAGGCGGTTGTGGACGAGCACGCGCCCAAAGGCGACGATTTTTTGGCGCATCTGGCCTATCAGTGGGAGCGCGCCTCCGAGCCTATCGCCGATTTGGGCATTCGGCGCATTCTCTTACGTTTTGGCGTGATTCTGGGCCCGGACGGAGGGGCCTTTGCCCGGCTGCGCCCGATTTATCGTTGGTTTTTGGGCGGAACATTGGGCAAGGGAACTCAGGGCCTGCCCTGGATGCACATCCGCGATGTGCAGGAGGCCATTCGGTTTTTGCTTGTGCACGAGTCGGCCGGTGGGGTGTTTAATTTTGTCGCGCCGCAGGCGATCAGTCAAAAGGAGTTTAGCGCGGCTTTGGCTGCCGCCGTGGGACGGCCGGCACCGTGGAAAATTCCTGCGTTTTTGGTAAAGTTGCTGTTCGGAGAGATGGGGCAGTGTTTGTTGCTAAACGGGCAGTACGTAAAGCCGGCCTCGCTTTTGGCGCTGGGGTATTCTTTCCGTTTTGCCGAGCTTGCATTGGCTTTGCACGATTTGGTGAGGGAAAGTCACCGCCCGCGCTATTTCCCGGAAAATGAGAATATTTGAATAGCATCGGAGCAATCAAAATGATTTCCAAAGTTTTTACGGCCGCATTGATGGGCATCGATGCCTACCCGGTGGAAGTGGAAACCAACATCGAGCGGGCTGCGCCTTATTTTGGCATTGTGGGGTTGCCGGACAATGCCGTCAAAGAAAGCCGGGAACGCGTGGTCGCCGCTATTCGCAATTCCGGCTACCGTTTTGTGTACCAGCATCGCATTACGGTGAATCTGGCCCCGGCCGATATTAAAAAAGAAGGCTCATCTTACGATTTGCCCATTGCCATCGGTATTTTAGCCGGGCAGGGAGAACTTGACCCTCTGGCTGCCGAAGATTACCTGATTGTTGGCGAACTGGCGCTGGACGGTTCGTTACGTCCGGTTCACGGAAGCCTTTCCATTGCCATCAAGGCAAACGAATTGGGATTTAAGGGCCTGATTGTCCCCGCCGAGAATGCCCGCGAAGCCGCAATGGGCAGCCCGAAAACCAAAGTGTACCCCATGACGCATTTGACCGATGTGGTCAATTTCTTAAAAGGGGAAGCAGAGTTTGAACCCTTTGAAGTGGACATTCAGCAATTATTTCGGGAAGAGAGCAAATCTCCGCTGGATTTTCGGGATGTGAAGGGGCAGGAACACGTAAAACGGGCGCTGGAAGTGGCTGCCGCCGGTGGACACAATCTGATAATGATTGGCCCGCCGGGTTCGGGCAAAACCATGCTGGCCAGACGTTTGCCCACCATTTTGCCGCTAATGTCTCTGGAAGAAGCCATCGAAACTACGAAAATTCATTCCGTGGCCGGATTGCTTCCGCCCGATCATGGGTTGTTGGGAGTGCGTCCTTTTCGGGCACCCCACCACACCATTTCAGATGTGGCGCTGGTAGGCGGAGGGCGCTTTCCGCGGCCGGGCGAGGTGAGTTTGGCCCACCACGGCGTGCTGTTTCTGGATGAGTTGCCGGAGTTCAAGAAAAATGCCCTGGAGGTTTTACGTCAGCCGATGGAAGACGGCAAGGTGTCCATTGCGCGAGCGGCCTTTTCGTTGAGCTTTCCCGCTAAATTTATGCTGGTTGCCGCCATGAATCCCTGCCCCTGTGGGTATTACGGCGATCCCACCCATGCCTGTTCCTGTACCATTCCGCAAATTCAACGCTACCGTTCACGCATTTCCGGACCACTGTTAGATCGCATCGATATTCATGTGGAAGTACCGGCCGTGAAATTTAAGGAATTGTCTTCGGAGCGCTCCGGCGAGCCCTCTGCTGTGATCCGTGAACGCGTGCAAAAGGCGCGCGAGATTCAATTGAGACGCTTTGCCAGTGAAGCGCATGTGTTTTGCAACGCGCACATGGAATCGGCCCACATCCGCAAATATTGCCAAATCGACGAGCAGGGCAAGAACCTATTGGCAACGGCCATCAAACAGGTGGGGCTTTCGGCCCGGGCCTACGATCGCATCCTAAAAGTGGCCCGTACCATCGCCGATCTGGCAGAAAGCGAGCGCATTTTGCCGGAACATTTGAGCGAGGCCATCCAATACCGAACTTTGGATCGGGAAATTCCGTAAGTAATGATTGCAGAGGAAATGTAATTACCTTAAATTGAGACGGAATTTTGGGAGGCATGCTGTCTCAGGGGAAATTGGCAAGACGATTACGCAGTTTTAAGGTAGGAGGAAAGCCATGAAAGCCATGGTACTCAATAAAATTACCGATTTGCGTGTGGACAAAGAACCGCTGCAATTGGTGGAATTGCCCGATCCCAGGCCGGCGGATGACGAAGTGTTGTTAAAAGTGCTGGTGTGCGGGGTTTGCCACACGGAACTGGATGAAATCGAGGGACGCACTCCGCCATCGCGTTTTCCCATGGTGTTGGGGCACGAGGTGGTTGGCCGGGTAATCGAAAAAGGAGCCCGGGTTACCCATTTGCAAATTGGTGATCGGGTGGGTGTCCCTTGGCTGTTTTCTTCTTGCGGGCATTGCGAATATTGTCAGCGCGGTGAGGAAAATTTGTGCCCGGAATTTAAAGCCACCGGCCGCGATGCCTTTGGCGGCTATGCCGAGTACATGGTGGTCAAAGAGAAATTTGCCCATCCCATTCCCGAAATTTTCAGCGACGAACAGGCCGCACCTTTAATGTGCGCCGGTGCGGTGGGCTATCGTTCCCTGCGCCTGACCAATCTGCAAAACGGGCAGCGGCTGGGATTAACCGGGTTTGGCGCCTCCGGACATCTGGTTTTGCAGATGGTTAAACACAAATATCCCGCTTCCGAAGTGTACGTTTTTGCCCGCAGTAAAAGCGAACGGGAATTTGCTCTGGAATTGGGAGCCGTCTGGGCGGGTGATACGACCGATCGCTCTCCCGAAAAGCTCCATGCCATCATCGACACCACGCCGGTCTGGAAGCCCATCGTAGAGGCAATGGACAACTTGCTGCCGGGCGGACGTCTGGTCATCAATGCCATCCGTAAAGAAGAATTGGACAAGGATTATTTGTTGCAATTGGATTACACCCGTCATTTGTGGATGGAAAAAGAAATTAAGAGTGTGGCCAATGTGGCTTTGATTGATGTGCGTGAATTCTTGCAATTGGCGGCCGAAGCTCCCATTATTCCCGAAATTCAAACGTACTCTCTGGAAGAGGCCAATAAAGCCCTTGTAGAATTGAAGGAACGCAAAATTCGCGGTGCCAAAGTACTGGTGATCGGCAAATAAAATTTTGTTCATGTTTTCGGCGGATTCTCCGAATGTGATTTTCGTCTGTGTCTTTTAATGGAGAAATGTCGTATCTTTAAATTAAATTCTGGTAAAATGCAGAATTATGCTCAGGCATAAAAAGGAAAATGGAGGCAATATGAAAAGTTTCGCTTTGTTGACGGTTGGAACAGTGGCCCTGTTTTTGTTCTCGTGCGCCGGGCCCACCCGTACGGTGCAGCGTGTGCAGGTGGACAAAACCATCGACCTGAGCGGGCACTGGAACGACACCGATGCCCGGCTAACCGCCGAGGCAATGGTGCGGGATGTGCTTTCCAAACCTTGGCTGCGCAATTTTATTCGTGAACACAACCGTCAGCCGGTGGTTATTGTGGGGCAAATCCGCAACCGCAGCAGCGAGCACATCGAAACCGACATGTTCATTAAAGACATCGAGCGGGAATTGCTGAATTCCGGTCAGGTGAAATTTGTTGCCTCGGATAAAGAAAGAAAAGCCGTACGGAATGAGCGACTCGATCAGCAAAGTTACGCCTCTCCCGAAACCGCCAAACAGCTGGCCAACGAACTGGGCGCCGATTTCATGCTTCAGGGCGAAATCACCTCGGTCACCGATGCATTCGAGGGCAAACGTGTCGTGAAATATCAGGTCAATCTTGAGCTCATCGATATTGAAAAGAACACCAAAGTGTGGATCGGGCAAAAAGAAATCAAAAAGTTCATCCAGCAAAAAAAATACACCTGGTAACCGTTTGCCATGTAAATAAGGTACAGAATGCATGAAATTTCGGATGTCGGCATGCTAATAAAAAAGGTGAAAATATTTTTTGCGATTGCAGCGCTTCTTGGCCTGTTGGTCGCTTGTGTCTCTTCGGTGCAAAAGGCCCGCTATTTCGACACGGTTGTGCTCGATGCCCAAAATAACCAATTCGACCGCGCTATTCAAAAGCTGCAAAAAGCCCGCAAAGATAAGCTTTACGGTACGCACGATCGCCTACTTTACTATCTGGATATGGGGATTTTGTACTATTACAAAGGCGATTACACGCAGAGCAACCGCTATTTAAATCGCGCCGAAGAGATCATGGAAGAGCTTTTCACCAAAAGCGTTTCCCAACTGGCCATGACCTTTGTTCTCAATGATAATGTACAGGACTACCCCGGAGAAATTCACGAACATTTGTACGTGAATGTGTTCAAAGCGATTAATTACGTGCAGCTTGGCAGCTTTGACGATGCCTTTGCCGAAATCAAACGCGTGGACAATAAACTGCAGGAATTGGAAGACAAATACCAGCAACTGTTTAACTGGTACAATCGGCACGACACCACCGGGGTAAAGGTGACTTACCAGCCTACCCGTTTTTACAATGATGCGCTGGCCCATTATTTAAGCTACCTGATTTACCGCGCCGACGGACGCTATGACGACTGCCGCATTGAACTGGAAAAAATTCATCAGGCCTGGCAAACGCACTCCGATGTTTACTACTTTCCGCTTCCTTCCTCTTTAAAGGAAATGAGTGCGCCGCAAAAACATTATTTAAATATAATGGGATTTGTCGGGAAAGCTCCTGCCAAAATTGCCGTAGGCGGATTAATTACCACCTACAACGGCTATTTGGGAATTAGTGACCTATCGGTGCCCATTGCCTTGCCGCGTATCCCGTTTCCGGGGATCAAAGAAGGCTATCATTTTAAATTTGCCTTTCCCATGATGATGCCCGGCAAAACCCGTATTAATCGGATTAATGTGCGCATCGACGGGCAAGATATGGGAGAGCTTGAACTGCTGGAAGACATGGGCAAGATTGCCTTAAAAACGTTTCGTAACAAACAAAAGCTGATTTACATTAAAACCATCATTCGAACGGTTACCAAGGGCATCCTGGCGGCCAAAGCCAAAAAGAAATTACGGAAAAAATTGAAGGCCAACGATTTCTGGGGTGCGGTGCTCAATGCCAGTGTTGATTTGGCGGTGGATGCGACTGAACAACCCGATTTACGCTGTTGGAAAACGCTGCCCAAGGAATGCCTGATCGGGGAATACGCTTTACCTCAAGGAGAACACACGATTGATGTGCTGGGCTACGATCGCAACGGACAGGTGCTTTATTCGCATCGTTTTGAGAATTATTCGGTGAAATCCGGCGTAAATCTTTTGTCGTTTGTAACACTTCAATAAGACGGAGAAAAACCCATGAAAATATTATTACGTTTTGTCTTGATTTTGGCGGTATTGCAATTACTGCATTGCTCGTACGCACAAAAGGGGCGTATGATGGAGCAAGGCAAAGAAAAACCTGCCTGGGTCGAGAAGCCCTATGCGCTTTTCCCTCAGGAACGATACATTGTGGGGGTGGGAAGTGGTGATACGAGAGAAGCCGCCGAGCAAAACGCCATCGCCGAAATTGCCAAGGTGTTTCAGGCCAATGTGCAAGTGGATGAAACGCTGATCGAAAGCGTGTTGGAACAATCCAAAAACGGGGAACACGCCTTGCAAACCTCGTCGGAAATTTACAATCGTAGCCGGGTAACCAGCAATCAGAAACTGAAAAATGTTAAGGTCGATCGGGTCTTCTTTGCGGAAAATGAAGGGTTGTACTATGCTCTGGCCTATCTCGACCGGGCCGAAACCGCCCGCATGTACCGCAAGGATTTCGAAGAAAACAATTTGTCGATTTCCGAATATTTTAATAAGGCGAAAGCGGAAACCAACAAATTACGCAAATTAGCCATGCTGAACAAAGCGTTGGCCTTGTGGCAAGTGAACGATTTGATTAATGAACAGTACAAAGTGCTTACTACCGGCAAAGGCCTGGTGCCGGCTGTGAGCAAAAGCGAGCTGGATCAGGCCGTAAGTAAGGCCCGTAAAGCCATTGTCGTGCAATTGCGTCCCCAGGGCGATGTGCCTGCAGAGGTAAAACAATATGTCAAAGAATTTGTCGGCCGTTTGGGCTTTACCATCGGGCAACAAAACGCCGACTTTGTACTTCAATTTTCTTTGAAACTAAATGAAACAAATTTAAACCGTCCGGGCATTGTCGCTTACAATTGGCAATTTGCCATTCAATGGATGGACGGACAAAACGGAAATGTTCTGAAAACACTGACGCTAAACAAACGTACGGCAGCGATTTCTGAAGGAGAAGTTCACGCCCGAATTTTCCGCATGATTAAAAACGCGTTAATGAACCAATTCTACAGGGAAATTCTCGATTTTGTGAATAGCTTTTAAGTCGGGCAGAATCAACGGATAAGGAAAAGTAAAACCCAAAGCCGGAAGCGCAGGGGAGCAATATCCGTTGGCAGGTATTTCCGTGCTCTAAAGGTGATAAATAGGCCCGATTCCTGAAAATTTGATTTAGATCAATGAAAAAGTCCCGAATTTTAGGGAAACTACCGGAGAACCGGGAATGTCAATGTTGTTTACTTTAGCGCTACAAATGAATCTAAAATAAGAGCACCGGACAGCGGTGAAAGTATTACGTAAAAACAGGTAAAAACGATAATCCAAATAGTTGTTCCATTAATCAAAGGAGAACGCCATGAAGCGTTACATGTATTTACTCATTTCTTTATTTATCCTGGCCGCTTTTGTCATGTCTTGCGGTGGGTCTAAAAAAGTAACGGCCACCGACTCGGGCATGGAAGTGGTATCCGATCCCTTCCAGGATTTGACCGACATGGCAAATCAAATCATTCAGGCCGGTGGAGTAGCCGCTGTGGGACAGGGAACCTCGGCGCGCATGGACTTGGCCAAGAAAAAAGCGGTTACCGATGCTCAAGGACAATTAGCCGAAATTTTCAATCTGAAAGTACAAAAGCTGAAGAAGAGTTTTCAGGAAGAAGTGGGCAGTGCCAACGATTCCGAAATCAACGAGGCTTTTAGTACCGTGACCAAAACGTTGACCAGCCAATTGCTGCGTGGCGCGATTACCAAAAAAGTAAAGTACATGAAAAACAAAGAAACCGGACAAATTACAGCCGCAGCGGTGGTTGCCATCGAGCCGAATGTGATCAATATGTCCATTCTTGACGAAATGAAAGCCAAAAAGCCGAAGCTGTACGAACGCTTCCGTGCCAGTAAAGCTTACGAAGAGCTGAAAAAAGAAATGGAAAATTACGAAAAACAACAGAATCAATATTAATTCGATCGCGTTTTGTAAAGGGAGGCCTGTGTCCTCCCTTTATTATTTTTAGCGGATTCATTTAACTGTGAGATAATTGTTTGATGAATTTTGTACTACGCCTTGGCTTCTTCCTTATGCTTTTAATAGCTATTCCGTTGCAGGCAATTAATCGCTATCCCGAGTGGTTTCTGAATGCGCAAAAATATCCGGGAATCATTGTCGGATATTCCTATGCGGGCAATCCTGCGCAATACGATGCGGAAAACATGTACACTGCCTATCGCTCCTGTGTGGTTTACGGCACTCTGGAAATTTACCAAACATCTCAGGATGACCAATGGCTCAAGAATTCGGATTATTATTACTATTTTTCTCCCGACTCCGTGGAGAAAATTCGCGGTCGACTGGTAAAAGTCGATTCGTTTCAGACCGAACTTTTGTCCGGTGATTACATCGAGGCGTTTATGCTCGATTCGGCCGACAGCAATTTTTCGTCGCCGTGGGTCGATGTGCGTACACTGTCCATGCCCCGCTGGGTTTCGCAAACCTTCTGGCAAGACAGTGCGTACTATTACGGGGTGGGAATGTACACTTCGCTGGGCAATGAAAACGATGCCTGGAAAACCGCCGAAGAACAGGCCATTTTTTCCATTTTGACGAATTTGGCGGTTGGCATTTTTAAATTACGATTATCGGACAAAGAGTCGGTAGAAGATTCGGCCAATATGGAAGAAATTTCTTTTTTAACGTTGCGCTATCTATTGCAAAACATTCAGGTGTTACAACGTTTCCCCGATGTGGAAAACAAGGTGTTTTACGTGTTGGTGCGTATTCCCCGGAACGGATTGCACTCGCCACTGCTGGGCAAGAGTATCGGGGGAAATTAATCAAGGAGGTGGGGTATGTGGAAAGTTTTACTGAGTGTACTGCTCATGGCCTCGTGGCTGTTCGGTTATGATTTTAAAGTGACGGTCAAATGGAACGAAATGGCTATGACCGGCGAAGCGGAAGCCATGTTGCAGTATTACCACGAAGGAAAGGTAGAGACCATTCACGGAAATTTGAATAAAGCCTCCAAAGACGGGAATGTACAGGTTAATCGGACGTTTAGCGGGGGCTCCCGGGAATTTATTATTAACCATGCCCGGGGTAATTTGTTCAATATTTGGGTAGTGAATGATCTGATGGACGAGGAATTTGCCACCGAAGACGATATGTACATGCTGTCCGATGCGCAGGTTCAGGTTTGGGTGGAAGACCGGGTGAACCATGCCACCTATCAAATTCAATTGCCACCCAAAACTGCCGGGCTGGTCTTTAGAGCAGGCGCTATTGTGGACGGCCATTTTTACAAGTTTTTTCAGGTCTTTAAAAAGAAACGCCTTTACGACGTGACATTAATCGATGCTGTAACCGGCAAGCCTCTTTCCGGTGCCGGGGTGGTAATTAAAAATCAACGAACCGGCGAAACCGTGGCAATGGGACAAACCGATGAAAAAGGCAATTTTATGCACCCCGTAGAGTACGGCGCATATGACGTGCTGTTTACCAAACAGGGCTACCTTGAAGCCAAACACGAATTTGAAATGGGAATTGACGAATTACCGGTGAGCATGAATTTCGCTCTTTCGCCGGTCATTAAAAAATACCGGATTGTGCTAACCTGGGGTGCCTTCCCGCCCGATCTGGACGCCCATCTGGCCGGCCCGAAACCCGATGGCGGGCGCTTTCACATTTGGTGGCGCAACAAGGTTTTGATTGGCGGGAAAAATTTCCTGGATCGGGACGATCAATCTTCTTACGGGCCCGAAACCATCACCATTTACAAACCGGCGCGCGGAGAGTACGTGTATGCCGTGCACAACTACAGCGGGCGCAATCATTACGGAAGCCTGGACCTGTCGTTTAGTGGCGCCCATGTGGATGTGTACGCCGACGGTCGATTGCAAGCCAGTTTTGATGTGCCGCGCGGGCAAAAGGGCAATGTCTGGGAAGTTTTTAAGCTGAGCCCGGCCATGCAAATCATTCCTTTGAACCGCATGTACGACGAGACCAATAGCGCCCGGGTGATTCGTTGATTGGGGTAGCACCAAAAGAGAAATGAGGTGGCTTATGCCGAAAATGTTCAAATTCTTTTCATTGATATTGGCGTTGATGCTTTGCTTTAGTGCAAAGCTAAAGGCCCAGGATGAAAGTGAATATCAAAAATGGCTGCAAAAAGAGGAAAACGAATACCAGCAGTTTTTGCAAAAAGAAGACCGGGAGTTTGCCGATTTCTTGAAGCAAGAGTGGGAAGCCTTTCACACCAACCGGGGAGTAAAGGCATTTCCCCGGCCAAAACCCGTGCACATTCCGGAAGCGCCTAAAAAGCCCCAGCCCAAGCCACCGGTTCCGTTAAAGACAATCGAAAAATTGCCACCCCCTCCTCCGGCACCCAGGCCCGTCAAGCCGAAGCCTGCCCCTGCCGCTCCGCAGCCAACTATGCTGCCTTTTGCTTTTTATTCGGAGACGGTACACGTTCCCAAAATTACTGTAGCCGCTGGCTTAGATTTGAATCCGCCCATTACTAACATAAAGTTGAGCAATGCCTGGAAGGTGTTTGCCTCGTCCGACCAAAGCAAATTGATAGAGCAACTCAAAAAAGAACGTAACCGCCTGGCCCTAAACGATTGGGGCTTTGTCCGGCTGGTGCACCAAACGGCCCGTCAGTTGCTGCCGGGGCAAGCGAATGCGTCATTGGCCTTTACCTGGTTTTTATTGAATAAAATGGGCTACGATGCGAAGGTTGCCTTCAGGAACGATCGTTTGTTTTTGTTAATGCCCTCCAAAAACACCATTTACGAACAGCCGTTTGTGGTTATTAATCAGCACAAATATTACTTCATTGCTTTTTCCGAAAAGCTGAATTTGTCCGGAAAAATTTTTACCTATCGTAAAACCTATCCCGGGGCGCAGGAAGCCCTTTTGCTTTCCATTGGCCGTTTGCCGCGCCTGCCGCAAACGGTAAAAAAACGGGTGGTACGTTTTACCTATGCCGGAAAGAACTACACCATTCCCATTGAATACGACGCAGAGCAAGTGCGTTTCTTTAAAGACTACCCGCAAACGGAGCTAAAGCTCTACTTTCAGGCACCGGCTTCTTCCTATTTGAATTATTCCCTGTTAACCAGCCTGCGTGCTTTGGTAAAAGGAAAAACGGAATTGGATGCGGTGAATTTGTTGCTGCGTTTTGTGCAAAAAGGCTTTGCCTACAAAACCGATGACGAACAATTCGGCCGTGAAAAATACATGCTGCCCGATGAAACGGTATCCTATCCTGCCTGTGATTGCGAAGACCGGGCGGTGCTGTTTTCCTATTTGGTGCGCCACCTGCTGGGGTTGGAAGTGGTGGGATTGGACTATCCCAATCACATCTCAACCGCGGTGCGCTTCCATGCGCCGGTACCGGGGCAATCGGTAAAGGTGAACGGAAGGCGTTTTGTGATTTGCGATCCTACGTACATGAACGCCAACGCGGGAATGGAAATGCCCGAGTTTGAACATGTGCAACCGAAAATAATCGTCTTTTAAGCGTAAAAAGGTTAGTGGGAAAGTGTATTAACCTAAGCAAAAGAAATCATTGAAAAAAGGAGAAGGAAAGCCATGTCCAGATATTCTGTTTTATCCGGATTTGTTGTCATGTTTTTGCTGCTTGCCTTGGGGTACGGACAGGAATCCATCGGAAAGATAACTTTTAAAGTGGGCGATAACTTCATCCAGCCGGCCGGCCGGCTTAACTGGCAGGAAGCAAAATTCTACATGGCCGTGCACGACAAAGACCGACTGAAAACCGGGAAACAATCGCGCTGCGAAATTCAATTTAACACCAAAAAGGTGATGCGCGTCGGCGAAAATTCCGTGGTGGAAATTACCAAAGACAAAATGGGAAAAGACGAAGTAAAGATGAGCCGGGGTATGGCCTGGATTAGCTTGTTCTGGCCCAAAGGACAGGACAATTTGTTGATTCGTACGCCCACCTCGGTGTGCGCAATCCGTGGCACGGTGTATCGTCTGGAAAGCGATTCCAATAAAACCGAATATCGCTGCTACGAAGGGGAACTGGAAGTGACGCCTTTTAAGAAAGACCGCAGCGGGTTGGCCGATACCTCCCTTACCGTTAAACCGGGAGAGAGCCTGATTCTGGTCATGAATTTTGAAGAATACAAAAAACAGCAGGAAAAGGAATACGAAGATTTTAAAAAGCAGCAAATGGATGAGTTTGAACGCTTCAAACAAAAAGATGCTCAGGAATTCAAGTCGATGGTAGAGAAAGACCTGGCCGATTTCAAGCGCATGCAGGGCATTGCTTACAAAAAATCGACGTTCAATGCGGCGGAAGATGCCGCCTCTGACTGGGTGCAGTGGAACAAGGAACGGGATAAACTGTTGCAACGCCAGTAAAAACGAACCCTATCGGGATGGGGTGAATCCTACCGAGCGGAGCCTTTTAATTGAAACAACAGAGGATGACCAAGTGAAAGCCATCAAAATCTGTGTGACGGGTATTTTCGGCCTCTTTTTAATGCTTGCCCTTTCGTTTTGCAAAGGTGAAAAGAAGCCTGCAACCGGGCAGGCTGACAGCCTTGCGATTGTGCAGGACGATTCGCTTCCGAAGGAAGCGGGGGAAACTTTGCCTTCGTGGTTTCGGGAAATTCCGCAAAAGCCCGGAACCCTTTACGCCGTTGGACGCGGGGGATCGTCACGCATTAACCTTTCCCGGGAAAGGGCGCTGTTAAACGCCCAGGCCGCTCTGGCCCGGCTATTTGCTCAGGGAAAAAACAAGGCCACAGACAGCCTGAATGTGCTTTTGACCCGTAGCCATGTGGTAAAAGAAAAGCAGGTGCGGCGGGGAAACCGCTGGTACACCTACGTTTTGATCGAGATGCCCTTTAACTGAATGCCCGGCAAACTTGTTTGAAAATTTTGATGGTTTGCTCCACGTCCTCATCGGTGATGTGCAAATGGGTAACCAGACGAATACGCGTGGGAGAAAAGGGAATAACGCGCACGCCGTTTTGCTCTAACTGCTCGGCAATAAAAGCGGCCGATTTGCCGGTAAGGCTGGTATCGATGATAATGATGTTGGTTTGAACGCTTTGCAAATCAATAACCATACCCGGAAATTCATTGAGCGCTTCGGCCAGCATTTTGGCCCGGCGATGATCTTCGCTTAACCGTTCGAAATTGTGTTCTATGGCGTACAAAGCGCCCGCGGCAATAATGCCGGCCTGCCGCATGCCGCCACCGTAAACCTTGCGATAATAATGCGCCTGTTCGATCACTTCTTTACTTCCCACAATAATGGACCCAACCGGCGCACCCAATCCCTTGGAAAAACAAAGCGACACCGAATCGAAATATTGCGCGTATTCTTTCAAAGAAATGCCGGTTGCCACCGAAGCATTCCACAAACGGGCGCCATCCAGATGCATTCTTAATCCGTAACGGTCTGCCATCTGCCGCATTTTCTTAATCTCTTCGAGCGGGTAAATGGTGCCGCCCCAGCGATTGTGGGTGTTTTCCAGAACAATCAGGCGGGTTTGCGGAAAGTGATGGTTCTTGGGGCGAATGGCTTCTTCGACCTGTTTTACGTCGAGAATGCCGTACTTACCGGGCAAAGGGCGAATTTGCACGCCGGAGAGTAATGCCGGGGCTCCGGCCTCGTAATTGAAAATGTGTGCGCGTTCTTCGCAAATCACTTCGTTGCCCGGCCGGGTGTGGACATTAATGGAAATTTGGTTGGCCTGCGTGCCACTGGTCACGAAAAGAGCCGCTTCTTTGCCTGTGAGCTCGGCCATTTTTTCCTGCAACGCATTTACCGTGGGATCTTCTCCGAAAACATCGTCGCCTACTTCAGCCTGAGCCATAGCACGACGCATCCCTTCATCGGGTCGGGTGATGGTATCGCTGCGTAAATCGATGATTTTCATAAAGATGTTCTCCGTCAGTTTGTCCGGCAAAAAAATAGGGATTAATCCTCTTTTTTTCAACCGTTTTTTCAAAGGTTCCGAATGCCTCTGAAATTTTGCTGCGACAAAAACAGGTCCGGCTATTGCTTCGGTGCATTTTTGTAAAATAATTTGCCCGTGCCCAGCAAACCAATAAAAACGAACACGGCAAAGGTCAGGCTGCTTACCGCAAGTTGCATTCCCCCGGAAAGAATGTGGCCGCTGGTGCAGCCTCCGGCCATGCGCGCTCCGAAAATCAAAAAGAAGCCTCCGACAAAAGCCCACAAAATGCGGTGCCAAGGGGTCTTTCCCTTGTAATGTTCCCAATTGGAAAAAATGAGCTGCAGTTTGAATTCTTTTTTAATGAGCGAAACGATTAATCCGGCGAGAAAGGCGCCGCCTAAAAAAATTAATTCCCAATGCCCCGGTGTCCGGATTTTGGCGAAGTAGGCATTGTCCGTAAAACCGAACAAATAATCGGCCAGGTAAGGGTAGGTGGTCGAGGCGCCGATAGGGCGATTGGCAACCGAGCCCAAAAAGACAAATGCGTTAAGCAAGGCCAGCGCAAGACCGGAATACAGCCATTTCCGATCGGGTTTTCCCTCTTTCTGATCCAGCCAAAAGGCAAAATAGATGAAGGCAATGGCAATGACAAAAAGAAGAATGAAAAATAAAACGGAAGGTCCGCCAACAAGACCGGAGAGAGAAACTTTCCCCAGATTAGGACCTAATAGACCCTGAATACCGGGAAATGTCAGGGTGAAAACCAGGCCGCCCAGCAACCCGCCAATGATTCCGACCAGAGCGTCGAGTGCGCCTTCGCCCAGCGAAATGGCCAGCGTGCCGGGACAGTATCCTAAAATGGCCATGCCACTGCCAAAGATGATTCCTCCTAAAATCACTCCACCAAGCACAAAAGGTTTAACATGGTAATGTGCCAAGCCCGCTGCGATTTCAATATTCAGTACAATGGCACCGACACCAATAGCCAGAACAATGGCTTTGGCTACGGCTAAATCTTCCAATGTTGCCAGCCGGCTGATAACGTCGTACTTGTTCAGGCGGGCGTACTGCAAAATTGCCCCGAACAAAAATCCAAGGATTAAAATAACCAGAGTCATGGCTCCTCCCGATCAATCATTTTTGAGTGTGTTATTGAAGTGAATCTAATGAAAAAAATTAAAATTGAAAAATTTAAGCGGAAGTGTGGGGCAGGGAGACCCTTTCCTTAAAAGAAAACGAAAATATTATTTCCCGCCTTTTGTGTGTTAGCGCAAGGTTCCTTACTGTTTTTACACTAATTTTTAAATGTTTTTGAAAACACACCTAAGGATGGGACCATTCGAAACCAATATTGAGGATGCCATGCGTTTATTCGTCCCGTTTTTTGTGATTTTGTTTTTAAGCCCGCTTTTTTTAAAGGCCCAAACCGACATTGCCGATCAAACGCAGATTTTCGGCGTGTGGACATCTGCGGGGTCGCCTTACCGAATTAACGGAGAAGCCATAGTACCGCAGGGAAAGTGTCTGGTAATCGAGGCCGGGGTTCGGGTGGAATTTAAAACCGGTAGCGAGCACGATTACGTAAATCCGGCTTTTGATCTGGGCTTTTTACGCGTTCAGGGATGCCTGCAGGTGCGGGGAAGCGCACAGGCGCCGGTGATTTTTACCGCTCAGGATACTAGCGGACATTGGGGCATTATTTTCTTTGACGAAGATGCCGCCGACAGTTCGTTTCTTAATTTTGCCACGATTCGCCGCGCCTCGTTTGTCAATTATTTGAAAAATTGGCTGAATTACACCGGGGCCCTCAGCAGTGTGAACACACCCTTTACCATCGGAAACGTTCGCATCGAAAATAACGCGGCGGATGGGATTTTTGTCAAAGAAGCTTCGCTGCAGGTAAAGAATTGCCTGATCGTCCGCAACGGACAAAACGGGCTGCACGCCCTGAGCCAAAGCGACATCCGAGTGATTAATGCCACTGTTGCCTGCAATGCCTCTGCCGGGTTCGATTGCGGTGTGAACAGCCGGCCGCACATCTCCAATTCAATTTTTTGGGCGAATGGAAGCGATCTGAATCCGGGAGAATATTCATCGGTTGCAGTAGATTACACTTTGCTGCAACGTTCTGCCTCCGCCGAGCGGATTCAGGCGGGAGAAGGAAACATCTGGGGCAAAAATCCCTTGTTCGTTTTCCCCGATAGCGGGAATTTTCATCTTGCGTTTAATTCCCCGGCCGTAAATGCGGGGAGACCCGATACCAGCGGACTGGGGCTTTCTCCGACCGACGTGGAAGGAGCGGCCCGTATTGCCCATCAGCGCATTGACATGGGAGCCCTTGAACGGCAGCAATCGTTTTTGCGGCTGGTGCGCCCTAACGGGAATGAGACGTTTGTTTTCGGGAAGCAGGAGAAAATAAGCTGGCAAACCGATCTGGCAAACGTTACGCTGCAATATTCGCTGGACGATGGCCAAAGTTGGCAGGAAATGGCCTCGTTGCACGACCAAACCCACTGGGATTGGCTGGTTCCGGCGGAATATTCGGAAAATGCTTACGTGCGCGTCCTGGCCGAGAACGATCCGGCGATGTTCGATGCCAGCGATACCAGTTTGATTCTGGCCGATCACATGATTGTGCGTGACGGAATCGCCGTTTTTGGAACGTGGGATTCAACCATGAGCCCCGTGGAAATTCGTGGCCGGGCCCGGGTCCCGCAAGACTCACTTTTGCGCATCGGGCCGGGGGTGCGGGTGGAATTGAAGGCCGGGACGGAATTTAATGCGGCACGTGCGGACTTTGACGCGGGCTTTCTCCACGTGAAAGGAGCGTTGCAGGCCCTGGGTGCTTTGCACGATTCTGTTACATTCACCACGTTGGGTGCAGGGTATTGGGGCACACTTTTGTTTGATGAGGCCGATAGCGGCGCCAGTACTCTCGATTTTGTCAAAATCGAGAATGCCGCGGGTGTGGACAGTGTGGAAGGCCAAAATTACCCTGCGGCGCTTTCCTTAAATGCTTCTGCCTTGGAGATTGCGCATTGCGAAATTAGCCGCAATCGTTCCAGCGGAATTGTACTAAACGGTGAAAGCACACCCGCCATTCACAATTGCCGGATAAACGACAATGAAGGAACGGGAGTGCTGCTGCAAAATGCCAATCACTTTCCCAAAGCGGAATTGTTTGAAAATCGTGTGGAAAGAAACCATCGGCATGGAATCTGGTTGCAGGGAAGCAGCGCTGCCTATTTGCATGATAATGTGGTGGAACACAACGATTCCACGGGGATTCTTTTGCAAACGGGCTACGCCACCCCGCGCCTGGAAAACAACCGAATCGGTTACACGCCAACGGGAATTTCTTGCGATTACAGTACTCCGAAAATAGTGGGTGATGTGGTGTATCATTGCCAAAAGGGGCTGGCCATTACCGGCGCCAATCCCGATCTGGGAAATGTTACACTGGCAGACAATGAAACCGCGATCGGGTGCACGGATGCCAGCCCGGTTTTGACCAATGTGCTCTTTGGCCGTAACAATCGCGATTTTGATTTTGCAAACGGCGACAATAGCGCGCCTACGGTTTCTTTTTCTTTGAGCGACAAGGCCTATTTCCCGGCACAGGTGTTGGATGCCGGATTTAATCGTCTGGGCGTAAATCCCGGTTTTAGCGGAATTGCTCCGCATCCTTACGCCCTGAAAAAGGGCTCTCCGGCCATCGATCGCGGTACGACCGAAAACTCATTGATTACCCTGCCCGAATCGGACGTGGCCGGGCATCCCCGCATTTTGGATGGAAATCACGACGGGACCAAACAAATCGACATAGGCGCCTACGAGTTTGCCGAACTTACGGCCGGGTTCCGGGCCACGCCTACTTCGGGGGCTGTACCCTTGACCGTACGCTTTTACGACGAATCGGTGGGCAATGTGGATACCTGGCATTGGGCCTTTGGCGACGGAGCGCAAAGCACGGAGGCCAATCCATCGCACACGTACGAGCGGGCCGGAAAATTTACCGTACGGCTGGCAATTCGGGGTGAAGCGGGGCAAGATTCGTTGGTGCGCCCGGATTACATTTACGTCAAATATCCGCCCTTTGTCTGCCGGTCTCTTCCCGATACGGCTTTTTTTGAAGACAGCGGCTGGCATTTGCTGCGAAATTTGCAGCACGTATTTTGTGATTCCGATTCGACAACACTTCTAACATTTGGTGCAACATCTTCTTCCGCCCATCTGCTTACGCGCTGGCAGGGCGATTCTTTATTCGTGAAAGGAGACAGTAATTTTAACGGTGCGGTGCGTCTTTGCGTGACGGCCAAAGATGAAATCGGTCTAAAGGCTTCTGACACGTGCCTCGTGTCCGTCCTTCCGGTAAACGATGTGCCGTATCGTGAAAAACCGTTGCCCGACAGCCTGGTTTTTACCAGTGATTCCACCGTGCGGCTGAAACTCTGGGAATATTACGGCGATGTGGAAACGGCGGATTCGTTGTTGCAATTTGTTCTAACGGCAAAAAGCGATTCGGTGCAGGTGTTCTGGAATGCTTCCGGCGGAACCGCAACTATTTCTTGTGTGGCCGGGTTTAGCGGCCGCACCTGGCTTTTTATTTCGGTAACGGACGACAGTGGCGCCGGTTTGCACGATTCTTTGCTGCTGAAAATAAAGCGGCCCACGGCGGTCGGGGCTGCTGCCTTGTCTCATCTTCCCCGGCGATTTTTTATGTCGCAAAATTACCCCAATCCTTTTAATCCCGTAACGACCATTCGTTACGCATTGCCCGTGGCACAAAATGTAACTCTGGAATTGATCGATTTGCGTGGTCGGCGTAAAATGGTTTTTCATTCGGGCTGGCAGCAACCGGGCTGGTACGTTTTCCGGCTCGATACGCGGCGTTGGCGTTTGGCCAGCGGGGTGTATTTTATTTTCTTTCACAGCCAGAAGTTCAGAGCTTTTCGCAAAATCGTTCTGCTCAAGTAAGCGCAGTAAGCTCATTCGGTGGTTTCGGAAAGCACGTTTGCCCGGTAGCCGGAAGCGCGCAGGTCGGCGACAAATTCCGGAAATCCGTGGGTGCAGTAAACAACCTGCGGTCGCACCTTTTCTACCACTTCCCAAAGCTGCCGATAGTCGGCGTGATCGCTTAACGGAATCACCCGATCCACACCAAAGCGTTGCCGGGCATTACCGTCCATGCCCCAGCCGGAAAGGTAAATGGAGTAGCCCCCCGAAAGATTTTTGAAAAACCGCTGGTAGCGAAAGTTGGCAGGCAAAAGCAAAATGCGCCCGGAAACGGTTTTGTTGCGGTCGAACAGCTCATAGGGATTAAAAGCGATGTTGTTTTGTTCGTACACAGGCACGAATCGGGCAATGGCCTGATCCACAGCGACGGGCAAGCCGGCATCGGTGAGAATTTTTAACGCTTCCTGTCCCTTACCCAGGGCGTAGGCGAATACGATGGGAACGCGGTTTTGTTTGAGAAGTGTGCGGCAGGTTTCGACTAACTCGTCTTCCGCTTCGGAACGCTCGGGCATGCGGTAGTGTGTTTTGCCGAAAGTGGTTTCCATGATCAAAATGTCAGCATTTTGCCATTCAAACGTTTCCACGGTGCGCGAAGGCCCCAGACGAAAATCGCCGGTGTAAAGCAGGCGCTGCCCATTGTGGCGAATCAAAATTTGCGCAGAACCGAGAATGTGCCCGGCAGGGTGCAGGGAAATTTGGTGCTCGTTAATTGTCCATGTTTCTCCGAAAGGCAACGCGAAAATTTCGTGGGGATTTTTCATGCGCAGACGGACGAATTCGGCCGTGGCCGGGCTGCACAAAATCTTTTTGTGGCGGGCCATGTGATCGGTGTGACCGTGCGAGACGAAGCCAAAGGGCTTAACGTGGGTGCTGTCCAGCCACAAATCAATTTCGGGAATGTGCAAATCTCGATCGAATCGAAACAAAAAAGGTCCTTTCGTTTGCAGGTTAAACGGCTTTCCCGATAAGGGTGTTGGATGTGACTTCTTCGATTTTCACGGAAACGAAATCGCCGACTCTGGCTCCGTTGTCCGGAAAAACGACGATTTTATTGCCATCGTTGCGTCCCAGTAATTGGTTGGGCTTTTTGCCTTTTCCTTCGACCAGAACTTCGAAAACTTGTCCCAGATGTTCCCGATTCTTTTCCAGAGCAATCTGTTTTTGCATGGTAACCAGGCGGGTAATGCGCGATGTCTTGTCTTCTTCGGGTACGTCATCCGGGTATTTGCGCGAGGCGATGGTGTGCTGCCGTTCGGAATATTTGAACATGAAGGCCGCGTCAAAGCGCACCTGGCGCATTACATCCAGAGTTTCCTGAAATTCCTCTTCGGTTTCTGTGGGAAAGCCCACAATGACGTCAGTGGTTAACACCAGACCGGGAATGCGCTGGCGCAAATGATGGACCAGTTCCAAAAATTGTTCCCGGGTGTAGGTCCGATTCATCAATTCCAGAATTCGGTTGTTCCCGGCCTGCAGGGGCAGGTGGATGTGCTTGCAGGCTTTGGGATTGTTGGCCACCACGTCGATAAGTTTTTCAGGGAAGTCTTTGGGATGGGGGGAAGTAAACCGAATGCGCCGAATGCCCTCAACCTGTGAAACAATATCGATCAAATCGGCAAAGTCGTAGTGTTCGTAGCGGTAAGAGTTCACATTTTGTCCCAGAAGGGTAATTTGTTTGAAGCCCTGCTGCGCCAATTGCCGGACTTCTTCCAGCACATTGAACGGATCGCGGCTGCGCTCGCGTCCGCGGGTGTACGGCACCACGCAAAACGTGCAAAAATTGTTGCAGCCTCGCATTACCGCAATCCAGGCGTTTACTCCCGGTGCATGTTCGGGAAAGATGTCGCTGTAAGTTTCGTATTCGGAAAGGGTAAAATCGCCTTCTTTTTTGCCTTCGTTTATCACGTTTTCAAGCATTTGCGGCAGGCGTTTGTAGCTATCGGGCCCGGCGGCCAGATCGACCCCGAATTTCTCGTCGAGCAATTCGTGGCGTAAGTTTTCGGCCATGCAGCCCAGCACGCCGATTACCAGCTTGTTTTTTTGCTTGCGCAATTGCTTTAAATTTTGAATGCGCTGATTTACCTTTTGATGGGCATTTTCCCGGACGGAACAGGTGTTAAGAAAAACGACATCGGCCTCTTCCGGTTGCTCGGTAAAAGAGTAGTCATGACGTTTCAGAATCGTTTTAACGATTTCGGTGTCGTATTCATTCATCTGACAGCCGTAAGTTTCTATGTAAACGCGTTTCACTCGAGTACTCCTAAAATTTTGTCTGTTTGAGCCGATTGCAAACGAACATTGCGAATTTGATTTTTCAAAGGATGCGGCGCCTGTACGGCAATGCGCATGTAATTTGGGCTAAAGCCTTCCCAAAGTCCTTCATGTTCCTGCTCGAAAAGTACGGGCACGGTTTGTCCCAAAAAAGATTGGAAAAAGGCGAATTTTTTGCGTTTGCCTACCTCAATCATGATGCGTGTGCGCTCTTTTTTAACGTGATGCGGTACTTTGGGCTTCAATTTGTAGGCCGTTGTTCCTTTGCGATCGGAATAAGTAAAAACGTGGAAATAGGCCAGGGGCAAATCGGCCACGCGTCTTTTGGTAAGAGAAAACGATTCATCGTTTTCTCCGGGGTAGCCTACCATAATGTCCGTGCCCAACCCAATGTGCGGGATGCGTTTGATCGCGTAATTCACAATGTGTTCGAATTCCGCAAACGAATGCTTGCGACGCATGGAATGCAACAGCGCGTCGTCGGCGCTCTGCAACGGAATGTGCAAATAGGGTACCACCTTTTCCGAATCGGCCATGTAGTCGATCAGGTCGGTGCCCACCGTTGTGGGCTCGATGGAGCTAATGCGGATGCGTTGCAATCCATCGATGGCCTCCAGAGCCTTTAGCACATCCAGCAGTCCTTTGCCTTCGAATTGGTAGGTGCCAATATTGATGCCCGTCAGTACGATTTCTTTGAATCCGGATTGGACCAGATGACGCGCCTCCTGGACCAAATCGTCGAAATTCCGGCTGCGTGCCGGTCCGCGTGCCGTGGCGATAATACAGAATGAACACACAAAGTTGCAGCCGTCCTGAATTTTGAGATTGGCCCGGGTGTGCGTCTGGTAAAGTCCGGGCGTTTCGATGGTAAAAGGTTGACGGGCAATTTTGGGCGAATGAATGATCAAAGGTTCTCTGCGCTTTTCCCAGTGATCGATGTAATCAATCAAACGCAATTTGTGTTCGTTTCCCATGATGACATCCACCCCATCAATTTGGCGGATGGCCTCGACAGAAACCTGAGCGTAGCAGCCCACGACCGCCACAAAGGTGTTGGGATTACGCCGCAAACTTTGACGCACTGCCTGACGACATTTGGCATCGGCCTGTTCGGTTACGGTGCAGGTATTAATAACGGTAATGTCCGCAGGCTGCCCGAATTCTACAATCTCAAAACCACGCTCTTTAAACGTTTGGGCAATAATGGCCGTTTCGGCCTGATTTAAACGGCATCCCAGTGTATGTAATGCAACTTTTGGCATAGTTTCCTTTTTGTCAAATCTGGTGCTATCTCCGGTATTTCCCCTTCGCAAAACCAGGAACGGAGAACGTGGCAAATGCTCCGATTTGGCGGCATTTGCCATTTTTACGTGCCTTCTTAATTTCAACGCACAGGAGAAACAAATTCTTCCCGTTTGTTAAAGTCTGGCAAATTTAAGGCTTCCCATTTGGCATGTCAAATTACCCCAAAAATATTTTTGCGAAAAATTCTTGTGAATTTGTGTCCGATAACCTGGCTTGTGCCCGGGGATTGCGTAAATTCATTCGCTGGGTTCGCATGGTGCAACACAAACAAGGAGAACAATGTGCGTCTGTTAACGATAGGTTTCATTATTTGGGTAGGATTCATCATGTCTCAATGTCAATCACAATCGAAAATAAAACCGCCGGTAGCCGAAAAAATTCCCCATCGCGATACTCTGTTTAATGATGTGCGAATTGACAATTACTATTGGTTACGGGAAAAAGATAACCCCAGAGTGCTCGACTATTTAAAGGCTGAAAATGCCTACACCGAAGCGCAAATGGCTTGCACAAAAGAATTACAGAAAAAATTGTACGACGAAATGGTGGGGCGCATTAAGGAAACGGATGAAAGCGTTCCCTACAAAAAAGGAACGTACTATTATTATTCGCGAACGGAAAAAGGGAAACAATATCCCGTTCATTGCCGAAAAAAAGGCAGTTTGCGGGCAAAAGAAGAGGTTATTCTCGATGAAAACGTTCTGGCCAAAGGACATAAATTTTTTGCATTGGGTGTCCTGGAAGTAAGCCCGGATCACCGCCTGTTGGCCTATTCCGTGGACACCACCGGCTCTGAGACGTACACCATTTTTGTCAAAAACCTGGAAACCGGAGAAATCTTTCCCGAAAAAATTCCCAATACTTACTACACCCTGGCCTGGGCTAACGATAATCGTACTTTCTTTTACACCGTGCTGGATGCTACCATGCGTCCGTACAAAGTAATGCGCCACCAACTGGGCGAATCTCCCCGAAAAGATCGGGTAATGCACCACGAAAAAGATGAAAAGTTTTTCCTTTCGCTCCGGCGCAGCAAAAGCGGCCGTTACATTTTTATGGATATTGCCAGTCAGGTGACTTCCGAAGAGCGGTTTTTAAACGCCGATGCACCCGACGGGGAGTTCCGGATTTTTTCACCCCGGCAATACAAGGTGGAATACACCATCGTGCATCACGGGAATTACTTTTACATCCGCACAAACGAGAATGCGATTAATTTCAAGTTAATGCGTACTCCGCTGGAGCACATTCAAAAAAAGAATTGGCAAACGGTAATTGCACACAACCGGGAGACAATGTTGCAGAGCGTAGAGCCTTTCAAAGATTTTTTAGCCGTTTTGGAAAAGAAGAAAGGGCTCAAAAATATTCGCATTCTACCCGATGGAAACGAGTCGTTTTATGTGCAATTTAACGAACCGGTGTACACCGTTTCGTTTACGGGCAATGCCGAATACGCTACCCCTTATTTACGATTCAACTACCAGTCGCTCATAACGCCTTCTTCGGTGTACGATTACAATGTAAAAACACGACGCCGTACCCTCAAAAAACGCCAGGAAGTATTGGGCGGATATGATCCGAATAATTACAAAATGGAACGAATCTGGGCTACGGCCAAAGATGGGGTAAAAGTACCGATTTCTCTGGTTTACCGGAAAGGCCTTAAAAAAGACGGTAAAAATCCCGCCCTGCTTTACGGCTATGGCGCCTACGGTGTTACCATTGATCCTTATTTTTCCTCGAATCGCTTTAGCCTGATCGATCGCGGATTTGTGTACGCCATTGCGCATGTTCGCGGAGGCGGAGCTTTGGGCCGCCCGTGGTACGAAGAGGGCAAACTGCTCAAAAAGAAGAATACCTTTACCGATTTTATCGCCTGCGCCGAAAATTTAATCGCTCGAAAGTTTACCAACGCCGAGCATCTGGCCATCATGGGGGGCAGTGCCGGCGGATTGCTCATGGGCGCGGTAACCAATATGCGTCCCGATTTGTTTAAGGCGGTTGTTGCGCACGTACCTTTTGTGGATGTGCTAAACACCATGCTCGATCCCACTCTGCCACTTACGGTGATCGAGTACGATGAATGGGGAAATCCGCACGAGGAGAAATATTATTGGTACATCAAATCGTATTCTCCTTACGACAATGTGCAGGCAAAGGCCTATCCCAATATGCTGGTTACGGCCGGATTAAACGATCCGCGGGTAAGTTACTGGGAACCGGCTAAATGGGTGGCCAAATTACGCGCTCTGAAAACGGACAATCACCTTTTGTTGCTAAAAACAAACATGGGGGCCGGGCACATGGGCGCCTCGGGCCGCTACGATTATTTGAAAGAAGTGGCTTTTGATTACGCCTTTTTGCTGGAACAGGTGGCGGACAACGTCGAATAAAAAGAAAGAACCCTCGGTAAGTATTTTTTTGCATTTCAAATTTCGAAATACAAACTTGCAAAAGTGCGATCGTCTTTATAAATTAGCACTCTAAAAAAAGGAGTGCTAAAACTAAGTTGCTGATTTTTAAAGAATAAAATTTTTGTCTAAAATAAATGTAACTTTTCTCAAGCTAAATCAATCTAAAATTATCTGAAAAAATGTAATTAAAATTGAACCCATAAAAAATGGAGGAGATGTAGATGGCTGCAAAAATTATTGAGTTTGATGTCAATGCGTTGAATAAGATCAAAGATGGAATCGATATCCTCGCAAAAACCGTTAAAGTTACCCTTGGGCCTCGGGGCCGTAATGTGGTTATCGATAAAAAATTCGGTGCACCGACCGTAACTAAAGACGGTGTAACCGTTGCCAAAGAAATCGAGCTGGAAGACCCGTTTGAAAACATGGGCGCTCAAATGGTTAAAGAAGTTGCTTCCAAAACCAGCGATAATGCCGGTGACGGAACAACCACGGCAACCGTTTTGGCTCAGGCTATTTTTACTCAGGGCTTGAAAAACGTGGTCGCCGGTTCCAATCCCACGGCTTTAAAACGCGGAATCGACAAAGCCGTTGCCAAAGTGATTGAAGAGTTGAAAGGCATGTCGCGCGAAGTTGCCGGCAAAAAAGAGATCGCTCAGGTCGGTGCTATTTCGGCCAATAACGATCAGGCCATTGGCGATTTGATTGCCGACGCCATGGAAAAAGTTGGCAAAGACGGCGTAATTACCGTGGAAGAAGCCAAATCCATCGAAACCACTCTCGAAGTGGTCGAAGGTATGCAGTTCGATCGCGGTTACGTTTCTCCCTATTTCGTAACCGATTCCGAAACCATGGAAGCGGTTCTGGAAGATCCGTACATTTTGATTTACGATAAAAAAATCAGCGCAATGAAAGATTTGCTCCCGGTTCTGGAAAAAGTAGCCCAAACCGGCAAACCCTTGTTGATCATTGCCGAAGACATCGAAGGCGAAGCATTAGCTACGTTGGTTGTGAACAAATTGCGCGGAACATTGCGCGTGTGTGCTGTTAAAGCTCCGGGCTTTGGCGATCGTCGTAAAGCCATGCTGGAAGATATCGCTATTTTGACGGGTGGCCGCGTAATCAGCGAAGAAGCCGGCTGGAAACTGGAGAATGCTACGCTGGATGATCTGGGACAGGCCAAACGCGTGACCGTCGATAAAGACAACACTACCATCGTTGAAGGTGCCGGTTCCACCGAAGATATTAAAGCGCGTGTGAACCAGATTAAGGCACAAATCGAAACGACCACCAGCGATTACGATCGTGAAAAATTGCAGGAACGTTTGGCCAAATTAGCCGGTGGTGTTGCCGTGATTAAAATCGGTGCGGCTACCGAAGTAGAAATGAAAGAAAAGAAAGCCCGCGTGGAAGATGCTTTGCATGCAACCCGCGCTGCCGTGGAAGAAGGCATTGTTCCCGGTGGTGGCGTGGCCTTGCTGCGTAGCGCCAAGGCTCTGGACAACCTGAAACTGGATGGTGACGAAAAAGTCGGTTTGGATATCGTGCGTCGTGCTTTGGAAGAGCCCATTCGCATGATCGCCGAAAACGCCGGTTGGGAAGGCTCTGTTGTCGTGAACAAAGTAAAAGAAACCGACGGCGCTTACGGCTTTAACGCCCAAACCGAAAAATTCGAAGATTTACTGAAAGCCGGTGTGATTGACCCGACCAAGGTAACACGGAGCGCGTTGGAAAATGCTGCTTCCGTAGCTGGCTTGTTGCTGATGACTCAGGCCATGATTACCGAAAAACCGGAACCTGAAAAACCGGCAGCACCTGCTCCGGGTGGCATGGGCGGAATGTACTAAGCCTCATTTTTCATACAAGCGGAGTTGCCTTTTTTCGAAAAGCGGCTCCGCTTTTCTTTTTTGTTAAGGCTCTGTGAAAAATAGCCGAAATCCCTTTTGTTTTTGCGGCGATCGCCGCTTCTGCATTTAATCGAAAAAAGAAAATAGCGGTTGCGAAAATTCGCACAAAGGATTAAATTCCCTTGCGGGAATAGCAAATAAAATCAACGAAAAATTTTCCGCTGGTTTGAGTTCTTTTTAACGATAGTTTTATCCCTGGTCATGGATGTACCATACATTAAAACAAATTAACCTTAATTTAAAGGAGGATTCGTTATGAAAAGATTGATTAAACCGGCTGTGCTTTTGGTCAGCATGATGGTCATTTTAAGCAGCTGCACCATTGCCAAAATTAGCGGGAAAGGCTCGTTGCCTTTATTGCTTAACAATCCCGCTGAAAAGGTAAAAGTGCTTGCCCATTTCAAGGAAAGTAAAATGATTACTTTCGATTACACCAGCTCATTCGACGTTTACGAAGTAATCGCCGAACGCCTGGCCAGCACGCAAGCCGATATGGCCACCAATTTAACCATCACCATCAAATCGGATGTGAGCACTTTCTTCGTCAACCTGTTTACGCTGGGTTTGGCCAATGCCCGTACCGTGCAGGTAGAAGGCGATTTCGTGAAAATTGTGGGCGGTGTTGGCAGCCTGATGGACGGACACGAAGTTTTGGGTGTTGCCAAAACCTCGTCTGAACTGAAAGACTTGCTTAAAAATCTGGCCCAGAACGGAAGCGAAGTAAAGAATATTGTACGTCAGAACGGACAGTTCGTAGTATTGAACTAATTATTCATTGGATTCCAGTGACCCAAAATAAAAAAGCTCCGCATGAATGCGGAGCTTTTTTTGTAGCAACAATCCGTGTGCGGAAAACCATCGTTCCTTCGATCGATGATTAAATGGCACCTTTCCAATTCGCCTTGGATATGGCGAAAAAGCGCTCTCGTGCTTCGGGCGTCATTTCGAAAAAATCGACGTGCAAATGCAGCCCCAAAGCTTCGATGGGTTTGCGGATACTTTCGACCAGGGCAAGGCGTACGGCTTCGGGAATACCCAGGAGGGGCAAAGCCATGGCCACATTGGCCTGATCTCCGTTTACAGCCACATCCAAAATCATCCCCAAATCGATCAATGTGGCGGCAATTTCGGGATGTTCCACCTTCTCGATCGCTTTCAAAATATCTTCTCTGGTTAAATTCTTTTCCATCTTCTTTTACCTTTCTTTGTTGCCGGTAATTTTCAACAGATTCTGATGGTTAGATTTGTTTCAAAATCGGAATCAAATGTTTGCGCATTTTTTCGGCTTCGGAACGCATGCTGCGTAACTCGTGCTCCGAAAGCGGTACAACCACATCTTCTCCGGAAAATGGCACATCTTTCATGCGCTCGATGCGCAGGTGCAATTCCATTTTTTCACCGGAATGGGTAAAAATCAAATTGTCGGCCGCCTCTTCCAGCATGCGCATTTGTGCTTCGAATACATTGTTACTTACCGTGAACAGGCTGGTCTGATCGCTTTTGATAATTTCCAATAGTTTTTGAAAGACTTCCTGACGGTACGTTGGAGAGAAAAACAAAATATTCAATGCCGCTCCGAAGATAATGGGCATGTGCCGCTCAAAATCGATGCGGTTGGCCGCCAGTTTCAACATTAAGTCCCATGATTCGCCGCGTAACAAATTGGCCTTGACATGGTCGGCGGAGATTTCTTCCCAGGAATCGATATGCGGGTCAAAATCGACGTAAAGAATTTGCCCTTGGTAATCTTGCGGTTGCAGTCCATACACCGCAAAAATTTTTTCTGCGTAATCGCGTCCGCTGTTTATTAAAAAATCGATTACCGAACCGCCCTGTTTCAGCCATGTGGCCAAAATCATTCCGGCAATCAGGGGCTTTCCCGAACCTCCGGGGCCACTAATCAAAGTGCTGGAAGGCAAAGGAATGCCTTCGGGTAAAATTTTTTGCAACCATTCTTGCTCAAGTTTAAAACGTTCCATAAATAGCCCCCTGTCTGATGTAGTTCGCTTCTGTGTGTTTAGTTCAACATTTGTTAGATGAATTTAACAATATTTGGTTACGCATTTCAACTAAAAATAAAGAAAAAACAAGACCTGCCGGCAGCATGCCTGAGCGTGAAAGCGGTTTAATTTGACACATATAGGCAACCTTTTTATTTTAATTCTTTTAAGAATTTTGTAACTTCCGCTTGATTTAATGGAAATGAGGACAAAGGAGTGGCTGTGGATGTTATCCGTTTAAAGAATATGATCTTTTACGCCCATCATGGATACTATGAAGCCGAGCGTGAATTGGGACAGAAATTCGAAGTGGATATTGAAATTCAATGCGATTTTTCTCCGGCCTCGCAAAGTGACGATTTAAAGAAAACCATCGATTACCGAAAAATTTACTCCATAGCAAAGGAGATCTTTGAAAATTCGAAGTTTAAACTTATCGAAACCGTTGCCGAACGCATTGCCCAGAAGCTGTTGCAATTGGATGGCATTGAGAACGTACTGATTCGTGTCCGGAAGCCTCATGTTCCGTTAAACGGGCTGCTGGACTTTGTTGAAATTGAGCTTTTCAGAGAACATCCGGCATGATGAAGTATTATGTGGGTCTGGGAAGTAATCTCGGAGCCCGATTGGAAAATTTACAGGCTGCCAAAAGTGGTTTGAAAAACCTGGGCAAGGTTGTGCGCCAATCTCCTGTGTACGCATCGCAGCCGTGGGGAAAGAGGGATCAACCGGTTTTTTTGAATGCCGTTTTAATTCTGGAAAGTCCCTTGCGTCCTTTCCGCTTATTGCGCAAATTAAAGCATCTGGAAATGGAGCTGGGGCGCATTCGCACGGAACGGTGGGGAGCGCGCGTCATCGATTTGGACCTTTTGCAATGGGAAGGAGCGGCGGTGTCCAGTGCGATTTTGCAAATTCCGCATCCGTATCTGGAAGCGCGGAGTTTTGTCTTAAAACCGCTGTACGATGTTGAGCCCCGCTTCGTTTTACCTTCAGGTAAAAAAATCGAACAAATTGGCTGGGAACAGATAGACAAAGAAATAACTTTAATTACAGAAACTTGGTAAGCAGGCATGTCTTTAAGAACATTACGCTACATTGCCATCGAAGGCGTGATTGGCGCCGGTAAAACCACTTTGGCGGATATGTTGGCCAAAACTTTGGGTGCTCGTCTGGTGCTGGAGGAGTTCGAAGAAAATCCGTTTCTGGAAGAATTTTACAAAGACCCGGAGCATTATGCCTTTCAAACGCAGATATTTTTCTTGCTAAGTCGCTTTAAGCAGTTGCAGGAATTGCGCCAGATCGATTTGTTTAATCAAAAGGTGGTGAGCGATTACATTTTTGAGAAGGATCGCATTTTCGCCACATTGAATCTGAACGAGAAAGAGATGAAATTGTACGATGGCATTGCACGCCTCATCGAAAAGGAAATTCCCCGACCCGATCTGGTCATCTATTTGCAGGCCTCGACCAAACATTTGATGGAAAACATCCGCAAGCGCGGGCGCCCTTACGAGAAAAATATTTCTTACGAGTACATCGATGCCCTGAACGATTTGTACAACCGTTTCTTTTTTCATTATGATAAAACGCCCTTGCTTGTGATTAATGTGGATGAGATCGATTTTAAACACAATGAAGACGACTTTAAAGATATTTTGGTGCAAATTAATCAACATCCCGGCGGAACCCGGTACTATGTTCCTCAAAAAAAGGGTAAATAAGCCATGCGTTTTATTTTGTTGATTATTCTGGGAATTCTTTTATATAAATTTTTCGAAGCGTTGGTCGATAAAAAGAAAACACCGGTAAAGGGGAGTTCCCGGACGGAAGAATCGTCATTCCAGACCAAATACAAAGATTTAATCGAAGATGCAGACTTTGAAGAGCTCGACAAAGATGACAAAAAATGAGGCAAATGTCGAGAAAATTCTCGAGTATTTGCAAAAGGAAAACGAACGGTTGGCTTCGTTGCTGGATGTGGCGCAGACCCTTTCCAGCGAAATCGATATTAATGAACTGCTGTTCAAAATAATGGAAGTGGTGCGCAACCAGCTGGATGCCGATCGTTGTACCGTGTTTTTGATCGACAAAGAACGCAATGAGCTGTGGTCAAAGGTGGCGCAGGGGCTAAATAAGGAAATTCGGTTTCCGCTGGGCAAAGGGATTGCGGGATATGTGGCGCGTACCGGCGAAACGTTGAACATTAAAGATGCCTATTCCGATCCGCGATTTAATCCCGAAGTGGACAAAAAAACCGGCTACAAAACCCGCAATTTACTAACCATGCCCATGCACAATAAGCAGAACGAAATTATTGGCGTGTTTCAGGTGCTCAATAAACGCAAGGGCGTTTTTACTTCCGAAGATGAAAAACTTTTGCAAGCCATTGCATCCATTGCCGCTTCGGCTATTGAGAATGCCCAACTGTACGACGAACTGAACAAATCGTTTGTCAGTTTTATGGAGACGCTTTCGACCACTCTTGATGCCCGCGATTACATTACCTCCGGCCATTCCCGTCGTGTAACGCTTTATGCCGTGCAGGTGGCACGTTTGATGAAGCTGCCCAAAGAAGAAATCGATTTGATTCGCTATTCGGCCTTGCTGCACGATATTGGCAAATTGGGCGTTCCTGAAATTGTGCTGTTCAAAAACAAAAAGCTAACCGAAGAAGAATATGCCATCATCAAGCGTCATGCGGCCCTTAGCCGAAGCATTTTGAAGAAAATTCGTTTCCAACGCCATTTGAAAGATATTCCGGAAGTGGCTGCTTCGCACCATGAAAAGGTGGACGGAACCGGCTATCCGCTGGGGTTGAAAGGGGATCAGATCCCTTTGGGTGGAAAAATATTGGCTGTGTGTGATGTGTTCGACGCCCTGACTTCCCGGCGGCAATACAAAGACCGCATGGACATTGTGGAAGTGGTTGATATTCTGGATCGGGAAACCAACAAGGCGTTTGAGCCTTTTGTGGTGTACCAATTCAA
>Ga0256914_1000365_pt1 | contig 44461 bp, 35 predicted proteins | sample HulkmetaG_FD_191571 | JGI IMG/M metagenome (GOLD analysis project Ga0256914, IMG submission 191571) | Hydrothermal chimney microbial communities from Main Endeavour vent field at the Juan de Fuca Ridge, Pacific Ocean - Hulk | ecosystem: Environmental > Aquatic > Marine > Hydrothermal vents ...
CGATGGCGTGACCACAAATAAGCATCGGCGGGAAGCATTCCCACAAACGGCAACACGGCCCTGTTGCCGTTTTCATTGGCCAGTTCAATCCAGATGCGCACATCTTCCGATTCACCCTCTTTCAAGATGCCGTTGCCGAATTTCGCATTGTCCACAGTAATCATTTCGTCGATGTTGAACAAAATACACTGCTTGCCGATGATGTAGTGTGCCAGGTAACGCACGTTGCGAACCACGCAATTGTCGCCGATATCGCAGGAAATAATCACACTATTGGAAAGGCCGACCGGCAGGCGGAGTTTGTGATATTCCAGATAGCCGCTTTGCAAATCGCCGATGCGGACCATGCCCCAGAATTCGCAATTACGGATTAAATTGGGATTGAAGTTTTCCGTAACCAGAATTTTGTCCCAGCTTTCGGCGGAGTTGTTGTTTTTTACCAGAATTTCAATCTCTTTGGATGTAAGCTTGCGATAGCGGCTCGAATCGCTCTGGCGGTTACGGATTAAATATGGATCGCTTTTGTCCACCAAATATTTGGGAGCGATGAAATCTTTGCTAAAATGATCGATTTCTTTATTTAGAGAGGGCGACATCATACCTCCGGGCTATTTTGTTTCGGTAGAAAATTCACTAAAATATTATGTTTCTAAATCTAAAATCGGAAATTTTTTGTGCTTGTTAACAACAAAGTCGTGCAAAATACTTTGTTGCTAATCCGAATAATAATAATAACACAAATTTTTGCAAAAATCTACTAAATAATTAGATTTTAACATTCAGTTTCTCTTTTATTCGATCGGTTTTGATATTATCTTAGGTTAAAATAAAAAAAGTAGATTTAAGATAGGGTACTCAATGATCAGAGAAGCAGGGTATGGGCCTAAGTTGGTTCGTGAGTATAACGAACTTAATATTTTACGCTTTATCAAAAACGAAGGGCCTATTTCAAGAGCCGAGCTGGCAAAACGTTACAAATTGTCCAAAGCTGCCGTGTCGGAGATTATTGGACTGCTGATCGAGCAAGGATATGTCAAAGAAGTGGGGCAGGGAAGTTCCACCCGTTTTGGAGGGCGCCGTCCGATTCTTTTGGAATTTAATCCCAAATCCGGTTTTGCCATCGGGCTGGAAATTAAACGTGACTATGCCCGGGTTGCCATCAGTGATTTGAATGCCAAACTTTCCAAATTGGATTATTTTACGTTTGATCGCGGGACGCCACTTAAACAGGTGGTGAAAAAAATCTACAGTTACATCGATGCCTATTTGGACATCCCTTGGGTAAAACGTGCCAGACCCATTGGAATTGGCGTGGCCATTCCCGGATTAATCAACTACCGCGACGGAAAAATTCAGGAATCGGATACATTGTTTAATTGGGTCGGTTTCCCGATGAAAAAGACGCTGGAAAATCGCTACGGAATGCAGGTGATCATTGAAAACGATGTTAAGGCCATGAGTCTGGGCGAATATTACTTCGGGCATGGCAAAAACCACGAAAACATGGTCTACCTCTGGATCGGAGACGGGTTGGGGGCCGGTATTATCATTAATGGCGAACTGTACCGGGGGGTCTCGGCCAGTGCCGGTGAAATCGGTTATTATGATGTGGGCTACATGCTTCGGCAAAAAGAAGAGTGCCGTTACCTTTTTGACGGGCACACCAATTTCGGTGGAATTTTGTCGGATCAGGTGCTTGTGGAAGGAGCCAAACGGGGCTTGCAGGACGAACCGTTTAAAGGCATGCTCGATGTGGAAAAATTAAGCGTGGATTACATTCTGAAAGAAGCCCAAAACAATAATCCCCTGGCGATTGAGTTGATTCGGGAATACGGATTTTTGGTGGGGGTGGTGTGTATTAATCTCATTAATACATTGAATCCGGAATTGATTGTTATCGGGGGCCAGCCTTTGGCGCGCAACTCAATTTTAATCAACTACGTAAAGGAACAGATTAAAAAAGACATTTTGCGTACGCCCAGCCGTGTGGTCAAAATAAAGAAAGCCAAACTGAAAGAAAATGCCGCTCTTTTGGGGGCAGTGGCACTGGTTCTGGAAGACCTTTTTTATCAGCGAAGATTAAACATTCAAAAATACCGGGAAGTTTTTCGCAATAACAATTAACCGTCCTCCATTGCTCAGGCTAATCAGGCGGGTAAACCAATACTTGCCAACCTCCGCTTCTGCCCGGCTGCCACACAGAAATATTTGCTCTTTTGCCAATAAATCTGTTAATTTACGCACTCTTAAATTAAACTGAAACGGGGTATGTTTTTTAAATTAGAGCACACAGATAGCCAAAGCAAAGCACGCGCAGGTTTACTGAGCACCGACCACGGAATTATTGAAACACCTATTTTCATGCCTGTGGGTACCCAAGGCACGGTAAAAACCCTTTCCCCAAGAAATTTGCATGAAGTTAACGCCCAGATCATTCTTGGCAATACCTACCATTTGTACATGCGACCGGGCCATCAGCTTATTCGGAAAATGGGAGGCCTGCATTCCTTTATTTCGTGGGATCGGGCCATTTTAACCGATAGCGGGGGCTTTCAGGTATTTAGCCTGAAAGATTTACGTAAAATAGACGAAGAAGGTATTTTGTTCCAATCTCACCTAAATGGTTCCTATCATAAATTTACCCCGGAGCTGGTGCTGGAAATTCAGCAGGCTCTGGGCAGCGACATCATGATGGTGCTGGATGAATGCACGCCTTACCCTGCCGATCGGGATTACGCGGAAAAATCGAACGAACTCACAATTAAATGGGCACGCCAGGCCCGGGAAATTTTTGCCCGTTGGCAGCCTTTGTACGGCCATCGCCAGCAGCTGTTTGCCATTGTGCAGGGAAGCGTGTACAAAGACATTCGGGAAAAAAGCGCCCGGGCGCTCATCGATCTGGACTTTCCGGGTTATGCCATCGGAGGGTTGGCGGTTGGTGAGCCCAAAGAAACCATGTTCGAAATGACCGATTTTTGTACCGATCTTTTGCCGGCGGAAAAACCGCGTTATTTGATGGGCGTAGGAATGCCGGATGATATTTTGAACGCTATCGAACGCGGTGTGGACATGTTCGATTGTGTGATTCCCACGCGAAACGCCCGGAACGGAACTGTTTTTACGACACAGGGTAAAATGGTGCTAAAAGCAGCGCGTTTTAAAGAAGATCCGAAGCCGATTGATGAACATTGTACGTGCTACACGTGTCAAAACTTTTCGAGAGCCTATTTGCGGCATTTGTACAATGCCAACGAAATTTTGGGTCTAAAACTGGCTACTTTGCACAATATTCATTTTTATCTTTGGCTGGTGCGCGAGGCGCGTAAAGCCATTCTCGAAAACCGTTTTAAAGCATGGAAAGATGAAATTCTGGTAAAAATAACCAGTGTAGTTGAAAATTAAACAATTAAAATTAAAGGAGAAGCTATGTTAGACTTTATTCTCTTAATGGCCCCTGCCAATCAGGGACAACAGGGTGGCGGTAATGCCTTTATGGCCTTTTTGCCGTTTCTTTTAATCATTGTGATCATGTACTTTCTGATGATCCGTCCTCAGGCCAAACGTCAAAAGGAAAAACAGAAGATGCTGGAAGCACTGAAAAAAGGCGACCATGTGGTTACGATGGGCGGAATTCACGGCAAGGTGGTCGGCTTTACCGATGATAACAAAACAGTTATTCTAAAAGTGGATGACAACGTAAAAATTAACATCGAACGCAGTGCCATCAGTTCGGTTAAACCCGTAGGATCAGGAAAATAATGCGCGTTGTTTTCATGGGGACGCCCGATTTTGCCCGGGTGTCCCTTGAAAAATTGCTCGAATCCAAACACGAGGTTACGGGCGTTGTTACGGTTCCGGACAAGCCGCAGGGCAGAGGCCTGAAGGTAAAGCCCTCTCCCGTCAAGCAGGTGGCTTTGCAGCACGGTTTGCCGGTTCTGCAGCCGGATTCCCTGAAAGATGAATCCTTTTTAGGGGAATTGAAAAAGTGGCCTGCGGATATTTTTGTTGTGGTCGCTTTTCGGATTTTGCCCCCTGTTGTTTTTAATATGCCGCCCAAAGGAACGGTAAATGTACATGCTTCGTTGCTGCCCAAATATCGGGGGGCCGCTCCCATCAATTGGGCTATCATTAACGGGGAGACAGAAACCGGTGTAACCACCATGTTAATCAATGAGCGGGTGGACGAAGGCAACATTCTTTTGCAGGAGAAGGTCGCGATTTCCGAAAACATGACTGCCGGGGAACTGCACGATGTTTTAGCCGAAGTGGGAGCGCAGTTACTTTTACAAACACTGGATGGGCTGGAAAACGACACCCTGCAACCTCAAAAGCAGGATGAGTCTCAGGTGAGTAAAGCGCCTAAAATCACCAAGGAGCTTTGCCATCTGCATTTTGACCGCCCCGCGCGGGAAGTGCACAATTGGATTCGGGGATTGAGTCCTTATCCCGGGGCCTTTGCCTATTGGCAGGGCAAAACATTAAAAATTTTCCGGTCTCAACCGATCAAAGCCGATTATGATCAGGCGCCCGGAACGATCGTAAAAGTGTTGAAAAATTGTTTTACGGTACAATGTGCCGAGGGGGCCGTCGATATTTTTGAAGTGCAAATACAGGGTAAAAAGCGCATGTCCGTCGAAGCATTTTTAAACGGCTACGACGTGGAAGAAGGGCAACAGTTAGAATGATTAAAAAGGAAACCAATTATCCTCTTTAAGCGTTTTAATAAAAAATCTACAAAGGAGGGTAATATGGTTACCGTTCATGTGGGTACGTATGAGAATTTTGACAAAGCCCTACGTGCCTTTAATCGTAAAGTGCGCAAAGCACAAATTTTAGAGACCTGGCAGAAAAAATCGCACTACATAAGCCCCAGCCAAAAACGCCACAAAGCCAAAATTAAGTGGCGCAAACACAACGCAAATAGCTAATATTCCCGGAATAAAAAAGCCCCTAAAAAGGGGCTTTTAATTTTTTACCATGAACGTGAACGATTGCCACCACCTTGGTAACCACCGCCCCGGTTGAAATTCCGGCCACCGGAATTGTCACGACGAGGACGTGCTTTGTTCACAACCAGGCTACGGCCTTCCAATTCGGTTCCATTTAATGCGTCGATCGCATTTTGCGCTTCTTCGTCAGAAGGCATGGTCACAAAACCAAATCCGCGAAGTTCACCGCTGTAGTGATCTCTTAAAAGTTTAACTTCTGTGATTTCACCGTACTCGGTAAATAGATTACGCACAGTTTCCTCGTCTGTGGTTCGCGGAAGGTTACCTACATAAATATTCAATTTAGGCTCCTATAACTTAGAAATGAAACATAAATTAATTGAAAGAAAAATTTGTCGTATTTACTTGGGGAATGCATGGGATTGTTTTAAAAAATACCTGTCGTTACTTCCTAAAAAATAATTAACACTGAGAAGATAAGTAAAATAATTCCTAAAACCAAATAATATTTGGGCTTTTAAGCCGGCTGCTTAAAAAACAGGTTGGCTTTTTAATGGAATACTCCTAAATTTGTTGATGCGTTCAAATTCGGAAACCCGATTTTTGTGATTCGGTGAGAGGAAAACATCATGAAAAACAGTTCCGGCCGACCCAAAGTGGCCTTGGCCCTGGGAGGCGGCGCCGCCCGCGGCCTGGCCCACATCGGCATTTTAAAAGTACTGGAAAAACACGACATCCCGATTGATATTATCGTAGGAACAAGCATGGGAGCCATGATTGGCGGGGCTTATGCCGCAGGATTAAATGCCAGCCAGCTCGAAGAAATCGCTTGTTCCACCAATTGGAAACGCGTCGTCCAAATTCTCTTTCCGCGAAAAGTGCAGCGCGGTGGTTTGCTGGACGGCATGCGCATTCAAGAATTTTTGATCTCATTGCTCGGCGAGCGGAAAATCGAAGAATTGCCTTTGCGGTTTGCCTGTGTGGCTACCAATTTGTGGAGTGGGGAAGAAATTATTCTGGATTCCGGTTCTTTGGTTAAGGCCATTCGGGCCAGCATCTCATTTCCTTTTCTCTTTCAACCGGCTGAAATCGATGGAACGTATTTGATTGACGGGGGCGTGGTAAATCCTGTGCCGGTTAGTATTGCACGGAGCCTAAATGCCGATATTGTGCTTGCGGTTAAAGTTACGCCTTCGGTGGAGCATCATTCCAAACGGTTAAGTTCGGGCACTCTGGTTACCAAGGAAAGTCTGATCGTGGCGAATTCCTCTTCCTTTTTTCTGCAGCGTCTGTTTGGAAATTTTAGCGAACGTTTTCTGGAATTCGAAAACAAAAAGAGATCGGGAAAAATTGCCCGGCTCAGTTTTCGTAAACAAATGGCTCACGTGGCTACCACAATGGAAAACATGATTCTAACCCTGCGCCTGCGTGAAACCCCACCCGATCTACTAATTGCGCCCGATGTGAATGATTTTCAATTTTTTGACTTTTTGCGTCCGCGGGAAATTATTAAGCAAGGTGAAACAGCGGGGGAACAAGCCCTTCCGTTGATTCAAAAGCTGTTAGCCAAAAACGTAGCCGTAAACGAAGCGCACCGGTAAATGCTTATCGGGCAGAGGCCCTTAAGCCGGAGCCTTTAATGCGCCGGACGACGATCCGGCCGCTCAAAACCAAAATGACTAAAAATGTAAAATAGATCAGCAGCCACTTGGTCGTGGTTACCCAGGCACTGAAAAGCGCAATGGCGCTAACTTGCGCCGGAAAACGAAGCAGTAAATAGATTTGCAGCCCGTTTTCCACATAATCGGCAAAGGCGGCGGCAAAGGGCAAAACACACAGCCGGCAGCGCGTTACATCTTTCGTGGAAACCCTGCCGACCAGGAAGGTTAAAACAGAGCTCAGCAGGTTGGCGTACACCAGAGGATAAATGAGATCGATTCCCATAGCGATTAAATACCATTTTTTGCCAACCGTTCCGTATGTTTGAAACAGGCGGTAAAGCTGTTGCGGCGTGTAGTGGAAAAACGTATCGGGAATTTGCGTGGTGCCGCAGCACATTTGCAGCTTGTTAAGTACCAGTTTAAAAGCCAGTAAACAGGCCGCAAACAGCAGCAATAGAATCCAGAAGTGCCTGTGCTTTGAGAGCCTTAACATAAATTTTTCCTGCCCAATTCCGTTCTCAATTAAATTACGATGTTCTCTTATTGCCCGCAATAAATTTGCGGCTTATAAATTAATTTCTTATTTTTGGATCGTAATAAGTAATTAGCTAATAATCTGTCTGTTATAAGGTTGTTTCTTATTTTTTTAAGATAGAAGGAAAGGAGCAACGTGGGCGCCTATTTAGTAATTATCGGTGATGTAATCAATTCGCGGGTAATTAAAGAAAGGCAAAAAATTCAAACCGCGTTTCAAAAAGCCCTGCGGGAAGCCCAAAGGGAATATGAAAGCGATATTATTTCGCCTTTAACGTTAACCATCGGGGATGAATTTCAGGCGGTTTTAACGGAGGCTACGCGGCTTTTTGCTCTGTTACATCGTATTGAATTGCAGCTACCCGATGTACGGTTCCGTTACGGAATTGGCATTGGGGCCATTACCACCGATATTAATCGCCGGGCAGCAATCGGCATGGACGGGCCGGCTTTTCATTTTGCCCGCGAGGCCGTTGAACAGGCCCGTCGGGAAAACCGACGGTTTGTGTTTGCCTGTGCTACGCCTGTCATCCGGCGTCGTGTCGATTTGCTTTTTCATTGGATTGATGCCGTGACAGGCACCTGGTCCAGAGAAAAACAGCAAATATTGCATTTGATTCGCCAACGGGTAACTCAAAAAGAGATTGCCGCACGCATCGGGATGAGTCAGCCTGCCGTTTCACAGCATGTACGGCATCCACTGTTCCGCCTTGTGGCCCAAAGTCAGGAAGTGGTTCAGGACGAGTTAAATTTATTATTGGGGACGGGCAATGAATAATTACCTTTTGGGCTTTTGGAGCGTTTACTTTTTGGGGCGCTTGCTTTTTTACGATGAACAATACATTTTGGGTGGGCGAGCGTTACGTAAGCGATTTTTAGTGGCTCGTTTGCTGTGGGGAGCGGTAGGATTTGCCTTTTGCCCGAATGTGGTACTGCTTGCGGTGTTTTTTGTGCTGCATGGGCTTTCCGTGCTGGTCGATTCTTTTTTGCGCTCCAAAGCATGGGCCAGAAATCGCTGGTACTACGCACTGCATCTGCTGCTTGCCTTTACCGTTTGGCCGGCCTTTTTGCAGCTTGCCCGGAACTATGTGTTTACCGCATTTGCCTGGGCCCCTTACCGTTGGTTACAGTCGTTTCACCCTCAAACCTATTTAATTGTTTTTGTCGGGTTTTTGCTAACACAAAAAGAAGCGACGATCGTCATCCGCCTTATTTTGAGAAAATTACGTGCCCTGCCGCGTCAGGTTCCCGAAAGCAGAAAAAAAGACCAACGGGAGTACGATCTGGGCCGTATAATCGGGATGCTGGAGCGCATCTTTCTTTATTTTTTAATCATCTGGGATCAGATAGGTGCCATTGCCATTTTGATTGCGTTAAAGTCTCTGGCGCGCTACAAAGAGCTGGAAGACAAACACTTTGCCGAGTATTTCCTGATTGGCTCGCTGTTATCGATTTTAACCGCTGTAATTCCCGCCGTTCTGGTTTTGCTCCTGCTCAAATAGTACAATTTGAATATTTGATCGCTTTCTCTGTATGAGAGAGAAAGTTTCCCAAATAAAAGCAGGGAGATTATCATGGAGCTTTGGGCCTTATGGGTTATTCTGGGAGTTGTGTTTTTTATTGTAGAAATTTTTACTCCCGGGTTTATTGTTGCCACATTCGGAATCGGATGCCTGGTGGGAGCGATTCCGGCTTATTTTCATGCACACATTTTGTGGCAGCTTGTCGCCTTTAGCGTGGGAACCTTGGTGGCTTTTTTCGCCGTTCGGCCGCTGTATCTTAAATTTATTTTTCCACCGCAAAAACAGGTACCCACCAATGTTCAGGCACTTATCGGTCAACAAGCGCTGGTCACCGAATCCATCGATCCGCTCAGAAACAAAGGCCGGGTAAAAATTGGCGGGGAAGATTGGAAAGCAAAAACGAAAAATAATCAAAGCATTCCCAAAGGGACAATCGTAAAGATTGTCGATCTGGAGGGGGTTACCTTATTTGTAGAAACTTTTAGCAAGGAGTAAGGTCATGGGAGCATCATCCATTATTATGATTGTTGTGGCCGTTTTTATTATCGCGTTTGCGATAAAAGGCCTGGTCATGATTCAACAAGCACAGGTTATCGTGGTGGAGCGGTTGGGTAAATTTCACCGCATTCTGGAAAGCGGCATTCACATTATCTGGCCGTTAATCGAAACCCCGCGCAAAATCGAGTGGAAGTACATTAAAGTAACGCCGGACGGGCGGCAACTGATCATCCACCGCTCGATTACCCGCATCGACTTGCGGGAAACCGTTTACGATTTTCCCCGGCAGTCGGTAATTACCAAGGACAATGTGGTCATCGAAATTAATGCGTTGTTGTATTTTCAAATCACCGATCCGCGTAAAGCCGTGTACGAAATTGTTAACTTGCCCGATGCCATCGAAAAACTGACTCAAACTACATTACGTAATGTGATTGGTGAATTGGATCTGGACGAAACTTTGGCCTCGCGGGATACCATAAACCGAAAATTGCGCAATATTCTGGACGAAGCGACGGACAAATGGGGCGTTAAGGTTAACCGGGTAGAATTGCAGGATATTAATCCGCCAAAGGACATTAAAGAGGCGATGGAAAAGCAGATGCGTGCCGAGCGCGATCGTCGGGCCATTATTTTGCAGGCCGAAGGCGAAAAACGCTCGAAGATATTACAGGCCGAGGGAATTCGCGAATCGGAAGTTCAGCGCGCCAACGGTGAAAAGCAGGCCCGAATTTTGCGGGCCGAAGGAGAAGCGCAGGCTAAAATAAAAGTCGCCGAGGCCGAAGCCCGGGCCATTGAAATGATTACCAAGGCCATTGAAAAGAGCAAAGGAAATCCGTCGCAATACCTGGTGGCCATTAAGTACATCGAGACTTTAAAAGAAATGGTAAGCGGCAAGGACAATAAGGTGGTGTACCTGCCGGTAGAAGCCACAGGCGTTTTGAGTTCGCTTGGAGGTATTCGCGAAATGTTCAAGGATGCGCCTTCGGCCCCGGTTGGGGTTGAATAAAAGTTCAAACGGGCAAAAAACAAAAAAGCGGAGAAAATTCTCCGCTTTTTTATTGATTTTTCAATAAAGTTCGTCGGATTTTAAAACTGGCTTTGAATATCCATTTCGGCGTCCAGCCCTGTACCGGATTTTTTACGAATAAGCTGTTCCCAGTTGGGATTTTGCAATTCATTACGGTAGGTTGAATGGATTAATTCATAATCGCCAAAGCCCCGCAAGTCGGCAAAAATGAACTCGGAACCGCCTTCCAGGCTGTTGTAACGCCAAACTTCATAGGGCACCTTGTTCATGGAGTTGGGGTGACGATCGATCTCATCCGGTTCGCCGTATTTTAGCAAGACGCGTCCGCGGTCGGTTTGCCATCCCTCACGTCCCATCGTGTGGAAACGCTGGTCGGCTTCTTCGGCACGGCGCAGGTAATTACTGCGGGTAGTGCCAAAGGGCAGGCCGTTGGCCGCATCGCGGCGGTACCAAAAACGGGTTAAAAATTCACGCATGGCATTTGCCGTTTCCAGATTTTTGAAAATTTTCTCTTCTTGACGGGTGGCGATGTAACGCGCCATGTTAAATTCGCGTTTTAATTCTTTTTCGGTTAGCAGGGCAATAGACGGATCGATTTTGGCAATTTTATTGCCTTTTGCAGCCACGGTTTCCTGTGATTTTTTTTGCGGCTTGTACACGTAAAACGGTTTCTTGGCTATGGCTTTTTGTCCGCTCTGGGGTTCTTCCACCACCACATTCAAAATGTAATTGTTTTGTGGCAAGGCCATCACATTAAAGCCTCCCACTTCAACCAGCGAAGGCGCAAGAATTTTTTTGACCGTGGGAGGAATCGTTTTTACTGTGTCTCCATTGGTCGTGGTGACAAAATAGCTAAAGTTAAAGGTGCCCTGTTTATTTTTCTCGAAGGGCAGGTTGTTTACTTCCACATAAAAGTAGAGCATGGGTTCCAGCAAATCGAATACCCGCCTTGCGTTGGGGACAACCCGCAAACCGTTTTTGTAAAAGCGGTCCTGGGGATTGCTGCCGTTTTCGATTTTTTGGCAGAACTCCACGTCGGAGAGAAAAATTTTGTCTTGCTTGCGAATGGTATTCAGGTCAAAAATGTATTCGCCTTTTTGTCCGGAATTTTTGTCGATGGTTTGCACTTTGGCTTTGTATTTGCCATAAGGCAAAGAAAAGGAAAAAATATCGACAAGCTGGCTAAAACGTGCCAGACCGGAAGTATCTTTGGCGGTGTTGGTGTAAGCATGGGCATATTGATCGAGTTTTTTCCCGTTCAAATCGTGGATGGTTAACGTATTGGTAAATTCTGCACTAAGCTGTCCATCGGAATTCATCTGGTAAGACAAGTTGCCCTGAAACACGGAAACGTAAACTTCCACGTAGGCTGTGGAATCGGTGTGCATAAAGGTAGCGTAATCCACACTAATGGGCAAAAATTGAATTTGTGCGGATAACAAAACCGGCACAAAAAAAGCCAAAAGAAAAGCTAAGGTCGTTTTTTTCATAACCCACCTACCGTTTTTAATTAAATTTAACGGAAACAATTTTCGAGACTCCTTCCTCTTCCATAGTTACGCCGTACATGGTGCTGGCGGCTTCCATGGTGCGTTTATTGTGGGTTACCACAATAAACTGTGTGTTCTTCGAAAAGTTTTTAAGCGCTTCGGTAAAGCGTCCGATGTTCATGTCGTCCAGCGGTGCATCCACTTCGTCCAGAATACAAAAGGGACTCGGCTTTACCAGATAAATGGAGAAGAGCAGCGAAATTGCTGTTAATGTTTTTTCTCCGGACGAAAGCAAACTTAGCGTTTGCAGGCGCTTGCCCTTGGTGCGCACTTTGATGTGAATGTCCGCTTCCAGGGGGTCGGCTTCCGTGTCCAGTTCGATTGTCCCTTCTCCGTTTTCAAAGAACGATTTGAAAACTTTTTCGAAATTTGTTTTAATCTGATTAAAAGTGTCCAAAAATTGCTCGCGTGCCGTTTTGTTGATTTTGTCGATCGTGTCGATCAATGTTTTTTCGGCATTCAGCAAATCATCTCTTTGTTTAACTAAGAAATCCAATCTTTGTTTCTCTTCGTCATATTCCTGAACGGCCAGAGGGTTTACCGGTCCCAAATGCTTGATGCGCAAACGCAACATTTCGATGCGATTCTCGGCTTCTTCTTCGTCAAAGTCCTGGAAGGGGATGGCGGTTTCCACATCTTCGGAATATTCTTTTAAGGCGTATTCGCGGATGCTTTCGGCCTTGTATTGGCTTTCGTTGATTTTTAACTCTAATTGGCGGCTTTTTTCCAGCGTATTGTCGTGTTGCCGGCGGTATTCCTTGGTTTTTTCTTCCAGATCGGTAATCTTGTCACGCAGTTCCTGCAATGCTTTTTCCATCTCCTGGCGTTGGGCTTCCAGTTTATCCCGGCTTTCCCAGATGGCCACCCGGTCTTTTTCCCGCTGCTCGTTTTGCGTGTCGATATCGATTAAAGATTGGTTAATGCGTTTAATTTCCTGACGTTTTTTCTCGATTTCGTTGGTCAAATCTTCGATCGCTTTTTGCGTGCGTTGAATGTCGGCCTGGCGGTTTTGGTACTGGTTGCGCAGATTATTGGCCTGAATGCGTGCTTTTTGCACTTCTTCCAGCAGGTATTCCATGGATTCGCTCTTGCGCTCGTATTCGGTGGTGCGCTGAATGGTTTCGCGTTCCAGATCGTTTAAATCGTTTTGCATTTCCTGCAATTGCGCTTCCAGCGTTTCGGTCGTTTTTTCCAGCGCCTTTAATTCCCGGCGAATCTGCTGCAGGCGTTCATCGGTTTGCTGTAATTCTGTCTGGTGTTTTTTGACTTCGTACTGCAGCTGATTCTCTTGCTTTTCCAGTTCAATCCGTCCGGCCTGCACGGTTTGCAAGGCATTTTCTTTTTGTGTGAGGGCCTTCTGAACTTCGGAAATTTGGCGATCGGTTTTTTCCAGATCCCGGTTGGTCCGGGCAAGGGCTTCTTCAATTTCGGCCACCTGCGTTTCCAGCTTTTTTAGCTGATCTTTGCGTCCCACGATGGATACACTTCGCTGCGATGTTTCTCCGCTGGAAATTTCCCGGTTGAAGTTGACCATTTCACCCTGTTCCGAAACAAAGCGATATTGGGGAAATTTTTCCGAAAAGCGGATGGCATCGTCCAGAGTGGGCACGACAACCACATCCCCCAGTAAAATTTCCACCAGATTTTGAAATTGCGGTTGCACGCGAATTTTTTCTTTCAGGAGCGAAAGGCTGTGATCCGGGGAAGGAGTGCCAACACTGCCTTGCGGAATGCGATCCATGGGGATGAGCGTAATGCGTCCCTTCTTTTCTTTTTTGACCGTTTCGATAATTTGTCGGGCCGAAGCAACGTTTTCCACAATTACGTAATTCAGGGCATCGCCCAAAAGCGATTCCAGCAATTTGGAGTAAGGCTCGTCGGTGGAGATGATTTCAGAAAGGGTGCCGTAAACGCCGGGAAATTGGTCTTTATGGGTCATTACGAAGCGGGTGCTCTCCCAGAATCCTTCGTAGCTGCTCATAATTTGGCGAAAAAAGTTGAGTCGGGAGCGCGATTGCTCCAGTTTGCCCAGTAAACCGTTTTTCTGTTGCGCCAATTGGGCGCGCTCGTTCTGCAAGACCTGCAGAGAATTTTGCAGGTCGGTGAGTTCGTGCTTTATTGCTTCATATTCCTTGATGCGCGCAGTTTGTTGGTTCTTGTTGCGGGCGAGTTCGGTTTCCAGATGCTGAATGTTTTGCTGAATAGCGACGATTTTTTCTTCCTGCTCTTCAATTTGTTCGTTTAAAAAACGCATCTGATATTGCTTTTGGGCCAATTGATCTTTGTGGCGGGAAACTTCCTGAAATTTTTCCCGGAATTCATTGTTTAATTGATCGATTTCTTTCTTTTCTTTTTGCAGAACTTCCAGCTCGGTTTGCCGCTGGGTTTCAATTTCCGTTAACTTTTGTTCGGCCTGTTCTTTTTGCCGGGCAATTTCTTCGATCTCTTGCTGGTAGGTTTTTAGGTTCTCCTGCAGCAGTTTAATTTTGTGTTCGGCGTTGTCAATTTCTTCGAAAAAACGTTCTTTGTTCTTTTTTAGCTGTTCGCTTTGGGCCTGGGCCACAGCCATTTCCTGATTCAGTTGGGCAATTTGACGATCCAGTTCGCTAATTTGCAGGCTGGTTTTCTGCATGGCCTGTTCGCGTTGAATTTGTTCCCGTTTGTATTCTTCCAGCAGGGCCTCATCGATGGTAATTTGGTGATGGCTTTCTTCCTTTAATTTGCTGATTTCTTCCAACTGGATCTTTAAAGGGCGTACTTCGTCCAGTAATGCGTGGTAGCGGTAGCGGCAAAGTTCGATATCGGTTTTGCGCAGTTCTTCGCTGTATTGCAGATAGCGCCGGGCTTTGCCCACCTGGCGCGAAAGGGAATTGACCTTTTTTTCTACCTCGCTGATAATATCGTTAATGCGTACCAAATCGTTTCGTGTGGCATCCAATTTGTTCAGGGCCGATTTGCGGCGAATTTTGTACTTTACAATTCCGGCCGCTTCCTCGAACAATTGCCGCCGCTCGCCTTTGTTTTCACTTAAAATGCTTTCCACCATTTTCAATTCGATGACCGAGTAGGAATTGGGGCCCAACCCGGTATCCATGAACAAATTTAGCACGTCTTTCAGGCGTACCGGCACGTTGTTGATGAGATATTCGCTTTCACCGGAGCGGTACAAACGGCGGGTGATGACCACTTCGTCGAATTCGGTGTTCAGAATTTTTTTGTTATTTTGGATGGTCATGGAAACTTCGGCCATGCCCATTGGTTTTCGCGTATTTGTGCCGTTGAATATGACGCTTTGCATTTTGTCGCTACGCAGGGCCGAAGTGCGTTGTTCGCCCAGAACCCAGCGTACCGCATCGACGATATTCGATTTACCCGACCCATTCGGGCCGATGATGCATGAAATACCTTCGTTAAAATCTAATTTTGTCTTTTGCGCAAACGATTTGAAGCCGAATAATTGCAGTCTCGATAAATACATTGTTCTCCTTAAAACAAAGCTTTGGCATCCATTAGTAATTTTAAATAATCAAACCAGTATCCCGGCGGATTAAAAAGAGCCCAAAAGATAAGCAATGGAATGGAATAACACAATAGCAAGAAAACCAGTACGGTGGAACTGCGCACGATAAAAAGAATGTGAATGGCGTTTATCAGGCGTAAATGCACCCAGAGAAAAAAGAAAAGAAAAACAATCCATAAAATTTGCATGTTTTGATGGTAAAAGATCCAATGGTAAGAGATAAGACTTACGGGGAAAAACCACAAAAAGGGAGTACCCGACCAAAACATGACGGCCAGCCCCTGACGCAACCGGATTTTTGCCCGCATGAAAAGACTGATTATCTTGAGTGCGACGGCGCCCAAAACGGGCAAAAGGAAAAAGAACAAGAATAGCACAAGCGTGAGCAACCAATACGATTGACTAATAGACAGGTAGTATTCGAAGAGATTTAAGGGTACAAAAAAGATGGCCATGATTTCTTGCAGCCAATAGGAAGAGTGATTAAAGTACACCTGGGCAGCGATGAAGGCCGCCAGAATTACCGAAAAGACGAAGCCGACAAAAACGGAATTAAACAGGGGAATAATACGCCGTTCACGTAAATCCACAAAAAAGCCGTACGAATGGCGCAAAGAACGTTTCAGGTTCTCTTTGAGTCGCGGGGTTCTGCGGTAAAAGCTGAAAAAGAGGACCATAATTACCGTGATGAGAATCGAAAAGAAATTAGTAGGCATGGTACGGGAGGCTTGCTTCCGTACCACAGCGCTTTCATCCGTTTGCCACAATGGGGCGCTCAAAAGCTTAATCCAGGGCTTTGCCTCGCCAGTAACGGTGTAAAACCCCTGAGGAATAATGTAACCGTAGGGCGACGTTTGGGCCACCAGCGAAGGAAACGGACTCAACCAGTCCTGGTAGCTTTCAATAAATCCACTGTTGATTTTTAGTCCCAGCAGCGCATTGCTGATCTCTTCTTTTAGGAAGAAGGTACGGTTGATCTCATCCGGTCTGGCCGTTTCTTCTTCCCGAAATTGCTTCGGAGTTAATACCCCGATTTTTCCGATGATTCCGAACAGACCTTTATCGAGCGAGGAATTCAAAACGTTAATGGGGCTGTAATGATCGTACACGTAAAAATCGGCAACTTTTTCCGGGGGAAGAGGATGTCCCGGAATGGGAGAGACGTAGGTTTGCACATCCAGAAATGCCTTGGCCTTTCCGTTAAGAATAAAAATAAACTTTTGCGCTACGGGATCGTGGATGGGAATTTCCTGCCCTAAGCCCAGCCCCACAAAAGACGGATGACCACGGAGAAACGGAGCCAATTGGGCAATATTGGCCTTGGCCATTTCCAGAAGGTAGTTTTCGGAAAAGAAAGAAGAAGGAAAACGCCAGATGGGCATTTCCGCAAAAACCAGCAAACCCAAAGAATCGGCCAGGTGAAAGAATAAATTGTTGGGCAAAACGTGCATCACCCGCACACTGTTGTTACCCAAAGCTTTAATGCGCTGCAAATCGTCTTTTATTTGTGCGTAGGCCGATTTGTCCTGCCATCTGCGAAAATTCTGATGATAGCTCATGCCGTGCACGGCAATGGGCCTGTTGTTTAACAAAAAGCCACGGGGGGTAAAGCGAAACGAACGGGCCCCGAAGGCGATGCTTTTTTGAATCGTGGTTTTTTGCTCTCCGAAAAATGTGACGGTAAGCTCCAATCGTAAGGTGCGGGGGGCATCAGGAGACCACAGATCGGCACGACTGAGAGGCAACTCTCCTTTAATGGTCAGCGATGAATGTGTGGGGTTTTTACTAAAGCGCAGTTTACGAAAAATAATTTTACCTGTTTGCGCATTCAGAAAACGCTCTTCAATTTGCAGACGTTTCGTGGTGGGGCGGAAGAAAACCCGATAAGAATAGGAAAGTGTTGCTGTTTTGGGCGCCATGTGCAATTTTTGGGAAAATCGGTCGATTCCGTTTAATGGCTTTCGCACAATGTAAATGGGCGCGCTTAACCCGATGGCATGACTTTCGGAATAGGTATAGGGCACAATGGGGAAGCCCTGCGCCGTTGTTTGCGGCTGCCTGAGCTGAATGGTTAGCGATTGCAGAGAATCTTCGTTGAAAAATTCGCCAGGTAAATTGATTTTGAATGGTTGCTGGCCGTTGCCGACCACGGAAATCAAATGGCCGTTAAAATAGATGACGGCCGAACCTGTGATGCCCAAAGAAAGCAAATCGTACCCATTCGACAGCTCGTCTTTTCCGACACGAAAGGTGGTTTGCAATTCTACGTTGTCCTTTCCGCTAAGGACGAACGGAACGGTTAATTTTCGTCGGGTTTCGTTTTGCATTTGCCAATGCGTTAAAGGAATGGTGGAAGTGGCCGGAGCCAAATCGGCAAAATTTTGAGGCGCACCCCAACGAAATTCAATGATTTCCTGAGCAAAAAGTTGAAACGAAAAGAAAAGTACGAAGATCGACAGCCATAATTTCATTTTGAAACCCTTGAAATCCATTCTACATTAACGCAATAAAATCCCGTACGGCCTGTTCCAGACCAATGGCCAAACTTTTGGAAAACAAGGGCTTGCCTACCACGATATCTTCCACATATTCGATTTTGGTAATGTCACGGATGGTATCGTAGCCAATGCCTCCGCTGATGTTAACGCCCATTCCAAGTTTGTTGGCGGCGGCGGCCAGACCGTTTAATTCGTCCAGAAAAGCCAATTCGCTGTCCATGTCTTCGGCTTGCGTCAGACCGCGTGCGTCCAGTTCGATGTAGTCGAATTCGAGCTTTTCGGCCAGTTTGATTTGCGCGATTTCTGGCTCGATTAAAATCGAGGTTAATATGTCATTTGTGTGCAATTCCAAAACATAGTCGCCCAATTGCTTGGAATAGAGATCCACATCCAGCGGTTCGGGATCGATACTTTTTACCTGACCGGGCGCAACAAAAGTGACCATGTTAGGTTTAATTCGAATCAGTTTATGAACGGTTTCCGCGGTCAGGTTGCAGCGGATGTTTAAATAAGTTTTTACGATGTGTTTCAGCAAAACCAGATCGGTCTCTTTCACGGTTTGCTGATTGTCCTGAAAATAGGCGACAATGCTTTCCGCGCCGCCCAGTTCTGCCAGAACCACACTCTGGATAGGATCGGGGTAGCGTTCATTAAACATATTCCGAACATAAGCAATCGGGTCAATATCAACAGCCAAACGGTGCATAACTTCCTCCTAAGAAACGGTGCCTAAAAGCGCGTAATTTAACGTTTTTAAACTATTGTGCCATCGGGCAAAAAAAGAATTTACGAAAAAATAGAACACGGAACAGCATTCCGGGAAACCCGGGATGTCTCTGGACTCAGAAGCTGGAAAGGTCTTCCCAGCGCACAATTCTCCAGATGCCTGTTGTGTCGCTCCCGGACAGAGGCTTCTTTTTAAATACAAACAACGCCTCTCCTTTGATGGTGGGAATTTCTTTCCCACCGTCAATCGTTAAACTGAAAACCTTTTTGATCTCCTTTAGTTTGTGCTCGCTATCGATAAACCGAGAGTAAACGGTTCCTTCCCATATCAGGTTAAGCGTCTGGAAGTGGTGGAACAGCCCGACCGTTGTTTTAATGTCCACGTCACGCCCCCAGGTTAGGTCGGTCGGGGGGTCGGTTAAAAAGTTTTTGGAGATAAACAGAAAACTACTGTCCAGCAAATCGGCGTACACCAAAGAATCCTTGAAATTGTAGGCATACTTAAAATTGATTAATACATCTTCCGGGGTGTGTTGATCGGTTACGATGAGCATGGTGTTGTTCACGGCATTTTTAAGGCCCGGGGCAAAAGGATTTTCGCAGGCAGGCATAAAAACAAACAAAAGCGCAATAACGATGAAGAAACGTTTTTTACTCATTCCGCACACCTGATTTCCGATAAAACAGTTTTAGCGCGGTCCATGTTTTTTCGTATGCGTTGCCGATGGCATTGTCTTCCCAATAATAAATGTACCAAATTTCCGGAGGAATGTTCGATTTGAATAATCGGAATTGCAGCACGCCGGAATAAATTTTAACCGAATCGACGGAGTAGAGAACCGTAAGCTGATATTTGACGCTGGCGGTCTCCAGAGAATCGTTAATCGATGTAGGGGTAATAGGATTAAGCGTGATTGGGCCGCCGTCGTTTAAGCTGAAATCCAATTTGGGATAGTCGTTTTTTTGCGAACGGGTCAGTTGAATGAAATAATTTTGCTCGTCGTTCAACGTCCACTTTTGTTTTTCGAATTCATTGGTAAAATGCTGTTCCGGAATAAATTCGAAAGAGTGGGGCTGGCCGTTCTGTGTTAAGGGGACAAAGCACTTCATGTATTCATCAACGTCTTTAGCCTCAATAGCCTTTTTGAGATTAACGAAAACAATGTCGGGATTTACCGCCGGGTCATAGATCAGTTTGCCGCCCGGGGTACCCACATCAGGCGGTTCTACCTGATTTTGTCGCGTGGTAAACGGATTGGTGCACATGACGAAAAGTAATAGTACACCAAGTGTGATAGTAAATCTAACTTTTTTAATCATAACATTTTACATTAATTTTAAAAACAAAAAATACGGATATTTAAAGGTAAAATCAAATAGAGATTGTCCCACAAAATTATGGTTGCGTGTGCCTGATAAGGTTTTTTGTACACACACCGGCGACGAGGTTCGGGCAAAAAAGAGAATTAGATTTGCATTTGGCAAAAAAATATTTTAAACTTTATTTGTTTGTTTAAACAACCAATTATTTTAAAGAGGCGGCGTGAGCGACAAAAAACAAAAAATAATCGGTGGTAATGCAAAGTTAGTACGGAACATTAACCGTGCGGCTATTCTGAATTTAATCCGGGAAAAACAGCCCATCTCCCGGGTGGATATTGCCCGCATTACCAAATTGAACAAGAGTACCGTGTCGAGCATCGTCGCCGAATTGCTGGATGGGGATTATTTAATTGAAGAGCTCGTCCCGGATAGCAAGGTGGGGCGTAACCCTTTGCAATTACGCTTGAATGTTTCGCGCTTTCATGTGGGTGCCATTAATTTCGATACGAAAATTATCCGGGTGGCCTTGATGAACATCGGGGGAGCCGTTGTGGCCAAGACGGAGTGCGTTCCCGAGAATAACTCTCCGAATGAATACGTGCAAAAAGGCCTTGAGCTGTTAAACGATTTGATGCGAAAATTGCGCATTAGCGATCTGGAAGGCATTGGAGTAACCATTGCCGGTTTGATCGATCCGGAAGACGGCCATGTGCTTGTTGCCCCGAATTTGGGCTGGAAAGACATCAAGTTAAGCGAACTTTTCCTGAGTGTTGATCCTTCGATTAAGCTACTGCGTTTTTACAACGATGCCAAGGCATCGGCTTTGGCCGAATTGTGGTACGGCACAGGACCCATAAAAAATTATTCGAATTTTGTTTTTGTTTCGGTCGGTGCCGGTCTGGGAACTGGTGTGGTCATTAATCGTAAGGTTGTAGAAGGTGCATCGCATGCCTCCGGCGAATTTGGGCACATTCCTATTTACGAGCAGGGTATTGATTGTATTTGCGGTAATTCCGGCTGTTGGGAGGCTTACGCCTCCGATCGCGCGACCGTAAAAAGATATTTGGCACTCAAACAACTTACGCCAAACGACGACCAGCCCATTCTGGTCAAGGATGTGATCAAGGCTGCTCAGGCCGGCGATGAAGAAGCCATTCAGGCTCTGCGCAAAACGGGGGAGTATCTGGGTATCGGAATCTCAATCATAGTGCGCGCGTTAGATCCGCAGGCTATCGTCATTGGCGGCCATATTTTGCAGGCCTGGGATTTGATTTACGACCAAATTCTAAAAGGACTGGAAGAACGCAGCTTTTTCGGGTTAGAGAAGCGAACCAAAATATTGCCATCGTCTTTGAAGGAGCGGCCGCGACTCATTGGCGCGGCAACGCTGGTGATTGAGCATTTTTTTAGCGATTACAAAATCACATTGTAGGAAAAGGTGTTTTTCATTAATTAGTTGGTTGTTGCAACCAATTTAAAGGGATGTCAGGCATGGAAAATAATTCGTTATACATTGGTTTGGATGTGGGAGGCACCAATACCGTTATTGGTCTGGTCGATGGCCAGGGTAATTTTTTGAAGCAGAAGGCCATTCCTACCCGTGCCAATGCAACGATCGATGTTTTTATTGATCATGTGCACGATGAAATTCAAAAGTTAATCAATTCGAAAAAGAGCGCACTGGCCGGGATCGGAATCGGGGCACCAAGCGTTAATTACAAGTTGGGATATCTGGACAATCCGAAAAATTTTAATTGGGGAAGGGTGAATTTAACACAGGTTTTTGCAGACAAGTTTCAGGTTCCCGTGCGCGTGATTAATGATGCCGATGCCGCGGCCCTGGGCGAGCTGCATTTTGGGGCTGCCCGGGATTTAAGCGATTTTGTGCACATCACTTTGGGAACCGGTTTGGGAAGCAGTATTGTGGCAAACAAACGGTTGGTACTGGGACAATACGGCTTTGCCGGGGAGTTAGGGCACACCAAAGTTTGTGCGGGAGAGCGTTTGTGCTCATGTGGGCAACGGGGTTGTCTGGAAACCTATGTTTCGGCAAGTGGGATTTGCCGCACCGCTTTTGAATTGATTAGTAGCGGAAGAAACGATACCCGGCTTAGAAACTATTCATTTAATGAACTGACTCCGGAAATAATCACGCAATTTGCTCAACAAGGCGATGCACTGGCGATTGAAACGTACCGTTACACGGGCAACATCCTGGGGAAAAAATTAGCGGAGGTTGTGACACTTCTCAATCCGGAAGCCATCGTATTTTCCGGAGGATTGACCGGCGCCGGACACTTTTTGTTCGAACCGATGAAACAGGCTTTGGAAGAAAATCTTTTGCCGATGTTCAAAGATTCCGTCGAAATTAGGATTTCCGATTCGAAAAAAAATTATGCGGTTTTAGGAGCCGTTGCCCTTTTACTGCAAGGACAACAAAATTGAGAATTTTAAGTTAGCTCAAACGAGTGGAGGGCCTATGTACTCGAAGAAAAGCATAAGGGTTATCGTTGCCTTTATTGTGGGACTTTTTACGTTTTCCGGATTGCTGTTCGCAGCCGGAAACGGTACGATTAAGGGTATTGTTAAGGATGCTCAAAGCGGGACACCTTTGCCCGGTGCCAATGTCTTTCTGAATGGCACGGGATTTGGAAGTTCAACCGATGTGGACGGATATTTTAGCATTACCAATATTCCTCCCGGTGCTTACACGTTACGGGTCGTTTACATTGGCTACAAGCCGTTAGATATTCCTGTGCGCGTAAAAGCCGGGGAGGTGATCGTGAAAAAGATTAAACTTCATCCCCAGGCGCTTGAAGGCGAAGAAATTGTCGTTACTTCTCAGGCCAGCGGACAAAAAGCAGCCATAAACCAACAGCTTTCTGCAAAGTCGATCGTGAATGTGGTTTCGTCCGAACAAATTCAGGAGCATCCCGATGCCACGGCCGCCGAGGCGATTAGCCGCATTCCTGGCGTCTCCATTATTCGTTCGAACGGAGAAGGCAATCAGGTGGTCATTCGGGGGCTTTCGCCCAAATACAATGCCATTACCATCGATGGGGTGCGTATTGCCTCTTCTAATCCCAATGATCGGAGTACGGACTTGAGTTTAATTTCTTCCAGCATGTTGCAGGAAATCGAGGTTTCCAAAACCGTTACGGCCGATCAGGATGCCGACGTACTGGGGGGAACCGTAAATTTTAAAATGAAAGAAGCGAAAAAACCATTCGGGCTTCATTTAATTGCTCAAGGTGGGTATACAGGCCTCTCTAATGCGTATAATAAATACGATAATTACAAAATTGTACCGAGCATTGAAGCCCGATTTTTCCACAATAAACTGGGAATGTTTGCGCAGGCCAGTTTTGAACGACGCAATCTTACCTCCAATGAATTCTCAGCCCAATATTCCAATGCGACGAATGATAATGTACATTACGTAACGCAGTCAATCGATATCCACAACATTCCGCGGGATCGTAAACGAATTGACGGAGCTTTGGTTCTCGACTATCGCTTGCCCGACGGAAAGATCAGCCTTTCCAATTTTGTGGGCTCGAGTACGACAAAAATTACGGATCGTTACGAAACGCTAAACATCAATTCCAATCAGCATTTGTACACGCTGGCTTACAGCAATCATGAAATGAACATGATTCACAATACTTTGAACTTCGACAAACAATTTTCGTATCTTCATGCGTATTTGAAGTTTGCCCACAATTTCTCCGAAACCAAAAGTCCCGAAGATTGGGCGGTTACTTTCTACCAATCTCCGGCGAACATAAGCGAATTTCAGAACCAGACAAACCTGGATCCGCATGTGGTGGCCGATTCGGTTCTTTCCGATCCGAATAAGACCAAATTGAACACGGTTTCTACCGACAACAATTACTCCATGGAACGCAGCTACATGGGCTCCCTCGATTTTGAGGTTCCCTGGAATATTACCGACAAAGTCACTTCGGTCATTAAATTCGGCGGAAAATATCGCCATCAAAAACGATCCTACACATCCGAAGTTTACGGTACCAACGCCTCTCTGGTCTCGCCAAGCGCGCGGGGGGCCACGTATTTAATCGTTAAACATTTCGGCATTAAAACCCACGATTACACGTCTATTCCTCTTTCGTTTTTTGTGGACACCACTTACAACTATGGCCGCCTGTTAGACGGTGAATTCCAGATGCATAACCCGATTAATTTCGATTTGGCCCAGGAACTGATCAAGTTCTGTCAGGAAAATGTGGACAATTTTGCCAAGAATGGCGCCAAAGAGGCCTATGCCCGCAATAATTATCTGTCGGTTACCAACAACTACGCCGGTACGGAGGTGCTAACGGCCGGTTACTTAATGGCAACGATTAACGTCGGGCCGAATCTCACCATAATTCCCGGTATCCGCTATCAGAATTTACGCACGACCTATTCCGGAACACGCGGGCAGCAAACGGCGCTTTCGTATTACAAATATGACCACTCGACGGACACCACGGTAACGGTTGACCACCCCTATTGGTTGCCGGATATTAACATACGTTACAAGCCATTCCCCTGGTTTGATGTACGTCTTTCGTATTCGACCACGCTTTCATATCCGGACTACCGGGCAATTATTCCCCGAATCGACGTAACTACCGGAGCGGCCTTGGCCTGGAATAACTACAAACTTAAACCATTACATTCACGAAATTACGATGCCTATTTCACTTTTTCCAATAATACCATTGGTCTGTTGACCATAGGTGGCTTTCTGAAGCAGATTGACAATCTGATTTACCCCTGGGTATTCTACAAGGCAGGGTTAGAAGCCAAACCGTATTATCTGACCAATAAGAATCCTGCGGAGCATTTGACCTACCGCATTAGCACGTACATCAACAACCCCTTTACGGTGAATAATTACGGGGTGGAATTCGATTGGCAAACGCATTTCTGGTATTTACCCAATCCGTTAAAAGGTTTGGTGCTGGATGTGAATTACACGCATATCTTTTCCAGAGCGCAATATCCGTACGTCATTGCCGGGGCTACCAGCTTGACCAACATCGATACCTCATTTACCGATCGGCTTATCAACCAGCCGGATCATATTCTGAATGTAACCGTGGGGTATGATTACAAAGGATTTTCGGTGCGTGTTTCCTATCTCTATCAAGATGACGTGTTCACAGGGGTAAGTCAATGGCCGCAGTTGCGTTCGAACACGGCGGCGTACAAGCGGCTGGACATTACGGCCAAGCAAAAATTGCCGTGGCTTGGCTTTGAACTTTACGGGAACATCACCAATCTCAATAAAGCACGCGATTTAAATGTGCTCCAGAAATATCCCAATATTCCAAAATCGATTGAGGAATACGGGATGACCGCAGAATTGGGATTAAGATGGCAACTATAATGTAAGTATGAATAAAGTGAAGGAGGGAAGATTGAAAACATCTTTAAAAATTGTCAGGACAAAGAAAGGAGGTGTGGCCAAACGATAAAATGTACAAAAAGCGATTAAATGCTTTAAAACAAACTAAGGTTCAACAAAATTAAGAGGAGATGCGTTATGAAACGTATGTTAACTTTGCTTGTTGTGATGATGTTTTTCATCACGGCGGGTCTTCATGCCCAAACAATGGTCATTCACGCCAATCAGGGCTACATTAATGAAGTTATTATGCAAGATACCCTTTCCAACGGGGCTCCTGCCCATCAAGTGTATCAATTGGTTACATTAGATACTACCTACAAATTTACCGGCCCGATCACCATCAAAGGAGATGTGACCATTGAAGGTGTGGTAGATCCCAATACCGGACGTCCGCCCTGCATTCAACCGGCTGTTTTGCAAGACGGGAGCATTCCCAGCACACTTTTCACTATTAGTGGTGCCAATGCCAATGTAACGCTTAAAAATTTGTACCTGCTGGCTAAGGCAACCAATAACACGGCTAATGGTGGTGGTATTGCCGTTCAGGTTTCCGCAGACAAAGTCCGCTTGACGGTTGACAATTGCGTGTTTGATAACTGGCAAACTTTTGCCATCGGGTACAACGGTCAGTGGGATAGTTTCTTCATCATGAACAGTACGTTCCGCAATCTGGTGCATCCCAATCAATGGTACATCGGCGAAGTTATTCGTAACGAATGGCCCGGCGAAGCCTACACCGATTCTTTGGTCATGATTGGCAACAACATGGTCGCAATTAATGGTTATGCAGCCTGTCCCGTTACCAAATTTTACACCAAGTATTTCCAATTCGACGGCAACAAAGTACTTTACACCTTCAAGAATCCGTTCTTTATCTTCAACATGACCGAAGGCGAAATTAACGACAATATTTTCTACGGAAACTATGCCGGTGGCGTGGACCAAACCGAGAATCCCTGGTGGGACAATCTGTGGTATCCGGATTCCTCCTACGGAATTATTGCTTTGCAACCGCTGAGCGACGACAACAAAGAGATGTTTAGTCCTTCCGATACGTCCAAAGCCGAAAGCATGCGTACCATTGCCGTTAAAAATAATACGTATTTCTGGCCGCAAGAGTTAGTTGATTTCTGGACGGCCTGGAACGATACATCTTCCAACAGAATCTTCATCCCGCATTGGATGAATGACCGCACAGAAGCGATGTTTTCCGACAAAACCAAGTATCCCAATCTGGTTGCCGAAAACAATGTAAATGCCGATCCTGGTTTTATGACGGAAATGGACAAGGATATCTTGCACGGTACAACAGGAAATGACATCGGTTTGCTTGCCTATTTTAAAGAAATTCGTACCGGCAAAGCCGAGACCGATATTTGGGGCTATGGCATTACGCAGGTTGGTGCCAATGCCGACTGGACACCGACCTGGCCCTTGCCGGAATCGGCCTATATTACGGCACTCGAAGAAAGCGTAGGCAAAACGGTTCCCACCGAATTTACTTTGGGAGAGGTTTATCCCAATCCGTTTAACCCGAGTGCACACGTAGAATACACATTGAACAAAGCCGGACGTACCAGCCTAAAGGTTTACAATATTCTCGGCCAGCACGTTATGACTTTGGTGGACAATGTTTTCCAGACGGCAAATACGTACCGGGTTTCCTTTAACATGTCCAGATTTACCAGTGGAACTTATTTTCTGGTTCTGGAGCAAGACGGCCATCGTTTGGTCCGAAAAATGCTGTTGTTGAAGTAATTTCTTCGGTATCAATCCGGAGTCGCTGCTTTGGCGGGGCTCCGGATTTTTTTTGTCTTTTGCAAATTTGATTGACTAACATAAGGAAGGGAGAGAATGCACCATCTGAACTGGGCTGATTTTGCCGTTATTTTTGCTTTCTTTTTGGTAATCTTCGGAATTGCGGCTTATTACACACGTAAAGCCGGCGAAAGCACAGGGAATTTTTTCCTCTCGGGAAGAAATTTACCGTGGTATTTGGCCGGAACGGCTATGGTGGCTACAACTTTTGCAGCCGATACCCCCCTGGCTGTTACCGAACTGGTGGCAAAAAATGGCATTGCCGGTAATTGGTTGTGGTGGAATTTGGCCATCGGAGCAACGCTAACCGTTTTCTTTTTTGCACGTTTGTGGCGTCGGGCCGGCATTATGACCGATGTGGAATTTGTGGAACTGCGTTACAAAGGAAAGGCTGCAGCCGCGTTGCGCGGGTTCCGGGCCTTGTATTTGGGTTTGTTCATGAATGCCATTGTGATGGGATGGGTAAACAAAGCCATGGAAAAAATTTTTTCTGTGGTAATGCCCGAATTCAATGCCTTTTTATTGGTTGTAATTTCGGCCTCTATTATTGCCGTTTACGCTTCGGCTTCGGGGTTGTTGGGCACGGCACGCACCGATAGCTTTCAATTTTTGTTTGCCATTACCGGCTGCATTATCCTGGCAGTCATCGTTGTTCAATTGCCCCAGGTAGGCGGGATGGCGGGTTTAAAAGCCAAATTGGCTCCGCAAATTCTCGACTTCTTCCCGAAAATCGGCAATGTGACCGTTTCGGGCATTACCGGTGGGGCGCTGGCATTGAGTGTTGGGGCATTCATCGCGCATATCGGACTGCAGTGGTGGGCTACCTGGTATCCCGGTGCCGACCCGGGTGGGGGTGGGTATATTGCCCAAAGAATGATGTCGGCCAAAGATGAAAAACACAGTTTGTTTGCTACGTTGTGGTTTACCATTGCCCATTACACGGTGCGTCCCTGGCCCTGGATAATTGTAGCGTTGGCCGCTCTTGTGCTATTACCCCGGGAACAGAACCCGCAAATGATTCAGAAACAAAATCCGGCATTATTTGCCAAAGTAGAAGCGGCCTATCACAATCATGCGTTGCTGCAGTCGGACGATCCCGTGTACCATTCACCCGCATTTAAAAAAATGTACGAAACGTATGAAAACACGGTCGATCCGGGCATCATGTATCCCAAGTTAATGTTGCGGTATTTACCCCCGGGGTTATTAGGATTGTTAATTGCTGTCTTTTTGGCGGCGTACATGTCTACCATCGCTTCGCAGTTAAATTGGGGAACATCGTATCTGATTAATGATTTTTACCGGAGATTTGTGCGGCAAAATGCTCCGGAACGCCACTACGTTTTGGTGTCGCGATGGTCAATTATTTTAATGACGGTTTTTTCTCTGTTGGTAACCAAATACTTTTTAACCACAATTTCAGGGGCCTGGGAATTTATCATCAATGCCAGTGCCGGTATGGGCGCCGTTTTGATCTTGCGCTGGTACTGGTGGCGGATTAATGCCTGGTCGGAAATATCGGCGATGATAGCGCCGCTTGTCATTTACCCGATGGCCCGTTATTGGATGGGGCTGCATTCTCCCATTACTTTGTATCCTACCGTTTTGGGCACGACTATTGTTTGGCTGCTCGTAACCTATCTGACAAAGCCGGAATCCACCGAACATTTGAAAGCCTTTTACCGCAAAACCCATCCCGGTGGTTGGGGTTGGCGCTACATCGAAAAGATGATGCCCGATGTAAAGGGTGATCAGGGCTTTGGACGGGTTTTTCTGGATTGGGTGTTAGGGATTGTGCTCGTGTACTCATTTTTATTCGGGCTGGGAGATATCCTCTTTGCCGAATATTTGCGTGGCAGCTTGATTTTACTGGTCGGACTGCTTGCCGGCTGGGTCATTTATCTGGATTTGAATAAGCGGGGCTTTGAAAGCATTGCTCAATAAAAAAAGGCGGCTCAGTGTACGGAATAAATGCCGTTGCTGCTTCGTTTATGAGAAATAAACTACGATAGTATGGCCTTTTCTGGCGTTTTGTTCGTGCATTTTCAAAAAAATGAATGGTAAGTGTGACTTAGTTGTTGCATGTTAAAAAAATAAATTCCTATATTCATCCCAATTTAATATTTGTGGGTCAAATGAGCGGAATACCTTATTCAATATGAAGCGTGCTTTTTTGTTATTCGTTGCTCTAATGATGGCTTCTTGCGGAGTAAAGCAGCCTGTTGAGAATATCGAGCAGCAGAAGACGGGTAAAATATTTGTTGTCTCCCAGCCGGATAGTGCTTTGATTTTTCTGGACGGAGAAAATACTTTTCAGTACACACCCGATACGTTGAAGGGGATTGCACCCGGACGTCACATTATTCATGTACAGCGGGAAGGTTTTAAGCCGCTACAGGATTCGATTGCCGTACAAGTCCGGGAAGACTCTGTGGTAAACGTAATGTTTACCTTAGAAAAGTTGGTCTACCTGGGTACGCTTGTGGTAAACAGCGAACCTGCCGGTGCCGAAATTTATCTGGACGGACAGAACACCGGGCGATATGCTCCCGATACCTTGCAGTTGGCACCGGGTACGTACCAAATCACGCTCGTCAAAAATGGCTTTGTGCCGGTCGATTCGAGCATTACGATTGAAAACAATGCAACTACAAGCCTTACTCGATCGTTAAGTATTTTGCAAAGGGTTGTATTGGAATCGTTTGGTAATGTTTCTTGCGAACCGTGTGTCACGTCTGCCGAAAATTTGGAAAAATTCCGCAGCGAACATGCGGAACCTTCCTATGTGTTGTTTGAATATTACGCCAATTGGCCTTCTCCCAATGATCCGTTTTACAACGTTTCTCCCAAGGATGTGGACGAACGGGTTCGATATTACAAAGTGTACACCCTGCCCAAATTACGATTGAACGGAGAAACCGGAGTAGATGCCGCCAGCTACGAAGCTATCCAGACCGCTTACGCCGAGGCAATTGCCCGGCAAAATACCCCCCTGGCTCTTTCGGCGAGTAAACGCTTGCAAAATGATTCTTTGTATGTGCGTGTGGAAATTTATGATTACGGCCAGGTGTTGCAGAATACCGATTTGCGGCTTTTTGTTTTAGTGTATGAAGATGATATTCATTTCGATAGCCCGCCGGGCAGCAATGGACTAAAAGATTTTAATTTTGTTTTTAGAACTTTCCTTTCGGATCGCACGGGTGACCTGGTGAACGCCAACACGTTTACTTACGCGATTGAATGGGGTAACTGGCAATACGCAAATTGTCACATCGTGGCTTTTCTACAGGATGTGGCCACGCAAAAAATATATCAGGCAACTTACAATTAGGAGGAGCGATGCATCGTTGGTTACAAACACTGATTGTGGTCGGATTGGCTGTGATGGTAGCCTTTGCCGGCACACAAAAAACAGCCCAGGCTATTTTGGACGAATCGTTTGAGGGAAGCTTTCCACCGAGTGGTTGGACAAAGTTTTCCAGCTTTTCTCTGGAATCCTGGCAGCAATCCTCGGAAAAAAGTCGTACCGGCACCCATTCGGCGATGGTAGAAGTTAATTATTTGTACAATCAGGATGTCTGGCTGGTAACACCGGCTTTGGATCTTTCTTCAACCAGCAGAGCAACATTGTATTTTTATGAAGATCAATCCGGCTGGGAAGGAAGCGGTGGCACCAATTCCATTGAAGTTTCTACCACTTCCAATAATACGGCTTCGGCATTTACGCCCATTTTAGAGATGACCCCTGAAACACATTCTATCGACGGGTTTGACGGAAATGTGGTGGAAGTAGATCTCTCGTCCTATGCCGGACAGAGTACCGTTTACATTGCCTTTCATTACCACAATCCGTCTTCGCCGAACTACCAGTGGTTTGTCGATGATGTGAAAGTTTTGATTCCCTCCGATCATGATGTAGTGGCACTTTCACTGGATATGGACACGCACTATGCGCCCAATACAACGGTAACCCCTAAAGCTACGGTAAAAAACGAGGGTAAGAACACCGAATCCTTTGATGTGGAGTTTGGTTATTACGATTGGTACGGGGAAGAAGTGGCCATTAGCACCACATCGGTATCCGATTTGGCACCCGGTGCCAAAACGCAGGTTTCTTTCCCTGCCTATACGTTTAATCAGGTCGGTTACAAGTTTTATGCGCGTACCAAACTGAGTGGCGATATGGATACCTCGAACGATGTGGCCACTCGTTTTATTAATTCGTATCCCAATCAAAAAGAAGTTGTATTGCCCGAAGAGTTTACGGACACAGAATGTACCTATTGCCCGGGTGCTGCCGAAGCGCTGGACAGTTTGTACGAAACTTACCCCGATAATGTGGCGATTATTGCCTACCACGGAGGTTTTTCCGGGAATGATCCTTTCGACAACAGCTATGCGGCGGATCGACGCAGTTATTACGGCATTACTGGCTATCCGACCTGTGTTTTTGGCGGAGACCGCAAACAAGTTGGCGGAGCGGCTGCAGGGAGCGACTGGAGCGGGGTGTATGCCGGATACGAAGAAAAATATTTAGCGGAACGGGAAGAATACACTCCGTTAACTCTGGACATTGTTTGGACGGAAGACGGTACCACGATTAATGCAACGGCGACGGTTACGTATCAGGCCCTGATTAACCTGAAAAATCTGTACATTCGCTGGGCCTTGTGCGAATCGCACATTGCCTACAACTGGGAAACGTCAATGGATTCCTTGCATTTTGTGGAACGCTTGATGATTCCGGATGCGAACGGCACTAAAGTTTGGGACAATGATTATCCGGCGGATGTTGGCACAGAAGTGGACAATTCCATTAGTTTCGACATTCCCGACGGCGTGGTTAAGGAAAATTGCGAATTAATCGCGTTTGTGCAAAATGAGGATGACAAGGAAGTATTGGTAGCTGCCAAAGTAAATCTTGGCAATAAACCGAACGCTCTTTCGGATGGGAAAAAATTAATGCCCGAGCAGTTCCGCCTGGAGCAGAACTATCCCAACCCGTTTAATCCTTCTACCACAATTCGCTATGCGTTACCCAAAGCGGCCCATGTCACCTTGACCTTGTACGATGTAAACGGCAGGGAAATTGCCACTCTGGTGAATGAAAATAAAAGCGCGGGATTCCATGAATTTTCGTTAAATGCAAGCCGTTTGGCCAGTGGAATTTATTTCTATTCGCTTGATGCGGGTAACTTTCACGCTACAAGAAAAATGATTTTATTACGTTAAACCGAGGTGGTCATGAGAAAAATAGCCTTATTTTTAACTTTCAGTTTATTTATTGTTGCCACAAGTATGGCCCAGTCGTTTCGTCTGGACGTGGAAGCCACCAGTGCGACAGCCTCTCCTGGGGAGTCGGTTGTTTTTAAAGGGTACGTGCACAATACGAGTGACGCCGCTGAAGTCATCAAAATGGTGCGAAAAACCCAATCGTTGCCGGAAGGATGGAAAACAACCCTTTGTTTCGGAAGCTCGTGTTATCCCGATTTTGTGGACGAACCGGACCCGGTGAGTGTGGAAGCGGCCGATAGCGTGTTTTTTGACATTACATTCAATACCGATGAAAATCCGGGAAATGGAGAAGTGTGGCTTGTCTTCGAAAATCTGGTTTCCGGAGAAAAAGATTCGCTTCTGTTTACCGTACAAACCGAAACACCGCCTCCTTTTACTGTGGAACCCGAAGCAACAACCTTAGAAGGAAAACCGGGCGATTCTTTTGTGATGAAAGGCTACATCCATAATCGCAGTAATGAGACGATGGTCATTAAATTAACGCGGGTTGAAAATTCCATTCCCGAAGACTGGACAACAACCTTGTGTTTTGGCAGTAATTGTTACCCCTCGTTTGTAGACCAGCCGGATCCCGTTGCCGTGAATGCCGGAGACAGTTTGTTTTTCGACATCACGTTTAACACCGGGGCCACCCCTGACACGGGCAAGGCATTGCTGCGTTTTGAAGATTTGGTCTCAGGCCATAAAGATTCTCTGTGGTTTCATGCTTCCACTCTGCTGCCGGCTGCAATCAGATTGGGGCAAACCGTGGCCAGTGCAAGCGGTATGAGTGGTGATACCTTTGAATTGGGCGGCTACGTGTACAATTTGACCGATTCGTTAATTACGGTGAACCTGGTACGCGTTTGCAATAACCTGCCGGAAGGATGGACCAGTTCCATTTGCTTCGATGTGTGCGTAAGTCCGGTGGTGGACACGGTCACCTCGGTGATTGCCCCCCTGGACAGCTTGCCTTACACGTTGACCGTTACCACACAGGGAAGTAAGGAAGATAGCGGGGAAGTGTGCCTTAAATTTTATGCTGTGGGCGCCTACGATACCCTGTCTCAAGATTTTAATGTAACGGTAACGCCTACGGCCATCGACAAATCGCCCCAAACGGTAACCCGGGATTTCAGACTGTTCGGGAATTTTCCCAATCCATTCAACCCGCAAACCACCATCCGTTACCAAATTGAAAAAACAGCACGGGTAAAAATCGATATATTTACCGTTAACGGGCAACACGTGATGAGGCTGTTAGACCGTGTGCAGAAGGGCGGCTACCATGAGGTGCTGCTCAATGCCGAACACTTGTCGAGCGGAGTGTATTACTATCGTTTAAAAACTCCGGAGCATGTGGCGTACGGAAAGATGATCTTAATTAAATAGTTTTGCACAAGGCTCTGCTTTTAAGCCGCGTGGCAGAGCCTTTTTTCGATTGTTTACATTCATAGAGGGACCGACAATGAAAAAACTCTATTTTCTTCTGATACTTTTGCTTTTGCCTTTTCTGCTTCAAGCTCAGAACGTCAAAAATATGGAATTGGATGACTTGAATGGCAATACATTTGCGTTAAAAGATCATTTGGATGCCGACGCAACCATTGTAAGTTTTTGGGCCACCTGGTGTCTGCCCTGTCAAAAAGAACATCCTGCGTTGCAAAAGCTGAAAGAATCGTTCAAAGACAAAAATATTCAGATCATTGCCATTTCTACGGATTCTCCCCGCAGTCTGGCCAAGGTGAAAAAATACGTTCGTTCCCACAAAAAATATAAGTTCGTTTTTCTGCTCGATCCCGATCGGGAATTTGCCCAACAACTTTTGGTCACCGAAATTCCCCATACATTCGTTCTGGACAAGAACGGTAATGTAATTTACACGCATACGGGATATCGACTGGGCGATGAAAAAGAGTTGAGCAAGGTATTGAAAGAATACTTCGAGAAGCAAAATTAAAACGGATTCATCGGAATGAAAACTTGGTACTTGGGTTTATTTTTACTGTTTCTGACCGCACTGGCTTCGGCACAAGTCGCGTTCAAAAATCAAATGGTTTACACCAACTGGGAAGAATACAATCGTACCATTCTGGAAGATTGGGCCGACCTTACCTATCGCCACAATTGGTTTAAAGCAGGGTTGCGTTACGAAATTAACCATCCGCCCGATCCGTTTATTTTCCCGCAAGATTCTTTATTGAAAAATTACGAACTTACCTTTCGTTATGTGCAGGTGCGTTACAAAAAAATGAATTTGACCGTGGGAAATTACTACGAAATGTTTGGCAGAGGGCTTACGCTGCGTACCTACGAAGATCGCAATTTGCGCGTGGATACTAATTTGGACGGTTTGAAATTCAATTATTCGGGACGCAAGTTAAAGCTAAAGGCCATTGGCGGGCGCATGCGCGACAAATACAACCGGCGCAAAAATTGGCTTTGGGGCGGTGATGTGGAAATAAAAGCGCTTAAAAATATGAGAATCGGTGCCAGTTATTTGACGCAAGACCAGTCTTCACAAAAGTCGCTTTGGGCTGCGCGTTTAAGCTATACCCGCGATATGTGGGATTTTTATGCGGAAACGGTGCGTCCTTCCTGGTATTCGGCATTTAGTTACTACGCTGCGCTCAATTTGTATTTTGAAAAAGTTTCTGCCACATTAGAACTTAAAGATTACAACCACATGTCTTTTTTTAACGCCTACGGAACCGAGTACAATGCGGCACCGTCTTTGACGCGGGAACATGAATTCTCCATGTTAAATCGTCATCCGCATGCCTTAAACCAAAATGACGAACGTGGCTATCAAATGGAGATTAGCTACACCCCGACTGACCCGATTCAAATTGTTCTGAACCACAGCCAAACGTTTACTCATGCGGGTAAAAGCTTTTTCAAGGAATATTACGCAGAATTGGGACACACCGTTAACGACAGGCTGGAGTACCATCTGGCCGCGGCCTGGACGTTCGATTTTACAACCAACACCGACAATATTACCCCGTTGGTCGATGGCAGTTACAATCTGACCGACCGGGATCAAATCCATTTGAGCCTTCAACATCAACACACAAAAAATCGCAGCGATTTAAGTGAATTTGACAGCGAATTAGGGTTACTGGAAATTTCGCATTCGCCTTTTGTAAGTTTTGCGTTGGTGGGGGAATACACCAACAAGTATCAGCTACGAAATGTGGAAATGAAACGCCATGCCTGGCTTTACGGGATGGTTTCGTTTACGTTCTGGCATAACCAACGGCTATCCGTACTCTATGGCTCGCGTCGCGAAGGGTTTATTTGTGTGGGCGGTATTTGCCGTTACGAGCCGGAATTTCAGGGGGTTGAATTTAAGCTAACCACACAATTTTAAATTGAAATAAAATTTGGTATATTACTGCCGCGGCGGGGATATTGGACATTGTTTCCACTGCATGTGGTGAGTAACAAATTTTTTTGCTTTCTTCCGAAAAAGCATAAACGCAAATGTCGGGAAGTTTTAAAACCCTGCTTTGCTCCAAAGCCAACGCTATTACATGAGAAAAAGGATGAAACTTAACGGAAAAGCGATAAAGTACAAAATACTTTTTACCGACTTTGACGGAACGCTTTTTTCCAAGAATAAATCCATTTCGCCGACGGATGTGCGTATTTTACAGCAATTGGGGCAAAAAGGTGTCACCCGCGTGATTGCTACCGGACGCTCCTATTTTTCGATTCGTAAAGTTCTTCCGGAAAATTTCCCCATTGACTTCGTTATTTTGTCTTCCGGGGCGGGAATTATGGAATGGCCTGGCAAAAGGCTGCTAAAAACCTTTAGTTTTTCTGCCGGGTTAAGCGCAGCAATCACGGCTTTTCTTGTAAAGCATGGTATTCCTTTTTTTCGGCAAGATCCCTTGCCCCACAATCATGGTGGCTATTATTATTTGAATCACACTCAAAATGCCGATTTTAAACGGCGGCTGAATTTGTACCGGAAGTACCTTAAGCCGGTAGAAAAAGTTCCGGATTATCGGCCGGCTTCCCAGTTTATTATCATGGAACAGGAAGAAGAAAGTATCCGGGAGTTGTTTGGAAGCCTTTTGTCCCAAATACACCTAATCAAGGCCACATCACCGCTGGACCATCAAACAATATGGCTGGAAATCTTTCCTGAGGCCGTTTCCAAGGCCAATGGGGCGCAATGGTTGTTGGATCGTCTTGGAATTTTAGGAAAAGAAAGCCTGGCCATTGGGAACGATTTTAATGATCTGGATTTACTGCATTGGGCCGATGGCGCTTTTGTCATGCCCGACGCTCCTTTGCAATTACGCAAGCTGTTCCCCGTACTTACGCTTAAAGACGGATCTATTCTTTCCCCGTTGTTTTCTTCTGATTTACCCTGACCGATAATTTTCCCGCGAGGTTTCTCGCTTTGATGATATTTTGGGATTAAAAAAGAAAAACCCCGAAGCATCCACGCTCCGGGGTTTCTCGTTGTTGGGCAGGGTATGTCGAGTTATTTAATGAACATTACCGCTTTGGTCTTGGTAACGTTGTTGGTTTTCAGTTGATAGAAATACAACCCGCTGGCAACCTGATGTCCTGCATTGTCTTTGCCGTTCCAGACGAATTTTTTAACGCCTTGCGGCAGAACACCGTTGTAGAGCGTGCGTACTTTTTGTCCCAGCACGTTGTAGATAATCAGTTGTGCAGGACCAGTCTGGGCCATTTGCACTTTAATGGTTGTGCTCGGGTTGAACGGATTCGGATAAGCATCGTACAGCTGATCGGATTTAACCACCAGATTGTCTTTTTTATCGGGAATGGCGGTAACTTCAACGGTGGTTGTGGCTTGTAAATCTTTCACCTCGACGGTGGAGTTTACATCGCCGTCTTTCGTAGTAACCAGGATGTCATAGGTACCATCCGATTCAACGGGCAGGTCAAAAGAACCGTCTTCTCTGATGTAGGAGTAGCCCGTCCATTCATCCGTACCAGCCGGTTTGGCGTAAACGATGCCACCAACCAGATCGGATTCTTCCGTTGCTTTGGCTAAGCCCTGAGTTTCTACTTTTACCCAACCTTTGATCTTGGCCAGCAAGATGCGGGTCGGTTTCTTTTCTTGCAATACAAAGTTCAGGCCGGTTACGTCAGCACCCTGGATGTAAATCGGAACGGCCTCGCTCCAGGTGTGAGCGTCGTTGTAAAATTCCGGCAAGTAATCATAGCCACCCCAGGCCTGCAGGTAAACCACACTACCATTGGGGAAGATGGGATCGAAGGCATAATGACCGGTAGAATCTACCTGAACGGTGATAACGCCAACGTTGGTAGCCGTGGTGTAGGCCGTTACCGAACCGGTCGTGATCGGTTCACCTTTTTCGTTCAACAACATACCGGAAATGCTGTAACCATTTTCGGTATCGATGGTATCCAGAGCAAAATTAATGTTTTGCACATCTTCATTGGCATGATAGATAATAGGATCGGCCGTTTGCAGGGTCGGTTTGTCGTTGTAGAATTGAGCAAAGAATGTGGAATCTTTCCAGGCAAAGCCTACCAGAGAATCTTCCTGCAGCATGGTGTAACCTTCAACCCTGTAATTACCATCGGCATCGGTAGTAGCTTCCCAGGTTTGCCACAAGTTGCTCAGGAAATTGTAGCTAACAAATACCACATTGGCACCTTCCAGCGGCAGGCCACTCTGACGGCTGGTTACCGTACCGCTGATGCTGAACGGTGCAACCGTGGGCTCAGGCAGGTTAAAATCGATACCACTTACATCGCTGTGTACGTCAACTTTGGTGGCTTCTTTCGGAGTGAACACGCTGTCATAAAATACCATGTAACGATAATCATCGAAATAGGCAACGCAACGAATCACATATTTGCCCGGAGCTAATTCCATGGAATAGTCACCGGTAAGGGAATCCGGAATAGCCATGAACGGACGACTCGGATTTAAAGGATGGGCATAAATTCTAACCATCTCATATTTGTCGGCATTGCTTACGTGACCCGTTAAGGTTTTGAGTTCTTTCATTTCGAACGCAGCTAAGGTGGTATCACCGGTTACTTCAAAAGCGTTCCAGTAATTCAGATAGCCGGCTTCTTTGTCTGCAGGGATGTACACAACATATTTGCCGGGAAGCATTTTAAGCGAGAAATTGCCATCGGCATCGGTGTCCGTGGAATAAGAAGCCCAACGCAGCATTCTGGGCGGAACATGGAAATAAACTTCGTATTCACGGAAGTCATTCAAATTTACACTGTCCGGAATTTTCAGAAAGTAAACCGAAGTTTCTACACCTTGATCGTGGAAGACCACACTGCCGTTAACGTTTAACAGACCTTCCTGCATTTGCAGATTAATATTGTGGATTACAGGAAGTTCTTTTACTTCCACTTCGTCATAAAACGGCTTGTACAAAAAAGTATCGGGACTGGTAATCGTGTAAGTGTTGTTTTTCAAAACCGTGAACTGAAAATTCCCGTGATCATCCGTCATTTTGAGCATGCGGAATGCTGATGTGTCATTCTTGAGCGTGATCAACAGCATAAAATTGGGCACAGGAACCGAATCTTCACCGGCGGTTACCTGACCGGTAATGAGGGTGGTAAAACCCATGCTTTGTGCCTGGCCAATGCCCATGCTCATAAAAACGAGCATCAAGCTGGCAACAATGGCGAGTAACGTAGAGTGCTTTCTCATAAAACACCTCCTATTTTGGTTTGTTGTACTTTACTTTTTCCTTCGCAACAATATCTACAAGTATTGTGCCAATTTTATGAGAGGAATTTTCCTTTGATGGATTGTTTATAACTTCAATAATAACAATGAAATGTTTCAGAGTAGATGGAGAGATGCCCGATGGGGTGCAAAAATTAGATATGCAAAAAATACGCAGTATGCAAAAAATGCATAGAATAAACTAAAAATGTTTGGTAATGTTTAAAGAGATGGCCTGGTTGTTTATGTCCGACTTGATGCGTAATTCCCAGCTTTTTTGCAAATCGAAAAGTACGTAAATGTCCCACACGGCAAAAGCCGCGATGAATAGGTTGCGAATTTTGTACATACGATTGTAAGAGTCATAGAGTCGGTCGAAATCGGCTCCTTCCTTTGCATTCATGTAATCCTTTCTGTTCTCATTCGTCTTGATGGCCGTGTAAGTAATTCCCCCCAACAAAAGAGAAGAAAATCCCGTGAACCAGATTCCTTTTTTGTGAAATTTTTGTTGTAAATGGCCGGAACCGGGTAGCAGCAGGGAAAAAGCGGTTGTCGCAAAAGGAAGTGGCTTTATGGCAAAAACCTTTTGATTTGCAGAAGGCGGAGGGGTATTGGCCGGCACAATCGGGTGATGCGCCTGAATTTGTTTTTTTACATGATTAAAGAACTCAATAATTTTGGGAGAAGTATCTTTCGGATCAAAGGCAAATTGGGGATCGCATTTGATAATTTCCATAATGATTTTTTTCGCCTGCGCCGTATCGGCCAGGGCATAGGCGGCATTGAGCATGTATTTGTAAATTTGCAGACTGTCTTCTTTGGTAACGTACGGATCGGATAAAAGAAATCGTCCTTTTTCGATCACCTGTTTGTATTTAAAAGCACGAAAGTCGCGGTCCAAATTTTGGATTTGGCGCTCAACGTGTTGTTGTGCAAAGAGAGAAACGGTAGCGACAAGGAAAAGAAGAGCAACTAAAGCCGAACGCATAAAAAATCCTAATTTAAACATTACAAGCAAACAAAAATACAAAAAATCGAAATACAAAAAAAGCCTTTAAGCGCACAAAAGAACGTCCAATTATTTTGCGGCCTCTTTGAGTGCGATAAATTTTTGTACCTTTGTTTTTTTTCTGAAATCAATCGTGTCGCGCCAGGTACGGTAAAACTGATTCTTTATTTCGATCACATGTTTTTCCCGGGTCAAATAAACGGGTTTTTGCAAAGGTGTTTCGCCGATGTATTTACCATCGATGTACACTTTGCCCCAGGGCGACACTTGCAAATCGAGTCGGGCAAAAATGGAATCGAGGTTAAAAGTTAAGGTGTAGCTTTTTTGCGCGGGGATGGAAACGGTATCGGCAAACGAGGGATAAAGCGGGTTCTGCAGCCCCAGAACATATTTCCCCGGTTTTAGGCGCAAGGGCCGGGTCATAGGCGTGGAATCTACCAACTGGTAATTTAGGTAAATTTTGCACCAGGGGTAGGTTTGGATGAGCACCTGCGTGTAGGGAATAATCTCATTTTTGGGCGGTAGAACGGTGTGGGGTGCAGAATCTTTTGCCGTCCTTTCGGAGTTCTCTGATGTTCGATTTTCGGATTTGCGCAAATCAGGCGCCTGGGCCGAGTCGGTGAGTGAGCTTTCCGGTAACACGGCAACCAGACTATCGCTGTTTCCGCTTGGGGGAGACCCCGAGGGAGCGTGCTTTCTGAATAGGAAAAAAACGATGAGTACCAGCAGACCGGCTCCCAAAATGACAGGAAGCCATCCGACGTTCTTTTTGCGGGACGGGGGCGGAAGCGTTTTTCGGGAAAGGGTTTCCGAACCTTGCGGCGTGCGAAATTTTTCCAGCTCTCTAAGAATGACCTCTGCAGATTGAGGCCGTTTTTCCGGCTCTTTTGCCAGCATTTTTTGAATGAGCTGACAAAACCATTTGGGTAGTTCCGGACGAATATTGCACGGATTTTCCGCTTCTTTGCTTAAAATTTGCGAAAAAATTTCTCCGATGCGTGGCGCCTCAAAGGGATGCTTTTTGACGGCTAATTGGTAAAAAATAATCCCCAGGGCAAATACATCGCTGGCCGAAGTAAGCGGAAGGTTGTTGATTTGTTCCGGCGACATGTAAAGCGGGGTGCCTAACAGAGAGCCTTCGGTTGTCATGTGGAACAGGGCATCGTGATAGGCTATGCCAAAATCTGTGAGTTTAATCTGACCGGTTTTATTTACAAGGATGTTTTCCGGTTTTAAATCTCTGTGAATGTACCCGTGGCGATGTAAAACGGCTACGGCTTTGGCAATGTTGTAAGCAAAATCGATTATTTCTTCTGTACTCAGGGTGTGGGTGTCCAGATATTCTTTGAGATTGCCTCCATCTACGTATTCCATGGCGATAAAGTACAGGTCGTTTTCTTCTCCGAAGTCGTAAATGGAGACAATATGTTCGTCATTAAGGTCGGCCACAATTCGGGCTTCCCGCTCAAAGCGTTGCAAAAGATTGGCATCGGCACTTTTGAAAATTTTGAGGAAGGTGGTACGCCCTAATTTTTTGTGCCGGGCTTTGCAGATGAGGGTCGGGCCGTGTTCCGCAATAATTTCCAGAATTTCGTAATTTCCGATTGATTTGATTTTCATAATCCGAGCTCTTTGGCTTTAAGCTGAATGGAGCGTAGAGAAATATCCAGGCTTTTGGCCGCCTTGGTCCGGTTACCGTTAAACAATTCCAGACGTTTTTTGATGATGTAGTTCTTAATTTCTTCCAGCGTTGCTTCGTTTTCCAGATTTTTGGGAAGTAAATTTTGCAAAGGTTGTGCATCCAGATCGTCAAACTGAATATCTTCTGGCTGAATTACATTGTCGGAAACCAGAATGCTTGCCCGCCTGATGAGGTTTTCCAATTGGCGTACATTACCCGGCCAATCGTAGTCCATAAGCTTTTTCAGTGCCTCGTTGCTAATGCGCAAATTCGGATCGATGTTTTTCAGGAATGTTTGCACCAGCAGCGGAATGTCTGATTTGCGTTCCCGGAGCGGAGGCACGTTGATGCGTACCACATTGAGGCGGTAGTACAGATCTTCCCGGAATTTTCCTTCTTTGATTAGTTGGTGCAAATCCTGATTGGTTGCTGCCAAAATGCGCACATCGGCTTTGCGAATAATGGTTTCGCCCAGACGTTTAAATTCTTTGTTTTGCAATAAGCGCAAAAGTTTGGCCTGCAGCTCGAAGGGCAGGTCGCCAATTTCGTCCAGAAAAAGCGTTCCACCATCGGCAGCTTCAAACAGACCGATGCGGTCGGATGTGGCTCCGGTAAAGGCGCCCTTTTTGTAACCGAACAATTCGCTTTCCAGAATGGAAGCAGGCAAGTTGCCGATGTATTGCGCAATAAACGGCTTGTCTTTGCGATCGCTTAAATCGTGGATGGCGCGGGCGACCAACTCTTTTCCCGTACCATTCTCTCCGGTGATTAAAACCGAAACATCGGAGCGGGCTACTTTGCTGATCATGGTGAATAGCTGTTTCATGGCCGGAGACTCGCCGACCATCGTGGGAATGTGCACATCCCGATCCAGTTGATTGCGTAAAACAATATTTTCGCTTTCAAATTTCTTTTTAACGATAATTTGCTCCAACGCCAGAGACGCAATTGCCGAGAAAAGAGAAAGAAATTGACGCGCGGCTTCATTGAAGTTCTGGCGATTCTTGCGGCTGTCGAAATACAGAATTCCGTAAACCTGGTTTTTAATAATCAGAGGAAAAGCCAGAATGGAATGAATTTGATTCAGGATTACACTTTGTGAATGCGCGTACTGTTCGTCGGTCAGGGTGTCAAAGGATAATACGGCCTGTTTGCTTTCCAGAACCTTTCGGAACACGGTTTGCGAAAATTGCACTTGCTCGGGGCTTTGATGATCTCGCGTAATGATGCTGCGCGGCACAAAAGCGTCATTCTCCCGGTCATAAAAAATGAAAGCCCCGACTTCCGCGCCTGTTTCATCGATGAGTTGGTTAAGGAGCGTGTCCAGCACGTTTTCTTCGTCGCTTAAACTCGACATCTGGCGCGTAAGCTTGTAAATGGAAGCAAGATGCTTTTCCGTTAATTTATCGTATCGCTCTGCAGGTTCGACTATGTGATTATTCATAATAAAAATTGATGTAATATGACTGACACAAATTCCCTAATTTGTCTTCGATCTCGAGCCGCCAGCTGTAACGTCCTTTGGCTAAATTTTTAACGGTGAACTGACTTGCATCACCTGAAATTCCCCGGTAATACGTGGATTCGAATGAGGGAAATTTCAGGAGTTCGATATTAAAAACGTAGTCGAAGGTCAATTCGGGATTGACCCATTGAAACACCACGCTATCTCGCACGGTTTCGCCGTCCGCCGGATGAAGCAGTTGCAGTTCGGTCTCAATTACCCGGCGAATGGTATATGGCCCGTTTATGATCGAATCGCCATTTAAATTTTTGACGATCAAGAAGAAATTAAGTTCCGGTAGCTCGGCATTTGTGAGCTCCGGAGAAATCTGTGAAACATAAAAATCCTTTCCGAAAAGTTCGTCGTTATTTGGATCGCGGGTTAAATCAACGGAAAAATGGTAGTCGCTATTAAAAAGGTAAACTGCCTTCAAATCCAGGGGGCTGTCTGCATCGTAGATATGGGATTGAATGCTTAAACTTGTGGTCGAAGGCGTTTGTTCAAAATTGTTATAGTTAGAAACAAAGTGTACCGCACTGATTTCCGGCATGGCATTTAAATAGATGGTGTGCACATCGTTGGTTGTTTCATCCAACGTTGTCTCTTTGGGGAAGCAACCGTTTGCCGTTACGGTTATTTCCAGGGAATCGACAGGGGGATGCTCGAAGATGACTTTTCCGTTCCGGTTGGTAATTAAAAACAGTCCCAAGTTTTTTACGATGATTTGGGCGTCTGCAATAGGCTTAAACGGAGGATACAAATGGTGCACGGTTATGGTTGATGTAACATGGGGATTGTTGGTATAATTACTGGCTTTGGGATCGAACGGATTTTCACGAGGCGCATCGCAAAAATTAAGCAATAGCAGAAAACCCGAAAATGCCAATAGGAAAATGATTTTTCGCACCATAACGTAATCCCGTAATTTCAGAGAATTTTAGATCGACTAAAGTTAACAAAAAAATTAATTTATTAAAATAAAAAAATCACAGTACGGCGATGGATTTTAAGAAAAACCCGGTTTCCCGATTTAAATGGTTAAACGAAATTTTAAAGTAATTGCCGAAGGTGCTCTCCGAGCCATTGTTTAAGGCGGAAGGAAATCGCATGCACCACAAGGGCCGCTTTGTACCCCGTGTCGATGGGGATGTCTTGCAGGCTCCATTCCTTAACGGCCCGGGGATCGTGCGATGTTTCCAGTAGTGCGGCGGGTTCGCCGGGTGTCAATCGTA
>Ga0256914_1000366_pt1 | contig 44366 bp, 25 predicted proteins | sample HulkmetaG_FD_191571 | JGI IMG/M metagenome (GOLD analysis project Ga0256914, IMG submission 191571) | Hydrothermal chimney microbial communities from Main Endeavour vent field at the Juan de Fuca Ridge, Pacific Ocean - Hulk | ecosystem: Environmental > Aquatic > Marine > Hydrothermal vents ...
ACGAGGCGTCGAAGGGAAGTCCTTGGAACAGGTCTTCCCCCCGCAATAGACCGACCCGTTCTTCCCGCAGGCCAGGGCACGGACCCATTCCATGTCCTTCCCGCCGAGATAGGTGGAGGAGGCGATCTGCTTTCTCGCCATATCCACCTTCATGACGAAACCGTCCATGCTTCCACCGCCGAACTTCTCCTGGAAGGCCCCCCTCGTGACGGGGAAATCCAGGGATTTCGACCCCCCCCCCAAGATACAGGTAATCGGAAGGGCCTTTCACAAGGTCCAGGACCTCATCATCCTTCTTGCCCCCGAATATGGTGGAAAACAGGATGCGGGAAAAGGTCCCATCGATATGGAAAAGAAAACAATCATCTGCTTCAGGGTAGGGCTTCCAGGATCCGGAGGTCATGGGAAAATCATAGGAACGGGTCCAGCCCGAAGCCCAGCAACTCCCGTCGGGTGCCACCCAAAGACCTCCGGGACCGTCCCAGGACTTCCCGCCCACATAGGTGGAAGCCAACAATCTCCTCCCCCAACGGTCCAACCTGGACAGGAAGGGGGAACCTACCATCCCGCTCGAATTGGGATTTGTCCGCATGAACGCGTTTTTTGTTGTCGGAAAGTCCGTGGATGTGGTTATCCCATATACGTAGATTTCCCCGCCGGGTGTCAAACTTTGAAAATAAATTCCCTCGTAGCCTCCTCCTCCCAGGAAGGTACAGAAGACCAGCTTGTTCCCGCCAGAGGACAACCTGAGCACGACCCCGTCGGAGGCTTTCTTTTTCGTTCTTTGAAAAACGCCGCTGGTCGCGGGAAAATCCGCAGAAAAGCTATATCCGGAAAGTAGAAAGTCCCCGTTCCCCGCCCTGTCGACACAATGAAGGAAATCCACAGATTTCCCCCCGACGAAGGTGGAGAACACCAATTTGGGGTCCAAGGTCAGGGCGAGACGGGAATCCCTTCCGGCCGCCTCGAACCCGAAGGTGCCGGGACCAAGGACCCGGTATCGGACCTGGACAGGGGCTCTTCTCCCGGCACCATCCACCTGCCAAGCCTTGGGCAAGGGCTGCCGCAGGGGCCCCAAGGCCGTCTTTACCGCAAGAGACCCGTCCCCCTCCAGGAGAAGGCCTTCTCCCCCCTGGACCCGGATCACCACCTGGGTCAAATCGGCACCGGGATCCAGGAGAAGATCGTATTCGAACCCCCCTCCCCCGGCTCTCATACGCACCCGGACCCCCGGATAGAGACCCTCCCACTCCAGGCTCCTGTAACCCCGCAGATCCCTCCGCCACCGGGAGGGATCGTTCCCAAGAAAGAAGTTGAAACGACCGGGGAGGGCTTCCACCCCCCGCACCCGGGCCGACCCTGCGCCGAGGAAACCGAAGGAAAGGCCCACCAAGGTCTCCTTTTCTCCAGGAGAAGCAGGGATCCCAAGGCCCCAGCCTTTTCGAAAAACCTGAACCTCCCCTCCCTCCCGTGGGATCCTGGGAAAGGAAGGCCTCCCCGGAGGGGACCTTCCCTCGATCCCAAGGACATGGAGGCGGGATACGGACGATGGTCACGGAGAGGCAGATCCTGGAACAGGTCGGCTTCGTGCGAAGCCTGGCCCGGGCTCTCGTGGCCGACCCTTTCCTGGCGGACGACCTGGCACAAGAGGCCTGCCTGAAGGCCCTGGAATCCCCGCCCAGGGAGGGAAAGGCCCTCAGGTCCTGGCTCGCCCGGGTGGTCCGGAACCTGGCCTTCCGGGACTTCCGGGCCCGGGCCAGGAGGGCCAGGCGGGAGGAGCGGGCCGCCCGCCCCCTAGCGGCCGGCCGGGATCCCCTCGGCCTGGAGGAGAAGAAAGAGACCCTCAGGCGGATCTCCAGGGCCGTCCTGGAACTCCCGGCCCCCTACCAGGAAGCGGTCCTCCTCCGGTTCTACCAGGGCCTCTCCCCCAAGGAGGCGGCCCGCCGCCTGGGGATCCCCGCCGAGACCTTCAAGACCCGCGTGAAGCGGGCCCTGGAGAAGCTCCGGTCCCGGCTGGACCGGGAATCCCCCGGCGGAAGGAAGACCTGGCTCGCCGCGCTCCTTCCCTTTGCCCGGGGGGGCCGGACCTTCCCGGCCGCCGGCGCAACGGCGCCTGGTGTTCTGAAAGGAGGAATCGCCGTGCTCCTCTCCAAGAAAGTTCTCCTTCTCTCCCTCCCGGCCTTCCTCCTTCTCGGCCTGGGAATCCTGGCCTGGAAGGGAGGAGAGCCGGACCGCCCCCTCCCGCCCGGAGAAGGCCCCCGCCTGGCCTCCTCGACTCCCCTTCCTTCTCCGGGGCCGCCCCCCCAGAGGAAGGACCTCTCCCCTTTCCGGGTCCGGGGAAAGGTGGTCGGCCCGGGGGGCCGGCCCCTGGAAGGGATCGAGATCCTGGCTTCCTGGAAGGGAAAGAAAGAATCGGGCAAGGTCCTGGCCCGGACGGGAAAGAAGGGGCGGTACACCCTCCTGTTCCCGCAGAAGGGATCCGCCCTGGTGACCCCCCGGAGCAGGAAGTGGGGCCCCCTGAACCTCCGGGAAGGCCGCCGGAAGGTCCGGATCCCCGCCGAAGGCGTGGACTTCCGACTCCATCCGAGGAAATCGGCCCGCCTGGTGGTCCGCGCCAGGAACCGCCGGACCGGGGCCTTCCTATCCACCTTTCCATGCACCCTCGTCCTGAGGTGGGAAGCCCCGGCCGCGGGCGGTACCCCCGGCACAGTGGACTCCCCTCTCAAAACCGAGAAACCGAAAAATGGGGTCCTGGAGAAGGAGATCCTCCTTCCCCCGGGCGTCACGGCCGCCCGCGTCCAGGTCCGTACCCCTTGGACCCGGAGATGGGCCGACCTGGAAGCGGGGAAGACGACCCGGGTGGTCCTGGAGGTGGAACTCCGGGAAATCGAAGGGACCGTGACCGACGAGATGGGCCGCCCCCTGGAGGGAGCCTGGGTCTACACCGGATCGCCCATGAGCCTTCGGGGAAACGAACCCTTCAAACCCCTGGATCCCCGCAGGCTCGAGAGGATCCCCGGGGCCGTGAAGACCGGCCCCAAGGGACGGTTCCGCCTCGAGGTCACGAGCCCCCTGGTCACGGCATGGAAGCCGGGCTACTCCCCCGCCTCCCTTCCCGTCGAAAAGGCGGCCCGGATCGCCCTTCCCTCCCTTGGGAACCTGGAAGGGATCCTGCTGGACGACCAGGGCCGGCCCCGCCCGGGAGTGGTCCTCCTCCTGGACCGGACCAGGGAGACCCGGACCGGCAAGGACGGCCGCTTTTGCTGGGAGGGCGTGGAGGCGGGCCTTCGGGGCATCTGCTTCCCCGGAAGAGATCCCGGCTCCGGCCGGAGGGGGAGGCCCGAGCGTTACTGGGGAGTCCGGGTGAAACCGGGGGGCACCACCAAGGTCACCCTGGGGCCTGGGATCGCGGAAGTGGAAGTCCGCCTCTACACCCACGAGGGCAAACCTTTCCTGGCACCCGCGGCGGGGATCCTGGTGGGCCTGGACCAGGTCTTCACCTTTCCTCCCCCCTTCCGGGCAAGGGAAGGTAGGTTCACCCTCCGCCGCGTCCTCCCGGGCAAATACTATCTGCTGACGAAAGAGGGGCGGGGCGTCGTGGAGATCCGGGGGCCCAAGGCCCGGGCCGGCCTCGGTCCGGCGGACCTTACGGTCTTCGCCAAACCGGGGACCACCCTGGCCCTCTACCCGGAAAGCGCCCATCCCCTTCTCCGGATCATGTGCCTCAGGGCGGCCAGGCTCCTCCGGACCCGGGCCGGAGGGGACGGAAAGGTGTTCTTCCCCGGCCTCCCCCTTGGAACCTACGTCGTCTCCACCACGAGGGAGAAGCGAAGGAAAGTGGTCCAGGTCCGGGGACCGGGAACCACTGCCGACTGCACCTCCTGGTGACCCCCCTTTCCTCTCCTGGTCCGATTCCGCCACCCTCCTTCCCCAACCCTCTCTCCCGGCTCGAGAGCCGGGACTTCTTTCGGAATCGCCCCCTTCTCGGAAAAGGGGGGCCGGCCTCCATCCATCCCGGAACGGGACACAGCGGGAAGGGCGGCCCTTGCCAGGACGAGGAGGATGCCTAGACTCGGAAAAAACCTTTTTTCTCTCCAAGACCCAGAGGCAAGACATGCGCGCCCGGTTTTTCCTTCTTTTCTTCCTCCTTCCTTCGGCCCTGGTCCTCACCGGCCCGGCAAGGGCCCAGACTCCCATCGTCCAAGGGGTCTCCAAGGTCATCGGAAGCGGGGCCATCGGCCCTGTGACGGGCATCCCTTCTTTCAACGTCCGGGGGCTGGTCTCGGGCGACGACGACACGCCTCTTCCCAGCCTGGTCTGCCTACTCTCCACCCTGGGGAAGGGCCGGGTCCTGGCCTGGGGCCACGACTCCTTCCTCATGGACAAGGCCAACGGCCTTTTCGACACCCGGAAATTCAACACCCAGGCCGTCCTCTGGCTCGACGCCAAGGGAACCAAGAAGCTGGCCTTCCTTGTGGGCCACGGCGAAGGCGCCAGGGTCTCCCGGTGCCGCCTCTTCGTCCAGGCCCTGAAGGCGAAGGGATTCCAGGTGAAGGACATCTACGGGCAAGTCACCTCCTCGGCCCTCTCCGGAGTCGGCGTGGTGGTCGTGGGGAACGCCGTCAAGGACTTCACCTCCGCCGAGCTCAACCTCCTGGAGAACTACGTGAAGAACGGAGGGGCCCTCTTCCTCACCGGCCTGGGTTGGTTCTGGGAGCCCTACCACAAGAGGCCCCTGGACCAGTATCCCATGAACGTCCTGGGAGAGCGCTTCGGGATCCGCTGGCTGGGGGGCTACGTCGTGGACCCGACGAACAAGTACAACGGAAACACGGTCTTCCACACCTTCTTCCCCAACTGCGACCTCCAGCTCCCCGGCGGGGCCATGGCCCGCCTGGAGTCCATCCTGGCGGGTCACGCCTCCAACCTTGGGAACTACCTGGGCTCCAACGCCTCCGTCCGGAAGGACTACCTCACATCCATCGCCTCCGTGGCGGCGGGAGAGGCGGGAATTCCCCTCAAGAACGGCTGGCGTGCCGCCTTCGACGCCAGGCTCCGGGCCTTCCTGCTGAAATACCCGCGCTGGTACGGATCGGCCTGGCAGTTCGACAAGACGCGGAAGCCCTGGCTCTCCCTGGGCCGGGCCGTGCTCCACTCCGCCCTGGCCGCCGCCTTCCCCCTGGACACGAACCGGGTGAACACCCTGGTCCAAGCCCTGAACTTCAAGTGGACCAACCAGGACTACCTGGACATCTTCACCAGGCACAAGCTCCTCCTCCTGGACAACAGGCGCCTCCAGTCCGACCAGCGCAGGTTCATAAAGGACCTCCTCGAGGCCGCCAAGGCGGTGCCCCGCACCATGAGGCGGATCACAGTAAAAGGCTTCCTCGGCAAGACCTCGCCCGACATCTCCCGCGCCTTCTTCGGCGGGGGAGTGAACATCTTCGGTATGTCCATGGGCCCCCTGGAGAACGGATTTCCCAAGGACGTACGCCCCTTGCGGAGACCCGTCTTCGCCATCGTCGTGGTCCACGAGACGGCCCACTCCTTCGACGCCGCCATGCTCAAGGATCCTTTATATGCGTCTTTGCGCAAGCGTCTCCTCCGTGACGCCGGCCTGGACGACCTCCAGTACCTGCGGAGCATGGTGGGAGGCAAGTTCTTCCAGAAGGCGCCCCAGGAGTTCGTGGCCTCCATGGCCAACCAGTGGGTCATGGACTCGGCCCACACCTTCGAAGTGGGAGTGACCCGCTGGCTCAAGGGCAAGGGCGAGCCCATCCTGCAGTGCCTCTTCATGCTGGACCTCTACGGCCAGAGGAAGGCAACGGCCCCCCTGTTCCGGACGAGCCTCAAGGGGGTCCTCTCGGTGGTCCCCGCCTCCCTCCAGCGGGACGGGGCGGGAAGGGTGACGGACGTCACCTCTCCCGAGGCCTGCCTCCACGTCCGGTACGACGCCAACTCCAAGGCCGCCGGCCTTGCCGCGGCCCTTCGTTACGGCGATCCCTCCCCCCTGGGCGTGGAGATGCGGGCCTCTTCGGCCCCGGCCCTTGGAAACTACGCCTTCTCCCTGGCGGGCAAGGCCCCGGCGAAGAACGCCCAGGGGTTCCTCCTCCTCTCCTTCAAGGACGACGACCGGCCCTCGCCCGACCCGGCTCTCGCGGGCCGGGTCTACCTGGACCTCTCGACGGCCCTGATCCTCCCCCTGAAGAGCGACGGCAAGGGGAACTTCACCCAGCCCCTGCCCCTCCCGGACCACCCGGCCCTGCGGAATCTCCGCCTCTACGCCCAGGCCTTCTTCGTCCGGCCCAACCCCTCCGGCCCGGACTACCTGGGCTCCAGCCCGGGGATCTCCCTTCTCCTGGGAAAATAAGCCCGGAGTCTTTTCTCCGGCCCGGGCTTTGCCGCACCGGACCTTCCGGCCCCCTACCGCCGGGCAAGCCAGCGGACCAGGAGGTCCGGCCAGGAATCCACGGGAAGACCGCGCTTGCGCATGCCGTATCCATGCCTGCCCTCGGCGAAAAGGTGCATCTCCGCCGGAACTCTCTTCCGCTTCAAGGCCAGGTAGAAATAGAGGGCGTTCTCCACCCGGATGGGATCGTCCTCGGTCTGGAGGAGGAAGACGGGAGGCATCCCCTTGTCGAAATCCAATTCGGGCGCGGGTCTTCCTTTCCGGTCCACCAGGTAGGCCGGATAGACCAGGACGGCGAAATCGGGCCTGCAGGGAAAATCGTCGGCTCCGTCCACCTTCGGGTAGGTGCTCTCGTTCCCCTTCGCCGCCGTCACGGCCGAGAGGTGCCCCCCGGCGGAGAAGCCCATGATCCCCACCTTCCGGAGTCCCCATCCCTCTTTCCGGCTCCGGGCCCGGACCAGGCGGATCGCCCGCTGGGCGTCCTGGAGGGCCGGGGCCCACCGCACCTCGTCCAGCCCTTTCCTCGGGAGCCTGTACTTGAGCAGGAATCCCCAGAACCCTTCCCGCGACAGCCGGAGAGCCACGTCCCTTCCCTCCTTGTAGTAGGAGAGGACCCGGTAGCCCCCGCCCGGGCATACCACCACCCCGATCCCCTTGTCGGTCACCCTGTCGGGCCTGAAGACCACCAGGGTGGGGTCGTTCACATTGCTGATCTTCAGGGTCCCCCTTCCCCTGGAAATCCCCTTCTCCGGCTTCGGGTTCTTCCACCCTCCCGGGTTCCCCTTGGGCCAGACCTTCCAGGTGTTTTCGGGCTTCCCGGCCCGAACCAGCAGGAGGATCTCCCTGATCTTCTTCGCCATGGCCTCGGCCATCCTGAAGAAACCCAGGTCGTTGGGATGGACCCCCGCCACGGTGCACTCCCACCAGTCCTCTCCAAGCAAGGTGGACCCGTCGAGGAAGAAGATCCTGTCGTCCCCGGCCTTCCGGAGGCGCCGCACAAGGTCCCTCTGGAAGTCCCGCAAAGAGAGCCTGGCCTTCCGGGCGGCCCCACTCTCCACCTCCACGGCGTAGGGAATCTTGCTCACCACCAGGATGGGGAGAGCGGGCTCCTTCTTCCTCAGCTCGGCGATGAAGGGCTCGAGGGTCTTCCGCACCCCCTCCCCCGCGTTGGCTTCGTAGTCCAGGACCACCAGGTCCTTCCGGGGGATCCGTCCGATCAGGACGGCCAACTCCCGTTCGCCCAATCCGTTTCCCGAAAATCCCAGGTTCACCACCTCCCGGTCCAGCCTGCGGCCCAGGATGTTCGTATACGCCATGCCCGGCCTGGACGCGCAGCCCCCCTGGGTGATGGAGGTACCGTAGAAGACCAGGCACCCCTCGTCCTCGAAGGGCGAAGGCCCTTCCACCCGGGCGCCCCTCTCCAGGCCGATCTCGACCGACTTCACGCCGCAATAGAGAGGGAAGTCCAGGAGGAACTCCCGCGTCTTTCCCCCGCTCCCGCGGAAGAGCACCTGCTCGATCTTCCTTCCCCGCACCCTGGTGGTCTTCAGGAACTTCCACACCCGGCCCTCCCGGACGTAGAGGTCGAAACCGTCCTGGCCGGTCACGGCCATGTGGTCCATCCTGTTGAGCCGGGGAAGGACGGCCCGGAGCGCCACGAGGCCGCTCGTGGTCCGGAAACGGACCTGGCCCCCGGCGGTATCGAAAGAAAGCTTTCTCACGGGCTTCCGCAATGGAAGGCCGGGGGCCGGGGGAAGCCGGCAGAAGACCGGATTGGAAGGATCGAACCACTTGAACCCCAGGAGGCGGAAAGGCTTCTCCCAGGCCTGCCGCCACACCATCCCCTCGGGCACTCCCGGGAATGCCGGGAGCCCCTCCAGGAGGAGCAGGATCCCGAAAAGGACGGTGACGCCCCTTCCGGGGAAAAAGGGGAAAGGAAGAGAGATCCGCCGGAGGAGAGACCGATGCGCCATTTCGTGGGCTCCAGTTTCTGAAGGGCAAGGAAAGAGCCAGACCCTCATGGAACATACCTCCCCGCACCTTTCAGTCCCAACGAAAGGTCCCCTCCGGGGAAAGCTGTCCCCTCCCCCCGGCGTCTGGTAGCTTTGCAGACTCCAGGAAGACAGGCGACCAGAAAGGAAGAACCCCATGCGACCCAACGTCCTCCTCCTTTCCACCTTGGCCCTTTCCCTCCTCCTCTCCTGCCGGAGCACCTCCACGAAAACCCAAGCCCCACCGCCCCGGCCCACGGCCCCCGCCTGGAAGGAAGCCACGGCGAAGGCCCTGCGCCGCTGGCAGGGACTCCGGTTCGGCATGTTCATCCACTGGGGGCCCGTGAGCCTGAAGGGAACCGAGATCGGCTGGTCCCGGGGAGGACGGATCCCGAAGGAGGTCTACGACAGGCTCTACCTGAAGTTCGACCCGGTGAAGTTCGACGCCGACGCATGGGCCGAGACGGCCCGCAGGGCGGGCATGAAGTACCTGGTTCTCGTCACCAAGCACCACGACGGCTTCTGCCTCTGGCCGACGAAATACACGGATTACAATATTTCCCACACCCCGTTCAAACGGGACATCGTGGGCGAACTGGCCCGGGCCTGCCGCAGGAAGGGCGTCCTCTTCTGCACCTATTACTCCATCCTGGACTGGCACCACCCCGACTATCCCACGGACAGCCCGGCAGGAAGGAAGAAGAAGCCCCACCCGAACATGGACCGGTACTTCCGCTTCGTGGAAGACCAGACCCGGGAACTCATCGAGAACTACGGCCCCCTGGGGACCATGTGGTTCGACGGGGACTGGGAGAGGCCCTGGACCTCGGACCTGGGGGAGAAGCTCTACGCCTTCCTGAAAGGCCTCCAGCCGGACCTGCTGGTCGACAACCGCCTGGGGAAGAGGAAGGGGAAACGCGTCCTTGGGGATTTCGCCACCCCCGAGCAGAGGATCGGTTCCTTCGACAGGGTCCACCCCTGGGAGACCTGCATGACCATATGCAGGCAGTGGGCCTGGAAGCCCCAGGACAAACTGAAGACCCTGAAGGAGTGCCTCTCGATCCTGGTCCGGACCGCCGGCGGCGACGGCAACCTCCTTCTCAACGTCGGCCCCATGCCCGACGGCCGGATCGAGCCCCGCCAGGTGAAGCGCCTGGAGGAGATCGGGGACTGGATGAGGAAATACGGCGATTGCATCTACGAAACCCGCGGCGGCCCCTACCTCCCCGGCACCTGGGGCGCCTCCACCTGCAAGGGGGACCGGATCCACCTCTTCCTCCTGGAACCCCCTCCCAAGGGGATCCTGGAACTTCCCGCTCTTCCCGTGAAGGTCCTCTCGGCCCGCCTCCTTTCGGGGGGGAAGATCCGGTTCCGCCAGGAAGGGGGAAAGCTCCGTCTCTTCCTCTCCCCTTCGGACCCGGTCCCTCCCGTCCTGGTCGTCCGGCTCCGCGTCGAAGGGAAGGCCTTCGGGATCCCGCCCCTCCCGGCCCGCTTCCCCAGCGGCTCCCTGGCCTTCCACCGCCCCTCCCGGGCTTCCAACGTCTTCCGCAAGAGGGTCAAAATCTACGGCCCTGCGAAAGCCCTCGACGACGACCCCGAGACCCGCTGGGCCACCGACGCGGGAACGAAGGCCGCCTGGCTCGAAGTCGACCTGGGCTCGGTGAAGGAGATCGGAAAGGTGAGGATCGACGAGTGCGTCCGTTACGGCAGGCGGGTCCGGAAATTCCAGTTGGAAGTCCGGGCCGACGAGGACGGCCCTTGGAAGGTCCTCTTCTCGGCGGGAAGGATGGGAAGGAATTTCCTCCGCACCTTCCCCCCCGTGAAGGCCCGCTGGATCCGGCTCCACGTCCTCCAGGCCGCCAACGGCCCCACCATCTGGGAATTCCAGGTCTTCCCCCCGGGCCGTTAGCGAAGGCCCGGGAGGAGGAAAGGCGCCCGGGGCCGCTCCCTCCGCCCCGCCGACGGGAGTAGAATGAGCCCTTCCGAAAGGAGGGCGGCCCATGGCCTCTCCTCGAACTCTCCCTGCCCTGCTTCTCCTCTTCCCCCTCTTCTTCCAGGCCTGCCACAGGAGCCGTTGTTCCTGGGAAGCGGAGAGCCGAAACGGCGACACCCGGGTCCGGGTCCGTTGCCCGGGCGGAAGGAGCGGCGGATCCTGCCCTGGGTGGAGCGGTGGGTTCCGGGGGGGAAGCTCCCGGGAGTCCCGGACCCCGGGAGGCCCCCCCGGAACCCCGGATCATTGCCTCAGGCCGGGACGAAGTCCCAGGGGCCCGGCGGGGCCCCTCTTGCCGGGAGCCGGGATGAGAGATAACCTGCCTTTCCCCCCTGATTTCCACGCCAGGAATACCAAAGGAGGAATTTCTATGCGCACTTCTCCTCTCTCGAGTTCCGCTTTCCTGGCCCGGGCCGGAAAGGGAGCCGCGGCCCTTCTCCTCGCCGCCGCGGCGCTCTCCGGCCAGGACCCCCTCATCAAACAGGCCGGAATCAACGGCACGACCAAGCAGCCCGAGACGGTCCGGTCCGCCCTCTCCATGCAGAAATCCCTGGCCGTCACGGCCGACGGCCGCTGGTGGACGGCGGTCTACTGGAACGACGGCTCCTGGACCACGGGCAAGCCCTTCTCCGTCTTCGACAAGGCCCGCCATCTCCTTCTCATGGTGTCCGGGGACGGAGGATCCACCTGGACCAAGGCCTCCGAGGTCCGGACCACCGGGTCGGTCTACGGCTCCCTCGTGACCGATCCCGACGGGTATACCCTTCACGTCGCCTGGTATGCCACGAATGGCAAAGGGTACGTGTCGGGAACGAAGTACTACGGTTACTACAGCATCTTCTACTCCACCTACGACACCCGGACGGGCAAGTGGGCCGGGACCAAGGACGAAGAGATCGTCCCGGCATGGGACAGGAATCACACCTGGGGCACCCCGGACATCGCCGTGACCCCCAAGGGCGTCGTGGGCGTCACCTTCTCCTGCGGGAGGAGCATCCCCAAGAACTGGGTAGGCGCCACGAGGAGCTGGGCCGGCGGCCTCATCTGGAAAAAGAACGGCAAGTGGAGCAAGCCCCACCAGGTGAACGTGGACTACACGGGGGTGAAGCTGAACATCCGGGCCTACGGGGAGACCTTCCACATGGTCTACCGGACCGCTACGGGCGGATACGGCATCTGCTACCGCTCCTTCGACGCGGTCAAAGAGAAATTCGGCCCCGAGATCCCCCTCGTCCCCGATCCCAACAACCCCTCCCGGAACGTCCGGACCCTTCACGCCAACAACATCGCCCAGGTAGGCATCCTCCCGGGCGGGGACATCCTCGTCCTCTACGCCACGGGGGCGAACAACTACGGCGGAGGAAAACTCTGGTATCTCATCATGCCCGCCGGCTCGGGCAAGTTCGGCAAGCCCATGCAGATCGACGACGACGCCAAGATGGGGTGGGGCAACAACACCTACTACTGCTACACCCTGGTCCGGAACGGCAAGAACCTGGCAGCCGTCTACTCCAAGAAGGCCGAGTCCTACAAGAACCTCTACATGAGGACCCTCACCCCCACGGGGCCGGTCCCGCCCTACGGAAAGCCCGCAATTCCCCTCCGCAAGACCCAGACGGCCGACTCCTTCCGGCTGGTCTGCGGCTTCCGGGACCTGGGGACCAAGGCGGGGATGCGCCTCACCTACTCCGACCTCCATCCCATCGGCCCCCTCACGGGAGGACGGGCGGTCTTCCTGGGAACGCCCACGGGGGTGGCCTTCACGAAGGGCCCCGGTTGCCAGGGTTCCCTCTCCAAGACCCCCCACGTGGAAGCGGGCGGGATCCCGGCCCTGAACTCCACCCTGGTCTTCGAATATTCCGGCCATCCCGCCAACACGGCGGGGATCCTGGTGATGGGCATCGACGACGCCAAGTTCCTGGGGATCCCCCTCCCCTTCGACCTCTCCTTCCTGGGGATGACGGGATGCTCCCTCTACCAGGACATCCGCTTCAGCATCAACTACACCGTGGGCGCCCAGGGTACGGGCACCTCCCAGATCAACATCCCGAATACACCATCCATGGCGGGATTCCCCTTCTTCTGGCAGGGGATCGTCGTGGCCCCCGGAGCCAACACGCCCGGCCTGCTCCTGACCAACGGAATGGGCACCATCTTCCGTTGATCCCCCGTCCCCGGCGCCGCCCGGGGCCGGCGGGGAAGAAACCGCCGGCCCCGGCGGGCGCCTGTCCTCCCCCGCCGGCCCCGGACGGCCTCCCTCCTGCGCCGGGGAATCCCCATCTCCGGAGGATCTTTCCCCTCTCTGGATCCGCTCCCGGCCTTCCTCTATCTTTCTTCGCCCCGGGCCCCCGGACGCAGTCCACCGAAAGGATCCTCATGGCCGGCGAGAACGACCGCTTCCTCCCCCTCCCCCTCCTTCTCCTTCTTCTCCTCCTCCCCCTGGGCTGCCTCCGGCGAGGGAACGAGCCGCCCGTCGCCCTCGGCACGGGCCGCCCCCTGACCCTTTCCAACGCCGCCCTGCGCCTCACCTGGAACCCCGACGGCTCCCTCCTCCAGGCCAGGGAGGGGAAAGACAAGAGACTCTTCCTTTCCTGCTCCCTCGGCCCCGGGCCCGCCCGGATCGTGGAGACCCGCCACCCTGTCTTCGGCTGGGGGCGGGCCATGGAAATCCGGAGAGGACCGGGGCGGACCGACAGGATCGCCCTCTACGGCGACCTGCCCTTCCTCTTTTTCCGGCCCCTCCTGAAGAACCCCGGCAGGGGAGCGAAGAACCTGGAGAAAGTGGTTCTCCTGGAAGAGGCCTCGGTCCTTCCGGGCCTCCCGGCGGAAAGACTCCGCGCCCTGGGGACGGCGGGTCTCACCAAGGTGGACGGCCATCCCGGGAGTTACACCTTCCTCGCCCTGGCCGAGCCCGGGAGCCGGTCGGGCGTGGTCGGCGCCTGGCTCACCAGCGACCGCGGGGACGGCGTGGTCTTCTCGGGGGTGAAGGCCGGAACGGCCTGGATCACCCCCAGGATCGACTACGGAAGGTGGATTCTCGCCCCCGGCGCCGAAGAGGGGGGGGAGACCTTCCTCCTCGGCTGGTTCGCCGACGCCCGCCTGGGCCTGGAGGCCTTCGCCGACCTGGTGGCGGAGAACTACGGGATCCACCTCCCGCCCCAGCCCGATGGTTACTGCACATGGTATTCCAAGCCCCACGGCCGGGCCTGCGACGAGGAGCACCTCCCCATCCTGGCCGAGTTCTGCGCCCGGAGGCTGAAGCCCTTCGGCTTCCGCTTCATCCAGATCGACGACTGGTGGCAGGACGGAAAGAGGCGCAACGGCCCGGCCAAGGTCTTCTGCCGCCACAATCCCAAGGGCCCCTACCCCCATGGAATGAAACCCGCCGCCGGGATGCTCTCTTCCAAGGGTCTCACCCCCGGCCTCTGGTGGATGCCCTTCGCCGCCGACAGGAGGGATCCCTTCTTCGCCGACAAGGAGGACTGGCTCGTCCGGAGACCCGACGGCCGGCCCTACGTCACAGCCTGGGGCGGAGTTCCCCTGGACGTCACCTTCCCCCCCGTCCGGGACTACATCGCCTCCCTGGCCCGCCGCATCGCCCGGGAATGGGGATATACCTACTTCAAGATGGACGGCCTCTGGCTCGGGACGGCCACCAAGCAGATCTACATAAACGACGCCTACCGGCCCGACGACGACCTGGGCCTTCCGAAGGTGCACGACCCGTCCATCACCCCCATCCAGGCCTACAGGCTCGGCCTGGAGACCATCCGCAAGGCCGCAGGCCCGGAGGTCTTCTTCCTGGGGTGCACGGTGAGCCAGAACATGCGCACCCTGGGCGCCTCCTTCGGGCTGGTGGATGCCATGCGCATCGGCCCGGACAACGGCCCTTCCTGGAAGGCCTTGGTCCGGGGCCCCTGGCACGGCTCCAACCGCTACTTCCTCCACCGCCGGGTATGGTACAACGACCCGGACCCGGTGTATCTCAGGCCCTCCATGCCCTTGAACCACTGCCGCCTCCTGGCCTCCTGGGTGGCGATCTCGGGCCAGCTCACCGTCTTCAGCGACTGGCTCCCGGACCTTCCGCCGGAACGCCTGGACGTGGCCCGCCGGATCCTCCCCAACCACGGCCGACTGGCCAGGCCGGCCGACCTCTTCGAGAGCGCCCTCCCCCGGGTCTGGGTCCTGAGGGACTCCCGCTCGGGCCCCATCCGGACAGTGGTGGGCCTTTTCAACTGGAACCCCAAGGAGAAGGCCCTCTTCCACTACCCTCTGGAAAGGCTGGGCCTGGACCCGGGAAAGACCTTCGAGGCCTACGACTTCTGGGGCCGCCGCCTCCTGCCTCCCCAGGAGGGGGAACTGGACCTGGAGGTGCCGGCCGGATCCTGCCTGGTCCTGGCCTTGAGGCCCGCCGCCTCCCATCCCCAGGTCCTCTCCACGTCCCGCCACGTCACCCAGGGAGTGGTGGACATCCTGGAGGAGAAGTGGGATCCCCGGAACCTCACCCTCTCAGGAGTGAGCCGCCTCGTGGCGGGCGACCCCTACGAGCTCAGGATCGTCCTTCCCCGGAAGGGAAGGCCCTTCCGCCTCGATTCCATTACCGCCCGGCGGAACAAGGCCAAGGTGGCCCGGGTCCGGCAGGAGGGAAACCTCCTCCTGGTCACCCTGGAGGCCCCCAAGTCGGGGGAGACCGCCTGGTCCGTCACCTTCCGGCTCTGAAATCCCCCCTTCGGGCGTTCCCGGCCGGAGGGGGAGTGCCCCTTCCTCCCCTCCCGGCCTTGCCGGGAGTCCCTCCTCGGGGGATGATGCAATCTTACCTGGCATCAGCCGGCTTCCCGCCGTAGGAAAAGGAAGCCCCCCCCGAGTCGAGATCCCTTTGCAGGAGGAAGACCACCATGGCCGACGAGAGAGGCTCCAACCCGGGCCAGGAAGACCTGGAGGCCGTCGAGAAGCTGAGAAGGGCCTACGAAACCATGCGCAAGGAGATGGCCCAGGTCATCGTGGGCCAGGACGAGGTGATCGAGGAGATCTTCATCTCCCTCTTCTCCCGCGGCCATTGTCTCCTCCAGGGCGTCCCCGGCCTGGCCAAGACCCTCATGATCTCCACCCTGGCCCGGATCCTGGACCTCTCCTTCCACAGGATCCAGTTCACCCCCGACCTGATGCCCTCCGACATCACGGGCACCGACGTGATCCAGGAAGACAAGGTCAGCGGCACGAGGGAGCTGCGTTTCATCAAGGGGCCCATCTTCGCCAACGTGATCCTGGCGGACGAGATCAACCGGACCCCCCCCAAGACCCAGGCGGCCCTCCTGGAGGCCATGCAGGAGAACCAGGTCACCGCCGGGGGCAAGCGCTATCCCCTGGACCAGCCCTTCTTCGTCCTGGCCACCCAGAACCCGATCGAGCAGGAGGGCACCTACCCCCTTCCCGAGGCCCAGCTCGACCGGTTCATGTTCATGATCAAGGTCGACTATCCCTCCTTCGACGAGGAGAAACAGATCCTCCGGCTCACCACGGAGGCCAAGGAAGCCGAAGTGAAGCCCGTCCTCTCGGGGGAGGAGATCCTGAACCTCCAGAAGGTGGTCCGCCGGGTCCCCATCGCCGACCAGGTCCTGGACTACATCCTGAGAATCACCCGGGCCACCAGGGTGGACCAGCCCGACGCCCTGGACTTCGTGAAGGAGTGGGTCTCCTGGGGCGCCGGACCCAGGGCCTCCCAGTACCTGGTCCTGGGAGGGAAGGCCCGGGCCCTCCTGAGGGGCCGTTTCTACGTCTCCGCCGAGGACGTCCAGGCCGTGGCCCATCCTGTCCTGCGCCACCGGATCATCAACAACTTCACCGCCGAGGCGGAGGGGATCACCCCCGACGTGATCGTGGACAAGCTCCTGGAAGCCATCGACCCCAACGCCAGCGGAGCCCTTTCGGACGGAACGGTGAGGGAAGTCCTGAAGGACTGAGGAGTAGAAGCCCTTGGCCAAGGCCTACCGATATCTGGAACCCCGTATCCTCGACAAGATCACCCGCCTGGAACTCCGGGCCAAGCTCGTCGTGGAAGGGTTCGTCGCCGGCATGCACCGATCCCCCTACCGGGGGGCCTCGGTGGAGTTCGCCCAGCACAGGGAGTACGCCCCGGGGGACGATCTCCGCTTCCTGGACTGGAAGGTCTTCGCCAGGACCGACCGGTTCTACGTCAAGGAGTTCGAGGAAGAGACCAACCTGAGGGCGGTCCTCTTCCTGGACCAGAGCCGGTCCATGGAATACGCCTCCGAGGGAAGGGTCACGAAGTTCGAATACGCCGCCACCCTGTCCGCCTCCCTGGCTTACCTCCTCCAGAGGCAGGCCGACGCCGTGGGCCTGGAACTCTTCGCCGAGAAGCTGGAGACCTCCCTGCCTCCCCAGAACTCCCGGGCCCACCTGGGAGACATCTTCAAGGCGCTGGAGGAAGCCGCCCCCACGGGAGGAACCGCCCTGGGCAGGGCCCTCTCGGCCGTGGGCGACAGGATCCACAGGAAAGGAGTCTTCATCCTGGTCTCGGACCTCTTCGACGACGTGGACAGCGTTCTTAGAGGCCTCAAGCTCCTCCGGCACCGCAACCAGGACGTCCTGGTCTTCCACGTGATGGACCCCGACGAAGTGGAGTTCCCCTTCCACCGGATGACCCTCTTCGAGGGGCTGGAGGGCCTGGACAAGCTCCTGGTCGACCCCAGGGCACTCAGGGAGGCCTACCTCGCCGAGGTCCGGTCCTTCCAGGAGAAGGTCCGCCGGGGATGCCTGCGGCTGGGCGTGGACTACCAGAGGATCCTCACGAACCAGCCCCTGGACGTGGCCCTTTCGGCCTGGCTGGCCGCCAGGGCCGACCGTCTCCGCCGGAGGAAGTAGGCCGTGGCCCTCCAGTTCCTCCAGCCCGGCCTCCTCTGGGGATCCCTCCTCCTCCTGGTCCCCCTGGTCATCCACCTCCTCAACAGGAGGCGCTATCTCAGGCGCTCCTGGGCGGCGATGGAGTTCCTCCTTGCCGCATTCAAGAAGGTCCGCCGCCGGGTCCGGCTGGAGAACCTGCTCCTCCTGTTGCTCAGGTGCGCCATCCCGGTCCTCCTGGCCCTGGCCCTGGCCCGGCCCATCGTGGGCGGAGGGAGCCCCCTGGCGGCCCTCTCCCAGGCGGCCAGGCACCACGTCCTCCTGGTGGACGCCACTCTCAGCAACTCCCAGAAACCCAAGGTCGGGCCCAGGCCGATCACCCGCACGCGCCTCCTCGTGGAGAAATACCTGCGCCGCCTGGCCTCCAAGGGGGAGTTCCAGAAGGTGAGCCTCATCCGGGTGGACACCTCGGCCCGCCTGGTCCTGGAGGGAGAGACCCGGATCGCCCGGGCCCTGGACGCCCTTCCCCGGCTCTGCAAGCCCGGATTCGGGTCGGCCACGCTCCTGAAGGGCCTGGAGCTGGCCCGGGAGATCGGGAAGGACCCGGCGGCCAAGCCGGTCTTCACGGTCTTCACCGACCTCCAGCGGTCCGCCCTGGGCCCCGAGCCCAAGGAGGCCGCCGCCGCCGACCCCCTGGCCCTGGTCACGGCCGACCTGGCCGAACTCTCGGGCGATCCCGTCGTCTTCGTGGACACCGGCCCGGAAAGGCCCCCGGCCAACGCGGGGATCCTCTCCCTGGAGGTCTCCGACCCGGTGGTGGTCAAGGGCCTCACACTGGAGGTGAGGGCCAGGATCAGGAACTGGTCCGGGAAGGCCATGCCCGCCGTCCAGGTCATCTTCAGCCTGGACGGCCAGCGCCGCCCCTCCGACGTGGTGGACCTTCCACCGGGAGGCACGGCGGAAGCGGTCTCCCGGTTTTCCATCCTCGAGAAAGGGCCCCACTGGATCCGCGCCGCCCTCCCCGGGGACGCCCTGGAAGGGGACGACGAGAGGTGGCTCGCCCTCGTGGCCCGCGACCGGGTGAAGATCCTCTTCGTCGATGGCAGGCCCGACCCGGACTTTCTCCTCTCCGCTTCGGGTTACATGGCCAGAATCCTCGATCCCACGGGCGAGGAGGAGTTGCCGGGAGTCTCTCTCTTCCGGTCCACCGTAGTGGACAGCCTGGACTTCGCCGCCGGACGGGTGAACCTGGACGCCTACGACGTGGCCGCCCTGGTGGACGTGGACCGGGTTCCCCCGGCGGCGGCAAAGGATCTCGCCGATTTCGTCCGTTCCGGCGGCGGACTCCTCGCAGTGCCGGGAGGAAAGACCGAACCCGCCGCCTGGAATCTCCGCCTCACCGGCCCCGGGGCCGAGGGCCCCCTTCCCGTGCGGCTCCTCGAGGCCAAGGGCTTCGCCGGGCGGGGCAAGGACTGGTATACGCCGCTCCTCCCCAAGGACGTCTCCCACCCGGTGCTCCGGGACTTCACCGGTCCCCTGGGAATCCTTCTCTCGGAAACGCCCGTCTACAGGTTCTTCGGGTCCCTCCCGGCACGCCCCTCGGCGCAGGTCCTCCTCAGGCTCTCCGATCCCGACCGCTCTCCCCTTCTCGTGGCCGACCGGTACGGCCGGGGGAAGGTGCTGGTCCTCACCTCCCCCATCACCGAGGACGACCGCCGCTGGAACGAACTCAACGCCCCCATCCTGGCCTTCCCCCTTCTCTACCAGTCCGCCCTCTGGCTCACCCGAAGCCCGAGGGAACTGCTCAACCTCCAGGTGGGAAGGCCCCTGGTCCCCAGGTTCCGCAAGGCCCCCTCGGAGATCCACGTGACCCCCCCGGGAGGCAGGCCCCTCCTTCTCAGGGGAACGGCCAGGCCCATGCCCGAAGGAGACTTCGCCTGGACTCCCTGGACCGGCGTGGACACACCCGGCGTATACAGGCTCGACTTCACCTGGCCCGAGGGGGACTCCACGGAGGAGGCGCCCTACCTCTTCGCCGCGGCCTGCGTGGATCCGGCCGAGGGGAACCTCGAGAAGGCATCCCCCTCCTCCCTGGCCGCACGCCTCCCCCGGAAGACCTACCGCCTCGAGAGGGGCCTTCCCCAGGCGGAGGTCCGGAAGGAAGGAAAGGGCGGCGGAGACATCGGTTACAACCTTCTCTTCGGGGTCCTCCTCTTCCTTGTCCTGGAGGGAATCCTGGGGGCCTTCTTCGGAAGGAGGCGCGCATGATCGCCCAGGCGGCACTCCAGGCGGGAAAAACGGCGGCCCGTTTCCGTTTCGAAGCACTGCCCCATCCCTGGGTGGTCTTCCTGGTGATCCTTCCCCTGGTCCTGCTCTTCGCCTGGTTCCTCTACGGGCGGAGCCAGGGCGTCGAGGGAGCCCGCCGCTGGATCCTCTCCGCCCTTCGGGCCGCGGCGATCCTCCTGCTGGTCCTGGCCCTCTTCCGTCCCATCCTGGAGAAGATCCGGACCAGGGAAGTCCGGGATCAGGTGCTCTTCCTCGTGGACGGGTCGGCCTCCATGGGGAGGGTCGACGGCTATCCGGACGACGAGAAGACCCGGGATCTCTCCCGGGAAGCCGGCCTGGCGGGAGGGGAGAGTCCCTCCTCCCTTACACGCCTGGAACTGGCCAAGCGGGTCCTCCAGGGCCCGGGCCGGATCCTGGAGAAGCTGAAAGACCGGTTCGACCTGGCTCTCTACGGCTTCTCCCGCGAACTGGTTCCCCTGGCGGACCTGTCGGGTTTGCAGGCCGCAGGAAGGGTGACCCGGCTCGGCGAGGCCCTGGAAGGGGTCTTCCCCGACGCCGTGGGCGGCAGGACGGCCGCCGTGGTGGTCTTCTCCGACGGCAGGAGCAACGACGGACTCCCTCCCGGCGAAGCGGCCGCCCGCTTCGCCGCCGAGGGGATCCCCATCCATACGGTCCTCTGCGGGAGGCCCTCACCCCTGAAGAACCTGGCCGTCCTGGACCTCCAGGCCCCGACCAACGTCCTCCAGAAGGAGAAGGTGACCTTCAAGATCCCCGTCCGCACCCGGGGGCTGGGAGGAAAGAGATTCCACGTCTCCCTGGTCCAGGTCCCGGGGGAGGAGGTCCTGGAGTGGAAGGAGGTCCGGGTTCCTTCCAAGGGCGGGCTCCAGGTGGTCACCATGACCCACGTCTTCGAGGAACCCGGCATGGTGACCCTGGAGGCCCGGGTGGATCCCCTTCCAGGAGAGTCCTTCCTGGACGACAACAAGGCCGTCCACCACCTCCACGTCCTCTCCGGCAAGATCCGGGTCCTCTACCTGGAGGACTACCCCCGCTACGAATACCGTTACTTGAAGAACACCCTTCTCAGGGCGGACCGGGCCGTGGAGGGCCAGTGCTTCCTCTTCGAGGCCAGCCCCGACTTCCCCCAGGAGGCCACCAAGGGCCTGCCCCACCTGACCGACATCCCGAGAACGAGGAAGGAACTCTTCGGCAAATACCACGTGGTGATCCTGGGGGACGTCTCCCCCTCCCTGCTGGGGACCACTGCCAGGGAGAGCGACCGGTTCCTCCAGCTCCTCAAGGAGTTCGTCGAGTTCGGCGGGGGCCTGGTCTGCCAGGCCGGGGTCCGGGCCATGCCCGGGGCCTTCCGGGGCACACCCGTGGAGGACCTCCTTCCCGTGGTGCTTCCCGAGCCGGGCGACACGGGCATGGAACAGGGAGCCTCGGACAGGCCCTTCCATCCCGTCCTGGAGAACCCGGCGTCCCCTCCGCCGATGCTGAAACTTCTACCCGACCCGGCCACGAACCGCCTTCTCTGGAAGGAGGGCCTCTCGGGCTTCTACTGGTTCTCCCCGGTCCTCCGCGCCAAGGCGGGGGCCCAAGTCCTCCTCAGGCATCCCGTGAGACGGAACAAGTACGGCCGCCTGGTCCTGGCCGCAGCCTGGGACTATCCCCGGGGCCGGGTGGTCTGGCTGGGTCTGGACTCCTTCTGGCGCTGGAGGAAATATTACGGCGACAAGTACTTCGACGCCTTCTGGCGCAACACCATCCGGTGGGCCGCAGAGGGACGCCTGAAGCGAGGCAGCGACCGGGCCTCCCTGGAACTGGCCAAGCAGATCTTCGACGTGGGGGAAAGGGTCGACGTCACGGCCCGCCTCAGGGACGCCGATTTCGTCCCCTCCACCGCCCCTTCCTGCAAAGTCTTCCTCCTCCTCCCCGACGGAAAGGTCCGGGCCTCCACCCTGGCGGCGGACCCGGCCGAGGCGGGGGCCTACAAGGGAAGCTTCCGTTTCCGGGAGCCCGGATCCTACTCCCTCTCCCTCAGGGAGGGAGACCGATCGGACGGGAAACTCCTGGCCCAGGCGGGCTTCCGGGTGAGGGTTCCCGTCAAGGAACTCGCCCAACCGGTCCCCGACGCCGGGCTCATGGCCGCCCTGGCCCGCGAGACGGGAGGAAAGGCCCTCGACCTTTCCCGGGCTTCCCGCCTCCTGGAGATCCTCCCCTCGGGGGGAACCCGGGTGATCCCCGTGGGAAGGGATCCCCACCCCAAGGAGCTCTGGGACACCCCCTGGCTCCTCTTCCTCCTGGTCTTCTTCCTCGGCCTGGAATGGGCCCTGCGCAAGGGGGCGCACCTGCCGTGAGAATCCTCCGGATCCTCCTCCCGGCCCTCCTCCTTCCCCTGGGGACAGGGAAGGCCCAGGCAGGGGCGGGCCCCACCTACAAGGACCGGCCTTTCATGCTGGCCCGGGATCCGGACCTGGAGAGCCTGGCCCGGAAGGCCCTGGCCCTCCTCTCGGAAGGGAAGTACCTGGACGGAGCGGCCCTCCTCCAGAAGGTGATCTCCCAGGACCCCCGGGAAGCCGTCTCCTACCTGGACCTGGACCGGGGGGTGGGACTCCTGGAAGAGATCCGCCGGAAGATCCGGGACCTTCCTCCGGAGGATCGGCGCGGCCTGGAGAAAGCCCTCCGAACCCAGGCCGCCCCCCTTCTCGAGCGGGGTCTCGCCCTGGGGGAAAGCCCCCCCCTCGAAGAGGCGGTCCGGCGTTTTCCCGGCACGGTCTACGAAGAAAGGGCCTCCTGGATCCTGGCGGCCCGATCCCTGGAGGCCGGAAGGGCCTGGGAGGCGGCATCCTGGTTCCGCCGCTACCTGGAGATCCACCCGGGCGACGGGGCCGCCCTGGCGGGGCTTGCCCTTTGCCGGGTCCTCCAGGGCTTTCCCCCGGAGCTTCCGCCCGGCCGATTCTCCGTCCTCCTCGGGGGTATGGAATACTCGAACCCGGATCTGCTCTCCTTCCTGCACGAATTGAAGCCCCTTCTCAAGGATCCCAGGCCGTGGCCCTCGGCCTTCGGCCTGGGCCGCCCCATGTCCGCCCCCCCCTCGGTCCTCACCCTGGGCTGGCAGCAACCCCTGAACCTCTCGGGGGAACGCTACACGGGCTTCCCCGTCCTCCCCGTCACCGACGGAGACATGGTCTACCTCTGCACGGGAGACTCGGCGGAGTGCATCGATCTCCTCTCGGGGCGCCTCCTCTGGAGCTACAAGGCCCCCAAGCTCTGGGAGCCCACGAAGCCGAAGAAGAACGTCATGGGCATGGTCTCGGCCCAGGGCATGCTCTCCCCGCCCAGGGGCCTGGTCCTCTCGGGCACCCTCTGCAGGAACACCTTCATCTGTCCCCTCCGCGTGGGAAGGACCGGGTCCGACGCCTCCTTCCGGGCCATCTCCATCAGCGCCAGCATCCCCGTGAGGAGGCTCTTCGCCTTCGACGCCCTCACGGGAAAGGTCCTGTGGCACCACGCCTCCAGGGAGCTGGAGAAGCTCCGCTCCCTCTCGGGAGGATGGAATACGGCCGGGCCGCCCCTGGGGAAGGGCGACAGGGTCTTCGTCCCCCTGGTGGACTACGGCCAGACCGTCTCTGTCTACGTGGGTTGTTTCTCCGCCGAGACGGGCGAACCCCTCTGGCGGACCCGGATCTGTTCGGGCCAGCTCAGGCTCAACATGTTCGGAAACATGACCACCGAGTTCGTGGCCTCTCCCCTGACCCTGAGGGAGGGAGTCCTCTACGGCTCCACCAACCTGGGGGTGGCCTTCGCCCTGGAGGCCGAGAGGGGCCGCCTGAAGTGGATGGCCTTCTACGAATCCATCCGCCCGCCGGACAAGGAATATACAGATGAATTCTATCCCACCCCGGCGGTGCGCACCTACTGGGGGGCCAACCCGCCCCTGGTCTTCCGGGACCAGGTGATCTTCGCACCGCCCGACGCCAAGAAGGCCTTCGCCCTGGACAAGCGGAACGGAAAGCTCCTGTGGCGGCTCCGGCCCGACCTGGACGACCTGGGGAGGGGAACGGCCCTCCGCTACATCCTTGGAGCCCGGAAAGGCCGGATCTACTTCCAGGGAAGAGGGATCGTTGCGGTGGATCCCTCGAGGAGGAGGGGAAGGCGCCTCCTCCAGGGCGCCCTCAGGGTCGTCGTTCCGGCGGGGCGCATGGCCGCATTGTCGACCCCCCTGGCCCTCGTGCCCCGGGGAGGGCTCTCGAAGGACAACATCTATACCGTCACCAAGAAGGGCGGAATCGGCGTCTGGAACCTGGACGGGTCGGCATCCCCCGTCATGGCAAGGAGCCGGTTCGCCGGTTACGGCCTCTTCGGGAGGGAAGCGGCCCGGGTTGGGAACGTACTGGTCGTGCCGGGGGTCTTCCTCTCGGCGGGACGGACCCTCCTCTCGGCCTTCCTCTCCATGGAGGACATCGTGAGCAGGACCAGGAAGGCCCTGGAAACCCATCCGGGCGATCCCAACCTGGTCCTGACTCTGGCCTCGGCCCTTCTCAAGCGGGACCACCCGGGGGACGAAAAGAGCGCCTCCGCCCTCCTGGAAGAACTCCTGGACCGCCCCGGCCTGCCCTCCGACCTCCGGCTGAGAGCCCGGGTGATCCTCAGGAGGGCCCTCCTGGCACGGGCGGGGAACGCCCTGGCCGGAGGGAAGACCCGGGATGCCCTGGCCCTCACGAGGAAGGCCGTGGCCGTCTCCCCTCCCGGCCCCATGGACCTGGAGGCCCGGGTCCTCCTGGCGGACCTGCTGGAGAAGACGGGCTCCTGGGAAGAGTGGCTGGGCCTGGCCCGGGGGATCGTTGCGAAATACCCGCGGGGGAAGATCCATCCGGCCGGTGAGAGGAGGGAAGAAGAGGCGGGTCCCTGGTTCCTCTCCAGGATCGCCGCCCACCTCGGCGGGAAGAAGGAAACCGCCCCCGCCGCCGTGGCGGCCTGGAGAAAGATCCTGGAGAAGTTCCCGAAAGCGGAAATCGGGGGAAAGCCCGCCGTCCCCCTGGCGAGGAAGGCCATCGCCGGGCTCATCGAGACCTACGGCCCCGAGGTTTACCGGGAAGTCGAGGCCCGGGCCCGGGCCCTCCTGGAGAGCGCCTCGGGAAGCACCGATCCGCCCGGAATCCTCCGTCTCGTAATCGAGCGTTTCCCCAACAGCCGTGCCGCCGGCGAAGCCCTGCGGAGACTTGCCGACCGGGCCGCCCGCCGGGGAAGGATGGGGGATCTTCTCAAGGGACTCAAGGCGGCCCCCTCGGGAAGGGGGACCCCGGGCTTTCTCAGGCGCCTGGCCGAGGCCGCCAAGGTGGAAGGCAACCTCTGGCTCTCGGCCTTCCTCTTCGAGAGGCTGGCCTCCGAATTCGGAGACAGGGTCTCGGACTTCGAACCCGACGGAGGTCTCACCTACGCCAGGGTCGCCCTGGAGCAGGCACCCCGTCCGCCCCGGGCCGGGGACGCCCTCCTCTCCGTTCCTCCCGGCCGGAAACTCCTCGCCCGGGTCTCCATCCTGGGGGGAACCTTCACCAAGATGTTGCGGCCCTTCACCCTGGGCCCCCGCGACCCCGGGGTCCCCCTGGTCTTCTCCTGGGGGAGCCGCCTCTTCGCCAGGCCCGCCCTGGCCGACGAAGGGGCCCTCTCCAGGGATCTCTGGAGCCGGGTCTTCCTCTCCCCCTACCAGGCCTTCACCACCTGTTTCCTCCAGGGCAGGACCCTCCTCCTTCCTTCCAGGAAGGGAATCGTGGCCCTGGACGCCCTCACCGGGAAGGGTGGAATCGTCCTCCCCTACCCGGAAGGCTACTTCCTCTCGGGGATCTTCTTCCGGAAGGGCCTGATCGTAATCACCCTGGAGGGATCCAAGGCCGAGGAGATCCTGCTCCTCGCCATGGACCCCTTCTCGGGCCGCTCCTGGGGGGACAGGAGGATCCTCTTTCCCCTGGGATGCCGGGTCCTCGCCGTTCCGGGCCCGGAGAAGATCCACCTCCTGGGCTGGCGCATCCTGGACCCCGGAAAGACCCCCCCTCGTTTTCGCCTTTACGTGACCGATGTGGATCTCGCCGCCATGTCGGTGACCTCCAGGAAGGACGAGTGGCTCCGGACCCCCCTCTCCCTCTCCGCCACCCTGGACCACCAGAGCGTCCTGGCCACGAAGGACCACCTCTTCCTCCCCGTGGTGAACGCCTCTTCCGCCGGGATCCGCGCCCTGCCCCTCTCCGGAAGGGCCCGGGAGTGGGAGGTCGACATCCCCCGGGGGGAACACCTCTCCCGGGTCCGGGCCCTGCCGGGATTCCTGCTCCTCCTGACCAGGTTCCACCGCCAGGGGATCCTGAGGGTCCTGGAGGAATCCACGGGTAGAGTGGTCCAGCGGATCCTTCTCGGTACCCAAGCCGACTTCCCCCGAAGGCCCATGGAGTACGATTCCTTCCTTCCGGACTCGGAGGGCACGGTCTTCCTCGTCTCGGGCTCCGAGAGAGGAACCAGGTTCCTCCACGGAATCCGCCCGGGCGAGGGAACGGCCTGGAGGGCCGTCCTCCAGGGGCACGACTTCAGGGGGATCGCGGGGGTGAAGTTCCCCGTCACGGGCCCCGGTTTCGCCTGCGTGATGTTCCCCGTCCTCCCTCCCCGGGGGATCTCCACGGGCCCCGATCTCTACGTGGTGGACACCAAGACCGGTGAGCTGTTGAACCGGATCGCCGGCCTCGTGGCCCCAGGACTCCATCCCCAGATCCTGGCCGCCGGGAAGGACCTGCTCTTCGCTTTCAGCGAAGGCACCCTGGGGGTGGCCGGGCCTTCCGGGAAAGGAGGCGGAAGATGAACCGATGGATCAGGATCCCGGCTCTCCTGGCCGGGGCGGTTCTCCTCCTCCCCGTCCTCTCGCCCCTTCCCCAGGGAAGCCCCCCGAAACGCCCCACCCCGCCTCCTCCCCCCCCTTCCCGTGTGGTGGGCCGCCCCTGGGACATTACGGTCTCCCAGGAACATGCAATCGAGCGGGGCCTGGCCTGGCTGGCCCGCCACCAGAGTCCCCGGGGATTCTGGACGGGCGACGTGGGTTTCAAGCTCCAGAACGACTACGAGATCTGGAACCCCAAGTGCGCCCACGTGGGTGTCACCAGCCTTGCCCTCATGGCTTTCCTCGCCGCCGGGAACCAGCCCGGCCGGGGTCGTTACGGGGGCAACGTGGAACGGGGCCTGAACTTCGTCCTCTCCTGCGTCCGGCCCGACGGGTCCATCGAATCCAACGGGACCAGGATGTACAGCCACGCCTTCTCCACCCTCTTCCTCGCCGAGGTCTACGGCACCACCAAGGAGGACAGGGTGAAGAAGGCCCTGCAGAAGGCCACCCGGTTCATCGTGGACGCCCAGAACGCCGAGGGCGGATGGCGATACCGCCCCAAGGCGACCCAGTCGGACATGTCCGTCACGGTCTGCCAGGTCATGGCATTGAGGGCCGCCAGGAACGTGGGGATCAAGATTCCGTATTCGGTCATCCAGAATGCAGTAGGCTACGTCCGGAGGTCCGCCGTCACCAGGAGGGACCTGATGTTCCGTAACGCCGGACTGGGGATCGACGTGGGCGGGTTCAAGTACCAGATCTCCCGCGGTCCGGGCGAAATGCCCCACAGGGCGAGCTACCCTCTGACCGCCGCGGGAGTGACCACCCTCCTGGGGGCCGGGCTCTACGACGACCCCCTCGTGGTCAAGGGCCTGAGATACATGCAGAAGTACGCCTACACGGTGAATACCGTGAGGGACCACTACTTCTTCTTCTACGGGCATTACTACGCCGCCCAGGCCCACTTCATCGCCGGCGGAAAATGGTGGCGCGCCTACTTCCGGCAGGTCCGGCGGTTCCTCCTCATGGACCAGAGGTCCGACGGCTCCTGGAGGAACCGGGTGGGGCCGGGGGCGGCCTTCGGAACGGCCGTGGCCTGCCTGGTCCTCCTGGTGCCCTACCAGTATCTACCCATCTTCCAGAGGTGAGGAATGGACCCACGAACCTTGGAGACGGCCCGGCGTATCGAAAGGGAACTGGAAGGGCTCGAGAGGAGCCTGAAGGCCCGGCTCCTCTTCCTGGGGCTCTTCCGCGCCGGCGCCGCCTTCCTGGCCCTGGCGATCCTCCTCTTCCTGGTGGACCGGGCCTTCACCCCCCCACTGGGAGCCCGGTGGACCCTCCTGGCCGCCTCGGCCGCCCTCCTGGCCTGGGTGACATGGAAATACCTGGTCCGCCCCCTCCAGGTTCCCCTGGGCCCCACCGACATGGCCCTGGCCCTGGAGAGGCGTTTTCCCGAACTGGCCCAGCAACTGGTGTCGGCGGTCCAACTCGGCGGAGCGGATCCCTCGGAAGCCCTCTCTCCGGCCCTGGTTCAGGCCCTCCTGGAAAAAGCGGCCGACCGGTTTCAGGAAATCCCCCGGAAGGACATCTTCCGCTCCGCCCCCCTCGTCCGTTCCGGCGCCGCCGCAGGATTCCTCGCCTCTCTGGCCCTCTTCGGCCTCCTGGCCATCCCGGCCCACGTGGCGGTCTTCGCAGCAAGGATGCTGGGCAGGGATCTCTCCTACCCCAGGGCGACCCACCTCCACCTGGTCCTTCCCTCCTCGGGACCGACACGGAAGGTGGAAGGGAACCGGGTCGTCCTGGCCCGGGGTGCGGACCTCCCCGCGGCGGTGAGGGTGGAAGGAGTGGTCCCCGACATGGTCTGGCTCGTCACGAGCGACGGGACGGAACACGTGATGGCCCCCAAGGAGGCCCGCCTCTTCCGCTTCACCTTCCGGAGCGTGACCAAGAGCTTCTCCTTCCACGCCCGTGGAGGGGACGATCCCGAAGGGGACCGGACCGCCCTTGTGGAGGTGGTGGACGCCCCGGCCGTGGCCTCGATCCACGCCGAGGTCACTCCTCCGGCCTACACGGGCATGGAGAAGATCGTCCAGGAAGGCGGCCCCGTGGAGGGCCTGGCGGGGAGCACGGTCCTCCTGAGGATCGCCCCCACCCGGCCCGTGGCCCGGGCCGAGATCGCCTTCGACTCGGGTGTGCGGGTCCCCCTGGAAGTCCTGGAGGACGGCAAGGTCCTGGTGGGAACGTTTTCCCTGGTCCGCAATGATCGGTACAGGGTCCACCTGGTGGGGCGGGAGGGTCTCCGGAACGTCCGGCCCGGCTCCAACCCGGTCGTGGTGGTAAAGGACACCCCGCCCAAGGTCCGCATCGCCGCCCCCGAAGGGAACTCCTTCACCTTGACCCTGAAGGGGGTCCTTCCCCTACGGGCCTGGGTGACCGACAATTTCGGAGTGACCCGGATCTCCCTGGTCGTCCAGTCCCCCGGGGGAGGGGTGGAAAGGGAGAAGACCCTCTACGAAGGAAAGGCCGTGAAGGAGAAGGGCCTGGTCCTCCTGGAGCCCGCCTCGGGCCTCCTGCCCGGCGGCAGCCGGCCCGTCCAGGAAGGGGACACCTTGAAGGTGCGCATCGAGGCCCGGGACAACGCCTCTCCCAAGCCATCCCTGGCCCGAAGCCGCACCATCCGGGTGGACCTGGCCCGGCCGGGGGAACTCCTCCACGCCGTGGCGGACAAGCTCCGCCGCCAGAGGACCTCCGTGGAGAGCGCCCGCCGCTCCCAGGACGACCTGATCCAGCGATTGAAGGAGGCCCTGGACATCCTGGAGACGGGGCGATTCCCCGCAGGACTGCGCTCGGAGATCCTGGCAGTCCAGGGCGGCCAGGCCAGGCTCACCTCCCTGGCCAGGCGGCTCCGGCGGGAGCTCACTTCGGCCTTCGACATGTACCTCTTCGGCGGCGCCCTGCCCAGCATGGACGCCTCGGGATTGAAGGACCGCTACAAGCTCTATTACGCCGCCCAGAAAAAGCAGACCTCCTGGGACGTCCTCTTCTATCTGTCCCTCCGGGCATCCCTGCAGGCCGGCGAGATCGAAATGCCTCCAAGCCCCTCCCGCGTCCTCGACATGGCCGCCGCGGCCTGGAAGCTGGAGAATTCCGTCTTTCCCGGCGTGGAGAAGAAGCTCTCCCTGGCCCTCACGGCCGCCCGGGCCGAGCGGGCCTATCCCCCCGCCCTGGAGGCCAGGAAGGCCCAGCTCGAAGCCCTCCGGATCCTTTCCAGGATCGAGGGCTGGCTCCAGGAGTGGAACGAGTTCGACGACATCGTCCTCATGGTGAGGGACCTCCTGGAGGCCCAGAAGAAATTGCTGATGCGGACCGACTCCCTCCTTCAGGGAGGATCCAAGGAGAAGAAACGGCCATGAAGCCCATCACCTCGTTCCCGGCCTTCCTCCTCCCCCTCCTCCTTCTCGCGGCTCCCCTCCCGTGCCAGGGGGAACTTGCTCCCCTGGTGAAGGAGCAGGCCAGGCTCGAGGAGCGGTTCCGGTATCTCCAGGACCTGATGAAACGCCTGGCCGCGAGATACTCCGCCGAGGCGGGGGAGGAGCACCACAAGAACCTGCTGCAGGCCGGCCTGGACTTCATTCGCTCCTCCAAAATCGAGAACCTGCTCCTGGAGGCCAAGAACGACCTGGACGCGGGAAGGACCTTCTCGGCCCGGAAGAAGCAGAAGGAGGCCCAGGCCAAGCTCCAGGAACTCTACGACCTCCTCCTGGAGCGCAGGCGGACCCGGGACTTCCAGAAGGAGGTGGAACGCCAGGAGGAGAACCTGAAGGCCATCGAGGATCTCCTCTCCCGCCAGAAAGACCTCCAGGAGAAGACCAGGAAGGCCCTGGAGAAATCCCTCTCTCCCGAGGAGAAGGCCCTCCTGGCCCGGCTGGACGCCCTTATCCGCAAACAGGAGTCCCTGGCGTCGAAGACCGAGTCCCTCCAACCTCCCGGGACGGCCGCCCTGGAGGACCTCCTCCGGGAATTGAAGGCTCTCTCGGAAAAGGTCGCCGCCCTGAGGAAGAACCTGGGACCCCAGGGCAAGGGAAGGACCCTCCTGGAAGAGGTGAAGAAGCTCCTGGCCCGCCAGAAGGCCCTGGGAAGCAGCCTGTCCAAGGGGGAGAAGGCCCGGGAGGAGGCGGCCCGCCTCAGGAGCCTGGCCGCCCGGGCCCGAGCCCTTCCGCCCAAGGGACTGGCCCGGGAATCCGACGCGGCCCTTCTTGCGGCGGAGGCATCCAGGGCGGCCTCCGCCCCGGGGGCGCCATTGGAGTTGAAGAAGGCCCTGGAGGAGTTCCGCAAGCTCGCCGGGGATCCCAAGGCGGCGAACCGGATCTCCTCCCTCCTGGAGAAGGCCGCCGCTCGCAAGGACCGGGAAGGCGCCGCCGCCGCCGAAGAGGCCCGTAAGGCCTTCCAGGACCAGGCCCGGGCCGTGGAGAAGGCCGCCTCGAAGGCGGGAAGGATCTTCCCCGGCGCGGCGAAGCACCTGGAGAAGGCCTCCAAGCGGAACCTCTCGGCCGCAAAGGAGGCCGGATCGGGGCGTCAGGACCAGGCGGCGGCCTGGAACGAGCAGGCCCTCCTGGAACTGGAACAGGCCCTCGCCGCCCTCCAGGCGGAAGGGGCCGACCCGGGGCGGACCATGCGGGAAGCGGCATCCAAGGCCGAGTCCCTTGCCAGGCGCCTCCAGGAGGAAGGAGTCTCCCCCTCGGGGGCCCGCCTCACCAAGGAAGCCGCATCCAAGCTGGACGAGGGATCCTTCAAGGCGGACCGGAAGGACTGGAAGGGAGCCGGGGAGGACGCCCGGGCCGCCCAGGCCCGGCTGGACCGGGTCGTCCAGGCTCTCTCCAAGAAACTGGCCGGAAAGACCGCCGGTGTCCTGGCCGCGGCGAAGAAAACCGCCCAGGAGCAATCAGAGCTCCGGAAGGAAGCCCGGGATCTCCGCAACCGGATCGAGAAGGCCGCCGCCCGGGGGAAACTCTCTCCCGCCCAGGAGGAAGGAGCCTCCTCGGCAGTGAGCGAGGCGGAAAAGGCCATGGACCAGGCCCGGAAGGCCCTTTCCGGGGCCCGCCTGGAGGGGGCCCGGAAGGCCCAGAGAAAGGCCTCGGCCGCCCTGTCCAGGGCCAAGGATGCCCTGCGCAAGGCCCACAGGCCCGGCAGGAAGACCCGGGAAGAGCTGAACCGCCTCGCCCGGGAACAGGAAGAGATCCGCAAGCGGATCCTCCAGCTCGCCCGGCGCATGGATCCCCGCAAGGACCGGGAACCCAAGCAGGACCTCTCCCAGGCGGCCCGAAGCGCTTCCCGGGCCAAGGAGAACCTCCAGTCGGGCGACCCCCAGGAAGCCCGGAAGAACGAGGAGAAGACCCGGCGCAAGCTGGAAGAGGCCCGGATGAAGGTGGCCCGCAAAAGGGACCACTACCTGAGCCTCCGCCAGGAAGAACTCCTGCTCAACATGAAGCAGGAACTCCAGAAGCTCCTGGCTTCCCACAGGGAGATCCAGAGGGAGACCAAGCAGGTGAACCTCCGGATCGAGGAGAGGAACGGCCTGGTGGGCCGGGCCACGAGAAGGGCCCTCAGGCGCCTGGCCTCCCGGGAGAAGGACCTGGCCGAGTCCTGTTCCTACATCAGGAAGAACCTGGAGAAGGAGGGCTCCCTGGTCTTCAGCCGGGTCCTCCTCGAGGTGGAGCAGGATCTGGGCGAAGTGGCCCGGCTCCTCACCTCCCGCCCCCCCGTCACGGGGACCCTGACCCAGGGAATCCAGGAGGACGTGGCCCGGAGCCTGGAGCGCCTCCTGGGCGCCCTCAAGAGGGAGGTGGCCCGCCGAAAGAAGAGCCGGCGTACCCCATCCTCCAACAGGGGACCGGGCAAGAACCGCCTCGTCCCGAGAGTGGCCGAATTGAAGATGCTCAAGGCCCTCCAGGAGGATCTCATGCAACGGACCAGGAACCTGGAGGAGGAAGCCGGCGTTCCAGGTGCGGAGAGCCTGATCCAGGCGGAACTGGAACGGCTGGCCAACAAGCAGAACGACATCAACCAGGTCTTCCAGACCTTCCTGAAGCAGCTCGGCCTGGGAAAGCCCTCCTCCCCGGCCATTCCCGGGAAGGAAGGAGAAAAGGAGAAAAAGGGAAAATGAAACGAGCCGCGGCGATTCTCTCCCTCCTCGCCCTTCTCCCCGCCCCGCCGGCCCTTCTCCGGGCCCAGGCCCCGCCCGGGAAGGACCCGATGGGGAAGATCAAGGCCCTCTTCGAAAAGGCCCGGAAGGCCATGGACAAGATCGACGACGCCCTCCTCGGGGCCGATCCGGTGAAGGCCGGGGATCCGGCCAAGATGAAACGGTCCCTCCGGAAGGCCCGGGAGAACCAGAAGATCGTCATCGAGACCATCGACGAGATCCTGAAGAATCTTCCTTCCTCCCAGTCCCAGGGAGGAGGTGGAGGGAAATGCAAGAATCCCTCCTCTTCCGACTCCCGGAACCGCCCCAAGCCGGGCTCGAAGCCCAGGCGGAGGGAGAAGAAACCCGACCTGGTGAAGCAGAAGAAGAGCCCCTCGCCCAAGTCCGCGGGGAAGAAGGGGAAGACCCCGAAGAAGAAGTCCGGCGAGAAGCGCGGTCCTTCGAACCCCAGAAACCCCAGGAACCGAAAAGGCTCCCGTCCCCCGAAGAATCCCATCGGGAAGAAACGCCCCCAGAGCGGGAGGGAAACCTGGGGGAACCTCCCCCTCTTCCTGAGGGACGTCTTCCGGGAAGAGCAGGCGCCCAAGCTCCCCCCCAAGTACCTTCCCTTCTGGAAGGCCTTCCTGAAGAGGAGCGGGGAGAAGAAGTGAAGTTCCCTGCGCCGGTCCTCCTGGCGGCGGCCGTCCTCCCCCTACTTTGGGCCGGTCCCGGGAAGGGGGGACGTCCCCCCCGGGGGGGACGCCCCCCCATGGTGACCCCCGACAGGGCCCTGGACCGGGCCGTCGAAAAGGCCCTGGCCTGGCTGGCCGGGCCTTCGAGCTTCGTTCCCCGGGACGGTTCCTTCCTCCTGGGAGACGCGGAGAATCCCGCTCCCATTGCCGTCACCGCCCTGGCGGGCCTGGCCTTCCTGGCCCACGGGGAATGCGAGGGGAGGGGTGGATACGGCCGGGTCGTGGCGGGGGCCGTCTCCTACCTCCTGCGCCACCAGGTGCGGGCTCCCGGAAAGGTGGAGGACGGGTATTTCCGGGCGGACAACGACAAGCTCTCCCGGACCCACGGCCACGGATACGCCACACTCTGCCTGGCCGAAGCCCTGGGCCAATGCGGCTACTCCCCGGATTCCCCCATCGAAGGAGAAGGGGCGGTCCGATCCGCCCTGGTCCGGGCCGTCCGCTTCATCGAGAGAATCCAGGGACCTTCCGGAGGGTGGTACTACTATCCCTACAGGGATCCCGAGTCCCACGAGGGCTCGGTGACGGTCACCCTGGTCCAGGCCTTGAGGGCCGCCAGGAACGCCGGGATCCACGTGGACGTCCGGGTCATCCGGAAGGCCGAGGACTACGTGCGGCGCCTCCAGAAGAGGGACGGCTCCTTCCGCTACATGCTGGGAAGCGAAAGGCCCTCCACCATGGGCCTCACGGCGGCGGCCGTGGCCACCCTGAACATGACCGGGATCTACGACGACCCGGCCGTGGCCAGGGGACTGGCCTGGTTGCGGTCCCAGGAATCCTTCCGCAGCAACAGGCGCAGGATCATGGGGGAAGCGGGTTTCGCCTTTCCCTTCTACGAGCGCCTCTACCTGGCCCAGGCCTACTGGCAATCCCGCAGCCTCGCCCACTGGCGGAGCTGGTTCGCCGCGGAAAAGTCCTACCTGGTGAAGACCCAGAGGCCGGGCGGATTTTGGGTGTCCCGGAAATACGGGGCCGTCTACGCCACGGCGGTGAACTGCCTCGTCCTCCAGATGCCCTACAACTACCTCCCCATCTTCCAGAGGTAGCGGGGTCCGGCGCGGGAGAGGGTTTCCTCCCTACCGGATTTCGTCGTTGGCGTAGACCACCCGGCCGTCCACGATGGTGAAGAGCACCCGGGCCTCCAGGATCTCCCGCTCGGGGACGGTCATGATGTCCCTGTCGTAGACGGTGACGTGGGCCCGCTTCCCGGGCTCCAGGGTCCCCCTGGTCTTGTCCCGGAAGACGGCGTAGGCCGAGTTGATCGTGAAGAGGTCGACGGCCTCCTTCCTGGAGAGCCGCACCTCGGGCAGGTATCCTCCGGGAGGAGTTCCGTCCTCCTTCTTGGTGGTCACCGCCGCGTAGATACCCTTCAGGGGATCGTAGGACTCGACGGGGAAGTCCGAGCCGCCGGCGATCTTGAGGCCCAGGTCCGCGAAGGCCCGCCAGTTGTAGGCCTCCTCCTTCCGCCTCTCGCCGATCCGCTTCAAGGCCCATCCCATGTCGGAGGGGCAATGGGTGGGTTGCATGCTCGGCACGATCCCCAGCTTCTTGTAACGAAGCCGATCCTTCGCCGTGACGAGCTGGCTGTGCTCGATCCTCCACCGGAGTTCGGGGTGGGGCTTGCCGCCGAAGACCGCCTCATAGGCGTCCAAGGTCACCCGGACCGCCCGGTCCCCGATGCAGTGGGCCGAGACCTGGAAGCCTCTCTCGAAGGCCTTCCTGGCCACGGCCTCCACCTCCTCCTTGGCGTAGCTCAGGATCCCCATGTTGAGAGGATCGTCCTCGTAGGGCTCCAAGAGGGCCGCCCCCCGGGAGCCGAGGGCGCCGTCCATGTAGAGGGTGACGCACCGGATGTCCAGGAGTCCTCCGTAGTCGAAGAGAGGTTCCCGGCCCTCCATGACGTCCGGATCCCCGTCGGTGCGGATGGAGACGCTCACCGGGAGCTTCCACTCCCCCGAATCCACCAGTTGCTTGAGATCCTCGATCTCCTCCCACTCCAGGCCGGGGACGAAGACCCCCGTCAGGCCTGCATGGAAGCAGGCGTCCTGGGCCAGGAGGTAGGAAGCCTTGATCTCCGCCGGGCTGGGCGGGGGAATCCGGCTCAAAACCAGGTCCAGGGCGGAGCGCAAGAGCACACCCGTGGGCTCTCCGTTCCGGCCCCGGACGATCCGCCCTCCCTTGGGATCCTTGGTGTCCCTGGTGATCCCGCAGATCTCCATGGCCTTCTGGTTGGCGATCCCGCAAAGGGCGTCCACCCGGAGCAGCCAGACCGGATTGTCCGGCACGGCCTTGGAGAGCTCCTCGTGGGTGGGCATGGCCGGAACCTTCCAGAGGTTCTGGTCCCAGCCCATCCCCAGGATCCATTGTCCCTTGGGAGTCCGCTTGGCCCGGGAGGCGACCCTCTCCACCACCTCTTCCCAGGAGCGGGTGTCCAACAGGTCCACCTGCCGCAGGGAAGTCCCCAACTGGAGGAGGTTCCCCAGGGAATCCATCATTCCCGGGAAGGCCACCCCTCCCTTCAAGTCCACCAGCTTGGTTCCTTTCGTGCAGTAGCGGGAAAGGATCTCCTTCTCCGGCCCCAGGGCGAGGATCTTCCCGTCCTTCACCGCCAGGGCGCCCCTCTCGATCAGCCCCTGGGGCGTCCTGAGGTCCCCGTGGTAGTAGACCACCTCCGCGGGCCCGGCCGCTCCCCTCCGGGCGGGCACCCTGCACCCGGAGAACCAGACCAGGCACGTCGAGAGGGCGGCGAGGAAAAGCCCCAGCAGAATGGATCGCCTCATCATCGTTCCTTTCCCTTTCGCTCTCGATCCTTCCCGGACCCGGGAACGGAGGAGAAGAACCGCCTCCGGCCCGCCTCCCGCCCGGGAAAGCCCTCCCGAAACGAGGAGAGGTCAAGCCCCCCGGAAAATCCGCCGTCCCGGAAGAGGGCAGGAAGGAGGGAGGGCTTCATCCCTTGGATTCCTGGGTTTCCTGGGTGTCGTCGCCTTCCACGGTGTCCACCCGGACGCCCCGCTCCTTCAGGTAGGCCAGGGCCTGGTCCAGCTCCTCCTTGGATCCTTCCAGTTCCAGGGCCATGAAGCCCGACTCCTCCGTCACCGAGGCGCCCCGGATGTTGGGGATCACGTTGAAGTTGCGGCCAAGGTTGTAGAGGAGAGGCTCCCGGATGATCACCTGGGGGAACGTGCAATAGATCTTGATTTTCATACGCCTCTCGACCTTCTCTTCTCGGCCCGGGAGGCCCCTGGGGCCGCCGGGCCAGCCGGAATGCCCCGGGCGTGGCGATCCTCCCGGGGCCCGCGTTTTATCACAAAGAGGCAGAGAATTCGATTCCCAACTCCCTCCCTTGACCGGAACCGGGAGAGGGCCTAGATTTCACCAGCCTCGGAAGCAGGAACGAGAGGCGGCATAGCCAAGTGGTAAGGCAGAGGTTTGCAAAACCTCCATCCCCGGTTCGAATCCGGGTGCCGCCTCCACTCCTCCCCGCTCTCGAGGGGCCCAAGATGGGATGGGAAGGCCGATGACCCCCAGCAGGCCCGCCAGAATCCTGGCCTGGATCACCTTCGTCCTGGTGATGCTCTTCATGACCCTCCTCACAGGGATCGTGATGTGCTTCTTTCTTCCCTTCGTGGTCCTCAAGGCCTTCTGGGTCCTCCTGGTCCAGCCCCTCCTGGTTCCCAAGGAGGCCCCTCCCCAGGAGGCGGGAAGCTCTTGAGACCTTTCGGCAAGGGGGAGTGGCGGAATGGCAGACGCCGAGGACTTAAAATCCTCTGCTCCTTCAGGAGCGTGTGGGTTCGAGTCCCACCTCCCCTACTTTTCCTCCCTCTCCTGGGGATCCCGGCCTGCTCCTTCGGCAGGACCGTGCCTTTGGCCCTCAGGAAGAACCTCCTGGACCGAGGTCCGGCCCACCTGGTGGAAGGGGGGTTCGGAAGGCCCGTCCGGTTCCCCCCCGGCCTGGAGGTGATCCTTTCCGGCCGGGTGGAGCGGAGGGAGTCCCTCCTCTCGGGGGGATCCAGCCGGGCCCTGGTCATCCAGGTCCAGGTCTCGAACGGCACGGGCCGGACCTTCCGGCTCCTCCTGGGGCGGTGTCTCCTGCGGGACGACTCGGGCCGGACGATGAAGCTCGGCCAGGTCCTGGACGCCAAGGGCCGCCCCACCCTGGCCACCACCCTTCCTTCCGGCAAGAAGGGCGCCTGGTCCCTGGTCTTTCCCAGGCCCCAGGGGGAGCCCTTCCAGGGGAACCTGACCTTCACCCTCCATTGGGCCTTCCGCCTGGGAGGAGAGGTCCTCCCCGTAGCCTCCCTCTTCCAGGCCCAGGGCATCCTTCGGGGGTAGGAAACCGATCCCTCACCCGGGGATCCCCACAGGCTCCCCCACCTTCCGGACCAGCCGGGCCTCCACCAGGGGCGCCCCCATCCGGGTCTCCACCCGGCCCTCCACCCGAAGGACCGCCCAGGGCTCCACCCGCCCCAGGATCCGGCATCCCTCCCGGCACACCACCTCCACCAGCCCGGTCTCGTCCTCCAGGGTGAGGAAGACCACCCCTTTCCCTCCTTCCAGGCGCACCTTGCGCAGGGCGATCACCCAGCCCTGGACCAGGACCCGCCCCCCCTTCCTGGAGGCCATGCCGCACCCCACGAGGGAGCTGGGCCGGGCCCTTCCTTCCAGGGTGAGGGGGTGGGCCCCCACGTGGAAGCCAAGGACCTCCATGGCGAGGCGGGCCTTCTCCAGTTCCGTGGGCCCCGGCACCCGGCCCCGTCCGGAGAGGGCGGGAAGGGGCCGGCCGAACCAGCCTTTCGGCGCGCCTCTCTTCCTCCTCAGCCGCAAGGCCAGGATCATCTCCCCCCGGCCCGGCCCCAATCCGTCCAGGGCGCCCGCCAGGACCAGGTTCTCCAGGGCGTCCCTGGCAAGACCCGGAACCCGCTCCGCCAGGTCCTCCAGACTCCGGAAGGGCCCGCCCCGGCGGCGGGCCTCCAGGATCTCCTCCACCATCTCCTCCCCGACCCCCCGCACCTCCGCCAGGGAGACCCGGAGCCCCCGCTCTCCCTCCCATTTCCAGCGGGCCCCCGAGAGGTTCACGTGGGGAGGGAGGATCTTGAGCCCCATCCGGCGGGCCTCCTCCACGTAGACCGTCGTGGCGTACATCCCGGCGCCGCTGGAGAGGAGGGCCGCCATGAAGGCCGCAGGCTCCCTGGCCTTGAGCCAGGCGCACTTCCAGGCGAGGCGCCCGTAGCTCACGGCGTGGGCCTTGCAGAAGGAATACCCGCAGAAACGGGAGAGCTGCTCCCAGGTCCGCCGCGCCCCTTCGGCGGAGAGGCCCCGCTCCCGTGCCGCCAGGACGAAGGCCTCTCCCAGGCGGCGGGCCCCCTCCGGATCCTTCCGGGCCCGGGCCAGCTCCTTTCTCAGGCGATCCGCCTCCTCCAGGGAGAGGCCGGCGGCGGCCCGGGCGACCTTCAGGACGTCTTCCTGGTAGAGCATCACGCCCAGGGTCTCCTCCAGCTCCCGGTCCACCCCGGGATCGATCCGCTCCACCGGTTCCTCCCCCCGGGCGCGGGCCAGGAAGATCCGCTTCATCCCCCCCGACGCCGGCCCGGGCCGGACCAGGGCCAGGGCCTGGATCACCTGGTCCTCCCTGGATGCCCTCATGGCCCTGAGGATCTGGCGCATGGCGGGGGACTCGATCTGGAAACACCCCAAGGTGCGCCCTTCCCGAACCAGGCGCCCCGCCGCCGGATCGTCCCGGGGGATCTCCTCCGGGTCGGGAGCCCTCCCCCGCCGTTCCCGCAGGTTCTCCAGGGCGTAGTCCACCAGGGTGAGCCCCCTGTTTCCCAGGAGATCCAGCTTCACCGCCCCCGTCTCCTCGATGTAGTGCTTGTCGAACTGGACGGCCGTAAACCCCTCGGCCGAGGGCTGGAGGGGGAGGAAGTCCCTCAGGTGCACCGGGGCGATCACCGTGCCTCCCGGGTGGAGCCCCACGTGGTGAGGCGCCCCCAGGAGGAGCTCCGCCGCCCGGGCCGTCTTCTCCGCCAGGCGGGAGCTTCCCAGGAGGGGCGCCAGGTCCCCGGCCTCGGCCAGGGCCTCGTCCAGGTTCCTCCGCCGGGACCGGGGCAGGCGGGCCGAGGCGGCCGAGGCGAGCCTGGGGGGAATCCCGCAGGCCAGGGCGGCCTCCCGGTAGGCGCCCCGGGGACCCAGGCGGACCAAGGTGCAGAGCATGGCCGTCCGGTCCCGGCCGAAGCGGCGGAAGACGTAGTCCAGGACCTTCCTGCGCCGCTTCCAGCAGAAGTCCAGGTCCACGTCGGGCAGATCCCCCCGGCCGGCATTGAGGAATCGCTCGAAGACCAGGCCGTGGCGGATCGGATCGGGCTCCGTCAGTCCCAGGCAACGGGCCACCAGGCTGTCCGCCGCGCTCCCCCTTCCCATGCAGGGGATTCCTTCCCGGCGGGCGAAGTCGGCGATCTCCTGGAGGACCAGGAAATAGGGAGCGAATCCGGATCTGCGGATCACCTCGAGCTCCTCCTCCAGGCGCCGCCGCGCCTCGACCGCCCCCGGGCCGTAGAACCGCTCCAGGCCCTCCAAGGCCAGCTCCCGGAGTCTCTCCCCGGCCGTCTCCCCCTCCCTCGAGCGGTAGGGAGGAAAGAGGGGAGGCTCTCCACGGAGGAGCCGGGCCCTGCAGGCCCCGGCGATCTCCAAGGTGCGCTCCACCGCATCTTCGTATCCCTCGTACCAGGCGCGGATCTCCTCCGGGCCGGGAAGATCCGTGCCGCCCGGGTCGCCCTGGAGATCCAGGGGGATCCCCTTCTTCACGGCCAGGAGGAGGCGGTGCCTCTCCGCCTGGGAGGGCCCGGCCCGGTAGACGTCGGGAAGGGCGACGAGACGAAGCCCCAGGCCCCGGGCCGCCTCCCGGACCTCCCCCTGGGCCGGGGGCCGGGGCGGATCGGGAAGTTTCCGGCCCTTGGGAATCACCTGGTCCGGCGGAAGGGAACGGCCCGGGCGGCCGGGGCCTGCCCGGACCGGGGCGGGAAGTCCGGCGAAAAGCGTGTCCGGCGGGATCCGCAGGGCCAGTCTCGCCAGGAACCTGGGCGAGTCGGCCAGAACGAAGAGACCCGCCGACTCCCGGGCCGTCGTCCGGACGGGATCGAAGGACTCGTCCAGGTGGAAGGCGCTCACCAGGCGGCAGAGGGAACGGTACCCCTCGCCGTCCCTGGCAAGAAGGACGAGCCGCCCCTCGCCGGTGGGGAGTTCCGCCCCAAGGATGGGCCGCACCCCGGCGGCGTCCGCCGCCTCCTCGAACTCCGGCGCGCCCCAGAGCCCCCCTACGTCGGTGAGGGCCAGTGCCGAGAGCCCCAGCCCGGCGGCCCGGCGGCAGAGCTCCCCCGGCGGCGAAGGGGCCGTGAGGAAGGAAAACCAGCTGTGTACCCGGAGAGGGACGAACTCCATCTTTTCCCCTCCCGGTCAGAGCGAGAGGGAGGGCGTCCTGAGGCGGAACCCCTCCCGCCCGAAGGGGAGCCGTCCCAGGAGGAGGGACTCCCTCCCCTGGAGAACGCCGCCGAAGCCGTGTTTTCCCCGGATCCGGTCCAGGGCCCTCTCCAGGCGGAGGGCCGCGCCGGGGGAGCGGTCCCAGAGACCGTCCTGGACATATTCTCCCGAGGGAACCAGCCGGGAGAGACGGACTCCCAGGCCCCGCAGGAGGAGCCGCCGCGACCAGGCTCCTTCCAGGCACCGGCGGGCCGGGCCCGCGGCGTCCCGGAAGGTCCGGGCCGGAGGGGCGAGGCCCTCCCCCCTGGAGAGGAATTCGTTGTCCGCATATCGAATCACCACGTCGATCCGGCCCGCCGCCGTCCCCTCCCGCCGCAGGGCCCAGAGGGCCCGATCCAGGAGCCAGTCCAGGAGCCCCTCCACCAGGTCCGGGTCGGCCGTGGGCTCGTCGAAGGAGGTCTCCCGGCTCACCGTCCGGGGGGGGCGTCCCTCCCGGAGGGGCTCCTCGTCACGCCCCCAGGCCCGCTTCCAGAGCCGCTCCCCCCTCTTGCCCAGGAGCCCCTCCAGGTGGGCCCTTCCCAGGCCCCGCAACTCCCCCACCGTCCGCACCCCCAGGCGGCGGAAGAGCTGGAAGGTCCGCCGTCCCACGCCGGGAAGCCGCCCCACGGGCCAGGCCTCCAGGAAGGCCGCCTCCTCCCCCGGGGGGACCAGGAAGATCCCTCCCGGCTTGGCCCGTTCCGTGGCGAGCCGGGCCACCGTCCGGGTCCGGCCCATCCCCTGGGAGACGGAGAGGCCCGTCTCGGCCCGCACCTCGTCCCTCACGGCCCGGGCCGCCTGGAGCGGATCCTCGGGGATCCCCGAGAGGTCGGCGTAGAAGTCGTCCAGGGAGACCCGCTCCACCAGGGGCGCATGGCGCCGGAGCACCTGCTCCACCTTCTCCCGGAAGGCGGCGGCCCTGGCCGAGTCCCCTTCCACGACCAGGAGATCCGGGCAGATCCGCCGGGCCCGGCTCATGGTCATGGCCGTCCGGACCCCCCGGCGCTTGGCCTCGAAGGAGCAAGAGGCCACGATCCCCGAACCCACCGCCACGGGCCTCCCCCGAAGGCCGGGCTCGGAGACCTGCTCCACCGAGGCCAGGAAGGAATCGATGTCCAGGTGCAGAATCAGGGGTGTCTCGCCCATCGGGGTCGCTCCTGCAAGGGTTCCAATCCGTCCAGAGCGCGATTTTCCCTAACCTAACAGGTGCCTAATCGGCGATCAACCCCTCCGAACTGAAACCCGCCGGTCCCTCCCGGCGGGGATCCCCCTTCCGGCTAGGCCAGTTCCCTGAGATAGCGTCTCTCCACTTCCCGGATCTTCTCCACCTTGGGAGCGGACCTTCCCCCGGCGAATTCCGAGCAGAGCCAGGCCAGGAGAACCGTCCGGGCCGCCTCGGGGCCGATCACCCGGGCCCCCATGGCGAGGATCTGGGCGTCGTTGCTCTTCCTGGCGCGCTCGGCCGAATATACATCGTGGCACGTGGCCGCCCGGACCCCCGGAATCTTGTTCGCCGTTATCGCCATCCCGAGACCCGTGCCGCACAGGAGGATCCCCCTCTCGAACCGCCCCTCGGCCACGGCCCTGGCCACCTTCTCGGCGATCAACGGATAGGGCACGGTTTCCCCCTCTCCCACGCCGAAGTCCTCCCAGGACGCTTCCACCAGATCCTGTTCCGCCAGGAACTCCTTGATCCGTTCCTTCAAGGGGAAACCGGCATCGTCGCTTCCAAGGACGATCTTCACGGGAAACCTCCCGCCGGGGGGGGGTGGGAACGAAGAAGGCTTCCCCGGCCCCCCCATGAGATCCCACCCGGGCCCGCTCCGCACCGGAATTTCCATTCATCCGACGGAAGGCGTCCCGTTCCGGTCCGGCCTCCTCACAGGCCCCCCGCCCGGGAAGGCCTTCCCGCCAGGCCGTCCAGGAGTCCCCTGAAGTAGGGGCCGAGGAAACGAAGCGACCCGAACCGAAGGGCCCCCGCCGGCGGCTTGAGAAGGAAGGCCACGGCCAGGAAGGCCGCCCGCCGGCCCGGCGTGAACCACTTCCTCGCGAGGCGCACCTTGTTCCTGGCGAGAAAATAGATTTCCTTCCTCCGCATCCCACCCGGGACGATCTCGTCCTCCCGCTGGCTCCCTCCCAGAGCGTGGCGGATCCGGGCCCGTCGGGTCACCCAAAGCCTGCCCCCCATGGCCCGGGCCCGGAGGCAGAAATCCATGTCCTCGACGTAGAGGAAGTATTCCTCGTCGAAACGAAGTCCCCCTCTAAGGAAGGCGGCGTCCACGAGCATACACGCTCCTGTGATGAACTCCGTCTCGTACTCCTCCATCCCCTCGGGAGCGGGAGCGTGGGAGCCCGCCAGGGTCAGGGGCCGGATCCTCCCGTTCTCGTAGAGGATCCTCTCTCCGTCCGCGGACAGGATCTTCGCCCCCGTGATCGCCGCCCGCCGGCGGCGGGCCGTCTCCTCCAGGGCTTCCAGGAAGCCCCGTTCCGCCAGGCAATCGGGGTTGAGCAGAAGGAGGAACTCCAGGTCGGGCCTCTTCTCCAGGGCCGCCTCGATACCCAGGTTGCATCCCCCGCCGAACCCCCGATTCTCCCCGGAAAACACCAGGTGGAGCCCGGCCTTCGCCGAGGCGGCCTCTTCCAGGGCCTTCCGGGAGCCGTCGCGGGAGCCGTTCTCCACGAGGAAGACCTCGAGCGCCGGGGCGTGCCGCTCCAGGCTCTCCAGGCAGGCCAGGGTCTCCTCGAGACAGCGGTAGTGGACCACCACCGCCGCAGTCCGCCCGGGCCGGGCCGGCTCTCGAGCCTCAGCCCCCACGACTCTCCTCCAGAAGAAAACCGCTTCCCTCCTGGAGCCCCCTTCCCAGGACCCCCCACCTCCCCCGGAACTCCAGGAACCAGAGGGAGAGCCCCCAGGCGAGGGCCCCGGCACCGACCCGGAGGAGCACATCCCATCCCGCCGGAACGGCCAGGACGGCCGCCGTCACGGCGGCGGCCGCCGCCAGGGGCCTCCCCAGGACCCGCAGGGGCGATACGGTCCATCCGAACCTGGCGAGGAAGGACACGGAGAAGGGGATGGAAATGGCCAGGGAGAGGGCCGTGGCGAAGGCCGCCCCGGCGCTCCCCCAGCGGGGGATCAAGGCCAGGGTGAGCCCCAGGTTCGAGGCCGTGGCCAGGCAGAGAGGAAAGAGGTAGAGCAGGTGTTTCCTCCAGGCGAAGAGGGTGTTGCCGAAGGCCGAGCCCAGCCCTGTGAGGACCATCACCACCAGGAGCCACTTCAAGGTCCAGGCCGCCGGGGCGTAGTCCCCCCCGAAGAGACGCACCAGGAGGGGCGCAGCCGTGAGCCATCCTCCCGCCGCCACGGGAAGGACCAGGAAGGCCTGGGAACGGAGGACCCGCTCCAGGGTGCCCCCCGTGTCCCCTCCCGCCGCGGCACGGTCCAGGTGGGGCTTGAAGAGCCGGCCCAGCAGGTTGAGAGGGGTTTCGGCCGCGGCGGCGAGCTTCCGGGCCGCGGCGTACAACCCAGCC
>Ga0256914_1000367_pt1 | contig 44309 bp, 27 predicted proteins | sample HulkmetaG_FD_191571 | JGI IMG/M metagenome (GOLD analysis project Ga0256914, IMG submission 191571) | Hydrothermal chimney microbial communities from Main Endeavour vent field at the Juan de Fuca Ridge, Pacific Ocean - Hulk | ecosystem: Environmental > Aquatic > Marine > Hydrothermal vents ...
TGATACTTTTCATATTTATTTTAAAATATTCCAAGTTTTGTTTCTCAAATCTTTTTTGCTCATAATCTCCTGCATTATATGCTTTTACCATTTCGTAATTATTGAAAATTTCACTCAGTCTTGAAGTCAATCTTGAATTTTGCTCCTGTGATTTTTTGGATAATACTTTTATCTTTTTGGAAATAATCTTTATAGGATATATTGCGACAGGTATAATTATGAGTGAAAAAATTGCAAGTTTGGGACTTTGATATACAACCACAACCAATAAACCCACAACTGTAAAAGAACCTTTTAAAAAATTGATCGCATCAGATGCTATTGCACTTTGGATTTTGGATATATCATTTGTTATTCGGCTTATGAGTTCTCCGCTGTGCTTGTTTAAATGAAAATCCAAATCCAAGCTTATAATGTATTTTAACATTTTATTTTTGATAATTCGCACAACATCCTCACCGATATAAGTTAGATAGTATGATGACAAAAATGCTCCTACTCCTTTTCCTACAAAAGCCAATATTACAAAAAACGGAAGAATATAAAGCATTTTTATATTTTGTTCTACAAATATTTTATCCATTACAGGTTTGACAAGATACGCCACGGAAGCTGTTGATACGGATACCAAAATCATACCGAATATTGCCAAAGCTAATTTGCCTTTATAGTTTTTTAAATACGGCAAATACTCTTTGAAAAATTCAATCACTTTTTATCCTTTAACTTTTTAGGGTATATAAAAAAGAGTATTTTACCCTTTTTGTTTTTTATTTCACTCCATTTTTTTATCTCAAACTCTATAGCCATCACACCGGAAGTTGGGATATTTGTTATAATTGTATCGGTAAAGTATTCAGATAGTTCGCTTAAAGAGGGATTGTGTCCTATGATAAAAACATTATTGTATCTGTTATCAAGTTTTTCAATCATTTTTATAAGATATCCGACATGTGCTTCATAAATATTTTTATCAAAATTTATAATATTTTTCTTAATATTTAAAACAGTTTCCAATATTTTTAAAGTTTTTACTGCTCTTTTTGCAGGTGATGAGATAACTTTATCCGGTTTAATTCCCTCTTTTTTCAACCATTGTGCAATATTTTTTATATCCTCTTTTCCTCTTTTTTTCAAAGGTCTGTCAAAATCATCAAGAGATAAATCACTCCAGCTTGACTTTGCATGTCTGATTATATATATTCTCTTCATTTTTTTATTTTACCTAAACTTTTTCCGGCAAGATAACCACTCGTCCATGCAAAGGCAAAATTAAATCCGCCTCTTTTTCCAACTATATCCAATGCTTCTCCTGAAAAATATAAATTTTTAACCAATTTTGATTCCATACTATCAGGTTTTATCTCCGTAGTATCAACTCCTCCTCCGCAAACTTCAGCAAAATCAAATCCATGCGTATCAACAACTCTCCATCTCCATTCTTTTAAGGCATATACACTTTGCTTAATCTCTTTTATCGTTAATTCACCCAATTTTTTTTGAGAAAAATTTAATTCACTGCTAAATAGTTTAACCACTTTCATAGGCAAAAGTCCATGAAGCATCATTTCATAACTGTAATCAGGATTTTTTTTACAGGTTTGCAAAAGTATAGAGTACAATTCATTTTTATCAAATTCCGGTATCATATCAATACTGAGAATTACTTCTTTTTCTTTAAGCAATAACTTTGAGACATATAAAGATATATCAAGTATTGCAAATCCGGATAATCCGTATTTTGTAAACAAAACATCACCAAAAACAGATATATCTTTAACTTGCTTTGAAACAATTGATACTTTTGCTTCTATCTTTGTTCCTGATATTAGAGAGTTTTTCTTTCCTTTTGTTTCAAGCTGAACCAAAGCGGGATAGCTTTCATAAACATTATGTCCAAAACTTTCAGCAATCTCTTCGGATATTTTTGTAGCTCCAAGCTTGCCAAAAGCTCTGCTTCCCGATGATACAAGAACTTTATCATAGATTTGTGGTTTTTCATTTTTGATATTTACTATAAATTTGTTATCTTTTTTTTTAACTCCCGTAATCTCTTTTGAAAGCAATATATTGACTTTTTTTCGCTTTAAGCTTTCTTCAAAAACAGCCAAAACAGATGCGGCCTCATATGATCTTGGGTAAACCTTTCCATCACTGCCGTACGATAGATACAATCCCAAACTGTTGCAAAAATTCTCCATCTTTTTATAGTCGAATTTTTGCAAAGGAATTTCTAAAAAATCAATATTATTTCCAAAATAGTCATTTTTGCTTATATTGACATTTGTAATATTGCATTTTCCATTTCCCGAAACTGTTAATTTTTTCCCGAGACTTGAATTTTTTTCATACAGATCTATTTTATTATTATCATTTTTAGCAATCAATGCCGCCATAATTCCACTTGCACCACCGCCTATGATAGCTATATTTACCACCACTACTCTTTATCTATAAAAAATGTAAAATATTTTGATATAAAATTACTATCACCAATTTTTGAAAACTGTATAAGTGCGGCTTTGATATTTTTTACTTCCATATATAACAATCCCAAAGCCAGTCTGCTTTCAAAATTATTCGGATCGGTTAATTTGGCCAATTCCAAAAGAGCTATTGCGTTTGCATCATGATTTGCCCCTATTGAAGCAACCGAAGCCAAAAACAGGGTATTGGTATCTTTTTGCTTGTAAGTATCAATCAATTCATTGTATATTGCATATGCTTCTTCATAATTGCCTGTATATATATCAACATATCCCAAGGCTTGCATAATTCCTACTACATCATCATTTTCTTCCTGTAGTTGCTGTTCAAGCACATCTCTTACATAATAAAGCATTCCTGAAATTTGCAAAGCATTTATATAAATTTCTCTTGCTACAACAGGTCCGTAAAAAAGTGATTTTAAATTTGTATCTCTTTGTAAAAAATTTTTTTGAATCTCTTTTGCAAAACTTTCTATACTTTTTCCATAAGTTTTTGCACTGTCATACAAAAGATTTGCTATCATATCTTTTGGAAGTATGGTTTTTAATGAAAGAGATTTTCTCAAAAACAGTTTTCTCATATTTGTATTTTTTGCAACTATTGCATCAAAAATGAGATTTAACGGCTTGTTTGAAGTATCACTTTGGGCAAAATCCGCCGCTGACATATAGTTATTTTTAGAAAAATCAATCATTGCAAAGTAAAATTTTTTATTATTTATTTTATGGTCATCTCTAAGATCATTTGTAACTTCTTCACTAAGTTTAGTATTGTCTTGATGGATTAATTCCTTTGTCATTATGGCAAATATACCGCTTAAATAATTTTTACTGTTTAAATGATAACTTTTTACAAAATTTTTATATGCATTTGTATAGTCCCCCATTTGTGCAAAAGAAAGACCAAGGTCATAAAAAAGTACGGAATGGTTTGAATATTTCTGAGCTATAGAATCAAATATTGTATTGGCTTCATTTATTTTATAATCAAGTGCTTTTTTAATTCCCTGTACAATTTTTTTATTTATCTTTGATATATTTGAGCTTTGGGAAAGAAGCATAAGTGCATTTTTTGTCTGATTTAAAGATAGATCAACTCCGCCCTTTCTTATAAATTCTATAGTTTGATTTGCATTAAAAACTTTGTAAGGAGCAAAGTAAAACAGTAATCCGTACATATTTTCTTTTCTTTGTAAAACTCTTTTTTCAAACTCTTTCTGAGAAAGCTTTACATTTGTCAAGCTTGGTTTTATCTCAATATTTACAGGATATATATCTAAAATATTTTTTTTAGAATATGATTTTGCATCTTTCAAGTTTGCTGCCGCACTACCCAAGAGTCCCATATTGATATATGATAAAGCCATTGCTATTTTTGATTTGATAGGCATAATATGCATTTGATATGATTTTATAAAATGCTTGATTGCTATAGGATACTCCGCAATTCTGGCATATAAAAGTCCAAGTGTAAAATCATCCTGTATGTTTTTATTTTTCTCAAGATAATTTATCGCAGCCAAATCATCATTGAAAAATGTATTAATCTTGGCTGAAAGATAATTTTGTTCCTCTTTGTAAAAATCAGAAGATGGATGCATCATTGGTATAAGTGTTTCAAAATACTCATTTTTATAATATTTTACCAAAGCCATATAGTATGTATAAAGCGGTTCGTTAGTTTCATACGGAAGATATATCCGGGCAAGTGAAATAAAATAGTTAAAAAGTTTTTTATTGTTAAGTTTTAAAGCACATACTGCACTATTTATAGCACTTACGCATCTGTTTTGCTTGTTTTTAATTGCATTTTTAAAATATTTTATCGCATCGGCATATTTTTTTTCTTTCATTTTAGCTACACCGATATTGTAATTTGATATAGACTCATTATATGATGCTATCTGTTGATAAAGTTTCAATGCTTCTTTTTTATCACCTTTTTTGTATAAAAGATTTGCTTTTTGTATCAACTTATCCAGCTTAAACGAAGGAAACTTCAAAGAGTTCTCTTTTTTTATAATTTTTTGTGCAAGTTTGGAAATATTACTGTTTTCCTCTTTTTTTGTAGAAGTTTTAAGAACAATAATCAAAACAACTATAACAATTACAAGCAATACGGCAAGTGATATAATTATAATTGTATTTTTTCTATTTTTTTCGGGTTTTTCTTCAGTATGTTCATTGCCGTCTTGTATATCTGTTTCATCACCCTCTTCAAGAATTATTATATCATCTTGCTCTTCAGCCATATTGCCTCTATAAATACTCTTTTAAAACTTCCGGTATATCAACTGTACCGTCTTTTTGTTGATAATTTTCCATAATAGCTATCAAAGTTCGTCCAACTGCCAATGATGAACCGTTTAAAGTGTGAACCAGTTTATTCTTTTTGCCGTCTTTATATCTTATCTTTGCTCTGCGGGCTTGAAACTCTCGTGTATTGGAAACTGAACTTATCTCTCTGTATTTGCCTTGACCCGGAAGCCATACTTCAAGATCTATAGTTTTAGCCGCACCAAATCCAAGATCACCGCCACACAGCATAACAAGTCTGTGAGGAAGCCCCAAAGAGGTAAGCAAATCACTGGCACATTTTACCATTTTATCAAATATTTCATCACTTTGTTCAGGTTTGGTTATGCTTACAAGTTCAACTTTATCAAACTGATGCTGTCTTATCATACCTCTTGTATCTCTACCGGCACTTCCTGCTTCTTTTCTAAAACATGCCGTATAGCCTGTCATCAAAATCGGCAAATCTTCATCTTTTAATATTTCATCTCTGTATAGATTTGTCAGAGGAACCTCGGCAGTCGGTATAAGATAAAGCTCTTCTTTTTCTATTTTAAACAAATCATCTTCAAATTTTGGAAGTTGCCCTGTAGCGATCATGGATTCTTTATTGACTATATACGGTACACAAATTTCATTGAAACCCCGGGCGGTATTAAAATCAAGCATATAGTTTATCAATGCTCTTTCTAATTTGGCTGCATCATTTTTTAAAACGGAAAATCTGCTTTTAGCCAGTTTTACACCTCTTTTAAAATCTATCCAGTCAAGTTCTTCAGCCAACTGCCAATGTTCCTTTGGCTTAAAATCAAACTCTCTTGGAGTTAAAATCCTTTTTATCTCTATATTGTCATCTTCACTTTTGCCTTCAGGCACTTCATCATCCGGAATATTCGGAATATTGAGGGCATATATCTCAAGCTCCGCTTCTAAATCATTTACTATCTTTTGCTCAATATTGATAGCTTCTTTGATTTTATCAAGCTCATTTTTTAATTTTGCCGTATCTTTCCCCTCTTTTTTATAAACGGGAAAAAGTTTACTTTTTTCATTTTTTTGTGCCTGCAGAGTTTCAAGTTTTGCTTTTTGCTCTTTCAAAACCATAAAAAGTCTTTTTAACTCTTTAAGCACTTCCTCTTTTATATTTTTTTTTCTAAGCTTATTGGCTGTTTCATCAAAGTTATTTTGAAGAAGTTTTAAATCCAACATTAGAGTATTCCCACCTTTTCTCTTATAATTTGCATTTTTTTAGTTGCAATTGTTCTTGCTTTTTTTGCTCCCTCATTCAGTATATCTCTAACTTCATCTTTATGAGAAAGATAATACTCTCTTTTTTCTCTTGCCTGACTAAAATAATCCCAAATCTTGTCTTTCAAAGTAGCTTTAAAATGACCATATCCCTCTTTACCGCTTTTGTATCTCTCTTGCAGTTCCAAAAGTTCCTCATTTTCCATAAAAAGTTTACAAAGTTTGTATATATTGCAGTTTTCCCACTCTTTCGGTTCTTCAAGCGGGGTTGAGTCAGTTACTATTTTTCCCGTTTGCTTTTTTAACTCTTTTTGGGTTGTAAAAATATTGATAGTATTTCCGTAGCTTTTACTCATCTTTGCTCCGTCTATTCCGGGAACAGTAGCAACATTTTCATCTATTTTAAACTCCGGCAGTGTAAAGATATCCCCATGGGCATTGTTAAATTTTACAGCTATATCTCTTGTTATCTCTACATGTTGAACTTGATCTTTGCCAACAGGTATGATATTTGAATCATAAAGAAGTATATCTGCCGCCATCAATACGGGATATGAAAAAAGTCCGTGATTTGCAATTATACCTTTTGCGACTTTATCTTTGTAACTGTGGGCTCTTTCAAGCAAACCCATAGGTGTATAAGAAGAGAGAATCCAGTAAAGCTCCAATACTTCTTTGACATCGGATTGCACCCAAAAAGTTGCTTTATTCGGGTCAATTCCCAATGATAAAAAACTTATAGCCGCATCTATTGTATTTTTTTTTAATGCATTTGCATCTTTTAGCGAAGTAAGTGCATGATAATTGGCTATAAATATAAAAAGATCACTTTTGCCCTGATATTCGAGCATTTGTTTAATAGAACCAAAATAATTTCCAAGATGCAAAATACCCGAAGGCTGAATACCCGTAAGAACTCTCATAACAATCCTCTAAAAAAATTTATAGATTATATCAAAAAGAGTCATAAAAGTTTTTTAACCCAAATTATGCATTAGATTTTTATCAAAACAGTACTGATGCTTTGCAATAGGGATTTTGATAAAATTTGCAGGCTCTACCTGTTTGGTAATTTAAGAAATTTAGTAAAGTTCCTATTGAATAATTGTACAAAAATTATCACAGATGGCCCAAAGCTACTTGGTAATACTCATAATCAATTTTTTAAACTTCAATACTTGCGGCTTTGTGCTTTGTCTCACACCGGACAACAATATATCAGTATTTACAACACTGTTATAGTATTTATCGTTTTTTTCATCATCTATATACAAATTACCGCCTGCTATTGAGATCATATTTAACTCAACTCCGCTACTGCGTCCAAACATAAATATATCTGCAGACAATTCACCATCTGTTTTTCTACTATTATAAGGACCTTTTTTACCCACAACCATACCTGCAGTCAAACTTATGGTAGCTTTACCGTCGGTTATCCCGTCAAGACCTCTTGTATTTTCAAATATCATAATTGCATCAGTTGATCTTATTCCGGCCTGCAATCCAAAACTTATATTTCTAAAAGTAACAAAAGAAGGATCACTCCAACCATTGTCATTTTTTATTGTCAATATACCATGCCCATAACTTCCTCCGAACAATAAACTGCCATGCTGTAGGTTTGGCATTATAATTATTGCTTGTGCGTTTTGCAGTATTTTTTGAGGAATTTTTATATGGGAATTTTGTATAATACCCATAGCAGTTGAAACCATTCTATTTTCTTTAAAACCTGCATATAAACCGACTATACAAAATGAAACTATCATGACTATCTTTAACAATCTTTTTGACATATTTGTTCCTTTAGCATTTACTTTAATGCATATTATACTGTTTTTTTTTAAAATTAAACAAATTTTCATATACTTATTCTTTTACACAAAATAATTTTGGTATAATGGTATTATGAAAAAGATAGTCATGCTTATCTTTGGTGCGGTTTTACTTATGGCATCAAATGATATAAACAATTCCAAAATAGACAATATACTAAAAAATATACCAAAAAATTCTCCTGAATATAGCTTGGATCTTTTATATGCAAAAAAGATAAAAACTCTAAAATTTAAAAAAGAAAATATCAATACTTCAGAAATTTCAAATTATTATACATATATTGCTCTATTTAAAAAAATACTCTCTTTCCAAAAATTTATACTCTTGTCAAAAAATTATTTTGAGAATTTAAATAAAAAGTTAGACATTTTATCTTCATCAAATACTCCTACTCAACAACTTGAATACTTATACTATAAAAAACTTGTATTAATTGGTCAAAAAAAAGAAAAATATATAAAAAATCATTTAAAAGATTGGAAAAATATGCTTTATAACAAAATATTTGCAATAAATTTTCCAATAGATACGGCAATGAAAAATATACGGATTTATCAACAAAAGATAGAAAAAACAGATAAAAAACTTGAAGGTTTAAAAATAGACCTTGAAAAGTGGAAAATAGCTGAAAGCGAAAAAAATATAACTAACATTCAAAATTTGATAAAAAATAACCAAATAGCCATAGCCGTTTTGAAACAGCAACTTATAGACAATCATCTTTTACTGTTTTTTTATTATATCAAGTCAAAAGATAAAAAAGCTTTCAAGATAGAAAAAAAGATAGAAAAATTATCCAATCAGGACAAAAAAGCTTATCTTTTGATGCTTAATTATTTTGAAAAGATGAGATTTGGCAATACGGAACTTTTTTTAAATAATGCAATAAATGAAATAAAACTATTTTTTGAAAAAGCCTGGAGTGTACTAAATTATCCTCTTTTTACCATAGACGATAAAAATATATCTCTTATAAACTTTTTCATATTCAGTATTTTGATATTTATGGGATTTTATATAGGAAAATACTATAAAAAAAGTATATATAATTTAAAAAGAAAATACGATATCAATAACTCCACGGCAACTCTTTTGGCAAATATCGGCTACTATCTCATACTTTGCATAGTCTTTTTGTTATCTTTAAAATCCATAGGATTAAATCTAAGCTCACTTACCGTTATAGCGGGAGCTTTATCAGTCGGAATAGGTTTTGGTTTGCAAAATGTAGTTTCCAATTTTGTTTCCGGTATCATTTTAATGTTTGAGAAAAGTATAAAGATAGGAGATTATATTCAACTTGATGAAGAAACCAGAGGAACGGTAACTGATATAAGAATGAGGTCACTTACCATCAGAACAAATGACAACATTGACCTTATAGTTCCAAATCAGAATTTTATTCAAAATATAGTAACAAACTGGACTCTAAATGACAAATCAAGAAGATTTCGCATACCTTTTGGAGTGGCTTACGGCACAGAAGTTAAAACAGTAGAAAAAGTGATACTTGATGCCTTGAGAAATTTAAAACTACCACACTATAAAATAGGTGCAAAAAAACCTCAAATCATTTTTACTTCGCTTGGCAACAACAGTATAAATTTTGAACTTTTCGTATGGGTGAAAGATGAATTAACCTTAAGGCCAAGATATACTACAAGTGAATTTTTAAAAATGATATATAAAGCACTCAATGATGCCGGTATCAATATACCATTCCCTCAACAAGATGTTTATATCAAAGAGTTTCCTCCGGTGAACTACCCCTCTATAAATGGCGAGACTTCCCAAAAAGCACCATAAATAAAATAGCAAATTTTATTTTACATCATCTTGATTACCTGATCTGGTTAGGTACTTATCTTGGATTACAGTTTGTTTTTCAGTTTTGCTTTTAATCAAAAAAGTGATACAATAACATAGAGCGATAAAAAGTTAGATATATTCAGTTTGCATTTATGGCTCTAAACAAAAGATGGTTGTTTATGCTCAGCTTGTTTTTTATCTATCTTTATATCGTCTCTTTTATAAGGAGGATATAATGAGAAAAATAAGATTTGCAATGCCAAAAAAACTTTTTATGATTTTTCTTCTGTGTATTGTGAGTACTTTCGCTTTTGCTGAGGAATCACAGGCTATCAGAATATGTAAAGAGAATTTTGATGCAAAAATAGAGCAGTTAAACACCCAAAAAAATAATCTCTCAGAACTTATTCGCTATGCAACAGATAAACAGGCGGTAGTTCAAAAAGCCATAGACAATATCAATAAATATGAAAAAAAGGTGGTTTTTTTAACCAAAGTTAATCTTATGAAATCCATACTCAAATTGGGCTTTGCTATATATCAGGAACTATCACCTCTTGCCGGAACAGGCGGAAAGTTATTGGAAATTTGTGAATGGTTTGAGGAGAAAGCACAAGATTATGTACTCAATACCGCACTTGACAATAAGGATTATTACAACAAACACATACAATTTCTTTCAGATGATGCAAAGAAATTAACTCCGGAAGTGGTACTCTTGACAAAAATGCAAAAAGCGGGATTGGAAGCTTTTAAGATCAAAATTTACAGAGAACAAAACCAAACTGCCGGAGATGTAGGAGCATTGTTTGCAAAACTTAAAGCTCTCTCGGAACAGTCCGTAAAAGCTCAAACTTCTCTTAAACTGATGAATCAAAGATTAAATTTGCTTATAAAAAATCAATCAAAGCTACTAAGTCAGATTGATGATAATATCGCATTATATAAGGATGCCAAAGATGCTACTTGTAGGGATCTTAGCGTACCGTTTGAACCGGAAAATGAGTCAAATCTTACCGTAGAGATATCCTATTTCCCACAATATCCCGAATGTGTGAGTGATGAAGATGCACAATCAGCAGAAGATAGTCTGTGTGAAGCACGAAGAATCGCAAGAGATGCGGAAGATGATTTTAAACAACAATTTAACGATAAGTTTACAGCTTTTTATGAAAAATTGTTTGATGAACAAAACAGTACACTTCAAATGGTTAAAAAATCTTCAAAAATTCCGGATATTTATAATTTAGACTACAATAAATGCAATTTAAAACTTGATGATTGCTCTTTGGACTCAAACGATTCTCGATGTGCAATAGATACCATTATAGATACTTCCGACAAGCAACTTACATACAATTATAATCTTTATAATAACTACTATAAGATGCTTAAAAGTCATGAAGATGATTTTAAAAAGTTTTTAGATGACTTTTTAGCCAATAAAGTTACAGCTAAATTTAAAGACAGCGAATTGGCCGTTAGTAATATAGTAAACAAATTGAGTAATTGCTCGAAGAACGGGATCTCTTATGAGTCAAAATATTGCAAATATGATGTTGATGATTTTGATATAGTTGTGGGTGATGCTAAAGCCTCCGTATCTTATGAGCAGTATTTGTATTATAAAAAGATTAATGATGCAAAATCTTTGTTAGCAAAAGCAAAAGAGGAATTGGATACAACATTTAAAGAGATTGCAAAAACGGCAAAAGATTGTGTTAACCAAGATAGAGATTATCTTCCAGCTGTGCAAAAAGAGTTGGAAGATATGAAAAACCGTATCGACGAATACACAATGTCTAAAAAAAACTTTTTGAATTTTTTATCAAATTTAGAAAAAGAAAAGATGATAACTGTTACACACGAATCTTATGGTTTTAAAACCTATTTCATATATAAGATAAATTATCAGTTTTTCAAAGATATGTATGATAATTTTAATGGTACCGATATAGAATTTTTTAAAAAAATTCAAGATATTTTAAGACCTATCATAACAGATCTCTCAAAATTAAATAATTTTTTTATATCGGCAAAAACTTTGGCACAGCCTGACGGAACTATCGCTAGTTACATATATAGTTACTCTTTGCCTATAGTAAATGTTGACGGTGTCTCTTCATTGAAAGATGAATATGTTAAGATGACGGAAGAAAATTTTCCACCACAAGGATCGGATGTATATGATATTTCAAATATTTTAGAATTTGGTAATAAAATTTTGAGCGGAAACCCCGATTTTAATCATGTCATAAATATCACACAGAGCATATATCAAGCTATAGATAATCACAAAATACAACTTGCTTCTTGGATAAGACATAAGGATGTTATAAGCGATAAAAAGAGTCTTGATGATTTTAAGAAAGAGATATATAGTGCTCAAAGTTTTGCATACAATGTACAATCAGTCATATCGGACACACTTGACTTTAGAGACCTGGAAAAATATATAGATGATGCAAAAAGCACTATTTTGCAAAAAGCGATACAGATTTTACCCCCTTCAAAGATATATGAATATGATTTAAATACAACTGTTTCATCCTGTAAGTCACAAATTTTGGATTTAAACCTTTCCAAAGAATTGATTGTGATAGTTGGAGATGAGAATGCAACTTTGGATATAACGATGAACAGTTGCGATGATAGAGGTTTGAGCTTGATTGCAGAAGTCAACAGTACCGACAATATCTTATTATCTCCATCTTGGAATCAAAATTTTAGCGAAATTACACCTCCGGATTTTACAAAGGATTTTTATAAAAACAAAAGTGCAAGACTGACACTATCAAGTAAAAACTATTTGGATGGAAATTATAATCTCACAGTTAAACTCTTGGATAATTATGATGATATCATAACAAAGACTATTCCGGTAAAAGTCATATCTTCAACAACAAAAAAAGAAATCAAAAAAGGATGGAATCTTGTAAGTGGCAATTTTGATGTTGCAAATTTGGCAAACGATATAGATGTTGTATGGCATTATAAAGATGGTTACTGGTTTGCAAATTCGCCATTTCAAAATAAAAAAGATTTGATAAAAAAAGCTGTATTATATTCGGATATAAGATTGTTAAACAACTCTCAAAACAATGACGGAATCTGGATATATGCAACAAACCATACTTATATCGATATGTTTAATGTAGATACGGATACTATTGTGCGATATAAAAACGGGTGGTCGTTGGATGGAGTTTACAAAGATACATATATGGAAGATATAGCTTGTGAAAATCAGGATTTTTTGCCTTTAATTTGGAAATACAGTGATGGCAGTTGGAAATACTACGACATAAACAGTACTGCAAAAGATACGAAAATACTGAATGCAAACGACGGATTTTGGGTATTATGCAAGTGATGCTGATTTATGAGATCACCGTACAGTAACAGGTTAAAGGGGTCAGTTTAAGATGGTAACTGACCCCCTCTTCTACTCTTCTTGCGAACAGAAAGATAAAATATCTTTTTGGAGTTCTGTTTATAAGCTTGAACTTATTGATTATTTGACAGTATACTCTATTTTGTCAAATCATTTTTTTTAACCTCTACTCTTCCACTATTTATAACATAATCTTTATATACAGCATATAAATTATCATTATTGTCTATTGTTAAAACTATATCTGTAATCGAAGATGTGCTAAAACCCGCATTTCCTACAACACTCCAAGATGTACCATTAAACCTTTTGACAGTTGCTCTGCTATGTGCCGTTCCATCTCTGTACCCTATATACGGATTTCCCTGTGAATCGACTGTTATGGATGTATATGTAGAATAACCATCACTAACACTTCCATCTCCGATTCTGCTCCAATTACTATCGTCTCTAATGTTGTTTTTTATAGCATATATTTTGGAGTCGCTGTTGTCTTTGTAAGCTATATAAAATATATCATTTACATCTATAGTTGCTGAGATATATGATACATCCGTATTTGCAGTTTGAGTTGTATTACCATCGCTATAAGTGCTCCAAGATGAACCATCAAACTTCATAATCTTTATACCATTATCTCTAAAAATCACATAAGGTGTATCGTGACTATCAAACAAAAGAGTAAGATACTCTACATAAGAATTACTAAAAGCACTTTGACCTACTGTTTGCCATTTGTTATCATAAAACTTTTTAACAGTTATTTTATGATTATCAGAATTACTTGTATATGCTACATAAGGTACATCATTATGGTTAATAGCCAGAGATGCCAAATCAGTTCCTTCATTACTGACACTGCCTTCACCTACATTTTCCCAACTGTTGTTGTAAAATCTTTTTACGACGGTTTCATAGTTTATACCTCGATCTATGTAGATTATATACGGTATATCCTCTGAATTAATTTTGATAGCCGTATCTTCAGCTGTGCCTTCGCTGATGCCTGTTGTTCCTAAAACTTGGAAAAAACTGCCATTATATCTACCGACAGATGCTTTTCTATCGCTAAAAAAACCGTCGGCATATATCATGTATAATCCCCCTGCACTATCTGTTGCTATCCAAGGGTGCCAGATAGGATATGTTTCACTGCTGTCTGCTAAAACAGTATCCCAAGAACTATTGACATCGACTATGGATTTGTCTTCTATGCATCTTACCGATATACCGTCTGCCCTATCTCTTATATCTGTTCCTGCATAGCTTCCAAAGTTTAAAGTATAAGAGTAGCCATCACTTGTTGTATTTGGTGTTGAAGTCCATACAGATCCAAAAGTACCAACCAATCCCATCGGTCCGTCTTCTGCATCGTATCTAAAACCGGCAGGTGGAAGTTTTAAGAAGTTTGAGAGTGCATCACTGTAGTTATCAAAACTATCTCCACTATCCACAGTTTCAGCCCTAAGCTCCTCTAAAGTAGGAACTCTGAAGCCAACGGGACAAACGGAACTACCATCTGTTTTTAGCCATCTTTTTTCTCTTATCTCGCCAGAATTGTCAACCTCGACGGTAGTCCAATCAACACTGCCTGTTACAAACTTATCGCTTGTTGTATTTAAGTTGTCGAATTTGGTAGTTGTTATCTCGCTATTGCTTTTTTCATGTCCGTCTATACCTCTTCCCCACTGGAAATAATCCCCATAACAACCGGACATATCATAGTAGTTTGTATTGCACACTTCGGTTGCCCCGATATTTCTATCTAGCCAGACTTTACCGGTATATGGAGATGTTACTCTTTTGTACTCAAGTCCATGAAACTTCATAGGGGTTACAATAACCGTTGTATGGTAGGTATTGCTTCTGCCGCTATCTGTTATGATTATTATATCCAGCGGATATGTATTGTTTTGTGTCTCTTCATTGTCATAGATTAATTTATGAGTTGGTTGTAGATTATTTGACATAAAATCGATTTTGAAATCATCTTTAAAAGTCCCGTTTATCTCATAAGTTACCGGTTCACTCGGATCAAAATGATAAAGTTCGATATCGTCAGCCCCCTCCTCATAGATTATCCTCTGAGGCATATTTAGTATCTTTGGTTTCGCAGGTTGCAAATCATAGATATAAACTCCACCTGTACCACCCATACTATAACTATCTTCACGAACTGCACCTATGGCTATATATCTGTCACTAAGAGCAATTCCACTTCCAAAGTCAGCCCCTCCTTCTAAAAAAGGGTCTATAAGTTTGGTTTCTAAATTTACCGTATTGTTGCTGTCTATATGGTATATATATGTAGCACCGGTGCTTGTAGTGCCGGACATAACCATCTTGTCGGCTTCACTTGGTGCACCTATGGCTAAAGTAGCACCTTTTAAAGCCAGTCCGCTAGATCCAAAACCTGTATAGTTATCACCACTGTAAGATAAAGGAGCATCAATATCCGCAATCTTTGTTATATTGTTGTCCGCATCTCTTTTAAAGAGGTAAACTCTTTTTTTGCCTATCGTTCCAACAGCAAGATAGGGATCATCCATAACTATTTTTGCAGTATATGTCTCTTTTGTTTCTAAAGTATCTTTTAGGCTATATGTTCCATCTGCATTAAATCTGTAAAAATATACTTTATTATTGGATGAGATGGCAAAATAGTCCTTATCCATAGCTACATAATTGCCAAAACCGGTAGAGTTGCTATCAGGCGCCGTTATCTCTTCGACAAACTCAAAAGCTCCACTTGAGGGATACTGTTTATACAGATAGATTTTCGTTTCGCTTGTTACTATAAGGTGTCCGTTGCTAAGAGCTACCAGTTTTCCAAAAGAGTCACCATCTTTAGGCTCATCGGGATAGATTTTACTAAGAGCTTTATAATTTCCATATATATCTTTTTTCAGTACATCAACTTCACCTTCACCTCCACCACCATGTGAGCTCCATTTTTTTCCCGAAACCCCGACAACTAAAATGTCGCCTTGTGCTGCTATGGATGAGCCAAAGTGATTATAAGTACCGCCTTGATTGTTAAAAATTTGCTTCTCTTTGACCTTGTCTGAAGAGAGTTGAGTAAAAGCATAAACTTTCCCTGCCCCAGTATATGAAGTATCTGCATTATAGACTCCAACCAAAAGTTCATCTTCGTTAAACGATAAGACATCTCCTGCAAAATCATACTTTCTTGCATCACTGAGAGTTATATGTTTAAGTGGTTTCGGGCTGAGATAGACAAAAATATTGGCTATATTGCTATCGCCTTTTGTGCTGTGAGCCTGAACTTTCCAAGAGTACATGTGATAAGAGTTAAAATCAAAACTTTCAGGGTCTTTTACCTGAATTGAACCAACAGAACTTATCTCAAAATGTTCACTCCCTTCTCCAGTGAGAGTATAGCTCTGTATATTTCCTGTTCCCGGGCTTAGAACTTGAACATATCCTATGGTTTGATCTTCAAAGCTACCTTCTCTGTAGTTTATCGCAGTATCTGCTAGTATAGGTGAGTCTGGTGTTATTATATTTAGTTGGAGATTATCTTTTGCATAGACCCAAAAGCCATCATTTGGTTTGATATTTTCGATACTGTCTATACCAAGAGAGATAAGTCTGCTTTTGATAGCGTCCTCTGGCGAATATGCACTCCACTTGTCTGTTTGATTGTCGTATTTCCAAACTATTGAGACAAGAGGGTTGTTAAATGTTACACTTGAGATACTTGTACCGTAACCATACATCCCCCAACCTCTTTTTAAGGACATGTCAAATGTCGGCAAGACATTAAGAGTTCCGGCAGGAACAAGATCCAAAGTGCCATTTGCATCCGCTTGAAGCCAAAAGCCCTCATTTTTGGATATACCGGATATCGTCGGTATAGATGAATTGTCAGTTCCGACTGCATGTAGATAACTTCTATGCCATGTATTATCCTTGTATGTCCATAGAGATTTTATATGTGAATTGTGAAATATTATATACGATGCATTGATATCCGTACTATAATTCCCAAAACCTTTCATCTGCCACCCGATGCTATAATTAAAATCTCCACCAAAAACGGAAGAGATTAAAACAATAACAGGAAAAATATATCTCAAAAAAAACATTATCACAATCCTTTAAATTTTCTTAATAGCATCCCTGATGAGCAGGGCATATTCTATGTTTTATTATTTTATCCCAAAAAAAACAACCTTTCAAATAACCAAACTATTTTACTATTTTTCATTATACCATACTTTTAACAGTAATAAAAATATTTTTGACATATCCTCCCACACACCCAAAGACGGACAATTTTGGTTTAAGAGTAAATGACTTATATTTTTTTATTTTTTAAAAGATGGTAGAGATAAATTAATTCCTTGTTTTTGGTTCTAAAAAAAGTTTATATGCTTTATCTATTGTATCTTGGGTTACTTGAGATGGAGCCAATTTGAAATGAGAATATTTTGGAAGTTTTTTGAATTATTATTAATCAAAGTTACTTTTGATTAGGTATTTATCTCTTTTTTGCAAAAAACAGGAGAAAAAACTTCTCTCCTGTTTTTACATACAAATTAATCAGTTGTTAAAAATGCTCGTACATTTGCGTCTGTTGCATCATTTCCTGTCATAAATACATCTTTGGAGATATGTCCTACTTTTTCGTGTTCACCCACTTTGATATGATTATCTGATGTCAATTCTATACTGTATTTCATTTTTGGCGTATCAACTATAATCTTGTCTCCATCAGTTGTCCAACTGCCTATTACCGTATCGGTTCTCTTATACATTTGATATCCTTCACTATTAACTCCGTCTTTTTGGCCTGCAACAACTGTGTGATCAGCATTTAAGAAGATACCGTCTATATTGTTACCTCCGCCGTTATTACCGCTTGGTGTAGTAAATCCTGCCACCAAAGAAGAGAAGTCGGTTATATCTACTTGTTTGTTAGTATTTGGATCATAGTAACTTGGATTATCCCAATCTTCCCATACATCATAATCCCATGTGCTTCCCTCTACTAAAACTTCTTCATATACATTGCTTATATACAGATCATCATAAGCTACTCCGCCCATGCTTGTTACTTTTCTTGTATCGTAAACACTAAATTTTATCTGTTTCCCATCAGGTAAAGTGACTGTATCGCCATTTGCCACAATACTTATATTTTCGTCATTGACCCATTGGTTATTGTCAAACTCATAACTTTTTCCGTCCAAAGAGCCGTCATTTTTTCTAACAAAACTCATATAGTTTGGATTATCATCATCCGGCCACATAATGATAAAGTTATTCAGCGTTGATATATCTATGGCATTTGAAAACGAAGATACTACAAACGGTATAGCTTTTATAATTTTCATATCTTTTAAAGTTACAATCGAGCTTGGTGCAGCCTGAGCATTTAAGTCTGCATTATCTTTTACTCTTGCTCTTACTTCAACTTTGCCTATGCTCGAAGCAATAGTCGAAGAAGCATTAGTATCCGTGTCATAAGTTTTAGTTCCAATCAAAGAACCATCGGTGGCATCCGTAACCTCATAAACAATCTTTGTACCATCAACCGTTATCCTTACATTTAAATCTCTATCTTTATAGTTACCGCTTGTTGCCAAATTATCTCCATATACTTCAGTCCATGTTCCATCCGAATTATCAAGAGTATACCATGTGGCAATGCCATCTTGTGCAATAACAATTCCTGCTTCACCAAGTGTGTCAGAATTTCCGGAAATTGCCATTCTTCCAACATTTAGCTGAGCTATGTTTTCCCAAGTAGTTCCGTCCGTATGAAGATTAACGGTAGCTTGAACACTTGTTATATTACTATCATAAAGAACCAAACCGGCTCTTGAGTCTCTATTGTCATCTCTAAATGCACTAAGTGTAAAAGTAGAAGTATTTGCATCAAATATCACAGAGTTTGTTCCCAAACTATTTGATACTGTATAAACCTCATCACTTTTTCTATCTCGAAGATACAATCCATACGCATAATATTCACTGCCCACTGTTGGGCTCACATCTGCACTGCCTGAAAAATCAATGTTGCAACTACTGTCTGCATTTACCCAAAATCCCTCTCCTGCATTGATGGTATTAATTTGAGGAAAACCATAGTTGTTTTGATCTGAATTATCTCTCACATACAGACTCCATCCTCCATTTCTATATGTCCAAATTGTTTTGGCACAACCTATGCTTTGTGGATCTATGTTGTTTACCGCACCTACCAAATTCCACCCCTGATTTAACGGTATACTTGTCGCAAAAAGCGATGATGCCAACAAAATTAACGCAAATGAAAACTTCTTCATAAGCTATCTCCTAATATACATTTTATTTATCTATATACTACTATAAAATATTTTAATTTTGCATAAAATTTGTTTTATGTAAGCAAATACTTACGAAGCTTAAGTCATTATTTTATTTTTACTTGCTATAATTAACACAAAAAACAAGGATATTGTATTGAGAAAAGCATTTTCACTGATGGAGCTTATGATTGTTATCATTATACTTGGTTTATTGGCTTCTTTAATTATGCCAAATCTTATAGGAAAAGGCGAACAGGCAAAACGAAAACTTGCCTGTATCCAAATGAAAACCATCTCCGAATCTCTTAAAATGTTCAAGATGGAACAGGGAAATTATCCCGATACCGAAATGGGCATAAAAGCTCTGATATCAAATCCGGATCCGGAGAAATTTACAAATTATCCAAAAGGCGGATATTTAGATTCTAAGACAATTCCGAAAGATCCTTGGAAACACCCTTTTATATATGTATTGTCTGATAACGGCTTTGAATTAATTTCATTAGGTGCCGATGGAAAAGAGGGTGGTAAAAATGAAAATAAAGATATACTTTTTTCTAAATGTTTAAAATAAAAAAAGGTTTTACTCTTTTTGAACTACTGATTGTTGTCATAATTATATCTTTGATATATATGCTTTTAATTCCGGTACTTAAAAAGAAAAAACAGCCGATTTTTCATTTTAGGGATTTAAAAACATACTTGCAATCATACGATAAAAACGGAACAGTAACTCTATTGTGCTTAAATGAGTGTAAAAAATGTTTTATCTTTGCAAAAGGCAAAAAACAAGAGAGAGATATCATAAAAGGTGAACTAAGCTCTTATGTGTATAAAGACGGACATTTGGAAGATGCTCTATTTTATGATCCTAAACATGTAGATACTTATGAAAATATCTGTTTTAAGTATCGTGTAAATTCAAAAAAAGATATAGGAGATGAAATTTTTGTAAAGTATCGTGAAAAAGTTTATTATTTTTCACCCTATTTTGGTAAAACAAAAGTTTTTAAAGATACCGCTGAGGCTACAAATTACTATACAGATACTCTTGAAAAATTAAAGGATTGATTTGATTTTTAAATATAAGGGATATGACAAAGACGGTAAAAAGTTAAAATCAAAGATAGAGGCTGCAAATCTTGAAGAAGTAAAGGTAAAATTAAGAGCAAAAGGGATAATTTATACCGATATTTCAAAAGAGGAAGAACCTCTTTTTAAAGGTATTAATTTAAAGAGAAAAAACAGCATATCATACTTTGAATTATCAATAATAAGCAGAGATTTGAGTATATATATAAAATCCGGAATTTCAATAGTAAATGCTATTAAACTCGCTTCAAATCAATACAAAACCAATAAAAAACATACTCTTTTTTTAAAGAGTATAGAGGTGTTTTTAAATGAAGGAAAAAATTTCTATCAAGCGATAGAGGCTCAAAATGTATATAATTTACCTGCTTTTTACAAACAATCTATAAAAGTGTCGGAAAACAGCGGAATATTGGGTCAGGTTCTACTTGAACTAAGTGTCTTTCTAAAAGAGCAGGATAAGATTAGCAAACAAATAAAAAATGCACTTGCTTACCCCCTTTTTATATTTTTAATATCTATATTTGTTGTTATTTTCATGATGAGTTATATCGTTCCGAAAATAACATCAATTTTTAGTGAATTACATCAGGATATGCCGACAATTACACAATTTGTTATAAATAGCGGAAATTTTTTCTCTAAAAATTGGATTTATCTGTTACTAATAATTTTTACTATCTATATCTCATATTTTTTTCTGAAAAAAGTTAATAGAACTTTTGCAAAATCAATAGATAGACTAAAACTAAAAGTACCGATAGTCGGAAAAATACTTTATAAAAATGAGATGGGAAGATTTTCTTATGTCTCTCATATTCTCATAAAATCCGGTGTTCCCTTTGCAAAAACAGTAAACTTGGCTTCTAAGATATTGGACAATATCTATCTAAAAGATATGTTTGAGGAAGCTTCCCAAAAGGTAGTTGAAGGAGATAAACTCTCACAAGCATTATACAAAGTAGATAAAAATATAGATAAAACTTTCATACAGGCTATCTCTTTGGGTGAAGAGACCAGTCAGACAAGTGAGATACTTGATAACTTATCTAAACTTTACTTTGAAGAAAATCGTGATAAGACAACTATGCTTTTGGCTCTGCTTGAACCGGCTCTTATGTTGTTTGTCGGCTTAGTTGTAGGTTTTATCATTACAGCTATGCTTTTACCTATCTTCTCAATAAATATAGGCAATCAATAAAGATGAAAATAAAAAAAGGTATAGCTCTTTTGATTACTGTTGTGATGTTGGCTGCTTTGTCAATACTGGTGCTTAAAAGCTATAATATAAGCGGTAAATTTATCAAAGACAATGATACCATAAGAGTACTTGCTCAATCAAACAGACTTTTTTTGGATTCAAAAAAAATTTTTAAAGCAAACTTTAAAGATTTAAATGATACTCAGGCATTTCAGTATCTGTTTTCAAAACCCTTTGTCATTCCCAGCAATGTTTTTAAGATAACTTTTATATTTAATCCTGTTGACAATAGAGTAAATATAAACAAAATTCTTCATAATTCAAAGATAAACAAAGAGATATACAGTTTACTTGAAAATATCCTAATCTCTTATAATGTAGAAGATAGTGACTTTTTTTTAAAAATAGTTTTAGATACTATCGATAAAGACAATGATGAGAGAGTTTATGGTTCAGAAATAGCAAAACAAAATCGATTTTTTAGTAATGGTGAAATTTATTCTAAAGAAGAGTGGATGCAAATCATAGATTATTATGCTCAAAATAGGGATGATAAAAATATATACAAGATACCTTGGAGTAAGTACATCGGTTTTAAAGGCAATAGTATTGATATAAATTTTGCATCATTACAACTAATAAAATTTCTATTACCCAACCAAACTGTTGATCAATCTTTTAAAGACAAATACTATAACTCCTTTAAGGATTTAAGTGTCGATAAAAAAAGAGAAAATATTTTAAAAAAAATAGGTGTAGTATTTGACACATCAAGAGTTTTGGCAAAGATAAGGTATAATAATTTTAATAAAAATATAGATATAAGTTATATTTATGATATCAAATATAAAAGCATTAGTGATATTAAGTATACTTTTTAATTTTTTTTGATATTATAACCCTTTAAAATAGTTAAATCGTTTTGGATTCAATATAGAATTTGGTCAGGATAGAAAGAAGGATGGGTGTGATTTGTTTTCTAAAAAAGATGTAGTATTTATTGCCAAAGACAACCATATAAAATTAACCAAGAGATGTGATGTTATACTCTCTCCCGAATTTTACTGGGTTCTTAGAAAAAAACTTCCTGTCAAAACAGTTCGGCAGGCAAGAAAATTATGCAATTCTATTTTTGATGATATTTTACCCGATGGAAAATATATATTTAAAGCAGTTAAAGATGGTGCATACTTTTTGCTTTTTGCATATGATACCTCTTTTATTTTAAAAAATTTAGAAAAAATAGGCATAGATATAAATATGATATCACGAGTATATTTTGCACAAAATGAACTTTCAGGCGATATTGCATATAGTCTCAAAGATAAAATTTTTGTAAACAATGATGGAATTTTTACTGTTGTGCCCAAAGATTTATTTGATGGAAATATGCAAAATATAGATGATATTAAATTTGAAAAATTATCAAACATAGTATTTCCTATAGACAGATATAATCTTTTCATAGATAAAAAAAGTTTAAATTTTATTATTATTATACTTATGATATATATCAGTTGTATCACTTTTGAGCTATTTATATACAAAAATGATTTAAATAAAATAATAAACTTTAAGCAAAGTTTATATGCCAAATATAATCTTCCATCTACTTCTTGGCAAATTGCATCCATAGAGAGAAAAATCAACAAAATAAACTCGGATGAGATAAAGCTGAGAAAAAAGATATATAAAATTCTCACTTTAAAATTAAAACCCGGTGAGTATTTTACCAATCTGGTTTTTCAGAAAAAAAGTTTTAAATTTACGATAAAATTAAATCAAGTAAAAAAAGCTGAAGAGATAAAAAAACAACTTGAAAGATACTTTACGATTATGCATGCGGTAGTACTGGATAAAGATTTGAAAATGGAACTGACTTATGAATAAAATTCATCCCGCTTTTATGATTTTACTTTTGGTTGTACTTGCTATCTTTATAGATATAAAAAAAGATGAATTAAGCAAAAATATCATGGCAGAAAATAGAAATGTATCCAAATTAAATATTGAATTAAAAAATATATCATTACTCAAAAACAGATGGTTAAACTCCAAAAACAAGATAGCTTCCATCATGAAAAACAGCACATACAATGGAGTTAATTTCACACAAGAAAGTTTTAAAAACAAAATAATCATCAAAGCAGACAATATGACGCCAAATCAGTTAAAAACATTCGCAAACAAGATACTAAACAGCTACATAAAGATTAAAAAGCTTCAAATCACAAGAAACAACCATAAGACATCAATTTTAGTAGAGATAGAGTTATGAAAATTTTAAGATATATAGCACTTTTTATATTTTTTATATACTGCATCATAGCATTTGCTCCAAAAACCAATATCTACTACAAACTTGAAAGAGTATTATCCAAAAATAATCTTTATATAAGTCATGAAAAAATCGTCCAAAACCTTTTTTCTTTTGATATTAAAAACTCAGAAATATCGTATGAAAATATCAATATAGGCAAGATTGGAAATATACATTTTGATTTTTTGATTTTCTCTAACCATCTGAAATTTAAAGATGCCAACTTAGTTGCAAATAATTTTAAATTGATACCTAAAAGTATCGATAATTTGGATATATCATATAATGTATTTTCTCCTACAAAGATTATTATTTGCTCTAAAAATGATTTAGGAGTCGTAAGTGGAACTTTTGACTTGATAAAACAACACTTGTCTATAACATTAAAACCGGCAAAAAATGCACGAGTAAAATATTCGGCAATGTTAAGAAATTTTAAAATCCAAAAAAAGGGCATATATACTTATGAAAAAAATATTAAGCTATATTAAAATTCTATCGCCTTTCGTGATAGTTGCTCTTTTTGCAAAGTTGATAGGGGTAGTATTGCTTATGTTTTTACCGTACACATCCTTGGAAAAAGATACTTTTGTACCCCCGAGTATAGATTTTAGAAACTACAAACTTGATAAAGCATTGGGCTTTAGTCCCGGCAAAGAAAAAGTTGTAAAAATCAAAGAAAAAATGTATGATTTAAAAGATTTGGTACTCAAAGCCATATACAAAGATAATCACGGTGGAGTTGTTATCGTAGTTGATATTAAAACAAAAGATGCTACGGTATTGTCAAAAGGTGAATCCATAAGAGGTTATAAACTAATTGAAATTTATCCCAAATATGTTATTTTTTCAAAAAATAAAAAAAGATATACTCTTAAGTTATACGATAATTCAAATATACAAGATACAGTAATAAAAGAGATTCAAAAAGATAATTTGGTGGTATCTAAAAAAGTTTTGATGAAGTATGCAACCAATTTCAACTCTATTTGGAGAAATATTTCGATAGAGGATGTAAAAAAAGATAAAAAAATTATCGGTTTTAAGGTTACATATATCAGACAAAAATCAGTTTTTGGAAAACTTGGTCTCAAAAAAGGAGATATTATCATAAGAGTAAACTCACAACCTATAACAAATTATGCTCAGGCATTTAAAATTTATAACAATATAAAATATTATGATTATTTAGAAGTAACAGTATTAAGAAACGGGAAAGAAAAGGATTTAGACTATGAAATTCAATAAATTTTGGAAAATATTATTGTGCTTATGCATAGTTACAACAATGGGAATGGCAACCAATAGAAAACAGATAGATATTAATTTTAAAAATCTTGAAATTGGAAATTTTATCAAACTGGTCTCTAAAATATTGAATAAAAATATACTTTTGACAAACAGCATCAGAGGAAAAGTCAATTTTGTTTCGGCAAAACCAATCTATAAAGACGAACTATTGGATTTGGTACAGTCTGTTTTGGCATCGAAGGGTTACACATTGGTAGAAAATGATGCTTTTATGGAAGTTGTCAGACTCTCGGAGGCATCAAAATATAATTTGCCGGTTGTTAAAAATGGTAAAAAATACAAGCAGATGATAACACAAGCCATAAAAATAAAAAATGAAGATGTCAATATAATATCTGCAAAGATAAGACATTTACTCTCAAAATCAGCCAAAATAGTCAGTGTTAAAGAAAATAACACTATGTTGGTTACGGATTTTCCGGAAAATATCAGGACTATCAAAAATGTTGTAAAAATTTTGGAAAAAAATCAAGAAAAAAAGATAGCATTTGTTAAACTTAAAAATGTGAAAGTCCAAAAAGTTTACGGCGAAGTTATGAAAATTCTCAAAGATATATTCAACCAAAAAGTAAGCGATCAGCAAGTAAGCATAATAGCAAACCAAGATTCAAATACACTTGTGATAGTAGGATTGAAAAAAGTTGTTGACAAATTAACAGGCGTAGTAGAAAAATTTGATAAAAAAGATCCGAAGCTAAAACAGGAAGTAAAAATTATAACACTTAAAAACTCGGAAGCCAAAAATACATTTAAGGCTATACAATTTATAATCAAATCAAAAAAATATACATCAAAAGAGGCAATGCCGACCATATCTGTTGATACCGATACCAATTCTATTATCGTTTTAGGCCCGAAAGAATCTATAGTAGACATAGAAAAAATCATCAAAGAGTTAGACAAAGAAAAACCGCAAGTTTATGTAAGAGCCCAAATCATAGAAGTAAACGAAGGACTAATCAATAAAATCGGAACCAAATTCGGACTTGAAGCAGGAAGCATAAGCGGAAGCGGATTGTTTAATATAGCTACTGCATTAGGAGGCGGTAGTTCAGTCGTAGCTTCAACATTAGCGAGTAATGTAAAATTAGACAGTAATTTAAAAAATGGTCTTATACTTGGAGCCACTATTGATTTTCTAAAAGAAAATTCTGCTGTAAATGTTGTATCTGAGCCATCACTTTTATGTATCAACAATAAAGAATCTTCCATATATGTAGGAGAAACCAAATCTATACAAACAGGAACGGAAACTACAACCGGGGGAAATATTATAAATAAATATTCAAGAAACGATATAGGCCTAACACTAAAAGTCAAACCGCTTATCTCTAATGATGATAAAGTTACTTTAGATATAACTGTAATCTTGGAAGATGTGGGTGAAGCAACTACAAACGGACAGCCCGATACAAACAAAAGAGAGATAAAAACCATATCATTAGTCAGAGACGGAGAAAATGTTATAGTAGGCGGACTGATAAAAAACAAATTAGACAACTTAAATTCCAAAGTTCCATTGCTTGGAGATATACCTCTTTTTGGAAAATTGTTTCAACACAACAGTACAGTCAATAACAAAGTAAATTTGGTAGTTATTTTGACACCTTATATCATCAATTCCAGCAGTAATTTGTCTGCATTGAGAAAAAAGCTTTCAAAATTGGATGTTATCAAGGAGAGAGTATTGAAAAATATAAAAAAATCGCTAAAAGAAAAAGAAAAAAATGCTAAAAACTAAAACTATTCACAATACGACTTTCAAACCATACGAAATAGAAGAGGTAGATATAGATATTGCACTCAAACATTATGTCCTTTTTACAAAAGATACAAATGGCAAAGTTTTGATTGCTCTTAATCCTCAAAAGATAAACGAATCTTTCAGTTATCTCTCCAAATTTGATTTTTCGTATGAAATTATATTTTTAGATGAAGAATCCTATGAAAAACTTTACAATCAGTTTTTAGAAATTAAAACCGACAAAGCTATAGAGTCATTTCAAGAAGATGACAAATCTGCAAATGAAGATGAGATATCGCTTACCGAATTTTTAAGAAACTCAAGCGATATACTTTCAAGCGAAGAGTCAGCACCGATAATCAAATTTGTAAATGCACTTTTCTACCATGCAATCAAAAAAAATGCAAGTGATATACATATAGAAAGCCATGAATTTAAAGGTGAAGTAAGATTTAGGATAGATGGGGTTTTGTCTAAACATGTAGAGCTTGACAATAAAATAGTAAATCTTATTATAAGACGTATCAAAGTTATCTCAAATTTGGATATTTCAGAAAACAGAATACCGCAAGATGGCAGAACTCAAATAAAAATATCCAAAAAAACATTGGATATAAGGGTTTCAACTCTTCCAACTTTTTACGGAGAGAGAGTTGTTATGAGAATTCTTATGCAAAGCGATGATATACCGAGCTTGGAAATGCTGGGGTTTGATGAAGCCACTACAGAAAAATTCAGAGAACTTTTAAAATTTTCACATGGCATCATCTTGGTAACCGGTCCGACGGGAAGCGGTAAATCTACTACACTGCACTCTTTTCTTCAAGAATTGGCAAGTCCGGATAAAAACATCATAACAGTAGAAGACCCGGTAGAATACAAGGCAGATAACATCAACCAGATACAGGTAAATCCTCAAGTTGGATTGACCTTTGCATCCGGTTTGCGTTCTATCTTAAGACAAGATCCAGATATCATTATGATTGGAGAAATTCGAGACAGTGAAACTGCAAAAATAGCAATCCAATCTGCATTAACCGGTCATCTGGTTCTTTCAACACTTCACACAAATAATGCAACATCTGCTATAACCAGATTGATAGATATGAAAGTGGAGACATTTTTGGTTTCATCTACGGTTATTGGGGTACTTGCCCAAAGACTCGTGAGAATTTTGTGTGATAATTGTAAAGAAGAGGATGCTTTAGCCGAAGAACACTTGATAGAGTTTCAAATTCCAAAAGATGCAAAAGTTTATAAACCTGTAGGTTGTGAGAAGTGCAGACACACAGGATTTATCAAGAGAAAAGCCATAGGTGAGCTATTTGAATTAAATGATCAAATGAAACATATCATAAAAGAGAGCAATGATGATGTAACCATAAGAGAAAAAGCAAAATCTTTGGGCTTTCAAACACTTCAAGAACAGTTAAAACTGATGCTTATAAACGGCGAGACCTCTTTAGAAGAAGCTATAAGGATTGGGCTTAAAGAATGACTTTAAAGGCACACAAAGCTTTTACTCTAATAGAAGTTTTATTTGCTGTTGTCCTTATATCTATGATAGGAATGGCACTTCTTAAAAGTTCATCAAACAATTCAAAACTTATGACATACAATAACCATAAAAAGTACTTTATGGATAAACTCTCAATTTTTGCTATCAATATGAATGATGATTTGCATAAAAAAACAAAAACATTTTATGATTTGATATATGGTAAATATAAACTTGATGATGAGACAAGAAAGAGTTTAAAAAAACATAAGTATAAACTCTTCAAAGAAGATGCGGACACTGTAACTCTGTCGGATTCTCAAGAATATCAAAAAAGCTTGGTATTTAACATAAAAAAATACAAAATACAAGGCATACACAGTTCATTTATATACTCAATAACAAGTGGTGCCAAATGAAAAGAGCATTTACTCTTGTAGAGATATTGATATCGGTAGGACTTCTATCCATACTCATCATGTTTATGTATAAGACATTAGGAACCATGAAAAAAAGCAATGCTTTGTATGAGAAGCATTATAGTAAGCTTATGATAAATACAAAAATTCACAAAACTATGTTTTTGGATTTGGCTCAAAGCGATAAAGTAGATATCAAAAGTGGTGATTTTGACAGGATAGTCATGAGAAGCAAAAATTCTCATTTTCATATCGTACACCCCTATATATCTTATCTTGTCAAAAAAAATGTACTCTATCGCATAGAATCCGATAAAAATATAGGTTTAAATATAAAATATGATCTACTAAAGTATATAAAATTTGAAATAGTAAAAAAAAATATAAAGAAATTTAAAATATTTAAGGGCAAAAATAGTTTCTTGATAAATTTGGATAACTTGATATTTGAAGTTGCAAAATAGTATAATTAGAAAAATAAAAGCAAGGATTTTAAATGACTAAAATAGTATCTGTATTTGTTGCAGTAATTGCCATTTTGTTACTATTTGTATTTAATTATGATTTCTCTGCCCAATCGATACCTCCTGCAACAAAAGTATCCCTTGTCAAAAAAGCTCCACAAAAAACAGAAATAAAAAATGTTAAAATCATATATAAAGAGGTTAAGAAAAAACAGACAGTCAAAAAATCGCAGCTGAAAGATCAATTTAGAAATTTGGTAAATAAGCAAACAGAAAAATTTCAGACTCTAAGCAAGACACAGGTTGGCAAATACACAGTCGCCATAAAAGTTCCACAAAAAATAAAACAGGATAAATTTTCTCCTCCGCAATTTCCAACTCTCATCGAAGGTGAGATAAACGGAAAAAAATTTAATCTAACCCTTAATCAAGAAGCCAAAAATCAAAATATCATATTTACAATAACAACTAAAGGCGGACCACCGGCAGTAGTCAATCTTGACTCTCTTAAAGATACAGCTCCGGGACAAATTGTCGATATAGGCAATATATTACCCCCTGATAAAATTACAAAAGAAAATGTAACAGATTTTGAAACAGCAACACAAAATACGATTGATAATAGTGCCCAAGAGTCTAAAAATACACAAGATGACTCCATAGCACCGCCAACACCACCAACGATAGGAGGATAACTTATGAAAAAATATCTATTTTTAGTTTTACCGGTTTTTGTATTTGCCACGGATGCACCACCAATGCCACCTATGATTCCAAATATAAGTCCCGCAAAAACAGTAACACACAAGAAACACTCAAACTCTTTACCTAAGAGTTGTGAGATAATTCCGCCAATGATTTACAAGCTTCCGCCACCTTTGGAAAGTGCTTTAAGAAAATGTAAAAATGATCTCTATAAACCGAGTTTATCTATGGCGAATAAAAAGTTTAAAAACAGTATCAAGAGCATAGTTCCTCTCAAGAACTTCTCACAAATTTATAAAATCACCTTTTCAAATAAAAAACTTAAGAGTTTGTACTGCAATCAAGATTTGACTTTTTGTTTCAACACGGCACCTACTAAAAGATGATTGATATGCTTGGATACAAATACAAGATACTCTTTGTATCCAAGCTTCTGTTTTTATTGTTTACATATACACAACTTTTTGCCTATACGACAAGCCGGGATGATTACAATATCTACAAATCCTCAACTCATTTTAGAGTTGTAATCGGGAAAAATTATGATGATAATGCAGACAATCAGCTTACAGATGAGATTTTGGATATAGCCGAAAATGTTTGGCAAAAGGAGGTAGTGGAGTATGGTTTTTTAGCTCCCAAAAACAGTGATACAAAACATATAGATATATACATAGGCAACAAAGATGCATATAACTACGAGGATAAAAGTTTTGTCTCCATATCTTCGACTTATGGTGGTTATGCTTTGTACTATAATGATCAAACTCCATATTTTGTTTTAAATCCCAATATAGATGAAGATATCCTGAAAGTTACCATAGCTCATGAATTTTTTCATACTTTACAATATAGATATATAGGAGATTTCAATACTTGGAGTGATGCATTTTTCTACCAAAATATTTGGTGGCTCGAAGCAACTGCCGTAATGATGGAAGACGAAGTATATGACAGTGTAAATGACTATATTTCAAGTTATATACCTGAATATTATCAGACGATTTCAGATTCGCTTGAAAAGTATAGTAACAGAATATATGGAGAAGTTTTATTTGCAAAATATTTAAAAGACAGATTTGGTATGGATTTCATCAAAGATACTTTCAAAAATTTCGATAATACCAGGTTTTTACAAAAAATAAAAGAGTTGATTGAATTAAAAGGTATAAATTTCAAAGATTTTATAAGTGATTATGCATATTCGCTCATACATACGGAAAACTTTGAAAGCGACGAGCTTATACCTGCACTACAATTTAAAACTACGGTTTCTGATTTGGGAGCGGGAGGAGTAGAATACTTTAAACCTTCAAACAGCTACTTTGTCTCATCAAACATACAATACAACATGTACTTGCAAAACAATCAAACAGATATACTAAGTGGTGCAAATCCTATCATAATCACAGCAGGTATAGAAAATTTACCCGCCGATTTGATAACTTTAAATCAATTAAAAAACATAGTGATAAAAAAGGGCTGGAATCTGATAGGAAACAGTTTTGGCGAAGATATACCTTTGGATAAATTTGCACAAGCTAAGATAGTGTGGAAATATGATGGAAAATATTGTGCATACTCAAATGATAAAAATATAACTGACATCATAGAGAAAAACTCTTTAGAATGCTCAAGCGATCTATTGCCCAGTTCAGCCGGGGCTTGGGTTTACTCCAATAAAGATATAAATGTAAGTGTAGATTTACAAAAATTGACAAACAATCAATTAGAAATTTCACAAGATTACAAGATATTTACATTTTCATCTTCATTTGATGTAAATTTCTTAAAAAACATCATAGTATTTACCTATACAGATGGCAAGTGGAGTTATTTTACAGATAAAAATATAACTCTGAATATAGATAAAATAAAAACAATCAAACCCCAAACAGGCTACTTTATAAAGGAGTTGAAGTGAGAAAAATCGTTTTTTTGCTACTTTTTTCTGTTTTGATTTTTGCAGACAGCACAATCTTGCATAAAGATTATTCTATAATTATCACAGGAAAAACAAAAAGAATTTTACCGGATATTCCTCTACATGTAAAACTGATAGAGGGTAACAAAATATATGATATAGTATTGCCAAAATCAATGTTTAGTGCAAAAGCCTTGTATATCAAAACAAAAACCCACGAATACAACCTGACAAATCAGCAAAAAGACGGAAACGATATATACATAACAAACGGAAAAATCCGACACATCCTATCAAAAAGAAAAACCGTACTTTTAAGGTAAAATCATAATTTATCTAAATTTTTACCCAATCTAATCTCCCTACACACCAGGAAGTGCAACTTCAGTCGCACTATAAGCTTGATTTACTTTGCACGACTGAAGCCGTATTTCCGAGTTCCTTGTTCCTATTGTTTCCGATGGAAATGCATGCATCAATTCAAAATAAACCATAAACCAAGATTATACTCCCACACTAAAGTATGGGAGTGAGGTAAAATGAATTATTCAATTTATATTTTTATTTATTAAAATCTTCACTATAAACTAATTTACCTTCATTATCATAGATTTTCACCCAATCTACCGAACCTGAACCTTTAAAAGAAGTATATACGCCTATTAATTTCCCAACACTACCTTTATAACTCATTGTATAAATCTTTTCATTATCATAGTAAACTGATAGTTTTTTATCCTTTACATTCATTTTAATAACTTTCCAATCTGAAAAATCTCTTCCTAAAAGAGATAGATCAACATCTTCGCAGGTAGAGTTTTCGCTATCACAATTCCAAGCTCCGCCGCTTTGATACCAATCTGCCGCACCAATTGATGCATAATAGGTGCAACCTTCACTCATAAAAGTAACTTCAGCTTGTTTACCGTTTTCTCCTATAGCTGCAATACGGGGATCATAACAACTAATACCACCTTCTGATAAAGGAACTTTAATTTTTGCTTCTATGGTAAAATCATCACCATTTATTTTATTTAACAGATTTGGTTTGATAAAACGATAGTTTGTCCAATAATAATCTTCATTTGTTAAAGAAGGGGAAAGATAAATCCTTCCATCTTTAACTATATCGCTATATTTTTCATTATCTTCTATATAATTATTTAAAGAGCTAACAAAACCAATCCAATGGTTATCTTCATTTTCTATCACAACCACACTATTCCCTACAGTTTTTTCATTAGATTTTAATTCTACATTATATACATTTTCTTTAGTAAAAGTATGGTGAATAGTGCCGACACAGCTATCTAATGATATATCCCCACTACCATCATGAAAATTGATACTGCAATCATCTCCGTCATAATTGTAATCAAATATCAACTCTTCATCTTTTTTTGGCTTTCCACTATATGACAATACTTTATGTAATTTACCATTACTATATATCCAAAAGCCCTCATCTTTTTCAATTGTTTTCAATTTTTCAATACCGGCATCTTCTATCTTTTTCATCATAGAACTATCAGGAGAATATGCCATCCATTTTCCATTTCTATATTTCCAAATTATAGAAGTCGTATTGATTATTGATACTATATCTGAAACATTGATATCATTTCCGCTACCAACTAAGAACCAACCTTTTGATATATTTGTCAAATTTATATCGTTAAGAGTATAATCTACTCCTTTTATATTCATATCAACTCTTTTAGAAGAATATATCCAAAAACCATCTCCATATCTAATAGTCATAAATGTTTTATAATTAAGATTTTTTATTTTATCTTCCGTATCGGTATCTTGAGAATATGCCATCCATTTACCATTTCTATATTTCCAGATAATAGAAACATTTGGTAAAATAGAAGCATTTATCTCATTTTTTATAGGCAATGCTTTCAATGACCATCCCTTAGAATATGAGAAATTGTATGTCGTATCGCTTTTTTCCCATCTATTTGGATCGTTTGGATAGTTATCCAAAATCAGTCCTGTTGTAGAGTCTTTAGCACTTTCCCCATCATTCCAATTATCAGGATATCCATCCCCATCACTATCAACTGAAGCGGAAGGGTCATTTGGGAAGGCGTCTTTTATATCATTTACACCATCTCCATCACTATCAGGAGCATCTCCAACTACCCATCCTTCAGGAACATCACAAGGGGTTGAGAAGTCTTTTTCTTCTCCTGTTTTAGGATTGTAGGCATGGGTTGTAACTTGGGTGCAATCTTTTGGTATAGTTACCTGAGTTACATCAGAGATAGAAAAACTATTTTTATTAACAGCTTTTACTTTATAATAATATGTTGCACCACTTATTAAATTTATATTATCAACAAACTTAGTATCATTTGTTTTATAAAGATATTCAAAATTTTTACTATCATCACTCCTGTATATTTCATAATAGTCACTGTTAGAAATTTCATTCCAACCTAATATAATATAATTTTTACTCACCTCTTCAATAGTAACTATTGGTTTTTGTGTTATTTCTCTTTTATCAAAACCTGTAATAAAAGTTAATTTTGCTGGCAAAATGTTTAACCTTTGACCTCTTATATCAAGTGGATAAATTTCAACATAATAAATCGTACCATAATCAAGATTTTTAATAGTGATATTTCTTTCATCTGTAATTAAATAGGTAGTTAGATTATTCGGATTTTTGCCAATTAAAATTTCATATTTTTCAAAGTTTACTTCTCTATCAGGATGATAGTTTAAAACTATTTTATTGTCATTAATTAATGAGTTGTTTTGATTTTCTATAATCACATTATAACTTTTAATATCATCCATATTTATACTTTTTTCATTACTAAAACTCGACATAATATTATCATCTGCGATAGCTACAATCTTATAAGATAAACAAGCTTTATCGAAAATATCATAATCTTTATAATAATTAAACTCAACTTCATCTATTGATTTATATATATCATTGCAAGGAGATCTATAAATTTTATATTTTTTTGCATCTTTAACTTTAGTAAAGTTTATTTCAATATGTGAATCATGTAACTCAATATTATTTATATAAGGTGCTAATAACTCTACAGGATTAGCCATAATTTCATCTGACTCAACATATTTATTTTTATAGTTTGTAGAAACTTTCCATATAAATGTCTTATCTGATTTTAAAACATAATTAAAAAATTTATTATTTGTAACACCTACTTTTTTAAAATCTTGATTATTAGCAATTTTTATCCAAACTTCATAATTTAATGTTTCTTTAGAATTATCATTCCATTTTAATATAATACTATTATCCTTATCTTTTACAAACTCTCCTTTTGGATAAAATTCGCCATAGTTAAATGATAATAAATCTCCATTTATTTTTACAATTTGAGAAGAAACAAGCTCTTGATTTCCTGAAACTATTTTAAATTGATAACTGCCTATAAAATCTTTTACTTCATAAACTTTACTATTTACTCCTTTTACCTTACACAAAACACTCCACACATTTGAATGAATCTCTTTCTTATAAATAATATATTCAGTTTGTCTATTACCATTTGATGACCAAGTAAATATTATTTTATCACCTAAATTTAAATCTGTTTTATTTACATTAAATGACTTAAATATAATTGGTTCAACTATTTTTAAAGGTAAAATGTCATAACTACTATTTCCACTAAGATCATAAGCTTTTATTTTAAACTGAATAAAGTTACTTTTTTCATCAATATGATATTTAAAGCTGTTTTCCTGAATATTTGTAAAATCTTTAAGTAGTTTTTCATTACCATCGACTATTTTATATAGTTCTAATTTCATCAATTCATCATTATTATCTTTAGCATTCCATTTCAAAATAATATCTTTACCTTTTTCTACTCCTGTTTCGTTATTTTCAAATTTCACTTCCGGAGCAACTATATCTTTTGAAAAATCAGCAACCGCTATATATGGCTCTCCTATTCTCCACCCAATTGCTACAATACTTTTACTATTAGCTGATGATAAGTTATTTGGTTCATTATCTCCTTTATCAAATACGATTGATGATGTTTGATTATCTTCATAGTAATATTTATCAATTTTATATTTACTATCTTTATATCCAATATGAATCATAAAATCATCATACAAATAAGATACATCTTTACTATTTTTAACCATTATTCCTGTTGTTGTTAAATTGTTCTGTTTATCCAAAATAGAAAGATAATCATTATATTTTAAAAATGATGTCATATATCTATCTGAATAAGAATATGAAAAACCTCCGCCATTATCATATTTAGATTCTTTATATAATTCTTTAGCTATACTACCATCCTCATTTGTTTGATAAATAGCACCTTTTGAAGATGAATATACTAAATTATTTTCATAGTTCCATTGATTTAGATATTGATTATAAAGTTTATATTCTTCAGATATATCAGGATATATCTCTATAAGTTTATTATATCTATTTTGTCTATTTACTGAATAGTAATAGTTATTTTCAGTTTTATATCCTGAATATCTTCCATCAAATATATTGCCATACTCATAAGTTATCAATAGTTTTTCATTAAATTTTTTAATTTCAGGACTTCTAAAATAGTTCAATTTTTCATTAATATTCTTAAGATTTAATTTATAGGATTTTTCTTTATAATCATAATTTTCTGAAATAATATAAATATCTCCATCATCCTCTTTTATAAATCTTAAATGTTTAGCAGGAATATCTAAAGCACCAAGAGAAATAATATCACCAGTTTCCAAATCAAGCATATTCAAACCAACATCATAAAATTTTATATTTGAAAACGGCGAAGTATATAGAGATAGGACCAGTAATTTTCCTTTATAATAAATATAATCTTCTATATCTCCATTACTACCAAATCCGCTATGAGAATGAGTATTATTTAAATAATCTCTTTCTGCATCTATAACTTTTTTACTAAAAGTCTCTGTTGTTGGATCAAACTCCAAAATTTCATAAGATGAAAAATTTCTTGGTTTTTTTGTCTCTGAAACCTTCATAACAAGATAAATTTTGCCATTGCCTGTGACAGTAAATAATTTATCTACATGTTCACTCCAATCGTTTTTAAATGAAACACTCTCACCATCAAATTCATATTTAATATCTCCAACTTCAATAAATGTATCACCATTTAACTTATATACTTTTCCTCTTGCAAAGAAATATAATGTTCCATTTCCATTTGCAATAGAAAAAGGACTAACATATCTATCTCTTTTTTTATAATCAATATTTTTATCAAGAGCAAATGGCAATGGATATGTTTTTAAAGTTTTATTTGCTATATCAGTTTCAATAATTTTTGAATGAGTATCTTCATCTATTGAATAAATTTTATTTCCAATAACAACCGGTTTTATATAAGGAGTTGATGATAGCCAAACATCACCACTAAGATTTATTTTTGTTTGATTAGAAATTATACCATTATTAAAATTGTATCTATAGATAAAAGAATGTGGACCATCTATATCATACATATTATTATTCAAATATACACTTTTACTTCCTCTTGCACTATGATTAAAGCTATCCACTTGCGAAACATAGCTACTTGATGCTTTTGGCACGATAGGATTTAAAATATTTTTCTCTTTTACAAAACTATTTCCTTCTAAATAGCTATAAAATAATTGTCTATCTCTTTTGATTAAAATATATGGTGTATCATTTTCATTTAATTCCATACTTACAATATCACCTTTTGGAATTTCAATTTTTTTGATTATTTGTTTTGTATTATAATCATAAGCGATATAGTAATTTTTTTCTTTATAATGCAATTCATCAGGCTTATCCCCATTTTGTGTATCAATAAAATATTTTTCTTTATAACTTACTATTGTATGCACAATATTATTTGAATCAATTCTTACAAATTCTAAATTTGCCCATTGATTTTTATATGAGGCATTTTGAGGTAAAGCAGGGTTTTTAAATAATCTTATAGCTTTACTAAAAATTGAATCAAGTTTAGTTTGAGGTTTTATTTTAAAAGTTTTTGAATTTATCTTATATTCATTCCCATAAATATCTACTACTCTCAAACGAACATATGCATTATCATTAGCATATCTATTATTATCTGGTATTTTAAAACTAAATGTTCCACTTAGCTGACCGCCATCTTTATAAAATTCTTTAACAACATTATGCAAATAAGTTGTTCCTGAAATCATATCTCCATACAATCCTAATATATCATTATCATTTTCTATATCATAAATTACAGTTACAACATCACCTACATTATATTCATCTTTATCAAATTGTATATTTGATATTTTTAAATGATTTGAATATATTGGGAAAAATCTACTTACTTTATATGATGATAGACCTTGATCATCATAAACTGTAACTCTAATTTGAATATTTTTATCTTTTAAGTTTTCAGGAATTATCCAATCATAACCATTTTGCTTGCCGTGATAATTTCCATACTCATCTTTCCAATCAAAGTGCATATATTCATATTGATTATCTTTAAATTCTCTAATCAAATGCCAATTTTCATCTTTATCTGTTCTATATTCAATTTTTGCTCTATCACATCTTATATCATCCACAACATCAGCAACTATTTGTAATTTTTTTCCAATAATTGCATAAAATTCTCTATCTTTATAACTATCACTTGGATGCAACATTAAAAATCCATTAAACCTTACATCAAAATATTCAAAGTTTGGCGCTCCTTTATTTTTATACACAATTTTCACTTCTTTTTTGTTATTTTCAAAATTAATATCTTGTCCGTCATACTTTAAATACGGCATATCAAATATTACATAACTCTCACCAGTTACTAAAATATTGTCATACTCTTGATAGCCATTATATTGATTTGGTTCAATAATATAATCTTGAAATTTAACTCTTATATCCACAGTAGTAGTTTCGCCAGGACTCAACTCTTTTCCAATTCTACTACTTCCAATCCTAAATTCACTAACTTTATCACCCTTTTTATAGTATGCTCTAATAAATGCATCTACTGCTTTTTCATCACCAATATTTTTAACAGTCAATCTAAATGTAGCTTCACTATTAGGTTTGAGTTCTGAAATCAACTTTGCATCTGTTATTGTTAAATCATATCCTTTATTTGCAGTTATAAAGCTCCAAGTAGGTGATTCAAACCTTTTACCATTACTTCTCATCAAAACTTTCCAATAGTATGTTGTATTTGGTTTTAATGGCTCATCTAACTCTACAAAATTGTTTTTTGTCCATCCTCTACTGCTACAATTTAATTTATCTTTTGCCTCTCCCCAATATACTTTAAAATCAACATCATTATAATCTACATTTTTTACACTCCATCTAAAATCAGTCAATTTGCTTACATTTTTAGCGCCATTTTTAGGATATTGATAATCTGTGATAAACTCAGGATTATGAGGAATTTTTATAGTAATATATTCTTTGTTTGACCATTCTCCACATCCAATACTATTACAACCTCTTACTTTAAAGTAATATTCTATACCATCTTTTAAATTTGAAATAATTTTACAATTTCTTCCTTCAGCATCTGAATTGTCTTGAACTTTTATTAAATTATATCCACTTGTATTACTCTTTGCATAAATCAATTCATAATAATTTACATTTAAATTTTTATGAGAATCAATAATCTTTCTCCAGCAAATTTTAGCACTATTTGTAGCTCCATTTTGATAACCATTAATTGTTGTTTTTGCAGGAATTTCAGTTGCTTTTTCAACATACTCTTTTTTAGGCATATAATATAACTCTTTTGTTTTATAAGTATGATTACCATTTTTGTCTAATACATTTGCTCTAAAATATATCTTTTCATAATTTTTTGCTTCTTCTATAATCTTGCTACTTTCAGTTTTGCTTGAAGTTATTAAATTTATAAAATCAAATCTTTTCCAATTTGTTTTATCAAAAGAATAATCAAATATTACTGATTTTGCATTTTCTATTTGCCAATTGATTTTGAATTGGTTGTTTTGTAGGTATTGAGGGATGAATTGGATTGTTGAAGTTGTTAAATTATTTGAATTTGTTTCTTCATTTACAACCTGATAATAAAAAGATTTACTCAAACTATCTCCATTCATATTTGTTACTACAACCTCTAAAGGCAGTATATAAGGTTCTTTGTTCCATTCAGGTTTTACATAAATATAAAATTCTATGAATCCATTTTCATTAATTCTATTTTCGACTTTATCTATTTGTGCACCTGCCATTAACCATTTAAATTGAAATTTATTTAATACTTCTTTTTTTAATACTGTTTTAATTTTAATTTTATTAATTTGACCACCTTTTATAGTAGGTAAAGAATTTGTATATTTTTGAAATATATTTTGTATACTCTCTTGTTCTTTAAAAGTTGGAAAATAGTTATCCAGAAACTTTCCAATACTATTTAAAAATCTTTTTGCTTTTTCTTTATTTATACCATTATCTACTCTCAATGCAATTGTAATTGCTCCATTATATGTAAGCTTATTATCTAACATAAGAGTTCTTGAACCATCATTTAACCCTGCACCCACGATAATTCCCTCAGCTAAACACACATCAATATCATCTTTAAAATAAGAATAATTTTTATTTACTTTATAATAGTCAATGATATTCAACTCTTTAACTTTATTAGAAGCAATTTCTGTATAGTTTTTTTTGCCAATAAATTGTTTATAAATTCTTCCGACTATAGCCATTGCTGTTGCTCTATTTACAGTATTAAAAGGCAAAACTCTATTATTGTCTCCATTTATTATGGATTTGTATTTACCATATGTAAGCCATATCTTTTCATTTAATGTTAATTTTTTACCATTTTGTTCATCATCAAGGTCATTAAAGAAAAAATCTTTTTTATTTTTCAAAATAGCATCAAAAAACTTATCCATAAACTCTTTATCTTGATAAGGATTGTATTTTATTGCTTTTAACATCATTATAAAGAAATCTTTTCTATTTATCGGTTCTCCCAATTTTTTTATATCTCTATAATCAAAAAGAGAATAACCATAATAATAATTATGATCTAAATTTAACATCAATTTAACTTTTATATCTTCATTCTTTGAAAGCTTATCTCTTTCAGCAATCATTTCAGCAGTATTTTTGATCTTTTGCCATTTGGTTAAAATGTCGTTTTTATTGTTGTCATTATAAATTTCATCTAATGCAAAATCATATTTCAATAAATTTATTAGATAGTATTGATAGGAATTTATTCCTCGGAAAATTATATTAGCTTTGCTAACAAAATCACTTATCACTTTTTTTCGACTTAATGCATTATGTTCCCTATATTGTTTGCTATTTAATATATTCCAAAAATACCACCTAAAATCAATTAACTTCCCTTTCCCTCCCATAAATTGAATATCACTTAACAATGTATTTTTCCCAAAATCAGTCCAAATTATTGATATGCTATTTGCAACCACATTTATTGCATCAAAAGCTGCTTTTTTTAGACCTATACTATTTATTTCTAACTTATTGTTTTTAAAAGATATCAGCTCATTAAAAGTTTGTCCTTCAAATGTAGCATCATTTTTTGCATGTTTAATTAAAAATTCAATAGATGATTTAAAAAAGATTTTTTCAAGTAAACTAATTGCAATTTGTTGCTTTATTCTATCAGAATTAAATAAATAATTATCTTCCGAAATATAAAAGCTTTTATATTTTAAATTATAAATTAATGATTTCCAATTTAAATAATTCTTTTTTGCTCCAAAAAAATCTACTTGATTTGAAATACCTGAGTGTAATTGTTCTATAGTGTGCGTTAAGATAATCATTGATAAACTTAATGAATTTTTTAATATTTTTGGAGAATCTTTTAATATTTTAAAATCCAATAGTGCTTCTAAGAAATATGATCCACCTTGAACAACTACTTTATCATATGAAAGTTTTGGAGGTATAAAATTTTCCTTTATTCCTTCTATGGAACTTGGTATATTATTAATATAATTTAAAAAATCTTGTGCACCTTTTGACATTTTATTTCCAACATATAAGTCGGATTTTAAACTTTTCATAATTTCGATAAATTCTACACCCTTCATAGCAATGAAATTTTTATATAAATCATCTATTTGCGATTGTTGGCTTGATTGTTCTATTACAGAAAATGAAAAATCCATTATTTTCAAAAAAGAATCTAACCCAAAAAAAAATTTATCTACATTATCTAAATATTTATTATATTTATTAATTTTTTTAGACATTAAAATGGCTTTTTCAATTAATTTCTCTTGGTCTTTTTTTAATGTTGAAATACGATTATTCAAATACTCTTGAATTTTTAAAATATAATATTTTAGTTTTGGGTCATTTTTTTTAGCAATCCATTTATTCAACTGTTCTGATTTTTTTATCATTTTCATAAGAATTTTTTTTCGTTTTTCATTAGTTTTTGCTAACTTTAATTCTGTAGTTTCTTTTAAAAGAAAGCTATAAGTATTTTTAATAATTGCATTACCATAATATGTATTAACTGCTTGCCTAAAATCATTAAAATTATAAATATTATTTGTTTGTGATAGGTATTCATCAAACAAGCTTAGCAACATTATTTTAATTTCCTTTTTGTCCAATCCTATATTATATTCATTATCAAGATTGAATAAAGACTGGAAATTTAAATCATTGAAAATCGTTGCAGTAATCATTTTATTCATTTTACTATATAAAGAAATGTTTGAATATATATCAAAAAAATCTTTTTCGTTTACTGTTAGTGTATTAACTGTTTCAATATCATTACTACTAATATGATAATCAACTAATGTATATTTCAAATGTTTTACACAGTTACTTCTATAGCCTTTATAAATTTTTGATCCTTGCATCGTTCCACTCACAACCGCACTTGCCTCAGAAGTCCCATACTCTCTACTATACTTTTTCCCATCAAAAGTCCAAATACCATCTTCTACCCATTCATCAATCCATTCTCCATAGTTTGAATAAATCGCTCTTTTTCCTGTTTTTCTATCAAGCGATCCTACTGCTACTACATAGTTATAACCTGCCGGATAAACCACTTTATTATCGCCATTATTTCCTGCAGCAGCTACAAAAAGTACGCCTTTTTTTGCATATTTTGCTATTACTTCTTGAAGTTCTTTTGAGTATTCACCAGAAGAAAAACTCATATTTATCACATTTGCACCGTGTTTTACCGCAAACTCAATTGCCTTTATAATATTTTCAGTTTGAATATTGCCATTATCATCTACTACTTTAGCATCGATAAGTTTAGCATTATAAGCAATACCTGTAATACCTTGTCCGTCATTAGCTGCAGCAATAATTGAAGCTATTTTCGTTCCATGACCATCATGATCAATTGCAACGGAAGAATTTGTTGTAAAATCATACTCCGCTATTACTTTATCTTTCAATTCACTATTTTGATTAATTCCAGTATCTAAAATAGCAATAATACGATCCTTGCCAAAATTATTCTGTCTTGATTTTTTAATTGCATTATTAAAATAATTCTCATTTTTAACCAAACTATCATATGCAAATAGATTTAAATTTAAAAATAAAGCCAATAAAGCAATAATTTTTACAACTCTCATCTCAAACTCCATTTTAAAATGTTTCAACTTCGCACCAAACACAACCACCAAACCCAAACAACTTAGTCCAAAGTTAAATTCAACAATCAAAAAAATGACTATAGTTTCTTCTTAATTATTATCATTATTCCGCCCCAAAAGTCAAGACAATTTCTGCTTTTTTTAATTCCAACAACATTATGCTACTTTTAGTAATGTTTTACTGGAAGCCTCAAGGTTACTTTTCTCTCTAACTCTGTTTTTATACCTCTTTTTATCATATGCCTCCATTGGTTTTTTATAGTTTAATGTTTGATGAAATCTATAGTAGTTATAAAATTCTATATATTGTGATATATCTCTTTTTAATTCTTGTATCGTATTATAATCATTTAATACCCGAATAACACAAATCGTCGTAATCAACGATTACGACCTATGCGGACTATCCCAATAGGAACTGTGGCTTTAGCCTCAGCGTAATAGTGAAGTTAAAGCATTACCCCAATAATTCCATACCAAATTAAACAATAAGCCAATTTACTCTATAATTAGGTACTTTAAAACGAAAAAGTCACACCTAAAACTTTCACCTATTTGGTGCGACTTTTTCAATTACAACAGGTAAGAATTATGACACAA